>Ga0163144_10003864_pt1 | contig 34069 bp, 31 predicted proteins | sample OliLak19BULKMAT1_FD_123175 | JGI IMG/M metagenome (GOLD analysis project Ga0163144, IMG submission 123175) | Freshwater microbial mat bacterial communities from Lake Vanda, McMurdo Dry Valleys, Antarctica - Oligotrophic Lake LV.19.BULKMAT1 | ecosystem: Environmental > Aquatic > Freshwater >... | reverse complement strand
GGCCACGCCGGCACGCTGATCTCGGCCGTGCTGCTGCTCCTGCGCCAACAGTGGCGCACGTCGATCAACCGGTTCGCCGAGGCGATGACGATCTTCGCCGTCGCGTGCGCCGGCATGTATCCGCTCCTGCACACGGGTCGCCCGTGGCTCGCGTACTGGCTGCTGCCCTATCCGAACACGATGGGCATGTGGCCGCAGTTCCGCTCGCCGCTCGTGTGGGACGTGTTCGCGGTGTCGACGTACGCGACCGTGTCGCTGCTCTTCTGGTACACGGGGATGATCCCCGACCTCGCGACCCTGCGCGACCAAGCCAGGCACAAGGTCGCCAAGATCGCTTACGCCACGCTGGCGATGGGCTGGCGCGGCGCGGCGAGCCACTGGAACCGCTACGAAACAGCGACGATCCTGCTGGCGGGCTTGTCCACGCCGCTCGTTCTCTCGGTGCACTCGGTCGTGTCGTTCGACTTCGCCACGGGCATCGTCCCCGGCTGGCACACGACCGTCTTCCCGCCGTACTTCGTCGCGGGCGCCATCTTCGCCGGCTTCGCGATGGTGCTGACGCTCGCGCTGCCGATCCGCGCCTTCTACGGACTGAAGGACTTCATCACGGAGAAGCACCTGGACAACATGGCCAAGGTGCTGCTCGCAACGGGTCTCATCGTGACCTACGGCTACGCGATGGAGGCTTTCGCCTCGTGGTACTCGGGCTCGGTGTACGAGGGGTACCTGATGCAGAACCGCTTGAGCGGTCCGTACGCGCTCTTCTACTGGTCGCTGCTCCTCACGAACTGCACGATCCCGCAGATCCTCTGGTACGCGCCGGCGCGACGGAACATCTGGATCCTGTTCGCCGTGTCGATGTCCGTGAACATCGGCATGTGGCTCGAGCGCTTCGTGATCATCGTGCAGAGCCTGCACCGCGATTACCTGCCCTCCTCGTGGGGCATGTACATGCCGACGATCTGGGACTGGGGCATGTACCTAGGCACGATCGGCTTCTTCCTCGCCAGCTTCTTCTTGTTCATCCGGTTCCTGCCGATGATCGCGATCTTCGAGATGCGGCTGCTCGTGCCCAGGTCGGGCGTGACGGGACAGGACACGCCGCCGCCGACGGCCGTGCACGGCTCACCGAGCCCGGCGCTCCACGACCACGGCGGGAGGAACTGACATGGCCGCCACGAAGACGACCGCGATCCACGGCCTCCTGGCCGAGTTCGACAAGCCCGAGTTGCTGGTCGAGATGGCGCGTCAAGCGCGCGCCGAGGGCTTCACCAAGGTCGAAGCCTTCTCGCCGATGCCGATTCACGAGCTCGACGAGGTGATGGGCCTCCAGAACAAGCTGCCGCTGTTCGTGCTGATCGGTGGAATCACCGGCATGTGCGTCGGCATGGGGCTCCAATACTGGGTCTCGGTCATCGAGTACCCGACGAACATCGGCGGCCGTCCGAACTTCTCGTGGCCCGCGTTCATCGTCCCGATGTTCGAGACGACGATCCTGTTCGCCGCGCTCGTCGCGGTGTTCGGGATGTTCATCATGAACGGGCTACCGCAGCCCTATCACCCGCTCTTCCACGTGAAGCGCTTCGCCGAAGCCACGCGCAGCCGGTTCTTCTTCCTGATCGAGGCCGAAGACCCCAAGTTCGACATGCAGGCGACGCGCGAGTTCTTGGCTCGCCGCAAGCCGCTCTCGATCGAGGAGGTCCCCCACTGATGAGCCAGAAGATCCTCGCTCTGATCACCTGCCTCGCGGCCTCGATGCTTTCGGGCTGCCGCCAGGACATGCACGACCAGCCGCGTCTCAAGCCCTACGAGAAGTCGACGTTCTTCGCCGACAAGCGCGCGATGCGTCCGCTGGTGCCCAACACGGTCGCGCGCGGCCGCCTGTTCGAGGACCCGCACCTGAACTTGGGCCGCATCGACGGCAAAGACGCCGACACGTTCCCGATGCCGATCACGAAAGAGATCCTGGCGCGCGGACGCGAGCGGTACGCCGTGTACTGCATCAACTGCCACGGCGTGCTAGGCGACGGCGACGGGATGATCGTCTCGCGCGGCCTGAAGCGTCCGCCCAGCTATCACATCGATCGCCTGCGAGATGCGCCGCCCGGCTACATCTTCGGCGTCATCACGAACGGCTTCGGCGTCATGTACGACTTGGCGGATCGCATCCGTCCGGACGACCGCTGGGCCATCACCGCCTACGTGCGCGCGCTCCAGCAGAGCCAGAACTCGACCCTCGACGACGTGCCGGCGGACAAGCGCGAAGCGCTCCTGCGCGGAGAATGACCCAGTGACCAACGAACTGCGCTCCAAGCTCGACCGCATCCAACGCACCGCCCTCGTCATCGGGGTGATCGGCACCGCGCTCCTCGCGTGGGGCTTCGCGACCGATCGCGGCCAATTCTTCCGCTCGTACCTGTTCGCGTACGCCTGCGTCGCGATGTTCGGTCTCGGCAGCCTCGTGCTGACGATGATCCACTACCTGACGGGCGGCTTCTGGGGTCTCGCGATCCGTCGCCAGCTCCAAGCCGGCATCCGCACCCTGCCGCTGCTCGCGATCCTGTTCGTGCCGATCGCCATCGGGGTCTTGACGCATCCCGAGCACGCGCAAGCGCACGGCGATCACGGCTACACGGGCGTCTATTGGCTCTACCCGTGGACGGATCACGATCTGGTGCACGGCAACGCCGCGCTCGGCATCGCGCCGGACTACCTGCTCAACCACAAGGCTCCGTGGCTCAACACGAACGGGTTCCTGGGCCGCGCGATCCTCTACTTCGTGCTGTGGATCGCGATGGGCTTCGGAATCCTGCGCGCCGCCGCGAAGTTCGACCAGTCGGGTGATCCCAAGGACGAGAAGCGTGCGCGCTACATCAGCGGCCCGGGCGTCCTGATCTTCGCTCTTACGGCCACCGGCGCGGCGTTCGACTGGATGATGTCGCTCGACCCGAAGTGGTACTCGACCATGTACGGGGTCATCTACATGGTCGGCTGCGCCCTCGGCACGATGGCGTTCGCCATCGTGTTCACCTCGTGGGTCAAGGACCACGAGCCGTTCCGCGCGTTCGCGAAGGGCAACCTCTTCCACGACCTCGGCAGCCTCACGTTCGCCATGGTCATGCTGTGGGCCTATACGAGCTTCAGCCAGGGCCTGATCATCTGGTCCGGCAACCTCGCGGAAGAGACGCCCTGGTACCTCGTGCGTGCCGAGACGTCGTGGCAGGTCCTGCTGATCGCCCTCGCCGTCCTGCACTTCGCGGTGCCGTTCCTGCTCCTGCTCATCCGCCGCATCAAGCGCGACGCGTCCTTCGTCGTGCCCGTCGCGCTGCTGATCATCCTGATGCGCCACGTCGACCTGTACTGGCAGATCATCCCGGTCTTCCATCCGACGGGGCTCGCGCCCGATTGGATGGACTTCGCCGCGCCGATCGGCTTGGGCGGACTGTGGCTCGCGTTCTTCATGAACCGACTCAAGGCATTCCCGCTGACGTCGCCGCGCCAGGAGTCGGCGCTCGACGCGGCGCTCGGCCACGCGCACCACTGAGAGCGACAGGCAAACACCATGGCCACCGAGAAGTACACGCCTGCCTACGAGACGAGGGACACGCATCTTTCGCCGCTCCTGAAGTTCACCTTCTGGCTCGTCGTCTGCCTCGTGATCACGTTCGTCGGCACCTTCGGGATGCTGCGCGCCATGCAGCAAATCCCCGCCATCGGCGAGCGTGATCCGCACCCGCTCGCGGTGCTCAACGATCCGATCCCGCCCGCGCCGAACCTCGAGATGAAGAAGGGCGTGAAGCAGGGCTGGGACGGCAAGCTCGTGGACCAGAGCCAGCGCCAGCCGTTCACCTCGCGGATGTGGGTCGACATGAAGGCCGACGCCCAGAAGAAGATCGGCAGCTACGGCTGGGTCGACCAGGACGCGAAGATCGTGCACGTGCCGATCGAGCGCGCGATGGACATCTCGCTGCAAAAGGGCTTCCCCGTCCAACAGAAGCCGAAGGATTGAGACGAGTTCTCCGGTACCTCTTCACGTGAACCACTCCGTACTCCGATCGACCATGCGCGCCGCAGGACTCGTCCTCGCGGCCTTGGCGTCGTCCTCGTTACGCGCCGATGCCGCGCAGCAGTTCAATCGCATCACGCGCGAGGTCAAGTTCGAGCAGAAACTCGACCAGCAGGTCCCGCTCGACCTCCGCTTCAAGGACTCCAGCGGCCGTGACGTGGCGCTCGGGGACCTGATCCGCGAGAAGCCGGTCATCCTCTCGCTGGTCTACTACGAGTGCCCGATGCTGTGCACGCAGGTCCTGAACGGCCTGTCGGCCAGCTTGCGACAACAGGACTCGCTCGCGATCGGCGACGACTACGACGTCGTCACGGTCAGCATCGACCCGAAGGAAACGCCCGAGCTGGCCGCGCAGAAGAAGAGCGCCTACGTGGCCGCTCTCGGGGCGCCGGGGGCGGACCGCGGTTGGCACTTCCTGACCGGAGATCAGGCGGCGATCACCGCGCTCTCCGAGTCGGTGGGCTTCCGCTACTTCTACGACGAAGAGATCGGCGAGTACGCGCACGCCGGCGGGGTCGTGATCCTGACCCCGAGCGGCCGCGTCTCGCGCTACTTCATCGACGTCGTTTTCCCGAAGCTCGACCTGCGCCTGGCGCTCGTCGAATCTTCGGAAGGCCGTATCGGCACGCTGATCGACGCGATCACGCTGCTCTGCTACCAGCACGATCCGGCGACGGGCACGTACGGCCTCGTGATCACCAACGTGGTCCGCTTCCTGTCGGGACTCACGTTGCTCCTGCTGCTCGGCTTCATCGTCTTCATGCTGCGACGGGAGCGTGCGCTGGCGCGCGCGGCCGCGACGCAGCCTGCCTTGGGCTCCTAGCGAGGCCGACCGGACACGCACTGCCATGTGGAAAGACATCCCCCTAGTACCGGAGAACGCATCGACGTTCGCGACGCAGGTCGACCTCCTCTACTGGTTCCTCGTCGCCCTCACCGTCTTCTTCGTCGTGCTGATCGGCGTCGTCGTCGTCGGGCTCTGCACGTGGTATCGCAAGTGCGGTGACGGGCGGAAGGCGGTCCAGATCGAGGGCTCGCTGTTCCTCGAGCTGCTCTGGTCGGGCATCCCCCTCGTCATCGTGATCGGCCTCTTCGCCTGGGGCACGACGCTCTACGTCACGATGCAGAAGGTGCCGGCCGACTGCATCGACATGTACGTCGTCGGCAAGCAGTGGATGTGGAAGGTGCAGCACCCGACCGGCGTGCGCGAGACCCAAGACCTGCACATCCCCGTCGGTCAGGCGATTCGCCTGACGATGACGTCCGAGGACGTGATCCACAGCTACTACATCCCCGCGTTCCGCACGAAACAGGACGTGGTGCCCGGGCGCTACACGCAGATGTGGTTCGAGGCGACGAAGGTCGGGACCTACCACATCTTCTGCGCCGAGTACTGCGGCACGGGTCACTCGCAGATGGTCGGGAAGGTCACCGTGCTGGAGCGCGTCGACTACGAGCGCTGGCTTTCCGGCTCCACCGGTGAAGCGCCGGAAGTCGCGGGCAAGAACCTGTTCGAGGGCATGCGCTGCGCGAGCTGCCACCCGATCGACGCAACCACGACGGAGATCGGCGGCGCGCCTCCGCGCGGTCCGCTGCTCGCAGGGATCTACGGCAAGGACGTCGAACTCAAGGGCGGCGGCAAGGTGCTCGCGAACGAAGAGTACATCCGCGAATCGATCCTCAAGCCGCAAGCGAAGATCGTCGCCAACTACGAGCCGATCATGCCCTCCTACGAGGGCCAGCTCGGTGAGGAGCAGATCCTGCAGCTCGCCGCGTACATCAAGTCGCTCAAGGCAACACCCTAGATGAGCAGCACAAGCATGAGCAGCGCAGGCATGGGCCCCGCGCACACGCCGGCCCACGAGCCGAGCGAGAACTACCTGACCAACGGCTACGGCTGGAAGTCGTGGTTGTTCACGATCGACCACAAGCGGATCGCGATCCTCTACCTGATCTCGATCTCGTTCTTCTTCCTCATCGGCGGCCTGTTCGCGGTGCTCATGCGCCTCGAGCTCGCGACGCCGGGGGCGGACGTCGTCGACGCCGAGACCTACAACCGGCTCTTCACGATGCACGGCATCGTGATGATCTTCTTCTTCCTGGTGCCGTCGATCCCGGCGGTGCTCGGGAACTTCTTCGTGCCGATCATGATCGGGGCACGGGACCTGGCGTTCCCGAAGATCAACCTGCTGTCGTGGTACATCTACGTCGTCGGCGGGATCTTCACGCTGATCGTGGCGATCTCGGGCGGCGTGGACACGGGCTGGACGTTCTACACGCCGTACAGCTCGACGTACTCGAACTCGCAGGTCGCACTGACGGCCGTCGGCGTGTTCATCACGGGCTTCAGCTCGATCCTGACGGGCCTGAACTTCATCGTCACGATCCACAAGATGCGCGCGCCGGGCATGACCTGGTTCCGGCTGCCGCTCTTCATCTGGGCCCAGTACGCGACCGCCCTGATCATGGTGCTGGCGACGCCGGTGCTGGCGACCACGATCTTCTTGGTCGCGCTCGAGCGCATCTTCCGCATCGGCATCTTCGACCCGACGATCGGCGGCGACCCGGTGCTGTTCCAGCACCTGTTCTGGTTCTACTCGCACCCGGCCGTCTACATCATGATCCTGCCGGGGATGGGCGTGATCAGCGAGATCATCGCCGCGTTCACCAAGAAGCGGATCTTCGGGTACAGCTTCGTGGCCTTCTCCAGCCTCGCCATCGCGATCCTGGGCTTTATGGTGTGGGGTCACCACATGTTCACGACGGGCCAGTCGGTCTACGCGAGCATGGTGTTCTCGGTGATCACGATGCTGGTCGCGGTTCCGTCGGCCGTGAAGATCTTCAACTGGGCGGCGACGCTCTACAAAGGCTCGGTCGAGCTCACGACGCCGATGCTCTATGCGCTGGCGTTCATGGGCTTGTTCACGATCGGCGGCCTGACCGGCGTGTTCCTCGGCATCATGGCGGTCGACCGCCACCTACACGACACGTACTTCATCGTCGCGCACTTCCACTACGTCATGGTGGGCTCGATGGTGATGGCCTACTTGGGCGGGATCCACTTCTGGTGGCCGAAGATGTTCGGGCGCATGTACCCCGAGTTCCTCGCGCGCTTCGCGGCCATCGTCACCTTCATCGGCTTCAACCTGACGTTCATGCCGCAGTTCATCGTCGGCTTCCAGGGCATGCCGCGCCGCTACCACGTCTATCCCGAGGAATTCGGGGTCTTCAACCTGCTCTCCTCGGCCGGTGCGTCGATCCTCGGCGCCGGCTACCTGCTGCCGATGCTGTACCTGCCCTGGTCGCTCAAGTGGGGCCGGAAGGTCAGCAACGATCCGTGGGACGCGAAGGGCCTCGAGTGGACGATCGAGTCGCCGCCCATCACCCACAACTTCCACGGACCCGTGGTCGTGACCGAGGAAGCCTACGCCTACGGCGAGGACCGGGCGCACAGCCCGTCGTCCAACGCGCACGCGCACCACGAGGGGCCTTCGAATGTCCGCTGATCACGCGCACACAAGCACACTGCCGGCAGGAGTCCGGCCGCCGACCTACTCGCACTTCGAGGACCTCGCTCAGCAGGAGGAGTCCGAGAAGCTCGGAATGTGGGCTTTCCTCATCACCGAAGTGATGTTCTTCGGGGCGCTGTTCACGGCCTACACCGTGTACAGGAACCTCTATCCCGAAGCCTTCATGAAGGCGAGTTCGCTGCTCGACTGGAAGCTCGGCGGCCTGAACACGCTCGTGCTGATCGTCTCGAGCCTCACGATGGCCCTGGCGATCCGCGCGGCACAGACCGGCAAGTACAGCCAAGTCATCTGGCAGACCATCGCCACGATGATCCTGGGCGCGACCTTCCTCGTCGTGAAGTACTTCGAGTACATGCACAAGTACCACGACGGTCTGATGCCCGGCCCGAAGCTGTTCTTCACGGAGAAGCTGGGCGAGCACACCGAAGCCGGGCGGATCTTCTTCTCGATCTACTTCGCGATGACGGGCCTGCACGCTTTCCACATGATCGTGGGTCTCGGGATCATGACGTGGGTCCTGATCAAGGCGCGCAAACGCTACTTCACGCCCCAGCGCTATCTCGCGCTCGAGAACGTCGGCCTCTACTGGCACTTCGTCGACCTCGTCTGGATCTTCCTTTTCCCGATGCTGTACCTCCTGGGAGCTCACTATGGCCTCGGGCACTGATCCCCACGGCTCGCACGGCGGCGGGCACCACGTCCTACCGCTCAGCGTCTACTGGGCGGTTTTCATCGCGCTGATCATCGGGACGATCGTCACGGTCTGGTCGGCGACGATCGACCTGGGTCCGCTCAATGTCGTCGTCGCGCTGGTCATAGCGACCGTCAAGGCGACCCTCGTGATCCTCTACTTCATGCACGTTAAGTACAGTTCCAAGCTCGTCTGGGTCTTCGCCGCCTCGGGCTTCTTCTGGGTCGCGATCATGATCCTGTTCACGATGCAGGACTTCGTCAGCCGCGGCTGGTGACCCACTTCGGCGGGCAGGGACGGGAGCGCCTCGAAAGGCACTGGCCCTGAAGACTTCGACCCGCGCGCTGAATCCAGCGCGCGGTGTCGTTTCGAAGATCGATGGAGCGGACTCCCGCGCAGCGCGCATGCCCACCTCGGAACCCACCATCGCCTGGATCCTGCTCCTCGCCGGGCTTGCCCTGTGCGCAGTGGTCATGTTCGCGGTCTGGGCAGTCCAATCCGTTCGGCGAGACGCCACGCCGGTAGACATCGCCTGGGCGGCGAACCTGGGTCTGCTCGCGCTCTTGTACGCGGCCTTCGCGCCGGGCGAGCTCGATCGGCGCATCCTCGTCGGCGCTCTGGGCGGGATCTGGGCCGCCCGACTCGCGGGGTGGCTCGCTTGGCACCGTCTCGGCTCGGGCCGCCCCGAGGATGCGCGCTACGCCTCGTTGCGCCGAAGCTGGGGCGCGAGCGCGAACCGGAACTTCTTCTGGTTCTTCCAGGCGCAGGGCGTGCTCGACGTCCTGCTTTCGCTGCCGTTCCTGCTGATCGCGTCGAACGCGCGCGCGGGGCTCTCGCCGCTCGAGATCACCGGCGCGGTCGTGGCGATCGTCGCGATCTGCGGAGAAGCGACGGCCGACCTCCAGCTCGATCGCTTCAAGAAGAAGCCCTCATCCAAGGGCAAGACGTGCCGCGACGGGCTGTGGCGCTACTCACGGCACCCGAACTACTTCTTCGAATGGATGTTCTGGGTCGGCATCGCGACGATCGCGTGGGCGGCCCCGCTCGGCTGGGTCGGACTCGTCTCGCCGGCGGTGATGCTCTACCTTCTGTGGAACGTCACCGGCATACCCGCGGCGGAAGCGCAAGCCGTGAAGAGCCGCGGACAGGACTACCTCGACTACCAGCGCGTGACCAGCGTGTTCGTGCCTTGGTTCCCGAAGGGAGCGCGCTAGCCATGTGGTACGAGTCCCTCATCGATTCTGGCGTCCTGCCCGACGCAGCGATCCGCTTCGGGATCCGCAAGTTGCTGGCCGAGCGACTGCGTGACGAGGACGCCAGCGATGTCGAAGCGCAGCGTGAGCGCCTGCGCGCCTTCATCGCGACGCTCGAGACCTCGCCCGTCGCGATCCACCAGGAGAAGGCCAACGAGCAGCACTACGAAGTGCCCACGGCCTTCTACGAGCTCGCGCTGGGCCCGCGCCTCAAGTACTCGGGCGCTCTCTATCCGACGGGCACGGAGACGCTCGCCCAAGCCGAAGAGGCGATGCTCGACATGTCGTGCCGACGAGCGCGACTCGAGGACGGCATGACCGTGCTCGATCTCGGCTGCGGCTGGGGGTCGTTGTCGTTCTGGATCCTCGAGCGGTTTCCCCGCTGCAAGGTCCTGGCCGTCAGCAACTCCGCCGTGCAACGCCGACACATCGAGGCCGAACGCGATCGACGCGGCCTGTCCAACCTCGAAGTCGTGACCAGCGACATCTCCGCGTTCGATCCGGGCCGCACCTTCGACCGCATCCTCTCGGTCGAGATGCTCGAGCACGTGAAGAACTACGAAGTCGTCTTCGAGCGCATCGCCAGCTGGCTGACGCCAAAAGGGCTTTTCTTCACGCACATTTTCACGCACAAGGAATACGCCTACCCGTTCGAGACGGGCGGCAGCGGCGACTGGATGGGTCGCCACTTCTTCACGGGCGGGAACATGCCGTCCGACGACCTGTTCTTGTACTTCCAGCGCCATCTCGTCCTCGAGGACCACTGGCGCGTGAACGGTCAGCACTACGGGCGCACCGCCGAGCACTGGCTCGAGAACCTCGACCGCAATCGCGCTGCAATCGAACCGTTGTTCGCGGCTACCTACGGCGCGGGTCAGGAGTCCATCTGGGTCGAACGTTGGCGTGTGTTCTTCCTGGCATGCGCCGAGTTGTGGATCTATCGGAGCGGGCAGGAATGGATCGTTTCTCACTACCTCTTTTCGCGTCGATGACCGCCATGCCCGTGCCCGCCACGCAGAGTAAATTCGCGCTTTCGATCATCCGCTGGTTCGACACCTGGGCCGGTTCTCAGGACATACTGCCCGATGTTCCGCACAAGATCGACTGGATGCGCTGCCTGCCGTTCCTCGGCTTGCACCTAGCGTGCTTCGCGGTGATCTGGGTCGGCTGGAGCTGGTTCGCCGTCGGCTGGGCCGTCGCGCTGTACGCGCTGCGCATGCTCGCGATCACCGGCTTCTACCACCGCTACTTCAGCCACAAGTCGTTCAAGACCTCGCGCGGGTTCCAGCTCGTGCTGGCGGTCGCAGGCAACTCCGCGGCGCAGCGCGGGCCTCTGTGGTGGGCTGGACACCATCGCCACCACCACCAGGCGAGCGATCAACCCGAGGACGTCCACTCGCCCAAACACCATGGATTGCTGTGGAGCCACGTCGGCTGGATCCTGTCGAGGCCGAACTTCCGCACCCGGCTCGAGCACGTACCGGACCTGGCGCGCTTCGCCGAGCTGCGCTTCCTCGACCGTTTCGACAGCCTCGTGCCGGCGGTCCTGATCGGCGCGGCGTGCGCGCTGGGAGCCGCGCTGGATGCGTGGGCGCCCATGCTCGGCGTCACGGCGCTGCAGCTCGGCGTGTGGACGCTCATTTCGACGGTCGTGCTTTTCCATGGCACGTTCACGATCAACTCGCTCTCGCACTTGTTCGGCTCGCGGCGCTTCGAGACGCCCGATACGAGCCGGAACAACCCTTTGCTCGCGGCCATCACGATGGGCGAGGGTTGGCACAACAACCACCACCACTCGCCGCGCTCGGCGCGATCAGGACTCGCGTTCTACGAGTTCGATCCGACGTGGTGGATGCTCATCGGTCTCGCGAAACTGGGCTTGATCTGGGATCTGCATCCGGTTCCCGTGCACGTCATGGAACGCGCCCGGATCGGGCGTGGCGCTCCGCGGTGAAGATCGCCGTCGTCGGCTCAGGCGTTTCGGGCATGCTCTCGGCGCGCCTTCTTGCGGGCGTTCACGCAGTGACGCTGTTCGAGGCCGACGACCGCGTCGGCGGGCACGTGCACACCGTTCCCGTCCAGGACGGCGAGCGCTCGATACCGGTCGACACGGGCTTCATCGTCTGCAACGACCGCACGTACCCGAACTACATGCGGCTGCTCCGCATCCTGGGCGTCGAAACGCAACCGTCGAGGATGAGCTTCAGCGTCGCCTGTCGTCGCACGGGGCTCGAGTACAACGGCACGAGCCTGAACTCGTTGTTCGCGCAGCGATCCAACGTGCTTCGGCCCTCGTTCCATCGCATGGTGCGCGACATTCTGCGCTTCCATCGCGAGGCGCCGGCGGTGCTCGCCGACGGCGACGAGTCGCTGACTCTCAGCGCGCTGCTCGAGCGCGGTCGGTACGGACGCGAGTTCGCCGACAACTACCTGCTGCCGATGGGCGGCGCCGTGTGGTCAGCCGAACCGGCGGCGATGCGCGATTTCCCGGCCCTCTCCTTCATAAAGTTCTTCTCCAATCACGGAATGCTGTCCGTCGACGATCGACCGCAGTGGCGCGTCGTGAAGGGTGGGTCGCGCGTTTACGCCGATGCGCTGATCGATCCGATTCGGGACCGCGTCCGCGTCGGAACGCCCGTCGTCGCGATCCAGCGGTTCGAAAGTCACGTCGAGCTCACGCTGCGCGCTGGCGCCGTGGAGCGCTTCGACCACGTCGTCCTCGCCACGCACAGCGACCAGGCGCTGGCGCTCCTGCGCGACGCGTCCAGCTCCGAGCGCGAAGTGCTGGATGCGATCCCCTATCAGGAGAACGTCGCCGTCCTGCACACCGACGTGGCGGTGATGCCGAAGCGCAAGCTGGCCTGGGCCAGCTGGAACTACCACCTCGGAATCGATCGAAACGGTGTCGCCGTCACGTACTGGATGAACGAGCTCCAGACGCTCGCCGGACCGACTAACTGGTTCGTCACGTTGAACGACGTGGACGGCATCGATCCGGCGAAGGTCCTGCGTCGGATCACCTACCATCATCCCGTCTATCGGCGCGCAGGAGTCGCGGCGCAAAAGCGTTGGGCCGAGATCGACGGCGTACGGCACACGTCGTTCTGCGGCGCGTACTGGAGCTACGGATTCCACGAGGACGGCGTGCGCAGCGCGCTGCGCGTCGCGGAGCGTTTCGGACGCTCGCTGGACGACCTGGAGCGAGAGTCCGGCGGGAAAGCGATCGTGCAGTCTCCGCGCGATAGCGTCGGGGTCCGCGCGTCGTGATCACTGCGCCCGAGTTGAAGAGTTGCCTCTACGAAGGTTGGGTCGCGCACCGACGATTCGCTCCGCGCAGGCACGACTTCCGTTATGCGCTCCACATGCTGCTCCTCGATCTCGGCGAGCTCGACACGGTGTTCCAAGATCGCTGGCTGTGGTCGACACGGCGGGCGGCGCCCGTCCGCTGGCGTCGCGAGGACTACCTCGGCGATCCCGCGGTCCCGCTCGACGAATCCGTGCGATCCCTCGTGGCGAAGTCGACCGGTTCGCGCCCGGATGGCCCGGTCCGATTGCTGACCAATCCGCGCTACTTCGGCTATGGGTTCAATCCCGTCAGCTTCTACTACTGCTGGAACGCCGGGGGGTCGGCTTTGGAAGCGATCGTCGCCGAGGTCAGCAATACTCCTTGGGGAGAGCGACATCCGTACGTGCTCGATCTGCGTACGGCAGACAGGACGTCACCCATCGGTCTACGCTCGCAGTTCAGGAAGGCGTTCCACGTGTCGCCCTTCATGCCCATGGACATCGACTACGATTGGCGCTTCTCGGTTCCTGGGAAATCGCTCGTCGTGCACATGGAGAACTGGCGCGAGGGCGAGCGTATGTTCGACGCCACCCTGACGATGCAGCGGCGACCCATCGGAGGTGCATCCCTCGCGAGCGTGCTCGCGCGTCGCCCTTTCATGACCGCGAAGGTCGTCGCCGGCATCCATTGGCAGGCCGCGCGTCTCTGGCTCAAACGCATCCCATTCCACGAGCATCCGCAATGGAAGACGCAACGATCCGACACAACACGCTGACGGCGGCGACTCGACTGGCGCCGGTCTCGGGTCTGCTGAAGGCCCGGCGCGGTCCGATCCAGTCGCTGGCACGCCGCGCGTTGCTCGCGAAGTTCCAGGAGATCGCCGAGGGCGAGTTCCACCTCTTCGAGGGCGGCGCAGAACACATATTTGGAGCGCGAGTTGCCGCGTTCCCCGTGTGCGCTTCGGTGCGCGTCAAGGATCCAGCGTTCTGGACCCGCGTCGCATTCGGCGGCTCGATCGGCGCGGCCGAGTCGTACATCGACGGCGAGTGGTCGACGGACGACTTGACCAGCGTCATGCGCATCTTCGTGCGCAATCGCGAGGCCATGACGGGCATGGAGCGCGGCGTGGGCCGGCTGCTCGTGCCCTTCCAGCGCGCGTGGCACAGATTGCGCGACAACACGCGTCACGGCTCGCGACAGAACATCGCCGCGCACTACGACCTCGGGAACGATTTCTACGCGACGTTCCTCGATCGATCGATGATGTACTCGGCGGCGCTGTTCGAGCGTCCCGACGCGACGCTGCAGGAAGCTCAGACGGCGAAGCTCGAACGTCTATGCCGCAAGCTCGACCTGAAGCCGTCGGACCATCTGCTCGAGATCGGAACGGGTTGGGGCGGACTCGCCCTGCACGCCGCGCGCGAACACGGCTGCCGCGTGACCACGACGACGATCTCGCGCGAACAGTACGACATGTCTCGTCGCCGCGTGCGTGAGGCGGGGCTCGAGCAACGTATCGACGTGATCTTCGAGGACTACCGCGACCTGCGCGGCACCTACGACAAGCTCGTTTCCGTCGAGATGATCGAGGCGGTCGGCCACCGCTGGTACGACAAGTTCTTCGGGAAGTGCTCGGAGCTCTTGAAGCCCGACGGGCTCATGGCGCTGCAGGCGATCGTGATCGACGATCGACACTACGACGAGGCCTTGAAGAGCGTCGACTTCATCCAGCGGCACGTTTTCCCGGGCTCGACGATCCCGTCGGTCGGCGCCATCACTTCGTGCGCGGCAAGGGTGACGGACATGCACCTCGTCCATCACGAGGATCTGACGCCGCACTACGCGCGGACGCTGGAGCTGTGGCGCGAGCGTTTCTTCGCGAACATGGACCGCGTGCGCGCCCTCGGCTTCGACGAGCGCTTCACGCGGCTCTGGGAGTACTACCTGTGCTACTGCGAGGGCGGGTTCTCCGAGCGGCAGATCGGCAGCGTGCAGATGCTCTACGCGAAGCCCATGAATCGGCGCGAGCCGGTGCTCGGCGCGCTGTGAGCTGCTCGGCGCGAGCCTTGCGACGCCCGTGAGTTCGAGTGGGAAGGTCTACAACTTCGTCGCCTTCCAAGCCGGCTGGTTCGCGTGCGTGCTGGGTGGCGTACGCGACAAGGGTTGGATCGGGCCCCTGGTCGTCATCGTGCTGCTCGCGGTCCATCTGCGGATCGCGCGCGAGCGCACCGGGGAATGGAAGCTGCTCGCGTGCTCGCTCCCGATCGGCCTGGCCGTGAACACCATTCTGCAGACGACCGGCGCCGTCGTGGCGCCTGGACCAGCGACTGGTCCACTGTGGTTGCTCGCTCTGTGGCCGCTCTTCGCGACGCTCTTCAACGAGTCGATGAGCTGGCTGCGTGGTCGCTACGTGCTGGGCGTCGCACTCGCCGCGGTCGGCGCGCCGCTCTCCTACTGGGGCGGAGAACGCGCGGGCGCGCTCGTGCTCGGCGAGCGCGCCCACGTTTCGATCCCGCTCGTCATCCTGACCTGGAGTCTCGCGGTCGCGGCGCTGCTCGCGTGTCAGCAGCGCTTCACTCCGCTCACGGGACGAACGCCACCTCGTACCCGTTCGTCAAGTTGAACGTGCTCGGCGTGCAGAACGCCGCCGCGTTGCGGTACCAGCCCTGGAACGTGCGGATTCCCGGCGAAGTGATGCCGTGCTGGAGTCCCGGTCCCCACGTCGCGACGCCGCCGCTCGCTTGCGTCGTGCCGAGGCGCACCACGCTGCCTCCGGCGCAGCGCTTGCCGTCGCCGAATGAGACTCCGGCACCGCCGTTTTGCTGGGCCGTCCCCTGGAAGAGCAGGACCGACGGCATGGCCGGCAACCCGTCCGCCGTGAACACGAGGTCATTCGCCGCGATGCTCGCCGAGCCGCCGGTGGGGCGGAGTCGGGCACCCACGCCGGTCGAGTTCGCGCAACCGACCGGACCGACGCCGTTGTTGCCGCACGGACACGGCGTTCCGCTGCCGTCGCCGAAGCAGAACGCGCCGGTCAGGTCGGGGATGCCGATGCGGGGGTTGTCCATCCCGACCTGCCAGATGTCGAAGATGAAGAAGAACGTCGGATCGCCATAGAACCAGCGCACGCGCGACACGTTCGTGATCACCGAGTTCCAGATCTGATCGTTCGTGCCGGTGCCTTGCAGCGTGAGCCATCCGCTCGGCAACGTCGCCGACTGAGACGGGATCGCGACGTCGAACGAGGCCCAGCCAGCGCCCGGCTGCGGCACGAATCCGGGCGAGAGGAAGTAGACGGCGTCGTCATCACTCGGATTGCCCGGTGTACCGGCGTCATTTTCGAGGATCAGCGTGACCTCGCGCTGGAACGGGAACTGCGTCGCGAAGGTGATCAGGTCGATGCCGAGTGAGTCGACCTGCCTCGCGCGGAAGTCTCCGGTGAACGCGGAACTCACGCCCGCGCTCGTGCGCGGCTGCGGCGCGAACGTGTCGATCACGTTCGTGCGCAAGTAATGCCCGGGGTTCCCGCCGGTCGCGACGATCTGATCGCCCGCGCCCCAAGTCCACGCGCCCTCGTTCGAGCCGTTCGTGAACATCTCGACGAAGACTTGCGCCTGTGACGACACGGCGAGGCAGAACGGCGCGAGCGCCAGAAGAATGAAGTGCTTCATCAGGTTGTCCGTTGGATCGCTGATTCTCGTAGGGGTGCCAGGCCCTATGCGCTCGATCGTACCGTGCTACAAGCAACGTCGGTCGTGCGCGCGCCGCAGGCGACGAGGAGTTGCCGGTACCAGCGTGCGGCCGCGGCCGCGCGACCCGGTAGCGCGCTCGTTCCCCACACGACGGACAGCGTGCGTCGCGTCGCCCCCGACGTCTTCGTGCGCTGCGCGTCCTTCACGGCGTTCGCGCAAGGCCCCTCGGCATCGAAGAGGCACACGAGTCCGCCGACGTCGATCGTCTGGCCCGTCGCGTTGAAGACGTAGCTCGAGCCCGCCTCTGGAATTGCGATCGAGAACGGTGCGCGCGCTCGGTCGATATCCACGACGCTGATCGGAAGACCCGAGTGCAGCGACACCGCGTTGCACGCGTCCACCGCGGCGTTGATCGAGGGAAATGTGCTGTCGACGAGCGCGCCGAGCAGGTACTCGCTCGCGGGCTTGCCGCGTCCGGTCGGCTTGTAACCGCCGTGGCGCAGGAGATCCCGCACCGCCTTGCGCACGGCCTCGTCGGAACCGAGGGGCGCGACCGCATCACCGCGCAAGAAACCGCGCACGAGATCGGGCGAGCTCACGGCTTCCAGGGATGCCGCGAACTCCGTCTCGAACGCGACCACTTCGAGCGTGGGATGAGGCTGCAGTCGGATCACACGATCGATGGTAACGGAGATCCCATCCAGGGGCCGCTCGCTCGACCTCTCGAACGCGACGTCGCGGGGATCTCGTTCGCCGCGCACGTGGTCGCGTTCGTTCTCGCCCTGCTCCATGAGGACTCTCGGGCGCGGTTCGAGATCCTGCAACTCACCGCGCTCACGGAGCGGTTCTGCTCGCATTTTTCAGGGTCTCCGCCCCCGTCGAGCGCTGACGGTCCGGAGTCTCTTGACTCCCCGGCCGTTGGCAGAACTCGACCGCGACGGTTCAATCGCTGGCCCGCAAGCCCCGACTCGAGACCAGCACCATGCAACGCATCCTTCCCATCGTCCTCGCCCTCGCCTGCGCCGCCTGCGCTTCGAAGCGCCACGGCCAGACCTCCACGGCGCCGAACGAGCCTCGAGCTCCGGGCCACGAAGCGCCCATCATCGCCGCAGCGAACGCCGACGGTTCCAACGCGCGTCCGGCGGAAAAGATCGCCGGCGGACTGACGGAGGCGGAGTTCAAGGAGCTCCACGCCGCTCCCGCAGGGATGACCGTCGCCTTGAAGGGCCGCGATGTCGAGGTCGGCGGCGCGAAGGCCTACTTGTCGCTCCCCGAGGGATCCAAGGCGCCGCTCCCGGGCGTGGTCGTCGTGCACGAGTGGTGGGGACTGAACGACAACGTGAAGCATTGGGCGGATCGCATCGCCGCCGAGGGCTACGCCGCGCTGGCGGTGGACTTGTACGGCGGCACGATCGCGAAAACGGCCGACGAAGCGATGGCCGCCATCCAGCGAGTCGACGATGCGAAAGCGCTCGTCATCCTCCGCGCGGGTCACCAGTTCCTGGTCGAGGACGAGCGCGTTCGCGCGCCGCGAACGGCCAGCATCGGCTGGTGCTTCGGCGGCCGTAAATCGCTCGAGCTCGCGCTGGCGGAGCCTGAACTCGACGGCGCGATCGTCTACTACGGCAATCCGATCACGGACGCCGCCACGCTCTCGCCGCTGAAAGCCGAGCTGTTGGGCGTCTTCGGCTCGCGCGACAAGAGCATCACGGCGGACAAGGTCGCGGCGTTCCGCAGCGCGCTGAAGGCTGCCGACAAGAAGTTCGAGGTCCGCGAGTTCGACGCCGATCACGCTTTCGCGAACCCGTCGAACCCGCGCTACGACGAGCTCAACGCGGGCAAGGCCTGGGAACTGGTGCGCGCGTTCCTGCGTCGGATCCTGGTTCCCTGAGAGCGCGTTCGGAGACGGAGCCGCGGCGCGGCGCGCGGTCCCTACCGGACCGTGCGCGGCGCCCAGATCCGCACGTCGAGCCGGCGTGCGAAGAGGAGGTGCGGCGCACGATCGGGCAGCGCGATCCGGTGCGCGGCTGCCATCGTGTCGACTTCGACGCTCGCGGTCGCTGGCTGGAGCGGCCACGGATCGTGGTGTATCTCGCCGCGACGGACGCGGCCTTGGGGGGAGCGCGCGTAGAGGCAGTAGCGTTCCGTGAGCCAGTGCTCGAGCGTGCCGCGCGGCGCGTGTGATACCGGCCCGGTCGGCGCGTACGTCCCGCGCCACGCAGCGCCGGGAGCGCCGCGGTGCACACGCTCGCTGTCGTAAAGGACCTCTTCGTCGCGCGCGGTGCAGCTCATCCGCGCGCGGAAGTACGGCAGGTGGAACCAAGCGCGCGCGACCGCGACCGCCAACGCGTTCGCAGCGTCGAGCGAGAAGAACCACACGCCCGGGCGATCATCTACGCGGACGTACGTGCGCACGTTCAGCTCGGGAAATGCAGCCGTTCCCGGCACCGCGGGCAAACAGCGCAACCGGACGCCGCTCATGCGGAACGGCACGACTCCGATCCAAGCGGAACCGGCGAACGTGTCGAGCTCGAGCTCGGTCGGCACGTGCGAGCGCATCGCCACCGCATCGATCGGCCAGTGCGCGAACAGGAGGTCGTGCCACACCTGCTGCATGACCCACGGACCGGCCGGAATCGGCCAAGGCCGATGCGCGGTGTCGAACGCGGCGCGCGCTTGCGCGCTCACGAGATCCCGAGGCCGAGCCCGAGTCCGCCGGCGACGGGGATCACCGCTCCCGTGACGAAGCTCGCGCGCTTGGACGCGAGGAATCCGACGACCGACGCGATCTCCTCGGGCTCGCCCGCGCGGCCCAATGGCGTCGCCGCGATCAGCGCGCGCAGCGTCGACTCGGGAACGCGATCGCGAACCCGTTCCGTGAGCACGAGTCCGGGCTCGACGACGTTGCACGTGACGCCGTCGCGCGCGCATTCGAGCGCGATGCTCTTCGCGAGGCCGTGCAAGGCGGACTTGGCGCTGGTGTACGAGGCTTGACGCGGCGCGCCCTCCGTCGCGGCGATCGAACCGACGAAGACGACGCGGCCGAATCCGCGTCGCTTCATGGCCGGCAGGAACGCCGCCGTGAGCCGCATCGGAGCGAGGACGAGCACTTCGTGCACGCGCGCCGAGTCCGCTGGATCGACCTCTTCGAGCAGACCGTACGGCGGGAACCACACGGCGTTGTGCACGAGCACGTCGAGCTCACCCGCGAACTCCACCGCCCGTCGCGGAAAATCCGCGGCGGTCACATCGCCCGCGAGCGCGCGCACACCCGCGAGCCCCGCCGAACGCGCCGATTCGACCGCGCGCTCGAGCACGTCCGCACGCCGCCCCGTGACGACGACCTCAGCCCCACGCCGCGCGAGCTCGACCGCGATCGCTCGCCCGATCCCCTCTGCGCCCCCGGTGACGAGCGCGCGACACCCGCGAAGATCGTGCTCGGACGACATGTTCGCCGCGAGGATAGCCCACCCGGTGCCAGGCTAACTTCGCCCGCGCTGGGAAGCGGGGAATCATGCGGGTCGCCCGCTGCGGGCGCTTTCCCCACATCCCAGTCCCGCTGAAGTTAGCCAGGCACCGGGCCGAGGTGCTCGCGTGAGATCGAGGGGCTTGGGGACGCCTCGAGCCGGTTGCGGCGCGGCTCTGAATGGAGATGCAATTTCCTAGTTGACCGCATCCGGGAAGGAGTTTCCAATGAGTCCTAGGAGTTCGCATTCCCTGGACAGCGGGGGCAGAACCCGATTCGCGCGCGTCGGCTCCCAGTGTGGGTTCCGCGGCCGGGCTGGGTGCCGTTCGTCCGGGCTCCTCGAGCGATCCCATGTCCCAGCTCCCCCACTCCAGCGGGTTCGGCCGGTTCGTGGTTCTGGCGTGCGCCATTTTGGCCGCCGCTGGGACCTCGGCCTGGTCTCAGACCTCACGGACCTACACCACCACGGCCGACTTCCAGCAGGGCCTCTCCTTCAACGTCAACGCGACGGTCATCCCCGACCAGTTGCAGTTGAACGTCGCGGGCGATCCCCTGCCTTTCCCGGTCGTCAACATCGCGGCATCCGGCCGCGGCACGCTCATCCGGATCGACGGCGCCACGGGCCAGATCCTGGCCGAGTATGCCAGCGCTCCGGACGGGCTCATGAAGAACCCGTCGCGCACGGCGACCGACGCGTTCGGGAACGTGTGGGTCGGCAACCGCAGCGAGGACGGCTCGGTCGGGCGCGCTCCGAAGGGCTCGGTCGTCAAGATCGGCCTGTGCGTCGGCGGCACGCGCGTCGACGCGGACGGCACGCTGAACCCGAACGGGCTCTACCTGCGTGGACCGTTCACCTACAACACGTGCGTCGACCGCGACGGCGACGGGCTCATCCGAACTTCGCGTGGGCTGGGCGACGTCCTCGGCTGGCCGAACCTCACCGACGGCGCTGGCGGCGCCGATGGCATCGTCCAGGATGCGGTCGACGAGGCCATCCTCGTCTACCAGCGCACTTCGGGCATCAACACGCACCACGTGTCGCTCGATTCGAGCGGGAACGTCTGGGTCGGCGGCTTCCCGTTCGTGTCGGACGACTTCGACCTCCTCGACGGGCAGACCGGCGCGATCCTCACGACGTTCGCGAACCCGATGTGCGGCGCGTACGGCGGGATCGTCGATCCGAACGGCGTGTTGTGGTCCACGACGGGCGAGGGCGGCACGGATCTGCTGCGCTACGTCGTCGCGACGCAGACGATGACGTGCATCGACCTGACGCAGTTCGGGATGAACAACACGGGCGAGAACCACGGGCTCGGCATCGGGCCGGACGGCGCGATCTGGGTGACGCAGTTCGACCTCAATCAGGTTTTGAAGTTCAACCCGGACGGCTCGCTCGTTCCGGGCTTCCCGAAGTCGACCATCGGCAACGGTCCGATCTTCGGCAGCGGTCGCGACCGCTCGGTCGCGGTGACGCTCGACGGACACGCGTGGGTCGGCGGCAGCCTGGGCAACACGGTCACGCGGATGGACGCGAACGGGATGATCGTCAAGGTGATCGGCCTCGGACCCGACGGCCAGAGCCCGCGCGGCATCTCGGTCGACAGCCGCGGGAAGGTCTGGGTCGCGTGCACGCTGTCCGACTCGGCCAAGCGCATCGATCCGAACGGCGGCGCCGACGGGCTCGGCGCCGTCGACCTGACCGTGCCGCTCGGTCGCAGCGCACGGCCGTTCAACTTCGGCGAGATGACCGGCACGAATTCGGTTTCCTCTCCGCAGGACGACGGCACCTGGGAAGTTCTGTACGACAGCCAGGTCGTGAACAACGAGTACGGCCGCATCGCTTGGAGCGCATCCGTGCCCGCCGGCACGAGCTTCGGCGTCCAGTTCCGCACGTCGGACGATCCGGTCGCGATCCAGAACCTGCCTTACCAGACGGCGCAGAACGGCACGGCGATCTCGGGCGTCTACGGCCGCTACGTGAACGTCCTCGCGACGTTCACGCGGCCGCCGAGCTCGACGATCACGCCGGTTCTATTCGACCTGACCATCGAGGGTCTCGCCGGAACCGGCCCCGAGACGGATTGCCCCGTCGGCATCCGCAAGCCGGCGAGCCTGCTGGTGTTCCCGGAGTTCGACAGTCGTCAGCAGTCCACGACGCTGATCACGATCTCGAACACGAACGGCGACTTCGCGCCGAACGGCAACCTGTACGCCGGTTCGGTCGACATCGAGTACGTCTACATCGGCAAGTTGAACGCGCAGGGTCAGCCGATCCCGTGCCTCGAGACGAACTTCACGCGGCGCTTGACGCCGAATGACACGGTCACCTTGGTCACGCGGATTCAGAACCCGAATCAGCAGCTCGGCTACCTCTACGTGTTCGCGAAGAACCCGCAGACGGGCCAGGCGATCGTGTTCAACCACCTCATCGGCAGCGCGCTGATCCTCGACAACTTCGCCGGAGCGGATTACTCGTTCGAGCCCTACGCCTACCTCGGTATCGGCGCGCACGGCACGACGACGGACGACGACGGGGACGGCGTGCGCGACTTGAACAACCTCGAGTACTCGTGCACGCCGGACGTGCTCCTGTTCCCGCGGTTCTTCGGCCAAGGCCAGCTGCCCCCGGATCTACAGCAAGGCGTCCCGGCGCAGGGATTCACGTCCGAGCTCGTGCTCTTGAACCTCTCGGGCGGCAAGGACTTCGAAGCCGTCATCGACTACCTCATCTACAACGACAACGAAGAGGTCTTCTCCGCCCAATCGAGCTTCGTGTGCTGGGAAAAGCGCACGCTGCTCCAGATCAACAGCGCGTTCAGCCACGCGTTCCTCGCTTCCACGAACGACAACCCGGACGAGGTGCTCGGATCCACGAGCACCGAGACCGGGTGGTTCCGACTGGACGGCCGGATCGCCAGCTCGAGCGCGGCCGTCGTGCTGGATCCTTCGATCCTCGCTCTCCTGGTCGAACGCCTGCCCCTCGGGTACGCAGCCTGCGACCTCCCCTTCGAGACCGGCGCGCAGACGAACGGGGACCTGCTCCTCGTCGGCGTGTTCGGCGACCAGACTCCCTGAGGCCCCCCCCCAGGAGTCTGGTCTGGAAGGATTGGGCGTTTCCCCCCTGCGCCCGGTGCCGACGACCGGAGCGCCACGACGTGCGAGGCCCGACTGCCGTAGAGCAGTCGGGCCTCCTTGTTCAGACGGAAACGCGCTTCGGAGCGAGACGCTCAGCGCCTGCGGAACCGCGCCAACCCAGTCGTGAAACGCGTGGACTCGATCGCTCCCCAAGATCAGGGCGCGAGGTATTTGCCCGAGGTCGGCGGACCCAGCTCACGCGCAAGCCGATTCTCGTAGTGGTCCAGCAGCGCGGTCAGGCGCGGTTCGAGATCGCGAATCATCTGCGAGCGCTGCTTGGATCTCCGCGTCTGCAGCGCGAACGTCGGCTCGGCCGGAACGCGCTCGTTCAAACCGGCTCGCCCCTGAGCGGCCGCATAGATCGCCGCGTGTTCCTGGATGAAGTCGTCGAGGGCCTGTCGAGCTCGCTCCGTCTTCGCCGCATCCCACTTGGAACCCTCGGGCGCGTTGGGGCGGATGAGCTGCGACACGAGCACATCGGGCTCCGTCCCGATCGACCAGAGATGGAAGAAGTCGTCGTACTTCGTCCCGCGCTGCACTCGGCCTTCCTCGATCAGAGCGGCTTGCTGTTCCCAGTAGGCCGACACCGGTTCGCCGCTGAGTTCGAGCAACTCCAGGATCCGCGGTGGAACCGCGCGCCCGTCGCTCGCGGGCGCAGAGCCTTCCGCGACGGTCGATCCGTGTCGCTCGAACGGCTGCTGGAGCGCGCCGGCCCCCTCGCCGTGCGGCGTCGATCCTTCGAACGAAACCCCCAGCGTCGGATCCGCGGGCGCAACGGTTCCGGGGCGAACGAGCCACCATTCCGCGGCGACGATGGCGACGGCTGCACAGGCGGCGAGCAGCAGAGCTCCGCGCGCGAGCCCGTTGCGGTTGACGCGCGAGTTGGCCCGGTCCGGCGCAGAGTGATTGTGGTGGTGTGAAGTGCGCATAAAGCCGGCCTTCGAGTCGGGCGCGGGGTGCCAGCCTACGTGGAAGCGCCTCCGGAAACGCGGCTCGCGCGGGAGATGGAGGATCCCCGCGCGATTGCTGGCTTCCACGCTGCAGCGACGACGAGCGGCGCCGGCCAGATCGAGGCGACGCCGGCCTGGGTCGGGTCCCTCCGCCGCGCGGGCCGAGCTTGTTTTGCGCGCTCCGCCAGCGCGGACGAGCCGATGTCGGCTGGTCGTCGCGCTGGGTGCAGATGCACGACCGCAACAACGTTCCCGGCTGCAGCGACCCGTTCACGTTCACGACATCGAGCGCGCTGACATCGACCTGTCGCAGTGAAGTCTCGCGCGCGTGCACGACGGGTCCACGACGCTCGAATCGCACACTCCAAGCCTCAGACCGTCGCGCACGCGGCGGCGAGGAATCGCCGCACCGCCGCGTCCTCGGTGAGCCCGATCGCGAGCTCATACGCCTGGCGCGCGCCGTCGCGGTCGCCGAGCTGAGCCAGAACATGCGCGCGCACCGCCCAATACGGTTGGTACGCGCGCACTTCGTCCGCGGGGATCTCGTCGAGCTCGACGATGCCGCGCCGCACACCGTGTGCTCGCGCGATCGCCGCCGCACGGCTCACGAGCACGCCCAGCGTAGGCGCGAGGTGCGAGAGCCCCTCGTACAAGATCGCGAGCCCCTCCGCGACATCGCGGCCCGTGCGTCTTTCCTCGATGTGCGCGGACTGGATCGCGGCCTCGAGTTGGAATGGTCCGATGCGTTCCATCCTTGACGCGACCGCGAGCGCGAGCTCGGCGAGAGCGATGCGCTCCAGATCCCAGCGCACGGGATCCTGCCGAGACAGAGGCACGTACTCGCCGCGCTCATCGCGCCGCGCCTCGCGCCGCGCGGACGAGAAGAGGAGCAGCGCGTACAGCCCGGCCGCTTCGGGCTCGTCCGGCATGAGCTCCGCCGTCGTGCGCGCGAGCCACAGCGCCTCCTCACCGAGGTCGCGAACCTTCCCGTCGGCGCCGTCGACTTCGTTCCAGCCCAGGCCGTACGCGGCATAGATCGCCTCGAGCACGGCGTCGACGCGCTCGGGCAAGTGCTCGAGCGCGGGAACCTCGAAAGGGATACCGGCCTCGCGAATGCGCGTCTTGGCGCGCCAGAGCCGCTGGCCCATCGTCTTCGGCGCAACGCACATCGCGGCCGCGATGCGCTGCGCATCAAGGCCCAACACGGCCTGCAAGAGGAGCGGCGCGCGCACGCTCTCGTCGATCGCCGGGTGCGCACAGGCGAACAAGAGACGCAACCGTTCGTCGGGGATCTCCTCCTCTTCGGACAGGTCGCCTCCGTCGCGCGCGAGCGCGCCCAGAGCCGCTTCGAAGCGCTCGTTGCGCCGTGCCGAATCGCTCGAGCGCCGTCGCGCGACCGCGAGCAGCCACGCGACCGGATGTTCGGGCACTCCATCGCGCGGCCATTGCTGCAGCGCCGCGACGAAGGCCTCGCTCAGTGCGTCCTCCGCCGCGGCGAGATCGCCGCTCTTCACCGCAATCGAAGCCACGAGCCGTCCGTACGCGGAGCGCGCGGCCAGTTCAGCGGCGTCGATCGCGGGCCGGCTCTCCATCCGTCACTGAACCGGCATCGGCGGCGGCGGCAGGCACGAGCGGACTTCGACACACCCCGTCGCCGTGGTCGGACACTTCGCGGCCCACTCGAGCGCGACGTCGAGGTTCGGCACGTCGATGAGCGTGAACCCGCCGAGCTCCTCCTTCGTGTCCGCGAACGGCCCGTCCTGGACCTGTCGCTTGCCTCCACGCGCGCGGATCGTCGTAGCCGAGCGCGGCGGTTGCAGCGCGGACCCGCCGACGAACACGCCGGCTTTCTTGAGCGCGGCGCAGTAGTTCGCGTGCGCGCCCCAGTAGGCTTCCGCGCGCGCGGGATCGTCACGGGACTGGAGATCGAAGGGCGTTTCGTAGATCAGGATGGCTTGGTGCATCGTTCCTTGTCCGCGTGGTTGGTGAGCATCGTCGCTCATACCCACGTCGCGCGTCGCGGCGGCATTTCTACCTTCGCCCGGATTTCCTCGCGCGAATCTCCGAGATGGGGCGCACTCACGGCTCGGCGCAGCACACGGGCCCGCAGACAACGGGTTGCTCGAGGCGCTGCGAATCAGCGACCGAAGCGGAACAAAGCCGCGTCGCGATTGGAGCGGCCGAGGAACGTGTCGCGGATGATTTCGGCCGCGATCAGGCTGAACGTGATACCGTTCCCGCCGTAGCCCAGAGCGAAGGATGCATGCGGGAAGCGCGGATGCACCCCGATGTAGGCCAGGCCGTCCTTCGTCGTGCCGAACGTACCCGCCCAGGCGTAGGCGACTTCCAACTCGAGATTGGGAAACAACCGCGCGCATTTGCGCATGAGGATGCGACTCTTCGCGGAAATCAGGGCATCGCGGCGTTTCGCACTGACGAACGGCTCGTCCTCGCCGCCGACGACGACGCGGCCCTCACTCGTCGTGCGCAAGTAGAGGTAGGGCGTGCCGCTTTCCCAGATCAAACTGTTCTGGTGCCAGACCCTGCCGTCGGCGAGTGGCTCACTGATGAGCGCGTAAGTGCTCAGGAAAGTGCCGGCCTCGACGCGCAGAAGGGCCTTCGACTCGAACCCCGCCGCGATCACGGCCCGACGAGCGGTGACCGTGAACCCACTCTTCGTGGTGATGCGCACTCCACGCGACGTTTCTTCGTAGCGCTCCATTTGAGTGCGGTCGTACACATCGAGGCCACAGCGAGCGCCTGCTTTGAGCAAGCCGTGCGTGAGTCGATGCGGGTCGACGCTGCCGCCATCTTGCGAATAAAGAGCAGCGGGGCGTGTAAATGGATAGAGAGCGCGCACAGCCGAAGCGTCAAGGAACTCGAGATCGAATCCGATCTGCTTGCGCAACCGATACTCTTCCTCAAAGTCGGCGACTTCGTCGAGGTGACGCGCCAAGAACAGGCTCGGTTTGCGCTCGAACGCGCACTGCACTTTCAGACGATTCGTCAGACGTTCCAGTTTCCCGATGGCTCCGCGACAGAGCCGATAGCTTCGATCGGCCACCTTCGGCCCCACTTTTTCACGGAGATCGCGGAGGGGCACGTCGATCTCGTATTGCAGAAGTGCGGTGCTCGCGCTCGTGCTTCCCGTACCGATGTCGCGCTTCTCCAGTACGACCGTCTTCACGCCGGCCTCGGCCAAGTGAATAGCCGCCAACGCGCCCGTGATGCCCCCACCCACGACGACCGCATCGCAGGCCACATCGCGCTGGAGCGAAGGATAGTTCGCCGGCAGGCCGTTCCTGACCGACCAGTAGGGATGACTGGATGTGAGTTTCACCGGAGCTTCGTCGATGTACGAGGAGAGGCCATCACGCCTCGAATATGCGGCCGTTCGCCACGAGGAACACGCGCTCGCCAGGCTCGCGAGCAATGGTCATGGTGCCGGTGAACGCGCCGAACGCTGGCAAAACGACGTGAGTTTTTGTCAGCCAGAAGCATGGCAAGCGAAGAACCTCGTGCGCGCGACCGTGCAAGACCCAGGCAGGATGTAGATGGCCGACGAGAGCATACCCGCGCTCGCGTTCCGCAGAGTGATGGCAGTACTCGAATGGGTGGTCGAAGTGGGGAGCGCCAACCGCCTCGATACCGAGATCCGACGGAGGATCACCGGCGTGCACATCGTGGTTGCCGCGGATCAAGAGTAGGCGCAGTTCCGCGTGTCTGGTGCGCCACGCGGCAAGGGCAGCGATCGTCTTCGGGGCTCGCGACTCCCGCGCATGCAGGAAATCCCCAAGGAACACCAGGGTCCGCGGCACGAACTGCGCCAACAGCACGTCGAGGCGGGCGAGATTGTCGTCGGTCGTGCCGTGGGGAACGGGCACACCGCGAGCTCGGAACGCCGCCGCTTTGCCGAAGTGCGCGTCGGCGACGAACAGTTTTTCTCCGCGTGGCCAGTAGAGAGCCTTGCCGGATGACAGCACGAGGCGTTCGCCGGCGACTTCGACAGCTACTTCCTTCACGAACTCCCGGCCCCGATCTCGGCCGCGGCGGCGATTTCCAGGTCGCGCAACATTCGTTGCACGCGCTGGCCGACCTCTTCGTTCGAGAAACGCTCACGCAGGCGACCCACTAACAATGGAAACGCGAACGGGGTCGGATGCGGAGGCTGGACCAACAGGAGGTTCTGGTCGCGCATGCGATCCAGTATCGAGCGCAGGCGACCGATCTCGAGTTCCTGGTCGAGGGACTCGCGCTCGGCTTGAGCCAGCAAAAGATTGCACGGATCATGCTTACGAAATACTTCATAGAATAAACTCGATGAAGCCTGCAATTGGCGAGCGCTTTTCGGTTGCCCTGGATAGCCCGAAAACACCAAGCCCGCGATTCGAGCGATCTCGCGAAAGCGCCGCATCGCAAGCTGCCCACCGTTCACGCTGTGGAGAACGTCCTCGAGCAGGTTCTCGCTCGCGAGCAAGCCTTCCTCCACCGCGCGCGACCAATCCACCGGCTGGGCCGACAGTAGCTCGAAGCCGTAGTCGTTGACGGACATGCTGAAGGTACCTGGCACACCGCGGGTCACACGCTGCGCGAATAGCGCTGACAAACCGATGTGCGCGATGCGTCCTGCGAATGGGTAGCAGAAAAGGTGATGTCCTTCGCGTGTGCGAATCTCTTCCATCACGAGATCGCAAGCCGTTGGCAGCGCCGACCACTGTTTCTGCAATTTCACCAGCGGACGCACGGCTTGCATCTCGGGCCCGGGGTAGCCACCCCGTTCCGCGTCGGCGAGTACGCCGAGCATGCAGTCGGCCAGGTCTTCGCTGAACGCCATGCGGCTCCCGTTCCAACGCGGAACTGCAGGCGTGCCGTTCTTGGCCGGTCTAACCCACGCGGTCATCTCGTGCATGCGCACGAGTTCCAGGTGCCGCCCACCGAACAGGAACACATCACCAGGCCGCAGCATCGAAACGAACGATTCCTCGATCGTGCCGAGGCGTTTCCCGCGCAAGAACTGCACGTAAATCATGGCGTCGGCGACGATCGTGCCGATCGACACGCGGTGACGTCGAGCCACTGCCGGCCCCGAGACGCGCACGATCCCGTCGGCGCCCTCGACCACCCGATGATGATCGAGATAGGCGTCGAGCGACGACCCGCCGTTCATGGCGAAGTCGATCACCCATTGGAATTCGTCGCGGGAGAGCGCGCGGTAGGCGTGCGTGCTCCGGACTTCTTCGAACAAATCGACGGCGCGAAAGCCCTCGCCCAAAGAACACGTCACGACGTGTTGCACGAGCACGTCGAAGGGTTTTTCGGGAACGCTGCGTGATTCCAGGCGACCGGCGGCGACTCCACGCCGCACGGCGGCGGCTTCGACGATCTCGAGCGCGTTCGTGGGCACCAGCGTCACCCGCGACACGCGGCCGGGCGCATGCCCCGATCGACCGGCGCGTTGCACGAGACGCGCGACGCCTTTGGCGCTGCCGATCTGCAGCACGCGCTCGACGGGGAGAAAGTCGACGCCGAGATCCAGGCTCGACGTGCACACGACGGCCAAGAGCGAGCCGTCCTTCAACCCTTTCTCGACGAACTCGCGCTGATCACGGTGCAATGAGCCGTGGTGCAGCGCGATCCGACCGGCCCAGTCTGGACGCTCCTCGAGCAGCGCTCTGTACCAGAGCTCCGCGGCCGAGCGCACGTTGCAGAACACGAGCGTCGTGGAAGAGGCTTCGATCTCGCCGATCACGCCCGCGAGTTGACGCAAGCCCAGATGTCCGCCCCACGGAAAGCGCTCTATGGTCGCGGGCACGAGCGTGTCGATGACGATGGGTTCGCGCGTCCTGGCCGTCACGAGCGTTCCGCTCTCCCCCACACCGAGGAGGGCAGCGCGCGCGATGTCGAGATTGCCCAAGGTGGCCGAGAGACCCCACGTGAGAACACTTGGACTGAAGCGGCGCAAGCGGGCCAGTGCGAGCTGCGTCTGCACACCGCGCTTGTTCCCCAAAAGTTCGTGCCATTCGTCCACGACGACCATGTCGAGCTGCGCGAACACCGCGCGCGCGTCGTCACGAGAACAGAGCAGCGTGAGACTCTCGGGTGTCGTCACGAGCACCTCGGGCAGGCGCTTCGACTGCCGCGCGCGCTCGCTCGAGTCGGTGTCTCCGGTGCGCACCCCGATTTCCCAGGCCGGGCAGATGTCCTCGTTCACGATGGTCAGGGCCCGAGCGGTGTCGGCCGCGAGCGCTCGCATCGGTGTCACCCACAAGACTCGCAGGCCACGCGGTTTCACGATCGGAGCGAAAGCCGCGAGCGCACCTAACCACACCGCGTACGTCTTTCCCGAACCTGTGCCTGCGTGCAACAGCCCGCTTTCCGCGCGCCCGATTGCGCTCCACACTTCGGCCTGGAACTCTGCTGCGTTCCAACCGCGCTTCGCGATCCAAGCCAGAGGATCTACATGCGAGGGGGGGGCAGGACGCGCCGTCTGCGATCGGCGCCGGACGGGGGCGACCAGGCCCGCAGCCGCCGCACGCAAACGGCGCACCTCGCGTCCCACGTTCCCACTGGAACGGACGCTTCGCTCGAGAGGTTCACCGCCGAGCTCACTCATGGAGCAGGGCCTTCAACACGCTGATGTCGTCCGCCTCCGCGGGCGTCTTGTCGGTGCGGAGCTTCAAGATGCGCGGAAACCGCACCGCCACGCCGGACTTGTGGCGGTTCGACCGTTGAATGCCCTCGAAACCGATCTCGCACACGATCGACGGCTTCACGCTCCGGACGGGACCGAATTTCTCGCTCGTGTTCCTGCGGATGAAGTCGTCGACCCCTCGGATCTCATCGTCGGAAAGACCGGAGTAGGCCTTGGCGAACGGCACCAATGCCCCATCGTCCCACACAGCGAACGTGTAGTCGGTGTAGAGGCTCGCTCGCCTTCCGTGCCCGCGCTGTGCGTACACCAGCACCGCATCGACGCTCATGGGTTCGAGTTTCCACTTCCACCACGGTCCCCGCGTGCGGCCGATGCCGTAGGCGGAATCGAGCCGCTTCAACATCAAGCCTTCGACGCCGCGCGAACGGGCATCGTCGCGCTGCGACTTGAGTTGGATCCAATCAACGGCGCTGAGACGCTCGGAAACGCGTAGGTTTGCTCGTCCCGCTCCCACGCGCACTTCGAGGAGCGCGCGGCGTTCTTTCATAGGACGCTCGCGCAGATCGGCCCCGCCGTCCTCGAGCAAGTCGAAGCACACGAGCGTCGCCGGCGCGGAAGCCAGGACCTTCGGCGTCAATGTCTTGCGACCGATGCGCTTTTGCAGCAGCGCGAACGGAAGCGGCCCGTCGCCTTCCCACGCCATCAGCTCGCCGTCGAGCACGGTGCCGTCGGGAAGATGTTCGGAGGCCGCGACGATCTCGGGAAAGCGCTCGGTGATCAGTTCTTCGCCACGGGACCAGAGCCACGCCTCTCCGCCGCGCCGTACGAGTTGCGCGCGGATGCCGTCCCACTTCCACTCGACGAGCCAATGCGCGATCGGTCCGAACGAGCTCTCGAACGTTGCCAGCTCGTCGTGGAGGGCGTGCGCGAGGAAGAACGGGTAAGGCTGCCCGAGACTCTGGATAGTCGCCTCTCCGATCAGCAACTCGTACCGCTCCGCGGTCGGTTCCCAGGCTCCGACGAAACGCTCCGACAACACTTTCACCGTGAGACCAGACACGGTTGAGAGCGCGCGTAACACCAAGAGCTTGGACACACCGACGCGGAACTGCCCGGTGATCAGCTTGTTCCACACGAAGCGCCCCGCCGGATCGAGATCATTCCAGGATCGTGTGATCGATTCCTTGCGCGCTGCGTCGTCAAGGCCGCGCAACCCGAGCAAGCGCTGCTCGATCCATTCCGACAAGCCTAGTTCGCTGTCGCCCCCGGTTCCGGGCAAGAGCAGCGCGACCGTCTCGGCCAAGTCGCCGACCGCCGCGTAACATTCTTCGAAGAGCCACAGCGGAATGTCGGCCTGCGCACACGCCAATTCCGCCAGCGTACGCGCGGGCAAGAGTCGCTGCGGCCGATTGCCCGACAAGAACCACACTGCCCAGGCCGCGTCCTGCGGCGACGCCGTTTCGAAGTACTCGGCGAGCGCTTGCGTCTTCGCTTTCGTCGACGACGTCGCGTCTAGGCGTGAATACAGCGCGGAAAATGCCTTCATCTCACGCGTCTCGATCAGGCTGAGCCGAAGCGACGTCGCTCCCGGCATCACCTTCGAATGCAGTTGCGAACGTGTGCGTGTCCAAGCCGCGCTCGGCCAACCACCGCGCGAGCGGTGCCGAGTACCCGTGAGTCACGTACACGGACGACGCTCCGGTTGCCGCGATCGCGCTCGTCAACCCGCTCCAGTCCGCGTGATCGGAGAGCACGATGCCGCGATCGACTCCGCGCCGTCGTCGCGTACCGCGCAAGTGCATCCAGCCGGAAGCGAACGCGTCCGAGTAGTCGCCGAAGCGCCGCATCCACGGCGTGGACTGCGCGGAAGGCGGCGCCACGATCAGCGCTGACGCGAGTTCTTCCTTGGTTGCTTCGGCGGCACTCTTCGTCCGTGGCAGCTCGACGCCGGAAGCTCGATATGCGCCGTTCAGCGCCTCGACCGCACCGTGACAGAAGATCGGACCGATCCCGGGGTCGACGTGCGCGAGGATCCGTTGCGCTTTCCCGAAGGCGTATCCGAAGAGCACGCTCGGCCTCTTGTTGTCCGCGTTCTCCCTCCACCAGGAGTTGATGTCGCTCGCGATTTCGTGCGGCGGTCGCCAACGGTAGATTGGAAGTCCGAACGTAGATTCGGTGATGAACGTGTCGCAGCGCACGGGCTCGAACGCCTCGCACGTCGGATCCGGCGCCACCTTGTAGTCGCCCGACAGCACCCACACCTCGCCGCGCGCTTCGATGCGCACTTGCGCCGATCCGAGCACGTGTCCCGCTGGGTGCAACGAGACCCGCGTTCCGTTGAGTTGAATCTCCTCTCCGTACCGGACCGTCTGCAATCGGATCTGTCCCAATCTGGTTCGCAACACGTTCTCGGAACGCTCGGCTGCCAAGTAGGTCGCCGACCCGGCGCGCGCGTGATCGCCGTGCGCGTGCGTGATGACGGCGCGCTCGACCGGTCGCCACGGATCGATGTGGAACCCGCCCGCGGCGCAATACAAGCCGGCCGGTGTCAAGGTCACGAGAGGTTGGGACGTCATCCACGCGCCCGATCGGAACTAGATCGCAACCGGGCGCCGCGCTCGTAGGTCGCGCGCGCGACGCGATCAAGGGACGCCGAGGCAGCCGATCCGAAAGTGCGCGCCGTATTGGATCGGTGTAGTGATGCAGTTCGTAGGACTTGGCTCACACCGCGACGAACTTGTCTTTTCATGTGGCCCTGACGCCGTAACTCCCGTCAGTGGGGCACTACTTCGTTCATCATCGCGGGTCCGCATTGGCCGCACACGGTGACGGCTTCGGCGTCGCGTAGCGAACCGCCTTGGTTCAGGACTGCCGCACGCCTATGGACCTCGGAATCAACCTGCAGTGAACAGTATGCTATTCGTCATCTTTCCTTCGTTGCCATTCATCTCTGCATAGGGGGCGGCTTGCGACAAAGGACGCACGCCTTCCACCTCAGCCTCAGGGCCCAGATGGAGAGGCGCGCCACCGACCCTACTCTTCGCCTTCGTCCGCGCCTTGTCCGCTCGCCATGACCTTGGCGCGACCGCGAGAACCCGTGGAGGTGGAACTGCTGCTCTGACCTACTTTGTCACCGCCCTGCTCGTCGCGCGAAGTGCGGTTCGACGTGCCGCGGGTGGGTGCGCTGCGACCGGCGCTTCTAACGTTCTGGGCATCGCCCGAAGGACGATCCGCCGCGGTGTTTCGCGCGGAAGTGCTGCGACTCTTCTGGTTGCCGAGCTCCGCTTTCAACTCTTCCTTGCGTGCAGCCAGTTGAGCCCCGAGTTCCATCAAGGTCTCCTGGCCGAG
>Ga0163144_10003863_pt1 | contig 34073 bp, 30 predicted proteins | sample OliLak19BULKMAT1_FD_123175 | JGI IMG/M metagenome (GOLD analysis project Ga0163144, IMG submission 123175) | Freshwater microbial mat bacterial communities from Lake Vanda, McMurdo Dry Valleys, Antarctica - Oligotrophic Lake LV.19.BULKMAT1 | ecosystem: Environmental > Aquatic > Freshwater >... | reverse complement strand
TCTTTTCCGGTGCTCGCACCGGCGCGGGGTCGATCATGAAGCCGTAGGCGCGGGCGAGCTCGCGGTAAGAGCGGTTTAGCTCGATCTCGGCGTCGGGACCGAACGCGCGTTTGAGCACCGCCGACACTTCGTCTCGTTGAAAAAGGCGACAGGTGTGCGGCACTAGGTGAGCGATTGCTCTGGCACTTCGGATTGTTGAAAACAGCGATCGGCGTGCGGCACGTTCTTGCGCGAGGTGAGGAGCGCAGCGACGAGCGACACGCACGCGCTCCCCAATGTCACCGAGGCGCCGAGCGGGAGGTCGGCGCCGAACGACAACGTGGCGCCCGTCAGGGCGCCGAGGAAGCCGACGAGCGCGGAGCGGCGCAGGAACGAGGCCATCGACGGCGCGCCCCCCCGCGCGCCGAGTGGCGGCAGCACGAGCAGCGCGAAGAGCGGCAGCGGCCCGATGGAGAGCGTTCCCACGACGACGAGCGTCGCGCTCGTGAGACCGAGTGCTGCGTCGATGCGGCGGACGGGCAGCCGGATCGCGCGCGCGAAGTCTGGGTCCTGCAACACCGAGGTGACGTCCCGCCAAGCCCAGGTCGCGGCCGCGAGCGTCACGAGCGCCACGATCACGACCAACGCGGCATCCCCAGTACCGACGGCCAACGCCTCGCCGGAGAGCAGCGAGGTGACGTGGATGCCGCCGAAGGGCGAGAGCTGCGCGCACACGACGGCGCCCCCGGACGCCACCGCGAAGAGCGCGGCGAGACGGGCGCTCTCTGATCCTGGCCTCCGCGCGAGCGCCGTCGTCACCGCGAGGCCGACCAGCACAGCGGCCCCGGCCCACGACAAGTGGTAGACGTCCGATGCGCCCACGGCGTGGGTGTGTCCGCGGTGCGCCGCTCCGAGCTCGGATGCGCTGCTGTCCACGAGCCAAGGCGAGACCGCGTAGCCGAGCGCGACACCGAACGCCGCGAGCTGCGGCAGGACGAGGCCTTGGAACGCCGCGCCGCGGACGTGCTGGAACACGCCGATGACGGGCGCGGCGAGCGACAGCGCCGCGAGGGCCAGCAGCGCAGGGCCGAAGAGGCTGAGCAACTCGAGCAGCTCCTTCACGGCGCCGCCTCCTGCGCCCGCCCAGAGTCGACGCGAAGCCAACGCACGCGGACTGGCGCTTGGCTGGGCCCCGCGCTGGGCCCCGCGCCGCCGGATGCACTGCTGGGGAGCAAACCCACAACGGCGTCGCTCTGCACACTCCGGCCGACCTCGCTCACGCGCTCGAATTGGTGCGTCGCGCACACGACTCCCGCGCCTCGCGCCGCGGCGCAGAACGCGAGCCGCAGAACTCGCTCCGCGTTCTCGGCATCGAGCGCGCTCGTCGGCTCGTCGAGCACGAGCAGATCCGGCTCGGCCGCGAGCGCGCGGGCCACGAGGGCGCGTTGGCGCTGCCCACCCGACAGGCTTCGCAGCGGACGGCCCGCATCTGCGAGCAGCTCGAGCTCGGCCAACAGCCCCTCGACTCGACCACGGTCGCTTGCCGACGGACCTCGCCGCCAGCCGCGCGGACGCGCGGCGCCTGCGAGCACGAACTCGTCGAGGCGCACAGGGAAGAGATCGGGCGTCAGCTCGCGCTGGGGGACCCAAGCGGGCCGTGTCGCACGCTGTACGACCGCGCCCCGCAGCGCCGCGGCGAGGCCGAGAGCCGTGCGCAAGAGCGTCGTCTTTCCGCCGCCGCTCGGGCCGTACACGACCCATAGGTCGCCGGGTGCGACCGACCACTCGAGCTCGCGGAGCACCTCGACGCTGCCCAGGCCGAGGCACGCGCGCTCGAACGCGACGAGCTTGCTGTCGGGAGGGCTCAAAGTCCGCGCTCGTTCGGGGCCGACCTGTAGGACTTGTCTGTCTTCGGCGCGGCGGAGCCTTCCGTGCTGGATTCGGGCGCGCCGGCCTCGGGCACGACGACGGTCGCGGGGTCCACGCCGACCGCCCGCGCCAGCTGATCGACGGACACGTCGATCAGCTGGATCCAGGTGCCCGTGTCGGTCCGACCACCGGACATGACCTCGAGCACGACGACCTCGGCGCCGGTCGTCTTCGCGACTTTCGCCACGTTCTTGTTGTTGGACCAGGGCGCGGTCAGAAGCACCTTCACCTCGCGCTCGCGCATCAACGCGATCACTTCGGCGAGGTGCGCTGGCGTCGGTACGAGGCCCGGGCGCGGCTCGAGCGAGGCGACGTAGCGGATCCCGAGGTCGCGCAAGAGATAACTGAACTCTTGGTGCACGATGCACACCTCGGGGGCGCGCTCGCGCACGAGCGCCGCGATGGCCTGCCAGCGCGCGAGCGCGCGCTCGTACTCCTGCCGCCACGCGGCGTGATTCGCGCGCAATTCCTTCTCGTGTTCCGGCCCGAGCCGCACGAGCCCGGCGAGGATTCGATCCGCGCAATGGGCTCCGCCCGCGAAGCTCAGGTTGATGTGCGGGTTGCCATCCGGATGCACGTCGACGCTCACCGAGCGATCGAGAACTGCGGGGATCTCGATGGCGCTGAAGCCCTCGCCAGCGTGGATGAAGCCCACCCCGCCGGGCGCGATCTGGCTGTTGCGCGCCGCCTCGATCAACCCCGGCACCCAAGCATGTTCGAGCGACAGCCCGACCTGCACGAACGCGTCGGCGCGGCTGAGCGCGACGAGGTGCGAAGGCCTGATGCGAACCGCGTGCAGGTTCTGACTCGCGGTCGCGATGGACTGCACCGTGACGCGCTTCCCGCCGATGCGCGCGACGAGGTCCGCGAGATCCGGGATCGTCGCGACCACCGCGAGCGTGTCGGATGCAACGTGTGACTCGCCCGAGCGCGAGCTCGCGCTCGGCCCGCCGCCGAACGCGACGACCTGCCCCAACCACAGCGCGAGCGCCGCGACGAGGCCCGTGGTCCACGTGCGCCTCGCGCGCCGCGATGTGAGTTGGATCCTGTAGCGCAGGCTCATAGATGTGCGCGTTCGAGAGGTCTCTTGCATCGTGATCTACCAATTCACTCCGTGGGCGTGTGGACCGAAGTACGTCGTGAGCTGGACGACGAAGCGGGTCGAGTCCCCGTTCTCCTCGGAATCGAGCTGCGACAACGCAAAACGCAGACGCGCGAACTCCGAGAGGTTACGTGTGTAATAGCCAGTGATCTCGCGGTCGAGCGGCGCGTCTGCCTCTGGGTGCTCGAACTGGCTGTAGAGGACGCCGACCGTGTGCGTGCGGTCGAAGCGTCGCTCGCCCCAGGCGTAGAAGCCTGTTACGGAGTCGTTGAGGACGTCGAGCGCGGTGACCGTCCCGTTCGGCGAAGCGCCGAGGTCGCCATCCTGCACGAGGTACTCGCCGCTGAAGGTCCAACCCGAGAGTCCGTCGTCGCTCGTCGTGCCGTAGGTCAGGTCGAGCCCCGCGACTGTGTTCGAGAGGCTGTCTGCGTCGAGCGCGTTCGTTTCGTCGACGAGCGCGAACTCTGGCAGGAAGCGCGCCGATGCGCCCCATTGGAAGATTCCGCGTTCGCCGACGTCCAGGAACTGCGTCACGCGCGCCGTGAGCGCGAGCTCGTTCACGTCTTTTCGCTCGGGGAGGAGCAGCGCGGGTGAGACCTCTTCCTCATCGTCCTCGTGGCCACCCTCGAGGTCGCCGAAGAGTCCGAACGAAGCGCGCAGCGCGGACGTGTCGCTCGTCGCCCACCAGTGATCGATCTGCACGCCGACACCCGGCAGTTCGGCGCCGAGGTATTCCGCCAGCACACCGGGCCTTTCCGTGTAGGGCAGGTCGTGCACGTGGGATTGCATCTGTTTGCCGAAGTCCACAAAGAAGCGGCCCGCGCGGACGGTCGTGTGGGAGTCGAAGCCCGTGTACTGGGCCGCGGCCTCCTCGATCTCGAAGCCTTCTTCCGAGGCGACAACCACCGCGTACGCCCACCAGCGCGGGTCGACGCGCCCGTTGAGGGTGACCTCGAGCGTGCGCAGTTCTGCATCGAGGCCGCTCTCGCCGCCCTCGGTGTCGAGCCAGTCGAGAATGCCGTCGAGAACCGCGCCGATGGCGGGATTGAACTCGCTCGAGAAACGGTCGGTCTGGCCGCGGGCCCGCCGGAACTGTGGCATGCCGGGCGTCGTGAAGACGGGCTGCTGGGCTTCAGCGACGCCCGTCATCGTGAGCACGAGAGCGGCGGTGAGTGTTGTGCGTGTCGAAAGTTGCATCGTGGTCCTCTTGGAAGAGGTGCCAAGATGCTCAGCGCTCCGGAGCGGGGCTTGGAGACTCCGATAACTGTCGGAGCGTCGAAGCGATCGACACGCAGTCGACCGTGAACTCACCGCGCGCCGCTGCGCGGCGGCCCGCTCACTCCATCACGTGGTCGAGCGCGTCGCGGACGAGGTGCACGACGTGTTCGTCGGCGAGGGAGTAGTGCACGTGTCGGCCGTCGCGTCGGCGTTGGACGAGGCCGGCGCCCTCGAGCAGCTTCATGCGGTGCGACACGGTCGACAGCGGTTCGTCGAAGGTCGCCGCGATCTCGCTCACACACGCTTCGCCGCGGGAGAGGAGCTCGAGGGTGCGCAGCCTCTGCTCGTCGCCCAGCGCCTTGAACAGGCGCACGGCGAGGTCGAAAGCCTGGTCCGGTAACGGAGTGAGCCCGCGCGCCGGGTGCTCGCCGGGGCGGCACGCGGGGGCAGGCTCAGGGGTATCCGACGGCTTCGACATGCTGAAGTCCTGACGGCGCAGGAATCCGCGCAGCCCCGCCGCTCGTTCGAGATCCTTCCAGGCGGCCTCGCGGCGGCCCGAAGACTGTCAAAATGCCTTCTCGCGATCCGCAGCTCGTCAGAGCTTCTTTTCGCGATGCGACTTGTGTTCCTTGCAGAAGGGGCAGTACTTCGCCTTCTCGATCTTGTACGCGGCCTTCAACTTCTTGTGCGTCGTGTAGTTCCGGTTACGGCACACGGTGCACTCGAGGAAGACGTAACGCTCTTTGGTCTTCATCGGGGGGCTCCTCTTCAGCGGCCGTTCGGCCTCGTTCACAGCCAGGCGAGCTTGGTCGGACGGTGACCGGAGCGCCTGTGCGGGCCGAGCACGGTAGCCATGGAGGCGCCGCTCGGCGAGGGAATTCCGGCCCGTTCCCGTCCGCGCGGCGCGGGTCCAATGTTGGCTGGGGCGGTCCGTCGCGGCCGACTCCAGTTCCAGGCCGGCGCCCACCTGGCCCCCGCGCGTGTTACGTTGCTCCCGCGATGATCCAACGTGAGGCCAAGAACGTCCTGGGAACCCTGCTGGGGGTGTGCTGCACCGACCCGCTGACCGGTTTTTTCCGCGACGGCATGTGCCGCACAGGCGCTCAGGACCATGGGCTGCACACGGTCTGCGCGGTGATGACGGCCGAGTTCCTGGCGTTCAGCCGGGCGCGCGGCAACGACCTCTCGACACCGCGGCCGGAATTCCAGTTCCCCGGCCTCGTCGTCGGCCAGCGCTGGTGTGTCTGCGTGCAGCGCTGGAAGGAGGCCCTCGGCGGGGGCTGCGCGGCCCCGGTCGTGCTCGAGTCGACCCACGCCTCCGCCCTCGAGTGGGTCGACCTCGACGACCTGCGCGCCCACGCGTTCACGCGGCAGGACTGAGCGCGAGCTCGCGTGCGGCGCGGGCGCCCGCGGTGCTCCCCGCCGAGGTCACCCGAAGAGCTCGCCCTGCGTGCCCTCGGGGTCACGCGCGGATTCGGCGCCGGACTCGGGATCGAGTGGCGCGAGGCGCTCCTCGTGTGACGTCTCCAGACCGAGCCGCTTGCAATGCAGATCGAAGAGGTCCCGCGCGATCTGCCAGCGGGGCCCCGCGCCGGTCATGCGCGCGCCGAACGCGGACGGTCGCGATTGGGCCGCGCGGCTCTCGTTGAGGGCGCCGAGCACCTTCGCCGCCCGCTCAGGAAAAGCCGCTTCGAGCCGCGCCTCGAAGACGGGGCGCACCTCGGCCGGCAAGCGGCACAGGATCGTGAACGCGTGCCGAGCGCCGGCCTCCCGCGCCCGCTCGAGGAGCTCGGGCACATCCCTGTCGTTCCAACCCGGAAAGAGCGGCGCGATCGCGATGCCGGTCGGGACACCGTGGTCCGCGAGGACGCGTAGGGCCTCGAAACGCAGGGCCGGCGTCGGCGCCCAGGGCTCGATCGCGCGGGCGTCGCTCGCGGACAGGAAGGGGATCGAGAGGAAGACCCGCGCTCCCGCGCGTCGCGCCAGCTGCCCGAGCAGCTCGGCGTCACGGCGCACGAGCGCGCTCTTCGTCACGATGCCGACGGGCGTTCGGAAATCGAGGCAGGCCTCGAGGCAGGCGCGGGTCAGCCCGTAACTCGCTTCGAGCGGCTGGTACGCGTCGGTCACCCCGGAGAACGCGATCCAGTCGCGACGCCACGAGCGGCGCGCCAACGCCGCGCGCAGCCGCTCCGGCGCGTTGCGCTTCACGACGATCTGCGTGTCGAAGTCCGTCCCGGCGCCGAGGCCGAGGAACTGATGCCCGGGGCGCGCATAACAATACGCGCACGCGTGTTGACAGCCGCGGTAGGGGTTGACGCTGTACCGGAAGGGCACGTCCGGGGAGTCGTTCTGCGTCAGGACCTCGCGCGCGTCCTCTTCGTAGACCCTCACCTCGGCCGGTGGAGGCGCCCCGAGCCATTCGACCTCGTACCCGCCGCCGCGCCTCGACCACGGGTTCGGTGGATTCGAGACGGGTCGCAACATGGGCTCGATCGTAGCGCTTCGATCGAAGCGAAGAGCGCGCTGCGTTCGGCGCCGTGTCCGGACGGGTAGACTCTCCTCGCGCAGCGTTCCGATGTGTACGGCCGGGACTGTGTACGGCCGAGACAGAGCCAACGGGTCATCCTCGAGGCCGCTGCGACCCGACTGCGACCCTCCCGATGCACACCGACCCGACGTCCAGCCCGACGCACCGCACCGCCGCGCCCAGCGGAGACGCCATCACGGGCGCCGACCCCAGGACTCGCCCCGCGCGGTCGGGCGACGACGCGCAAATCGCCGCGCTGTTCGACACATGCTTTCGGCGCGAGGACGGGGCCGCCGTGTTGCCCTGGCGCTACACGGCGGGACCCCACGGCCCGAGCCTCGTGCGTGTGGTCGAGGCCGAACCTGGCGCCGCTGCCGGCGCGGAGCGCGCGACCCCGTCGCTCGTCGCGAGTTACGCCGCCTCGCCGCGGATCCTCGTCACGCCTGCTGGGCCGGTCACCGTCGGGCAGACGGGCGACGTGATGACGCTGCCCTCCGAGCGTGGCAAGGGGCTGTTCTCTGCGCTCGATCGCGCGGTGATGGAGGACGCGCGCGCGGCCGGCTGGCCCGTGGTCTTCGGCCTCCCGAACTCGGCGTCGGCGCACATCTTCACACGCGACCTCGGCTGGCTGGAGGTCGGTCGCATTCGACCGTGGACGTTCGTCCTCGCGCGGGACTCCGGCGCGCGGGCGGAGCGACTGCGTGTCGGGCGTGTCGCCGCGGCCCTCACGCCGTGGGCTTATTGGCGCGGCACGATGTGCATGGGCCGCATGAAGGACCTCTTTTTCGCGAAGGCCAACGTCGTCGCGATCGCGCGTTTTCGACCCGAGGTCGACGCGGTGACCGCGGCGGCGGCTGGAACGGATCCGTGGACCGTACGGCGCGACCACGCGTACCTGAATTGGCGCTACACGGACGCGCCGTCGCGGCGATTCAAGGTGCACGGGGTGTTCGAGCCGTCGGGCGCGATGCGCGGCTACGCCGTCGTGCAGCTGCCCGCGCGCGGGGAGTCTGTGGGGTACATCGCGGACCTCGTCGCGCTCGATCGTGTCGCGTTCGCTGCGGCGATGGAGGCGGCGCTCTCCCACCTGCGCAAGGCCGGCGCGTCCGTCGCGCGCGCGCATGCGCTCGAGGGCTCGCGTTGGCAACGCGATCTGGTTTGGTCAGGTTTCCGAGCGGGCAAGGCGGAGGACAGCAAACCTGTGATCGCGCGTCTGCTCGACGAGGCCCACCCTTTGGCGAGAGTCGCTCGCGACGCATCGAGTTGGACTTTCACGGACGGCGACCGCGACGCGGAGCTCATGTCCTGATGGTGAGGGCGCACGCGTGTCGCTGAAACACACACTCAAACATGCGGCGCGCGAGGTCTACGCGCGGGCTCTGTGGCACACGGGGCTGGCGCGCCTCGTCGATCGTTTCAGCGCGCCGCGCCTCACGATCCTGTACGGACACTGCGTCGCCGACGACGGGATCAACGGCGATCTGGCGCCCGAGATGAAGCTCAGCGAGGCGCGCCTCGAGACGCTCCTCCGCGCGCTCGGGCGGCGCTTCGAGCTCGTTACGATCGGCGAGGGGATGACGCGCCTCGGAGACGGCACCGCGCGGCGCTCGATGGTGGCGTTGTCGATGGATGACGGCTACCGCGATAACCTCACGCGACTCGTCCCGTTGCTCGACCGTACGGGCGCGCGCGCGACGGTGTTCCTGGAGGCGGGCCCGGTTGTCGAGCGGCGGATCGGGTGGCTGCACACGTTCGAGTGGCTCGTGGCGCGGCTCGGGGTGAGGTTCGTCGCGGAGCGCCTGGCGGAGGCCATCGCTCGGGAGCGTGATGGTGTCGGGTTGGCTGCGCCGCTCGCTGAGCTGCGCGCGGCTGCTGGTGCGAATCAGTTGAAGCGCGTACTCAAGTACAAGTTGCCCGCTGCGGAACGCGATCGCGCGCTCACCGCGATGGCGGACGACGAGGGGCTCGACCGGTACGCGCTCGTCGAGCGCCTCTACCTCGATGCGGCGGGCGCCCGCGCGCTAGTGGCCTCTGGTTGCATCGAGATCGGTGGCCATACGATCGACCATCCCGTGCTCGCGACGTTATCGGCGGTGGAGCAGGCGCGTGAGATCCTGGGTGGCCGCGAGCTGCTGCGCGAAGCGCTCGGCGCGGCGGCCCCGGGAATCGGCACGTTCGCGTATCCCTACGGGCGTCGTTGGGACTTCGACGATGCGTCCGCGGGGGCCGCGCGGGAGGCGGGTTTCGCTTGGGCGGTGACCACTCACGCGGGGGTCAACGGTCGCGGCGCGGATCCCTATCGACTTCGTCGCTGGCCGATCGAAGAGGGTACGCCGTTGCACCTGCTCGGCGTCGAGGCGAGCGGCGGGTTCGAGTGGCTGCGACGGTTGGGAATTGACCTCGTTGAATGAGGAATCGTCGTACGGTACCAGGTACGCGGCGCCGATTCGCGCGGGGTGCCGGGAGCGCGCGCTTCGCGCGCGCCGCGCGCGGAGCGCGCGCTCCCGGCCCCCCGCGCGAATCGGCGCCGCGTACCAGGTACCGCACGACGATTCCGGAACCTAACAGCGATCCCGTCACAACAGCGATCCTATCGAGAGATCGACTCTCTCAGGAGATCGTGTAACGCCCGAAGTCGGCGAAGCCGCCTTCTGCGCTGAGCCAGCACCAGGTTACGAACGCGCCGACGAGCAGCGGCGGCGCGAGCCACCACGCCCACAGTGAGCGCCAGCTCGGCGGAGCGGATGTCGCGTTGTTCTTGGTTGCGGGAGCGGTCGGCATGGAATATTGCTTCGGCTGGGTCCTCAGAACAACGTGTACACAAACGGCGCGATCCAGGGCGTCGTCGCTGCCACGACGAGCAGACTCCCGAGCGCGAGCAGCACGGCGAGCGCCGGCAAGAGGTACCAATGGCCGCGTTTACCGAAGGCGACGAGGGTCTCGAAGATCGTGCCGAGGCGGTCCCAGAGGCGCACCGTGCAGAAGACCAAGAAGCCGAGCGCCAGCGTCGTGAACAGGACGCGGCCGAGCCACCCGGGCAACGCGCCCCGCAGCGCGCTCGCCCCGAGGACGAGCCCGAAAACCGCGGCCAAGAGCAGCCCGACCTGGGCGAAAGCGCGACCACGCGGCTCGTCGCGGTAGGTCTGGCTGTAGGCGAGCCCGAGGACGGCCCAGAGGCCGGCGAACCAGAGTGTCCACGCCGGCAGGCTGCGCGGGCGCGCCTGTTGAACGTCCTGTAACCGCGCCGGTTTCTGTGTCGGCGGGACGAGGGTCAGTCGGTCGAGCTCGCTGTGCAGAAAACCCGCCAGCGCGCGGTTGCCCGCGGGGGAAAGATGCGGATCGTGGCGGTAGTACGGCGCTTCACCCGCGGCCTGGCTCGCCCTCAGGGCGCTGAGCGGATCGAGCACCCAGTCCGCGCCGCTCTGCGCCGCGCGCTCGAGCATCTGGTAGGGCAGATTCGGGTCGAAACGCTCCCGTGGCAGTCGCAGGACCTCGTCGCCGAGCACCTCGTTCGCGTACTCGGGATCCACCTGCGCGTGCGATGGAATCAAACACACGGCCAGCTTGATCTTGCGCTTCTGGAGCTCGTGGCGCGCGCCGTGCAGGATCGCGGCCGTGCGGCGCTCCATCGGCAACACGGACGGCGGCGGCTCGGTCAAGAGCGGCACGAATGCGGCGTCGATGCTGCGCCCGGCGCCGATGACGTTGTAACGCTCGAAACGCGGCTTCGGCTCGAATAGCGCGCGGCCGAGCGCGGTCCGCTGCAGCCCCGTGCGTGTCAATCGATCCTCCAGCTGGCCGGTGATCAGCGCGCCGCGGTCGTCGAAGACTGGCTTGAAGGCCCCTGCGTAGCGATCCTTCGTGTTCCAGAAGAGATCGTTTTCGTACGGCAGGACGAGCACCAGATCCGGGGACCACTCATCCACGTGCTCGATGAGCCACGCCACCTCTTGATCCGTCGAGTACCCCTGGACACCTGCGTTCACGACCTCGACCCGGCGGCCCTCGAGGGTCCACCAGCGCTCGAGGAGATCCACGAAGAGGTCGCTGCGGTCGACGGTGTAGCCGAGGGTGAACGAGTCGCCGAGGCACACGATCCGGTAGACCCCTTCGGGTTTGGTCACGTCGCCGTGGTAGTCGTCGCGGAGGCCGTGGGCGTCGGTCTCGATCTCGACCTCGAACTCTCGCCCGCGATGGGTGCTCCGATGGTCCTGTTGCAAGGCCCAACCGAGGCGCGCATCGAATCGTAGGCCCGTATTCGGGGGACCGAAGCCGAGCGCTCGGAGGCCGAGCTCGAGCAAGCCCACCGCGAGCAAGAGGCTCACGACGACCGCCAGTGACACGTTGAGGACTTTCATGTCGAGCGCGGCCCAGCCGACGAAGTGGGGTTCGAGCCCGACTGCGACGCGCGCGGGCCCGATTGCGTCTCGAGCGCGCTCGTCGCCTTGCGCCGCGGATCGGCCAGGATCGAGCGCGCGCCGAGCGCGCGCGGGCCCCATTCGGAGCGCCCGCGCATCCACCGCTCTTCTGCTGCCGCTGCGACGAGCACCCCGTCCTTGACGAGGGCCGCCGCGGCATCGTCGTTGTCGAAGCACAGGCCGAGAATGTTCACCATGGACGGTTCCGAGCGGCGCGCGGCGCGCGACGGTGGGCGCCCATGGTAGCCCCTACGGTCGCTCGTCCAACTCATCACCGGGCGCTTCGCGTGTCGACTCTCTACCAGACGCTTCGCGTATTGCGTGAACAACGCCCCGCCGCTCAGGTCAGCGCAGCTTGAGCCGACCGTTGAGCAGCTCGTACATTCGTTGGCCGTTGTCGCGCCGCACGTCGAACTCGATGAAAGTCCCTTCTTCGAGCCGATCGACGATGCCCGCGAGCACCGCGCGATCCTGGATGCGGTAGGCCGCGCCGCCGCGCTGGCCCTGGAGCTCGGGCCGGAGCGCCGGCAGGAGGTCCCCGGGCAGCATGCCGATCTGGTGGGCCGGGCCGCCCTCCCGTACGCGCACGACGCGCACGTACTTGCGACCCGCCACCACGTACTCATCGACAGTCGCGCCGAGGCGCTCGAACAAGAGGCCGTCGAGCGGCTCCCAAGCGAGCAATTCCCGCTGCAAGAGGTCCCGTCCGCGTCGCACCGTGATGCGCGCCCGGGCGCCCGGCGACACCTGCAGCGATCCCATCAGGAAGTCCTCGGCGTTCTTCATGTCGACGCCGTCGATCGCGACCACTTGGTCGCCCTCACAGATGCCCGCCGCTTCAGCAGGACCGTCGGACACGACACGCGCGACACGCAACGAGTCACCCTCGCCGACCTTGAAACCGAGCCAGCTGGCGCGCGCCTGGGGGAAGAGCGCGTCCGTCAGAACCTGGCGCACCCGGTCGACCGGGATCGCGAAGCCCATGTTCTCGGCGGCCTCGTTCATGGCGGAGTTGATGCCGATCAACTCGCCCCGGATGTTGAGCAGGGGCCCACCGGAGTTGCCGCGGTTGATCGAGGCGTCGGTTTGGATGAGGCCGCTGAAGTGGAGCCCGCGCTGCTGTACGTCGATGTCGCGGTGCAGGCCGGAGATGATGCCCGTCGAGACCGTGTAGGTCTGCCCATGGGGGTTGCCGATGGCGATGACGCTTTCGCCCGGCATCAAGTCATAGCTGGTGCCCCAGCGCACGGTCGGGAACTCGGCCGGGACCTCGGCCTGGTGCGACGCAGCGACGGCGCCGCGGTTCGAGCGCAGCGACTCCGGGACGTCGATGATGCGCAGGAGGGCGAGGTCCTCCTCGCGTACGAACGACACGATCTGCGCGCGATACCGACCCGGGTCGCCGTCGAAGCTGACGGTGACCGTGCGGGCGCCCTCGACGACGTGGTAGTTCGTGACCACGTACCCCAGGGGATGGACGATGACGCCCGTGCCGGCGCCGCTGACGACACGATCCTGGGTGCCGAAGGGCCCGCGGACTTGTTGGTAGGCCTCGGTCTGGATGAAGACCACCGAGGGCGTGACCGCGCGCACGACCCGGACCACCTGGTTCTCGCGGGGCTCGTTCTGCAGCGAGTCATAGAGCGCCGAGCGGTCCTCTGCGCTGACTGGCCCAGCGGGGCGCGGGACATCGAGGCCGCGCGACTCGGGCGCCCGCGAGCTCTGCATGCAGCCGGCTGCGAGCGGCGCGCCGCACCACAGCGAGAGGGCGACCGCGGTGAGGGCGAACGGTGAGGTGAGGGTCGTTCGATTCATGGCGTCGGCTCCGCGTTCCGCGGAGGGAGTCGATTGGGTCGAGCGGGGCCCGAGCTCCAGTCCGGGAGATGTACGCAAAACTCGGCCCACCGTGAGAGGCGATGGGCGCGCCGGTCCCAGATGGGCCCCAATGGGCCCCAATGGGCCCCAATGGGCCCACCCCACCCCCGCGCGCGGGGCACAAAAAAAGGCCGCGGCGATGCCGCGGCCTTCTCGATGTGTGCTGGTGGACCTGACTGGGCTCGAACCAGTGACCTCTACGATGTCAACGTAGCGCTCTAGCCAACTGAGCTACAGGTCCAGCGAGGCGGAGAGGATAGGAGGGCTCCCAGGACGTGGCAAGGGCCGGGCCCTCGATTTAGACTCTCCGCCCCCGTGACCCGGGGAGCGTGCCGCCGCAGTCCCGGCGGCCGCTCCACACCTCGGCCCCTTGGATCGACCTCGGGGCCGACATCGTTCTGGTGAGCCCGCGTCACATCCCCCCGCGCGAAGCGAGAAGCCCTGTGAAAATCGGCGTCGTCAAAGAGATCAAGACCCACGAGTACCGCGTCGCCCTGCGCCCTTCCGGGGCGGAGGAGCTGATCGCCGATGGCCACGAGGTCATCGTCGAAGCGGGCGCGGGCGTGGGCACCGGGCTGACCGACGACGCGTACCGCGAGGCGGGCGCGACGGTCGAGGCGGACGTCGACCGGGTCTGGGCCCAGAGCGACATGGTGTTGAAGGTCAAGGAGCCGCTCGAGGTCGAGTGGCGCCGCATGCGCAAGGGGCAGATCCTCTTCACTTATTTCCACCTCGCCGCGGACAAGGCGCTCACCGAGGCCTGTGTCGCGAGCGGCACCCACTGCTTCGCGTACGAGACGCTCGACGAGAAGGGCCGCTTGCCGCTCCTCGAGCCGATGAGCGAGGTCGCTGGCCGACTTGCGATCCAAGCCGGGGCGAAGTTCCTCGAGCGGCCCGCGGGCGGCGTCGGCACGCTGCTCGGCGGCGTACCGGGCGTCGCGCCCGGTGAAGTGCTCGTCCTCGGCGGGGGTGTCGTCGGCACCCACGCGGCGCGTATGGCCGCGGGCCTGGGCGCGAACGTCACGATCATGGACATCAACGTGACGCGCATGCGTTACCTCGACGAGATCCTGCCGCCCAATTGCACGACGATCTACTCGAACCCGATGGCGCTGCGCGAGAGCTTGCAGCGCGCGGACCTCGTCGTCGGCGCGGTCCTGATCCACGGCGCCGTGGCCCCGAAGCTCATCCGCCGCGAGCACCTCGCGCTGATGAAGGACGGCTCGGTGATCGTCGACGTCGCCGTCGACCAGGGCGGATGCTGCGAGACGACCCGCCCGACGACCCACGAGAACCCGACCTACGTCGTCGACGGGGTCGTGCACTACTGCGTCGCGAACATGCCCGGCGCCGTGCCGCGCACGAGCACGTTCGCGCTCACGAACGTCACGTTGCCGTGGGCCAAGCGCTTGGCGCGCCTCGGCGCCAAGCGCGCGGTCCTCGAGAGCGAACCGCTCGCGATGGCCGCCAACGCCCTCGGGGGCAAGTTGACGTGCGAGCCCGTCGCGGCCACGTTCGCGATGCCGTGGACCGACGCCAAGACCGCGGCTGCGTCGATCTGATGCCCGCCGCGGAACGTCGACTTCGCGCGACGTTCCGCGGCGCGGTCCGCCGATGGTGCCAAGGATGATGCTCTCGCTCCTGCAGGAAACGCTCGCCGCGGATGGCGGCGCCGCGGCCCTGGCACAAGGTGATGCGGGCGGCCCGAGCGGCCCGCTCTCCGTGTTGCTCCTCGCCGTCGTGCAAGGTGTCGCCGAGTTCTTGCCGATCAGCTCGTCGGGGCATCTGGTCCTCGGGCGCATCGCGCTCGGGATGCGCGAGGCGGGCCTCGCCCTCGACGTCGCGTTGCACGTCGGGACGCTCGTGGCCGTCGCGATCGCCTTCTGGCCGGACGTGCGGCGGCTCTTCGTGGACCTCCGCGCGGGGCGCTTGCGCATGTGGCTCTGGCTGGTGGTCGCGACGATCCCGGCGGGCCTCGTCGGGATCTTCCTCGGCGACATGTTCGAGGCGGCTTCGCGTTCGGCGCGCGCCGCGGCCTATGGCCTCTTCGCGACGAGCGCAGCGCTGCTGCTCGGTGAACGCGCGCGGCGCCGCTTCGAGGCGGCGCGCGCGTTGTCCGACGGTCTGGGCGAGGGTCGCGCGCCCAGCGCGGCGACCGCAGTGGACAACGGGGGCGACGACGACGACGGTTTCGGCCGACCGTCGTTTGGCCTCGCCCTGTACCTCGGCTGCGCGCAAGCCTGCGCGATCTGGCCGGGCCTCTCGCGTTCGGGCTCGACGATCTCCGCCGGCTTCGTGCGCGGACTCTCGGCGACGCAGGCCGCGCGCCTGTCGTTCCTGATGAGCTTGCCCGCGGTCTCGGGCGCGGCCGTGAAGACCTTGCCCGACGCGCTCGAACATGGTTTTGGCGAGGTGTCCGCCGCGTGGGTCACCGTCGGCGCCGCTGTCTCGGCCGTGGTGGGGTACCTCGCGCTCAAGACCCTGTTGCTCGTGCTGCGCAAGGGCTCGTTCCCGTACTTCGCGGCCTACACGGCAGCCCTCGGCGTCGCGGCGTTGGTCTTCGGCTGAAACCGAAGTACGGAGCCAGGGTCGTTCTTTCGTATTTGCCGCTCGCGCGGAGCGCGAGCGGCAAATACGAAAGAACGACCCTGGCTCCGTACTTCAGCCGCCAACCTCGTCACGCTCGGCGTACACTCGAACGTGATGTGCGCGACAGCAGCCTCCTGGTTTACGACCCTTGCGTGGTACTCGAGTTCTGGCCTCGCGGTCTCCGTCCAAGAGCCCGCTCCGTTCGCGCCGAGTGAGCCGGTCCGCGCGAATCAGGCAGAAGCGCCGAGGCTCTCCCTCGAGCAGCTCGCCGCGGCCTACCGCGTGATCGGGTTGGAGTTGACCGAATCCGAGCTCGCGCTCGCGCTGCCCGAGGTCGCTGAGCGCCTCTCCGCTTACGAACACCTTCGGGCGCGCGACATCGCGAACTCGGTCCTGCCGAGCTCGATCTTCTCGCCGTTCGTGCCCGGAGTCGAGCGGCGCGGCGCTCCGCCGGCAGCGCCCCTCACGCAGGGCGATGCGGACCCGGGCGGCACATCGGCAGAGCTCGAGACCTCGGCACCACGAATGGGAGCGCGCGCCCGCCCCGCGCAGCTCGACGAGCTCGTCTTCTGGCCGATCGCGGACCTCGCCGAGCTCGTGCGGACGCGCCAGGTGTCGTGTGTCGAGCTCACCGAGTTCTACCTCGCGCGCCTCGCGCAGCTCGACGGGCACTTGCACTGCGTGATCTCGTTCACGTCGGAGCGCGCGCGCGCCCAGGCAGCGGAGCGCGATGCCGAGCTCGCGGCCGGTGAGTATCGCGGCCCGTTGCACGGACTCCCGTGGGGCGTGAAAGACCTCTTCAGCGTCGCGGGCACCCGCACGACGTGGGGCGCAAAACCCTTCGAGGAGCAGGTGCTCGACGAGACCGCGACGGTCGTGGAGCGCCTCGACGAGGCCGGCGCCATCTTGATCGCCAAACTGTCGCTCGGATCACTCGCGATGGGGGATGTGTGGTTCGGAGAACGCACCCGCAGCCCTTGGGACCCGCGCCGCGGCTCGAGCGGCTCGTCCGCAGGCTCGGCGTCCGCGACGGCGGCTGGCGGGGTCGTGTTCGCGATCGGAACCGAGACCCTCGGCTCGCTCGTCTCGCCGAGCGTGGCGTGCGCGACGACCTCGCTGCGCCCGTCGTTCGGGCGTATCAGCCGCCACGGCGCCATGGCGCTCTCGTGGACGATGGACAAGGTCGGGCCGATCACGCGCACGGTCGCCGACGCCGCGCTCGTGTTCGGGGCGCTCGAAGGGGGCGACCCACGCGACCCGTTCTCGCGCGATCGGAGGCCTCTCGCAGCCGGCAGAGACGACGAGCGATGCGACGCCCCCGAGCGGCGCCGTATCGGGCTCGTGCCCGGGGCCTTCGCGCGCTCGGACGAAGTGCGCGGCGTCGTCGACGAGCTGATCGCGCTCGGGCACACCGTGCACGAGGTGCGGCTGCCGGAGTTCCCGGTCGGTGACCTCTTGATCACGCTCTCCGCCGAGGCCGCGACGGCCTTCGACGAGCTGACCCGCAGCGGCCGCGACGACCTGCTCGTGCGGCAGACCCGCGACGCGTGGCCGAACACGTTCCGCGCTGCGCGTTTGATCCCGGCTGTCGAGTACCTACGCGCACAGCGCCTGCGGACGCAGTTGATGCAAGAGCTGCACGCTGCGCTCGCGGACGTCGACGTGCTCGTGCACGCTCCCTACGCAGGAGGGATCCTGCAGATGACGAACCTGACTGGCCACCCCACGGTGACGGCGCCTTTTGTCGGCGCGAGCGGACCGCGGCGCGACGGCAGCCCGCGCAGTGTTTGCTTCACGGGCCAACTCGATGGGGATGAGCTCTTGCTCGCGCTCGTCGCGGATTGGCAGCGGGCGTTTCCCGGGCACGTGCTGCACCCAGCCCTCGGATTCCTCGCGGACGAGGCGCCGCCGGACGCGGACACGGACGCAGCCACTGGGCGAGGCGGCCGACAAGGGGCCGCCAAAGAAGGGGCCAAAGAGGGCACCAAAGAGGGCACCAAAGAGGGCACGGAGGAGGGCCAGCGATGAGCTCGTTCCATGTGCGCAGCGCGACGTCTACTGACGTCGACACCGTCGTCGACTTCCAATGCCTCATGGCGCGCGAGACCGAGGGCCGCGAACTCGATCGCGCGCGAGTCACCCGCGGCGTGGCCGCGGTGCTCGGCGGAGAGGGCGACGCGCCGGCCGCAGCGGGTGGAGTCGCGAGCGTGTCCCCGGCGGGGCCTGCGCGCGGCTGGTACCTCTTGGCGGAATCCGCCGGCGTCGTCGTCGCCTCGCTCCTCGTCACGTTCGAGTGGTCCGATTGGCGTGCGGGCTGGTTCTGGTGGATCCAGAGTGTCTACGTCGTCGCGCCCGAACGCGGACGCGGGGTCTACCGCGCGCTGTACGAGGAGGTGCTGCGGCGCGCGGCCGAGGCCGGCGACGTGTGCGGGGTGCGCCTCTACGTCGAGCTCGAGAATGAACGCGCCCAGGCCGTCTACGAGCGCCTTGGCATGCAGCGGGCCCATTACCACATCTACGAGGTCGACTTCGTGCTCGGCGCGGGCTCCTGACCCGCTCCCAGATCCCCCGAAGAGGCGTCGGGAAGGGCTGCGCGTTATCGTCGTCCGAAGAACCCATGGCCACGCCCCGCATCACATCCGGAGGGAACGGTCCGCGCCGCGCCCTCGTCACGGGGGTCACGGGGCAGGATGGCTCGTACTTGGCCGAGTTCCTGCTGGACCGGGGTTACAAGGTGTTCGGCCTCGTGCGCCGCACGAGCGCGCTGCGGCACGAGCGCATCGAGCACCTCGAGGGGCGCCTCGAGCTCCTCACCGGGGACCTCACGGATCAGGGCAGCTTGTACCGCGCCCTGGATCTCGCGCAGCCGCACGAGGTCTACAACCTGGCCGCGCAGAGCTTCGTGCCGACGAGCTGGAGCGAGCCCGTCCTCACCGCCGAGGTGACTGCGCTCGGGCCGATGCGCTTGCTCGAGGCGCTGCGGCTCGTCGCGCCCGAGGCGCGTTTTTATCAGGCGTCGACATCCGAGATGTTCGGCAAGGCGCCGCCGCCGCAGCGCGAAACGACGCCGTTCCATCCGCGCTCGCCCTACGGTGTCGCCAAGGTCTACGCGCACTTCGCGACCGTGAACCACCGCGAGTCCTACGGGACCTTCGCCGTCTCGGGCATTCTGTTCAACCACGAATCCCCGCGCCGCGGCGAGGAGTTCGTCACGCGCAAGGTCACGCGCGCAGTTGGGCGGATCGCCGCCGGGCTGCAACACGAGCTGCGTCTCGGCAACCTCGACGCGCGCCGCGATTGGGGTGATGCGCGTGACTTCGTGCGCGCGATGTGGGCGATGTTGCAGCAGGACGAGCCCCGCGACTACGTGATCGCGACGGGCGTGACGCACAGCGTGCGCGAGCTCGTGCAGCTCGCGTTCGCGCGGGCCGGCCTCGAATGGCGCCAACATGTGCGGGTCGACGAGGACCTGCTGCGGCCCGCCGAGGTCGATCACCTCGTCGGAGACGCGAGCTTGGCGCACGCCGAGCTCGGATGGCGGCCGCTGGTCGACTTCGAGACACTGATCGCGGACATGGTCGATCACGACATGGCGCTGGCCGAGCGCGAGGCCCGGGCCCGCGCTGCGACCTCTATCCCGTAGGTACGTGGCCAGAGCGGGTCGAGACCGGAGGTACCGAACCCGACCCAAAAAGTAGGCGAGCGTCGCGCGCGGAGCGCGCGCGACGCTCGCCTACTTTTCGATACGGAGTCGGGGACGCACGTGGACACCACGCTGCGAGTTGGCTTCTGTGGCGCAGGCTCCTAGCCTGCCCGCTTGGATCCGCCGGTGGCAGACCGACCGGCGAGAAGTCCATTGACGCTCAGGTCTTCGTCGATGTCCGGCCAGTGAATGCCTTGACCATCGCCGAGAGGCTCCCAGTTCGCCCGCTCTGTCGACGAGGCCTCCAGCAGCTTTGGGAACCATGCCAGCGGGACGAAGATCCGACGCCCGTCGGCGAGAGCCACGGACAGTTCGTCGTCGTTGAAGCCGACGTCTGTTGCGCTGGCGTCCGTCTCAGGTAGTGAAGAACTCATTCCATGCCTCGATGAACCTATCGTGGTGGGTCTCGACCAAACTGGCAAGCCTCCGAATCTCGTGTGCACGAAATCTCGTCGAGGCGGCCAGAGACACTGGCCGCAGCCAGAACTTAGCCAGTGCGCTGCCCTCTGCGACGTGGATGTGCGGAGGCTCGTCCCCTTCGTTGCTGCAGAAGAAGAACCGGGCTATAGAAGAAGAACCGGGCTATAGAAGAAGAACCGGGCAGCACCAACTCGAGGAACCGTTGGCATGACCGCAGTCTGCGCGACTCCATATCGCTAGCGCAGGACCGCGGCCGCGAGCGTGCCTGCGTCGACGTCGGTCCAGACCGCGATGACACCCTCCCGCGCGGCGCAAAGGCGCAAGCGTCCGGCGGACCGCGAGGCAGCGACGCCGTCTAGGGTCACCGCGGGGCTGCGCGTGCCGTCGAGGTCGACGCTCCGTGCGCGCCACTCGGCCGCCCCGCCCGGCAGCGCCTCGAGCCAGGTGACGAGGGCCCGGCCGCTCGGCGCGAACCCCACGTCGAGCTGCCCCAAGGGAGCCCCATCGTCGACTCGTACGCGGTCGCCGAAGGTGGCGCCGGCGTCGCGCGAGAAGGCGACGTGCACGGTCGGCCGGTCCTCGGCACCTTGACTGAACCAGGCCAGCGCCACGACCTCGTCGCGGGCCGCCAAGGCCGGCCCGTTGACGGGGCAGCCGGGCAGCCGCCAACCGTCGCCGTGGGGGACGCTCGGCGCCGACCAGATGATGCCCGCCGGCCCAGCCGCGCTCGGCGCGCTGCGCACGATCGCGATGTCGCGCAGCTCGTCCGCGCCGCGATCACGATAGGCGGCGACCAGCGTGCCGCTCGCCGTCGCCACGAGCGCGGTCGGGCAGCACTCGCAGACCCGCTCGTCCAGCAGCACTTCGGGTCCTGCCTCGCCGCGCGTGTCTCCGTCGCGGAAGGTGCGGACACGCAGACCCATCGCGCTCCCGTCTCGCATCCCGCGTCCGTCGAGCCAGAGGGCGTGCAAGGCCCCGTCCGGCGTGCGCGCGAGGGACACGAAGCCGTGCTCGCCAGCGCCCTCGTCGTCGTGCAGGCGACGGCCGACCTCGCTGGCGGAGTCGGCGATCCGCACGTGGTAGTCGTAGGTGCCCTCGGCGCTGCGCTGCAGCCACGTGAAGGCGCCCGGATGGGGCCCGAGGGACGGCGCGAGGGCGGGCACGTCGGCCCAGTTCACGAACCAGTCGTCCCCCTCGCCCAGAACCTGGACCGACCCCCAGACCAGCGCCGTGTCAGGGCCATCATCGGACCTCTCGAGCGCGACCCGCACGAGGGCGTAGCGACCCCCCTGGACGCGCGTGGCGAGCACGAACGCGCCCGACGCGGCCGCGCGCGCGACGGGGAAGCACCCGCAGGGCGCCGGTCCTGTCACTTCGGTCACGACGGGGATCGCGCCGCGCTCACCGGGCGCGCAGCCCGTCGCGACGACGACGCAGAGGGAGAACACAGCGGCTGGCCGACGCACGCCGTCAGGATACGGGATGGAGTCTCCCGATACGGAGTCGCACCACTGCTACCCGTTTTCGATACGGAGTCGCACCATTTCTACCCGTTTTCATTCGCTGCCGGGCGGTCGCGACCGCCCGGCATCGAATGAAAACGGGTAGAAATTGCGACTCCGTATCGCTATGGGGCGGGATACACCAGATCCGGCCGCCGTTCACCTGCGGGGGACCAGTCTTCCCAGGTGCCGACGCGCTTTCCGGACTCATACGCGCCGCGCTGCTGCAAGCGGCCGTTTTTGTACATGTAGGACCAAGTCCCTTGGCGCTCTCCGGCGAGGAAGCTGCCATGGCCGGTGCCGCCGTCCTCGTAGTGCTCCTCCCAGACACCCGACTCGAGGCCGAGGGTGTACCCGCCGCGGCGGAACTCGTCGCCGTCCTCGTCGTAGAAGACGAAGACGCCGTCCTTGTGCCATGTGCCGTCTTGGAAGACCTCGGTCCCGACGCAGCGCACAACACCGCTGGGCCATTTGGCCTCGGCCTTGCGCGTCGTGCCGGGGGGGAATTTTGGACCACACGCCGTCGCGACGAGCGCCAGCAGCCAGCACACGCTCGCGCGGAGCGGGCGTTTCCGGCGCGTTTCCGCGTCGCGCCTCATGACTGTCGACGCAGCCAAGGCCCCATGTTGCGCCCCGGGCACAGCGTGTCCTTCCAGAACGAGTGTGGCTTCACGGCGCTCGCCGGCAGTCGGTAATGACCGCGGATCTCGGACACCATGCGGTCGAGGGTGGCGATGGCCGCCGGGGTCGGTGCAGTCGACTCAAAGTCGCCGAGCAGGCAGATGCCGACGTTCTGCGGGTTGTTGTTGCGACCCTTGCCGTCGGTCCCCGCGTGTCCACCCTGCCACTCGAGGCTGCGCCCCTCGAACACCCGTCCGGCAGGGTCGATCAGATAGTGGTAGCCGATGTCCCCATAAGCGCGGTTCGCGACGTGGTCGCGCTGGATGCGTTTCACGGCCTCGACGCTCTGCCCGAGCGAGCCATTGCCCCCGTCGAGGGCGGAATGGTGCACGGTGATCCAGGAGTACGCGCCGCGGTGGCGCGTCATGTCCGTCGTGCGCGGCGGCAACGCGCCCCATTGGGCGCGGGCGACGATGTTGCCGCTCGCGGCGGGGACGGGGGCCGCGATCGTGATTCCGGCGCTCGCTTGTGAGAGGCCACGCTCGGCGCGCCGCTTCTGCACGGTCGTCGCGGCGGGATCCGCGAGGACGCGCTCGAACTCGCTGTTCGCGCGCGCGCTCGCCTGCGAGCCCGAGGTGCGGTCGTTGGCGCCGAAGGCGAGTCGACTCTCAGCGAGCTTCAGGTAGGCCTCGTTCCTCCAATGGGCCGACGCGTTCGGGTTCTCGACGAGCCAGCGCTCGATGCGGTCGAGCGTCTCCGAGCCCAGGGGCTCACGCGCCCAGCTCGGAGCCTGGCTCGGCTCGCTGCCCCGCTGCGCGCCTTGACGCCCTGGGGCGACTCCGCACGACGCGACGATGAGCAGCGCCTGGCACAGCAGGAGAGCGCGCAGCGCGCCGCGGACCGCGCGCGGATGGCTCGTTGTCCTTGGAATGCGCCGGGCCGCGGCAACGTGTCGCTTCACCCTGGGCGACCAACGCGCCGTGTCTTCACCCGGGACCCCCTCGACCTGATCACACATGGCACCCTCGGTACCGGATTCGAGGGGGTGGATTCAAGCTTCATCCTGAAGGCTCTCGTTCTGCCTCCCGACTCCGGGCCGAGAGCAGCGCCCGCCGCGCGGCCCCGAGCGGCCCGGCATTCCGCGAATCCGAGCACGTCGAGGGCTTCCGTGGGTTGGCCCAGAGCCGCTCCCGTGCCACCTTCTACGTACATGATCGCCGCCCTTTGCCGCTGGTTGTCCGGGAGCCCGTCGTGGCCGTCCGCGTGCGCGCTGTCCGCTCGTCGGAGCGCCTCGCTCCAGGCCGCTGCCTGGGCGAGCCTCTGGGTCACACTCTGGGTCGCCACTGCGGGGTCCCTCGGCGCTGCACCCCGGACCTGCTTGCCGGCCTGTTTTCCGGCGAGCTCGTCGTCGCTCTGGGTGCTCGGCGCGGCGCTCGGCCCGTTCACCGGCCCGTTCACCGGCCCGTTCACCGGGCCGTTCACCGGGCCTAGCGCCGCGCCGAACATCCAGAGCGACGACGAGCTCATCGCTGCCGAGCGCGCCGAGGCCGAGTTCCAGCGTCGCCGTGGCCGCTACCGGGACGCGCTCGGGCTCCTGCAGGACCTCCTCGCGGACGGCGAGGAGGACGCGGCCACCCTCGCTGCGCTCGCCCGAGTTCGGCGCGACCTCGGCGAGTACGCACGCGCGGAGACCAGCGCGCGACGGGCGGTCGAAGTCGCCCGCGCGGCGGGGGACCAGGCCGGCTTGCGCGAAGGCCTCGTCGAGCTCGCCGAGCTGCTCGTCGACCTCGGCCGCGCGCGCGAGGCGTTGCGCGAGCTCGAGGCCGACCCCGGCTTGTTCGAGCCAGCGAGCGACCCGAGCGCAGCCTGGCTGTTCGCGCGCGCCCACGCCGAAGCGGGCGACCTCGAGGCCGCTCGCCGTATCGCGCGCGCCGGCGCCGCGAGCGTCCCTGCCCATTCCACCGGAGGTTCGGCGGGAGGCGCGGAAGCGCCCCGACGCGGTGACGACGCCGCGCCGGCGCTCGAAGGCGCCGGCCGCGACTCTTGGCGCGCGTGGCTCGATCGTGGCCGCTGCCAGCGTTGGGTCGGCTTGCTCGAGGCCGCTTCGCGTTCGCTCGTGATGGCCGACAAGGTCGCGCGGCTAGCGACCGGCGCGACGACGTCGGAGCCGGATGTGCTCGTGGCGCTCGCCGACCTCTACTTCGAGAGCGAGCGCGAGGTCGAGGCCCCGGGCAAGCGCTCCGCCGGCGCGCTCTACAAAGAGGCGCTCGCGCTGCACCCGACCCACGAAGCGGGCCTACTCGGGCAATTCGAGCTGTTTCGTTACAACCGCCGTCGTGTCAGCCGCACACCCGAGGAGATCCTCGACGAGCTCTTCCTCGCCGCGCCCGATTCGCTTCCCGGGCACATCGCCGCGGCGACGGCAGACCTCGAGGACGGGCGCCTCGTCGCGGTGCGCTCGCACATCGATCATTTGCAGGGACTCGCGCCCGAGCGCCGTCAGGTGCGCACGCTCGAGGCGGCGCTCGCTTGGGTCGAGCATCGACGCGAGGACTGCGATGGCCTGCTGCGGCGGCTCGCCGATGAGTCGCCGCTCGACGCCACGCCCGAGCGTTTTGTCGGCAAGGCGTTGATCGAGCTCTATCGCTTCTCCGAGGCGGTGCCCTTCCTCGAGCGCGCGGTCGCACGCGACCCGGGCGACTACGAAGCGTGGACCCAGCTCGGCGAAGCGCTCGCGAACACCGGTCGCGAGGACGAAGCGCGCGAGGCGCTTGCGCTCGCTCGCGAGCGGGCCCGCGGGCGACAGGACGCGTTCCGCAACAACCTGACGCTCGTGCTCGAGCGCATGCACCGGGAGCACGTCGTCGAGCCCTACGGCGAGTTCGTGTTTTCTTGGCGCCCGGACGCGGCCGAGGTCCTGCGCACGTACCTCCTGCCGTACTACCGCGCCGCGCGCGAGGAGCTCTCCGGACGGTACGGCTTCACGCCCGGGCAGACGCGCATCGAGGTGTTCCGTCAGCACCGCGACTTCTCGGTGCGTTCGGTGGGTTTCGAGGGTTTCCCGGCCCTCGGAGTGTGTTTCGGACCGGTCATCACGGCGCTGTCGCCGCTGTCCGAGATGCGCGGCACCTTCTCGTGGGCCCGCACAGGGTTCCACGAATACAGCCACGTCGTGCACCTCGGCCTCTCGCACAACCGTTGTCCCCGTTGGATCACCGAGGGCCTCGCGACGTGGGAAGAGGTGCGCCGCAACCCGACCTGGACACGCAACATGCGGCGCGACCTCGTCGACGCGTACCACAACGACGATCTGATCCTCGTGCGCGACCTGAACCGCGCGTTCCGTGGACCGCGCATCCTGTTCGGGTACTACCAAGGCGGGCTCCTGTGCGAGATGTTGATCGACCGCTACGGCTTTCCGCCGATGGTGCGGCTCTTGCAGGCGTTCGATCTCGGCGCGGACCTCGACCAGGCCTTCCGGGCGGTGTTCGAGACGACGCCCGAAGAGGTCGACGCGGCCTTCCGCGTGTTCATCGCCGAGCGCATCGACGGGCTCGCCGTGGAGCCGCGCTGGAACCCGGCGCGCGTCCGCCGCTTGCAGCTGCGCCTGACCGACGAGCCGCCGCGCGACGAAGCAGAGCGCGCGGCCTGGGCCGATGGCTGGGCGACGGTCGCGTGGTCGGCGTGGCAGAACGGTCGCCGCGTGGACGCCGAGGACGCGCTGCGGCGGTTGACGCGCGCGGACGCTACGCCCGCGCGGGCGCGTTTCCTCGAGGGTGAGATCGCCCTCTCCGAACGCGACGTGCCACGCGCGCGCCGCATCTGGACCGAGGCCCTCGAACAAGGCGGCGTCGACTATCGCGCGCTCGTGGGGCTCGGCACGATCCTGACCCGCATCCAGCCGAACTACGAAGAAGCGCGCGCGGTCCTGGAGCGCGCCGCCGAGGTCTTCCCGGGTTATCCGGATCCCGAGCTCTCCGCCGAGCGCATGCTCGTCGAGCTGCACACGCGCAACGGCGACCTCGACGCGGCGATGGCGGCGCGCGAGGCGTGGCTCGCGTGGGAGTCGGGCGAGTACGACGAGCGCCTCGCCGTCGCTGCGTGGCACACAGAACATGGGCGCGACGAACGCGCGGTGCGCCTGTACGACGAGGCGAACGAGATCGACCCGTTCCGGCGCGACATGCACCACGCGTGGGCGCGGGCTCTGCAGCGCCTCGGCCGCCACGAGGACGCGTTGCGCGAGTTCCGGGTGACGTTGATCGTGCCCGCCGAGCTCGACCTCGACCACCGGGTGTACACCGGCCCGCTCGAGGATCTGCCTCCGGGAGCCGACCCGAACAAGCTGCCCGAGTCGATCCTCTCGCGTTTGCCCGCTGACAAGGTGGAGGCCGTACGGCTCACCGCGCGCGAACAAGCGGCGCTGCACCGCGAGCGCGCGGAGTCGCTGACCGCGCTCGAACGCGAGGACGAGGCGCGCGCGGCCCGCGAACACGCGGCCGAGCTCGAGGACGGCCCTGGAGCTGCTGAACCCAAGGACGCTGCGGACAAGAAGGGTGCTGCCGGTCAGGAGGGCCCTATCGAGCAGAACGGCGCTGCCGATCAGAAGGACCCCGCCGAGCAAAAGAACCGAGGGGCAGGCGGACGATGAGCCGCTTCATCGTGCTCGACGGCGTCGACGGCTCGGGCAAGAGCACCCAGGCGGCGCGCCTCCACGCGGACCTCACGGCCGAGGCGCTCGCCGCCGGACGTCCGGCGCCGGTGCTCCTGCGCGAACCCGGCACGACGCCCGTGGGGGAGCGTATCCGCGGCTTGCTGCTCGACCCGACGCTGACGATCGGCGCGCCCGCCGAGGCGCTGCTCTTCGTCGCGGCGCGGCGCGAGGCCCTCGCGCAGGTCGTCGCGCCGGCGCTCGCCGTGGGGCGCGACGTTGTGTGCGATCGTTTCCATCCGTCGACCTTCGCGTACCAAGGGATCGCGGGCGGCGTCGGCGCCGAGCCCGTGCTCGCGCTGCTGCGCACGTGGGCGGGCGAGCCGGCGCCGGACATCGAGCTCGTGCTCGAGGTCGCGCCGGAGCGCGCCGCCGAGCGCCGCGGCCCCGCGGCCGATCGCATCGAAGCGCGCGGCCTCGTGTTCCAGCGTCGGGTAGCCGAGGGTTATCGCGACTACGTCGAGCGCACAGCGCGCGCGCGCCTCGTGGATGGTCTCGGGACCGTCGACGAGGTGGCGGCGCGTATTCGCGCCGCGCTCGCGCGTGCGCACGTCGCTGCTGACGAGGAGGTCTCCCATGGCGGTTGAGGCGCCGCATGTGAGCGCTCGGCCGCTCGGCCACGACGCGCCGCTCGCGCAGCTCTTCGCGAGCGCGCGCGACGGGCGGCTCGCGCACACGTGGCTTTTCGCGGGCCCTGAGGGCATCGGCAAGTTCCTCGCTGCGCGCTGGTTCGCGCAGGGTCTCTTGTGCGAACGCGGGCCGGCCGAGCCGTGTCTCGAGTGCGGTCCGTGCAAACGGGTGCGCGCGGGCTCGCACCCGGACCTCTTCGTCGTCGACGCCAAGCAGTCGGGGTTCGATCGCATCTCGATCCACTTCGTCGCGCGCCGCGAGCTGCGCTCGAGCGAGGTCTACCAGGGCGAGCCGATCGAGGCCTTCCTCGATCTGCGCGCGGCCGAGGGCCGCGGCAAGGTTGTGCTCGTGCGTGAGGCCGAGCGCTTGACGGAGGAGGCGCAGAACGCCCTGCTCAAGACCCTCGAAGAGCCGCGCCCGGGGGTCGTGCTCGTCCTCGAGTGTTCGGCGCCGTCCACGCTCCTGCCCACGGTGCAGAGCCGCCTCGTCCGCGCGGAGTTCGTCCGGCTCGGCGCGGAGGACATGCGCTGCGCGCTCGCGGGGGTACCCGAGGTCGAGGCGCTCACGGGCGCCGAGCGCGAGCGGCTCTTGCGCCTCGCGGCGGGGGCGCCGGGCCTCGCGCGGCGGCTCGCGGCCCGCAGCGTCCCGGCGATGCGCGTTGTGCTCGACGACACGCTGCGTGGCGCGCTCGATCCGACAGGCGCTGCGCGCGCGCTCTGGGAGCTCGGTGGGGACTTCGAGGCCCGCACCGAGGCGGCCGGGCGGCGGCTACGGGCCGAGACCTTCCTGGACCTCGGCCTGGCGGTGCTGCGCGACCTCGAGCGGCGTCGCGCGGGGATCCCCGCGGACGAGCTCGTCCACGGCGACGCTCCTGAGCCGCTGCACACCGGCGAGCTCGCTCGTCGACGACGGATGGACGCGTGGATCGCCGCGCGTCAGGATGTGTTGCGGAACCTGGGCCCCGAGGCTCTCATCGACCGAGCGCTCGGAGCCCTCTGAGACACGCCCTATGGATCCCGTTCGCAAGGTTTGGAAAGAGGACGGCCGCTACCGCCTCGAGGCGTACCAGTTCCTGTTCGACTCCCTCGACAAGGCCGTACGGCTCGCCGGCAAGGAGGAGGCCCAGGGCTCGGAGCGGCACGTGAGCGGTCAAGAGCTGCTCGCCGGCATGCGGGCGTACGCGAGCGACCTCTTCGGACCCTTGGCGGCGCAGGTGTGGCGGACGTGGGGGGTGCATTCCACGCTCGATTGGGGGCGCATCGTCTTTGCGCTCGTCGAGGCGAAGCTCTTGAATCGCCAGGACACGGACACGATCGACGACTTCGCCGCGGGTTACGACTTCGACGAGGCGTTCGTGCGCCATTATCGCCCCGAGCTCCCGCGCGAGCTCGGAGCCCGCCCTGCCCGGGATGGCGCGTGAGCGCCTCGAGGAACGCCGCACTTGCTCGATCGCCTCTCCAAGAAGAAGCGCAACCTCGCGCTGCTCGTGCTCCTCGGTTTGATCGGTTGGTTCTTCTGGACCATCCGCTCGGTGCTCAATCCGCTGATCCTCGGGTACCTGCTCGCGTTCGTGCTGCATCCGGCGGTGTTGCACCTGCAGCGCCATCGCAATTGGAGCCGGCGGCGCGCGGTCAACGCGATATTCCTCGTGGCCGCGGTGTTCCTCGGCGGCACGGCGACAGGGATCTACTTCCAGGGCCGTGAGCTCGTGCGCGACATCGCCGAGTCCGAGGGCGACGACGAGGTGTTCGGTCGCGCCGAGGGGCGCATCGACGCGTTCCTCGAGCGCACTCGCGCCTGGTCGCGCAACTGGATAGGAGACAGCGCGGAGGTCGGCGAGGGCGATGCGGCCCCGCCGAGCGCGACGCAGCCCGAGCACGCCGCCGAGCCTGCCGCCGAGCCTGCCGCCGAGCCTGCCGCCGAGCCTGCCGCCGAGCCTGCCGACGAGCCTGCCGACGAGCCTGCCGACGAGCCTGCCGATGAGGGCGCGGCGTCCGGGCAGGCTCCGCCACCCGAGGCCGACGATCAAGGATCTGGCGCCCCCGACACCGTCGCGGCGACCGCCGACAACCCGGATGCTGGCGTCGAGCCGGAGGCGACCTTGACGCTGCGCGACCTCCTGCGCGGCGCCATCAAGTCGTACTTCGGCAACACCGAGGGCGGCGCCGGCGCCGTGGCCCTGCAGAACGCGCCGACGGCGATGCTCGTCATCGGCAAGTTCTTCGGCTCGATCTTCTCGCTCGCGGGTTTGCTGCTCTTGCTGCCGATCTACGGCTATTTCCTGCTCTTCGAGCTGGAGCGCATCCACCGCTTCATCCGCCGGCACGTCCCCAAGGACGAACGCGAGCGTGTCACCCGCATCGGCACCCAGATCGGGGAGGTGATCGCCAACTTTTTCCGCGGGCGCCTCCTGATCTGCGCGCTCAAGGGGCTCGTGATCACGATCGGCCTGGTCTTGGCCGGGGTGCGCTATCCGTTGTTCTTCGGCGTGCTCGCGGGGGTATTGGCCCTCGTGCCCTTCGTCGGACCGCTGATCGCGTTCCTCGCGGCGCTCGTGTTCGGCCTGCAGGACATGAACCTCGTGAGCGCGGTGCTCTGGGTCGGGGGGACCTTCCTGCTCGGTGAGTTCATCGAGGGGTACGTGTTGATTCCGAAGATCCTGGGCGACTCGCTGGGGCTGCACCCCGTCGTCGTGCTCGTGTCGGTCTTCGCCGGCGGCGCGGCGTTCGGCATGTTCGGCCTTCTGATCGCGATCCCGGCCACGGCGGCCCTGGTCATCCTCGTACGCGAGCTGGTCCTGCCCGCCCTGCGCCAGTTCGCCGACGAGGACTCCCACTTCGATGCCGTGACCGTCTCCGAGGGCGCGGCGCCCGAGCCCACTGCCCCTGCGGCCGAGTCACCGCGCCGGGGCCGCGGCGGCAAGACCAAATTCTGATAGAACCTGCGCCCCGCACCTTCGCTCCGATGTTCGAAACGCTCACACAGCGCCTCTCGCGCTCTTTCGGTCTGTTCAAGGGTAAGCGCGAGCTCACCGAGGAGAACATCCAGGAGGGCCTCGAAGCCGTGCGCCAGGCGCTCCTCGAGGCCGACGTCCACTTCAAGCTGGCGCGCGAATTCACCGACAGGGTGAAGGAGCGCGCGCTCGGCGCGGGCCGCCTCAAGGGGGTCGAGGCCGGCGACCAGTTCGTGCACGCGGTGCACGGCGAGCTCGTCGAGATGATGGGCCCCGAGGACGCGTCGCTGACGTTCGCGAAGAGCGGCCCGACCGTGATCCTCATGGCGGGCCTGCAGGGCGCGGGTAAGACGACGACCTGCGCGAAGCTCGCGAAGCACCTGCGCGAGAAGCACCACAAAAAACCCCTCCTCGTGGCAGCCGACGTCAAGCGGCCGGCCGCGGTCGAGCAGCTGCGGGTGCTCGGCAAGCAGATCGGGGTGCCGGTGTTCCATGTCGCGGGCGTGTCGCCGACCGAGGTCTGTGTGGCGGGCCTCGCCGAGGCGCGCGCCAAGGGCCACGACGTCGTCATCCTCGACACCGCGGGTCGTTTGCACGTCGACGACGCGCTGATGGCCGAGGTCGCCGAGATCGCCGCGCGGACCAAGCCGCACAACCAGGTCCTCGTCGTCGACGCGATGACCGGGCAGGACGCCGTGGCGTCGGCCAAGGCCTTCCACGGGCGCCTCGCGCTTACGGGCGTGATCCTGACCAAGATGGACGGCGACGCGCGCGGCGGCGCGGCCGTCAGTTTGAAGGCGGTCACCGGCGCGCCGATCCTCTTCCTCGGCGCGGGCGAGAAGATCGACGACCTCGACGCCTTCGTCGCGGAGCGCCTGGCCGGGCGCATCCTCGGTATGGGCGACGTCGTGGGCCTCGTCGAGACCGCGAGCGCGAACATCGACGAGCATGAGGCCCAGGCCACCTACGAGAAGATGGTGATGGGCTCGTTCACCCTGGAGGACGTGCTCGGCATGTTCCGCATGGTGAAGAAGCTCGGTCCGATGAAGAAGGTGCTCGGGATGCTGCCCGGGATGGGCGACGCTGCACAGAACCTCGACGTCGACGACAAGCAGTTCAATCGCCTCGAGGCCCTCTTCACGTCGATGACCCCGCGCGAGCGCCTGCACCCCGCGCTCCTCGACATGGGGCGCCGGCGGCGCATCGCTCGCGGCTCCGGCCAGGAGGTCGCCGCGGTGAATCACCTGCTCAAGATGCACAAGCAGATGGGGCAGATGATGAAGCAGCTCAACAAGCTCGGGCTCGGCTCGATGATGGGCGCCAAAGGCAAACGCGAGGCGCTCGCGGGCCTGTCCCCGAGCGGCGAGATGGCGGACCCGAAGGCCGGCCGCGGCGGCGGGCTTCTCGGGGGCCTCGGCGGCGGCCTCTTCGGGCGCGGCGGCAGCCCGGACCTCGGCGGGGGGGACCCTATGGGGGGCGCCTTCGGACCCGGTGGGATGGGACTCGGCGGGCTCGGTGGCGCCGGAATGGGCGCCGGGGGCCTTGGCGCAGGCCAGAACCCCTTCGCGGGCCCGCGCCCGATGGGGACCTCCTCGACCCGCGCCGGCGGCACCGGCGATGACAAACGCAAACGCAAGGACAAGGCCAAGGCCCGCAAGCAGAATCGCAAGCGGAGCTGAGCGCCGCGGCGCGGGCCCCGACCATTCGTGGCGGGCCGTCGCACACCCTCGAAGCCCGATTTCCGCCCTCGGCACTGGACACTGGGCCGGGGCCTTGTTCTCATCTTCCCCCTCGCACCTCCGGGCGGTCCCACCGTCCCTATTCGAAGACCGTACATGGCAGTCGTCATTCGCTTGAAGCGCACCGGGCGCCGCAATCGCCCGTGCTACCGGATTTCCGTCGCGGACTCGCGTTGGAAGAAGGAGGGTCGCACCCTCGCCAACCTCGGCCTGTACGACCCGCTGTCGTTGAAGCCCGAGATGCAGTCGACCGTGTCGATCGAGGAAGCGCGCCATTGGCTCGGCCACGGCGCGCAGCCGTCGCCGACCGTCTACTCGCTGTTCAAGAAGCACGGCGTCTACGAGGGCGAGCTCGCGCTCGGTCGCGCGGGCGACAAGGTGCGCAAGGCGCGCCGCATCAAGACCAAGACACGCGCCCGGCGCGAGGCCGAGAAGGCTGGCCGGCTCGTGCAGAAGGCGGTCCGCCGCACGGCGCGAGTCGCCACCAAGCGCGCCGCCGCCGCCGCCGTCGCCGCTGCGGCCACGCCCGCGTCCTGAACTCGGCGCGCGTCGAGTTCGGACTCAGTCGACATGAGTTCGGCGGTCCGAATTCTGCGGCCTTTGTTGTTCGTCCCGTGTCCAGCGACCCGCGTCCTTTGACACGTGTCCTTTGACACGTGTCCTTCGATACCGCGCCGCTGACTCGAGCCCGTGACGCGAGTCCCTGACTTGATGCGGGCCGCTACGTCCTGAGAGCACCGCGCCGAGCGCCACACGCGCTCGCGCCCCCCTGTGCCGCGCGTTGGAGTGGCCCCGTGAGCAAGAAGAAGACCGATTTCGCTGAGCGCCTTATCGCCGAGGTCCAGCCACGATTCCCGCTGCCGAACGCGCCGATGGCCGGCGCGACGCTGCTCGAGCAGGGTGCCTATGTCGTCCTCATGCGCCATCTGACGGAAGCGCAAGCCGAAGCGTCGGTCAAGGCCCTGCGCGACGGCTTCGAGGACTGGAACGAGGTGCGAGTCTCGCAGCCCCAGGACATCGCGCAGTACATCAAGTCCGGTTCGCGCAAGAAGGGCACCGAGCTCCTCAACGAGCTCAAGCCCATCGCGCAATTGATACGCGACTACCTCCAGGACGTGTTCCAGGAGACCCACCACCTGGACCTCGAAGAGCTGCGTGGTGAAGAGGGCGAGTCTGGCCAGGTCGTCACCGACCTGCGCGTGCTCGGCCTCTCGGGCGCGGGTTATGTCATGTGGGTGGCCCTAGACGGCAAGCTGCCGATCCACCTGCCGCTCGTGCGCATGCTCGATCGCCTGGGGCTGATCTCCAAGGCGACGACGCTCAAGAAGGCCCGCGAGCTGATCGAGCCGCTGGTACCGAAGGGCAAGGAGCTGGCCTTCACCGTCGCGATGCACGAGGTGATCGCGCGCTGGGAGGACCCGGACGCTCCGATCTACGAGACCGTCGAGGTCCTGCAGTCCACGCCGTTCGGCAAGAAGGCCTTGAAAGAGCGCCAGGTCGCCGCCGCCAAGGCCGAGGCCCAGCAGAAACGCGACGACGAGCGCCAGCGCAAGGAGGACGAGCGCTTGAAGCGCGAGGCCGAGCGCGAGGCCAAGCGCCAGGCGTTCGAAGCCCAGAAGCGCGCCAGGGAAGACGAAAAACGGCGCGTCAAGGAGGCCGAGGTCCAGGCCAAGAAGGCCGAGGCCGAGCGCAAAGTGCTCGAGTTGAAGAGGGCCGTCGAGGCCAAGAAACAAGCCGCGGAGCGCGAGCGAGTCGCCGCCAAGAAGGCCAAGGAGGCGGCCATCAAGAAGGCGGCCGCGGAAAAAGTCGCAGCCAAGGTCGCGGCCCAGAAGAAGGCCGCGGCAGAGAAGGCCGCAGCACAGAAGAAGGTCGCAGCCGACAAGGCCGCGGAGAAGAAGAAGGCCGCCCTCGAGCGCGAGCGCGCCGCCGCGAAGAAGAAGGCCGACGCCGTGAAGGCCAAGGCGTCGAAGAAGCCGACCTCGAAAAAGGCCGCGCCCAAGAAGACGGTCTCCAAGAAACCCAAGTCGAAGCGGCCGACGACCAAGCGGCCGGCCTCGAAGTCGTCGACGACCAAGCGGCCGGCCTCGAAGTCGTCGACGACCAAGCGGCCGGCCTCGAAGTCGTCGACGACCAAGCGGCCGGCCTCGAAGTCGTCGA
>Ga0163144_10003862_pt1 | contig 34074 bp, 33 predicted proteins | sample OliLak19BULKMAT1_FD_123175 | JGI IMG/M metagenome (GOLD analysis project Ga0163144, IMG submission 123175) | Freshwater microbial mat bacterial communities from Lake Vanda, McMurdo Dry Valleys, Antarctica - Oligotrophic Lake LV.19.BULKMAT1 | ecosystem: Environmental > Aquatic > Freshwater >... | reverse complement strand
GCGGTAAGTCGGCACCTTCTCGGTATAGGGCGGCGGCGAGCAGCCATCCTCCGGGCGGTACTGGAATCCATGCCAGGGACACACGATACACCCGTCCAGGATACGCCCCTCGCCCAGCGGCCCGCCCTGATGCCGGCAGGCATTCGCCACGGCGTAGATCTTCGCGCCCTCCCGGAACACCGCAATCCGCTCGCCTTCCGGCGGCACCAGGATCACCGCCCGCCCATCCGGAATCTCGGCCGCCATCCCGGCATCCAGCCAGCCCTCGGCCTCCGCCGCCAGCGCGGCATCCCGCGCCGCCTCCCGCCGCCCGGCGGCAAGGTGCAAGCCCGCCACCAGCAGCGCCGAGCCGCCCGCCAGCGCGGCCTGCGCGAGACCCTTCTCGCCCTGCACCGCGCCCAGCATCACATGCGCAATGATCAATCCGTAGGCGGCATAAACGCTCATGTGGACCGCCTTCCAGAGGCGCGGTCCCAGAACGGCGTTCCAGAAATCATGGCTCGTCGCGGCCATCACGAACAGGATCAGCAGCGCCGCAAGCCCGAGGCTTTCGAACGGAAAGCCGCCGAAGGAATCATAGCGCGGGTTCGACACCAGCAGCGAGACAAAGGCATTGATCTCGGAGAACCCGTGATACCAGAGCACCACCAGCGCGCCATGCACCAGCGCGACCAGGAAACACGCCACCCCCATATGCCGCCGGTTATAGACCAGCGGCAACACGCGAGGGTTCAGCCGCGCCAGCGGCCCGAGACAGAGGATGATCGTCAGCAGGCTGAACGCTGCCGCCCCACTCGCCCGGATCAGCAATTGAATCTCGGCCGGATGCTGCCCCGCCGGCGCCAGCAGGAGACCCGCCCCCACATGCCCCACAAGGAACACCCCAAGGCCCGCCAGCACCAGCGCGTCATAAGCCCGCTTGAACGGGTTCCAGCCGATCAGGGCAAAGCCCGCCGCCATCAGCCCGCCTCCACCGCAGAGGCGGCTTGCGCCACCCGCGCACGCTCCCACAGCCCCGCGCCGATGACGCCCGCCAGCATCAGTGCCAGCACCGGCCAAAGGAGCGCATGCACCCGCCTCTGCCCGCGCGTCACGCCCGGTCCTCCGGCGCCCGCGCGGCGGCGAGGCGCAGCAGCACCACCGGCCACAGCGCCGCCAGCCCCGGCAGGATCAACAGCCGCACGCGCACCGGCACCTCCGCCGCCGTCAACCGCTTCAGCCCGAACAGGATGACGCCCAGGCCGATCACCAGCCCAAAGCCCATCCAGCCCGCCAGCCCCAGCCAGATCGCAACCGCCATAGCCTCCGTCATGTCAGCGCCATCCTCCTGCAATCCTTACAGCGTGAGCCGGGGCGGCCCGCCGCGCAAGTCACATTTTTTCGTCCCTCCCGGGGCGCGAACGCGGCCGAGCCGTCCAGCGCCCTGGAACCGGTCAGGGCTGGCGCGCATCGCCGGTCCAGTTGCCGTCCGCCAGTTCAATCTGCCGGTCCGCATCTGCCTGCCATTGTCCGTGGACGGACCGGTTGACGTTGAAGTACAATCGGTCATTGATCACCGCATAGATGCGCGGGTCCGCCTTCACCTGCTTGTTGCGGGCCATCGCGAAGGCGCAGAAGCCGCCATACTGCGGCAGGTAGCGCCCCGGATGGGCGAGGAACAGCGCCTGGTTCTCCGCGCTCATAAACCTGTATCGCCGCCCTTCATGCACGGCCTCGAGATCGGCCCGGCCCTCGACCGGCCCGGCCTCCGAGAAATAGCTCACCGGATCAAACGCAAAGGCCAGTGGCACGTCCATGCCCATGCCCGGCGAATGGTCATGGCTGATCGCCATCGGCCCGGAGGGCTCGGTGAGCCCGCCTGCCGCAATCCAGTCCGCCGTCAGCCGCCGCGCCCGTGTGATCAGCTCGTCCGCCTTCGAGAAATCGAACGGCGAGACATCCAGCGGGCAAAGATGCGGCGTGATGTGCACGCTCGCCTTCGTCCCGATCAGCTGCAGGTCGCGCTCCATCTGGTTGGAGATCAGCAGCGTCAGCGCATGCAGACCCCGCGCGATGGCGGCGCGCGGCGGTGTCTGCATCGAGCAGGCATAGCCCGTCTGCAGCACGATGATCCGGTCCGCCCCCATCGCGGCGGCGGTCAGGATCGGCGTGTTGCCGGCAATCGCCCCGTCCATCAGTTCGCGCCCCATCACCTCGACGGGAGGGAACGCCACCGGGATCGCCGCGCTCGCCAGCACCGCCAGCGTCGCCGGCCCGGACGAGAGGCTGACCGCCGCGCCGGAAAGATCCGTCGCCACCACGCTGACGGGCAGCGGTGCATCCTCCAGCCGCGTGAAGGGCAAGTGCGTCTCCACGATGCGGCGCAGGCCCGAGGCGCCGAACAGGCTGCCCCGCCCGCGCAGGAATTCCAGCACGCTGCCGGGCGTTACGGGGAACACGTCGGCGCGCGTCAAGCCCCGCCAGATCGCCTCGAGCGCCGCCACCCCCGCCGCATCGGGCCGGCCGGCGAAGTAGCAGGCATTCAGCGCGCCGACCGAGGCGCCGACGACAAAATCCGCCCGCTCCCCCGCCGCAATCAGCTCTGCCAGCGCCCCGGCCTGGATCGCGCCCAGGCTTCCGCCCCCGGCAAACACAAACGCTGTCGGCATGGCCTCCCCGGCGCAATCACTCAGGCGTCAGCGTTAGCGAGCGGGGCGGAAGGCGCAAATCAACTTTTGGGTCGGCGGGATAAATCCCGCCCTACGAGAGCCGGTGACAACGAACCCAACTCAACCTAAATGCTCACCATGAGCAAAAATCTCAAAATCCTGGCGGCGCAGCTTAATCCGGTGGTCGGCGATATCGCGGGAAACCTCGCGCTGGCGCGGGAAGCTTATGCGGAAGGCAAAGCCAGAGGCGCGGACCTTGTGGTGCTGAGCGAGCATTTCATTCTCGGCTATCCGGCGGAGGATCTGGTGCTGAAGCCGGCGGCGGTGGAGCGGTCGATGTCGTCGATCCACCAGCTGGCGCGGGACACCGCGAACGGCCCGGCGATCCTGATCGGCGCGCCCTGGCGGGAAGCGAGCAAGCTGCACAATTCGGCGCTGTTCCTCGACGGCGGCGAAATCCGCGCGCGCCATGACAAGCGGGAGTTGCCGAATTACGGTGTGTTCGATGAGAAGCGCCACTATACGCCCGGCGACGGCCCCGCGGTGGTGGTCGATTTCAAGGGCGTGCGCCTCGGCCTGGCGATCTGCGAGGATATCTGGTTCGAACGCGTGCCCCGCTCCGCGAAGGCTGCGGGGGCGGATGTGCTGCTGGTGCCAAACGCCTCGCCCTGGCGCCGCGAAATCCAGACCGAACGCGCCGCCGCGTTTGACCGCTGGGCCGACCTTGGCCTGCCCTATTTGTTCGTGAACCAGATGGGCGGGCAGGACGAGCTGGTCTTTGACGGCGCCTCCTATGCGACCAATTCCACGCACAGCGAACGCTGCGGCCTTGTCGGCCAGTTCGAGACGGGGCGTGCGCTTGTCGAGTTTGATCCGGACACGAAGCAATTCGTGGGCCTTGGGAAAATCTGCGCGGCGGACCTTGAAGGCTGGGCGGCGGAATACCGCGCGGCGATGCAGGGCCTCGGCGACTATGTGCGCAAGAACAAGTTTCCGGGTGTGGTACTCGGCATGTCGGGCGGCATCGACTCGGCGATCACGGCCGCCATTGCCGCCGATGCGCTGGGGCCGGACAAGGTCTGGTGCGTGATGATGCCGTCGAAATATACGTCCACGGACAGTCTGGAAGATGCGAAAGCCTGCGCCGAGGCGCTGGGCTGCAAATACGACACGATCAATATCCATCCGGGCGTCGAGGCGCTGGGCGGCATGCTGGCACCGGCCTTCGAGGGCAAGAAGCCGGACATCACCGAAGAAAACATCCAGTCCCGCCTGCGCGCGGTGACCTTGATGGCCCTCTCCAACAAGTTCGGCCACATGGTGGTGACGACCGGCAATAAGAGCGAGATGGCGGTCGGCTATGCGACGCTCTACGGCGACATGTGCGGCGGCTACAATGCGCTGAAGGATTTCTACAAGACGGAAGTCTTTGAACTGACGAAATGGCGCAATGCCAACGTACCGCCGGGCGCGCTTGTCCCCCACGGCGATGTGATCCCGGAACGGATCATCACCAAGCCGCCTTCGGCCGAGCTGCGCGAAGACCAGAAAGACGAGGATTCCCTGCCGCCTTACGAAGTGCTGGACGATATCCTGCGCGGCCTCGTGGACCTTGAAGAAGATGTCGATGACATCCTCGCCCGCGGCCATGACGCGGCGACTGTGCGCCGCATCGAGCATCTCGTCTACATAGCCGAATACAAGCGCCGGCAGGCGCCTCCCGGTGTGAAAGTCGGCGGCAAGAATTTCGGGCGGGACCGGCGGTATCCGATCACGAACCGGTTCAGGGATGATTAGCCGCTGAAGGCTGTCATCCCGGCCAGCCCCCGGACTTGATCCGGGGGCGTGAGCCGGGACCTTGTAGAAGCAGGGCGGAGAGAGGGGCCCGGATCGGCGGCGCGCTTGCGCGCCTTGTCCGGGATGACAGGCACTGCGGAACCTACTCCTCCGAGGGCGGAATGATTTCCTGATCCTGCGGGCTGACGCCGTAAGCGTCCGAAGCAATCGCCTCGCGCACGGTCTCGACCTCTTCCGGCGCAATGTCGGCCGCGTCGCCATATCCGGTGATCGGCGAAGGATAGATGCCGGTCTCGTCGATCACTTCATCGAACATCAGCCAGGCCTGTTTGCCGCCGAGACAGGTGACGCGCACCCAGAGGTTTTCCTCCAGCGCGGTGTCGGCAATGTCGGTGACGTTCGACAGCTCGCCCTCGTTGATCTCGTATTCCTGCCCGTTGAACGACAGGACCGTGACGCCTTCGCCGATATAGCGCAGGTAGGTCATCTGCTCACCCTGCTTCAGGCTGAGTGTCTGGATGCCTGCCGCGCCGACGAATTCGACCTCGGTATCCTCGAGCACCGTGACCGGCACCTTCTTGGTGGCGACGAAATACTCGAGCTGATCCTCGTCCGTGCGGGCGTTGTTCCAGAGCTGGTAGTTGGCGTATTGCGGCAGGAGGCAGGTGATGTCCTGCGGATCGGTCGGGTTAGGGCGCGCCCGCGCCGGTACCTTCACATCTGCGTTCAGCACGGCGAAGCCCGGCGGATACTCGCCCGGCCAGCCCGCGCTGAGAAACCAAGTGTCGTCATATCCGGAGATCGCCGCATAATCGAGCTGTGGCCGAGCCGCCAGCTCTGCGGCCGCGACCGGACCAGCGCCCGAAGCCGCTGCGTCCGGCGATGTGCCCTCTTTTTGCCCACAGGCCGCAAGAAGCAGCGCCCCCGCCAGCACCCAGCCGAATCTCATGACCGTCTCCCGGAATTGCCTCTAGGTAGATGCTCGTTAAACAAAACAATAGCAAGAATGTGGCCGAGGCGCTTGGCTTTTGTCCCGATTTGATGTCGAAAGCGCCTTCCCAACCCCGGAAGGCCCTGCCGCCATGACCGCCCCGATCGTCCGATTCGCCCCCTCGCCCACTGGCCGGCTGCATGTCGGCAACGTGCGCACGGCTCTGGTGAACTGGCTGTTTTCGCAAGGCCAAGGCGGAAAGTTCATCCTGCGGATCGACGATACCGACCTTGAGCGCTCGACCAAGGAAAACGAGAAGGTCCTCAAGGAAGACCTGACCTGGCTTGGCCTCGTCTGGGCGGACACGTTCAACCAGTCCGAACGCTTCGGAATCTATGACGAGGCGGCGGCGAAACTGCGCGCCCTGGGCCTGCTGTATCCGGCCTATGAGACGGCCGAGGAACTCGACGTCAAACGCAAGATCGCCCAGTCTCGCGGGCGCCCGCCGGTGTATGACCGGGCGGCGCTGAGCCTGACCGCCGAAGACCGCGCGAAGCTCGAAGCCTCCGGCCTGAAGCCGCACTGGCGCTTCAAGCTGTCGGGCGAACGCGTCGAGTGGAACGACCTCGTGCGCGGACCGCAGAGCATCGACACGTCTTCGGTGTCGGACCCCGTGCTGATCCGCGAGGATGGCAGCTATCTCTACACGCTTCCTTCGGTGGTCGACGATATCGAGGCGAACATCACGCATGTCGTGCGCGGCGAAGACCATGTGACGAACTCGGGCGCGCAGATCGAGATCTTCATGGCGCTTGGCGGCAAGGCGCCCGAGATGGCCCACATGCCGCTGCTGGTCGGCGCGGATGGCTCGGCCCTGTCGAAGCGGATCGGCTCGCTCTCGGTAGGCCAGTTGCGCGAACGCGGCATCGAGGCGATGTCGATCTGCAGCCACCTCGCCAAGCTCGGCACGTCGGACAATATCGAGCCGCGCAGCACGCTGGCGGAACTTGCCGCCGAATTCTCCTTCTCAAAGATCGGCCGCGCCCCGGCGCGGTTCGACGAGACGGACCTTGAGAACCTGAACGCCGCACTCGTCCACGCCATGCCGTTTGCCGAGGCCCAAGCCCGCCTCAAGGCAATTGATCCGCGCACGGACAATGAGGCCTTCTGGCTGGCCGTGCGCGAGAACTGCGCGCGTGTCAGCGATGCCGGGAACTGGACCGAGATGATCTTTGGCAAGGCTGAGGCTGTGATTGCCGATGAGGACCGGGAGTTCATCGCCGGCGCCGGGGCGCACCTGCCCGCAGGCGAGTTGACCGCCAGCAGCTGGAGCGAGTGGACGAACGCCCTGAAAGCCGCCACCGGTCGCAAGGGCAAATCCCTTTTCAAGCCGCTGCGATTGGCCCTGACCGGCATGGAACACGGCCCCGAGATGGCGGCCGTGCTGCCGCTGATCGGGCGCGCGAAAGTGCTGGAGCGGCTGGGTTAGGCGCCTACATCATCGCTGATGTGTGAGCGCCGGGAACCAGCCCGGCGGCCGACAGCGCCATCCAGATTGACATGGCGACCATCATCAGGTTCTCCGTCAGGGAAATGAACCCCAGCGGCACATTGCTGGCGCCGCCAACGCAGGCACATTTCAACTCGCGCTTGTCGATATAGACGGCCTTGAAAACCGAGACTGCACCAATCGTGCCGATGAACAGTGCAACCGGCACAGACAGCCATGTCAGTACACCGGCCACCATCAGCAACCCTGCAATCCCTTCCGCAAACGGATAGATATAGCCATAGCGCACCCAGCGTTTCGCCAGCAGGTCATAGTTCAGAAACATGGTCGAGAAGGCCTCGACATTCTGCAACTTGAGCAGCGCCAGAACCACCATCGAAAAGCCGATGAACCATTCCGCCGCCCGGATCGTGAGCGCGTTTCCGGATACGGCATAGCTCGCCGCCAGCGCCATCAGCGCCGTTATCGTGAACAACACGATGACGGGCCGGTAGCTGGTCGCTTTCGGATCCGCGACCGGCTTGCCAAGATAACGGCGCAGGTCGTCATGGCCGCCGATTCGTTTGCCCGCGATGAACACTTGGGGGGTAGTGGCTACGCTGTGCTCGGCCTTGAAGGCATCGGTTTCGGTGCGCGAGGTGAGGTGATGATCCTCCACCGTATAGCCCTCCCCCTTGAGCAGCGCCTTCGCCTTCAGGCCATAAGGACAGGTATGGCCAGGCACGACCATTCGATAAAGGACAGCCCTTTTGCTGTCAGATGCGGGGACGGGTTGGGCGGACATGTTGTCTCTCCTTGGGCGGTCTTGTGAACTTGTCCGTCCCTATATAGCGTCCGTACCATAGTACGGAGTCAAGGGATGACATCGCTCACCATCGGCGGCCTCGCAGCATCGGCAGATGTGGGGGTCGAAACCATACGGTTTTATCAGCGAAAGGGCCTGATCGGGACGCCCTCACGGGAGACAGGAATCCGCCGCTATGGAGCCGAGGATGCGCGCCGATTACAGTTTGTCCGGCAGGCCCAGACCGCGGGTTTCACGCTGGAAGAAATCCGCGAGCTGCTGACCTTGGATGCGGGCACCGACCGTGCCCGCGCACGTGCGCTCGCCCGGGAACGGGTGGCCGCGCTCGATACCAGGATCGCGGAGCTTCAGCGCGCCCGCAGCGCCCTTCGGCGGCTCGCCAGCGAATGTGCCCATGGCAAAGACGGGCCCTGCCCGATCCTTTCGTCCTTCGGGGTTTAGCTGCTGCGCATCTGCCGCTGACGTCTTTCATGGTGCCTTAGGCGTGCAGCTTGCGTCCACCTCGCAGGACACGACTGGCACAACCTCGCCCTCGGCCAGGCCGCGCACCCAGTCGACGGCGCGCACGCCCGCCACTTCGGTCGTGTACAGACGGTCATAGCGCAGCAGCGTGTGGTCCTTTCCGGCGGCCGAGTAGGATCGGAAGTTCGGAATTTCCGCGGTCAGGTCGTCGAGGTTTGCCTGCATCAGGCCGCGCACGGGGTCACTGACGTCCATCAGGGCGAGGAACATCTGCTGCACCTCGTCGTCGACATTGTTGAACTGGTGCATCCGCATGTCCGGATGGCGCGCGGCGGTAAGGCGGAAAAAGTCTTCGATGGTGAAGGTCGTGCGGTCGAAGCGGGCCAGCTCTTGCCAGTCCGGCATGTTGATGAAGGTGCCCCAGGTCTCCAGAAGGCCCGAGACGGCCCCGGCGCGGTAGCCGCCTGCCCCGCCGCCATACTGCACAATCTCCGCCTGCGGATAATGATCGGCCACTACGCCGGCATAGAACGGCGAGGCAATCGCTCCGGCGCTGCCACCGCCGACGAAAACGCGGGACGGCGCCGGGTAGTTCGCATACACCCAGTCGAGCGCCGACTGGACGTTGGCCTTGCCCCGGTGATGGATGGTCAGCTCCTTGCCGGCGCTGGTCGTGTAGGCGGCGTCGGTCGCGCCCAGATGCGAGTCGCCGGTGCAATAGGAGACGAACACCTGCGTCCAGCCGGTGAAGGGGTTTTCCGGATTGGCCGCATCAAACACGCCGCCCATCTTCGCGGGATTGTTCGAGTCCATTTCGGCGAAGGGCGTGTAGGCGTTGGCGCCAAGCGAGGGGTCGCACAGGTCCCCGCTCCAGCAGGCGCCGCCACCATTCAGGAAGATCATCACGCGCGACGCATCGCCCCCGCGCACATGGAAACTGTAGGGCGTGCCGGTCGCGCAGAGCGTATCGCCGCCGGGGGCGATGGTCGTCCAGGCGGGCGCCGCTTCGGCGGCCTCTACGATAACGGGCGCGGGCTTTTCTTCAGCGGCCTTGCAGCCAGAAAACAGGGTGAAGCCGGCAACAGCCGCGAATACGAGACGCATGGTAATCCTCCATCGGCCTCTGACGGGCCGTCACGGGATCAAGCCTAGGCGGGTGCGCGAGGAGTGGCAATCAGGCGGGCGTGGCCGGTGTTGCCGCAGGCTCGGCAGTCTCAGGCGCATCCTCCTCGCCGACCTTCAGCAGCCGCCCGACAAGGCCAATGGTCGTGCTCTGCAATACGAGGCTGACCAGCACCACCAGGAAGGCGATGTTGAAGAAGTTGCCCGGCACACCCAGCAGAACCGGGATGATCGCGAGGTAGATCGGGATCGCGCCGCGCAGGCCGACCCAGGACATGAACAGCTTTTCGCGCCAGGAGAAAGGCTCGAAGGCGAGACTGACGAACACCGCCGCCGGACGCGCGACGAAGATCAGGATGGCGGAGATCAGCAGGGCTTCCGGGATGTCCGCGATCAGGTGCGACGGCGTGACCAGCAGGCCGAGGATGAGCAGCATCGCCAGCTGCGCCAGCCAGGCGATGCCGTCCATAAACTGCTTGACCACCTGCTTTGCACGGTAGGCGTGATTGCCGAGAATGAGGCCGGCAAGATACACCGCGAGGAAGCCCGAGCCGCCGAGAATGTTGGCCGCGCCGAAAATCAGGAGGCCGCTGGCAAGAGCGAAGATCGGATTTAGGCCGAGTTCCAGCGCCACGCGGTCATAGAAGAAGGTCAGCATCCGGCCTCCGGCGATGCCGAGGGCCGCGCCGATACCGAACTGCTGGATGAACCCGGCCGGCACCGACCACAGCGCACCGCTCATCGCCTCCGCGCCGCCCGCAAGGATCAGGCCTGTAAACGTCAGTGCAAGGAAGATCGCCATCGGATCATTGATGCCGGATTCAACTTCCAGCGTGTTGGACACTTCCGGCTTCAGCTTGATGCCTTGCTGGCGCAGCAACAGGAACACGGCGGCTGCGTCGGTCGAGGCGACCAGCGAGCCGAGCAGCAGCGCATAAAGCGGATCCGTGCCGAGGAGCCACCACATGCCGAACGCCACAATCGAGGCCGTGACCATCACGCCGACGCTGGCGAGGATTACTGCCGGGCGCAGGGCCTGGCGGAAATTCTTCATCGGCGTGTGGATGCCGCCGTCATAGAGGATGATGGCGAGGGCGAAGGAGCAGGCCAGATAGCTGAGCGGCACATCGTTGAACACGATGCCGCCGGGGCCATCCTCACCGAACAGGATGCCGACGGCGAGGAAGGTAACCAGCAGGGGCGCGCCAATGCGGCGCGACAGGAAGCTCGCGAAGATCGCCGCACACAGCAGCAGCCCGCAAAAGAAGATCAGCTGGTTGGTCGAATCCATTCGGCCCCGGGCATTGCGGTTGAATTTTCAATGTACCCTGCTTTTGGAGCGTTCCGGCGGCAAGAACAACCGCGAAGCCGCAATTGGCGCCGAAAAAAAGCAAATGCCCAGCCCGGAGGGCTGGCGCGCTGCGACTTCCCGATAGTTTCCAGAGGGTAGCCCGCCTAGCGGGTCACCACATCCCGCTGCATCGGGGCGAGCTTTGCCAGGAGCTTGTTCTGGGCCCGGAAAGGCACGCCCTCGGCATTCATGGCCAGTTGCAGGTTCTCGACCAGCGCGTTGAACTCGCGATTTGTGATGCCCTGGTCGGCATGCGAGGATTTCATGTCCATGCCGGTATAGTCGCAGGGGCCGTTGAGGATGAAGCAGAATTGCTCCTTAAGCGTCCGGCGCAGCCTCGCGAGGTCGCTTGCGGCGAAAATGTCCTTGATGCGCGGATCGACCAGGTTGCGGTCGACCATATCGTCAACGACGCGCGAAATGCCGGCCTCGCCATTGAACGCTTCGAACACTGCGGCGCCCTCGAAGGGATCGGCGCCGGCATTGTCATTGCTGATCTCGTAGGGATCGACCGGCAGCTCGCCGGCTGGCGTCTCGGCAAGGCAGACCGCCGCAGGCAGGATCAGGGCGGCGAAGAGGGCGGCGGATTTGGTCATGGATCAGAATCCGATTTGGGCGCTGAGATATAGGCCGCGTTGCTTGTCGAAGAGGGCGACAGAGCCGAGGTCGGCATAGCCCGCCGTGAGGGTGAGATTGGAATTCACGGCATAAGCGCCGAACACGTCGAAGAAATTGTCTTCAGTGGCAAAGGCAAGTTCATCCGGCTTGAACCGGTACTCACCCCCCACGATCAGGCGGCGGCTCAACATGTAGCCGAGCGAGACTTCCGGCTGCACGCTGGCCTCATCACCAAACCCGAGAAGCCCCGTCTGGTGAGCCTTGGTGTAGCGCAGCGTAGCGTTGGCCAGCAGGCTCTCGGCCAGGAATAGCTTCGTGGCAGACGCGTACACATCCACGCCTTCGTGCTGATCCGCGCCGAGGGCCTGCACCAATCCGTCGCGCTTCGAACGCTTGAACTGCGCGCCCACGGCAACCTGCGGCATCCAGGTATCCTGTCCGTACACGGCGTCTCCCGCCAGGCGCAGTTTCGCACCCCAAATGTCCTGCGCAAACTCGAAGCCCTCACCGAGGCCGAGCGCATCGCCGGCCTCACGCGTGTCAAAGGTCATCCGCGAATAGGACACCTCGAACCGGTCGTAGAAACCCACTGCGCCGCCCAGGCTTTCGATGTCGAAATCCTCGAGTGTCACATAGCTGTAATGCCCGCTCGCGCCGATGCCGCGATCGGTCTCGTTACCGGTGATCAGTGCCCAGGGCGTCAGCGCGCCGCCTCCCGCGCCTTCAAGGCTGGAGATGCCGCGTGTCAGCAAAAGCTTGCCGCCGGGCTCAGCGGCAAGCCCCTGCGCAGCGCTCACCGGCGCAACTGCGAAAGTGCACGTTGCGGCAGCAGCAAGGAATCTTGAACTCATGGATGGCAGGGCTTTCTTATTGTGGGGGAGTCCGCTGCCCGCGCGCGGCCATATCCCGGGAGGCTACCAACCGCATGATCCATCGATATTTTTGCCAATTGATTAACGCCGGGGAAATTATATCGTGCGAAGGATATGAAATGAAAAATCCATCCAAGATGCTCACGGCCCTTGCTACATTCCTCTGTGTGCTGATTGGTCCGGCCACCGCCGAGAAAGCGACATTCATGGTGTCGGATGCCTCTGGCAATCCGGTGAAGGATGCTGTCGTGATGGTCGCCGCCGAGCCAGGCGCGCCGCCGGTGACGTTTTCCTGGCCGCTGGAGATGAAGCAAGAAAATCTGACCTTCGCGCCCTACGTCCTCATCGTACCCGCAGGCGCGGACGTAAAGTTCCCGAATTTCGACAAGGTGCGCCACCACGTCTACTCCTTCTCCAAGGGCAACAAGTTCGAACTGAAGCTCTACGGCAAGGACGAGTCCCGTTCAGTCAAACTGGAGAAGGCGGGCATCGCCGCCATCGGCTGCAACATCCATGATACGATGGTAGCCTATATCCGTGTCGTCGATACGCCCTATGCGGCCAAGACCGGTGCGGACGGCAAGGTTGTACTCGACCTGCCCACCAGCGCAAAGATTGCCACGGTCTGGCACCCGGACGCTCTGCCCACAGAAACCAAGGTGATCCTGCCCGCAGCCCGCACCGTGCCTGTGCCAGTCACGCTGAAGATCAAGAAACATGAACATTAAGCGCTGGTATCAGGGCTCGCTTCGCCGCAAGCTCACCTTCATCTACTCAGCCCTCTTCGGGCTGATCATCCTGCTGGTTGCGGGCGCGGTCTATTTCAGCATCAAGATCAATGCCGAGCGCTCCGTCGCCGGTGAACTGAACTCCAGCGTCGCGGCGTTCGAACGCCTGTGGACGATGTCGGCTGCGCACATGGAATCGAACGCCGATGTGCTCGCTGCCGATTTCGGCTTTCGCGAAGCGGTGGCGACCGAAGACATCGAGACGATCGCCTCCGCTATCTCCAATGCCCAGGGCCGCCTCGAGGGACAGAGCGTCGGTGTGGCGTTTCCGGACGGGCGCTTCGTGACCGCCGACGGCCGGGAAACACAGCTTCCCGACGATGTCTACCAGGCCCTCCTCGAAACCGACCGCCCAAGCGGCGTGATCCAATTCGAAGACAAGCACTACCAATCGGTCGCTGTGCCGATCAAGGCGCCGACTCTAGCCGGCTGGGCCTTCTTCTGGTCAGAGCTCGACTCGGTGCGGATGACGCAGCTGGAGCAATTGTCGGCGATCAGGGTCACCGCCGAAATCCGCCCCGACGACCGCGCGCCCGGCGCCGACAATTCGTTCTTCAAAACGCGGGACGCCATCGGCGCCTCGCAATCAATCCAGTCCTTCACGGGATCCGACACTGTCAGCCTCTTCATCACCTACCCGATGGAGGCCGCGATGGCGCCCTACCGGCCGATGATGCTGGCGATCCTGGTGTTCAGTCTGTTCGGCGCGGCGCTTCTTGTGGTCAGCGGCGGGATTGTCGCGCGTAGCCTGACGCGCCCCATCGGCGCGCTCGACAGGGCCGTGCAGGCGCTCGCCTCGGGCAGCCGCCATCCGGTTGAGGTAACCACCCAGGACGAATTCGGCCGCCTCGCGCAGAGCTTCAACTCGATGCTCGGCGATCTTGAAGCGCGCGAAGCGGCCATCGTGCAGATGTCGCGCGAGGACAGTGAAACAAACCTCGCCAACCGGCGCGCCATGAATGACGATCTGCAGGCGCAGATTGCAGCCGGCGAAACCCCGCGCATTGCTGTCATCCGGGTAATGCGCTTCCGGAATGTGCGTGCCGCCATCGGCCATGCCGCCGCCGCGCAGGCGCTGAGCCTGCTGGCCCGCCGCATCAGCGCCTTCACGGACGGCGCCACACCCTACCGTATCAGCGCGGCCGATGTCGGCCTTATACTGTCCGTAGACGGACCTTTTTCCAGCCCCGAAGCCCTGCGGCGTCTCGTCATCGCCTGCTCGCAGCCCGCCACCGTCGGAGATGCCTCGGTTGACCTCCTGCTCTGCTGCGGCGTTACAGACGCCGATGCCGGGCGAGGCGCGCCCATCGGCCCCATCGACCAGGCAGTTGTTGCGGCCGATTTTGCTGAAAAGTGCCAGAATGCGGTCGCCCGCTTTGACTTGAAGGAATACGGCAATCCGGCCGCCACGCTGTCGCTGATGAGCGAAATGCTGACCGCCATGAACGGCAGCGGCCTCGTGCTGCACTATCAGCCGAAGTTCGGCCTGTCCGAAAACTGCGTCACCGGCTTTGAGGCCCTGATCCGCTGGGAGCACCCGGAACGCGGCCGCATCTTCCCGGACGATTTCATTCCCATCGCCGAAGAGACCGGACACATCCGCCAGCTGACGGAATGGGTGGTCACGCAGGCCATCGAAGACCAGCGCATCCTGAAGCTCAAGGGCTTTGACCTGCCTATCTCGGTCAACGTCTCCGGCCGCCAGCTCAACGAGGAGAGCTTCGCTCTCTGGGCCATCGGCAAGGTGAAATCCTCCGGCGCCAAGCTCTGCTTCGAAATCACCGAAACCGCCGTGATCAATGATCCCGAAAAGGCGCTTCGCATCATCAACCTGTTCCGCTCGACCGGTATCGGCATCTCGATTGACGATTACGGCGCGGGCCTCTCCTCGCTCTCCTACCTCAAGCAGATCCCGGCGAATGAGCTGAAGATCGACAAGTCATTCATCCTGACCCTGACGGATGGACCGTCTGACCAGCTGATGATCAAGTCCACCATCGACCTGGCGCACGCTATGGGCATGTCCGTCGTTGCTGAAGGCGTGGAGACGGAGCAGGCGATGGCACTTTTGAAAGTGATGGGCGCAGACACCGCGCAGGGCTATTTCATCTCGAAGCCGCAGCCGCTTCCGATGATGCTGGAATTCCTGAGAGCGGATACGATGCAGCGCGAGAGCGCCTGATAAATTCTGATAAATTCAAGTAGGGAACTGAGAAGCCTTGGTCACGGTTTGAGGCGCTTTAGAGTCCTTTGGTTCGATCCCCGGATCGAACGATCCGCTCAGCGGACCGGCTTGAATGGTGCGGTCAAGAGGACTCGAACCTCCACGGGTTGCCCCACAGCGACCTCAACGCTGCGCGTCTACCAATTCCGCCATGACCGCACGACTGGTCTCATTTGAGGCAGACGGGCCGTATAAGGCGGCGTTCCGGCTTTGTGAAGCCCTGAAAGACGCCTATATCGCGAGGGGCCATGACAAATTTCCCGGACGTTGACTGGGCGGTCTCCGACGCCCCTGTTTCCTACGAAGCCGCGCTCGCCGTGATGGATGCGCGGGCCCGGGCGATCCGCGATGGCGGCGCCCGCGAACTGGTCTGGTTCCTGGAACATCCCCCCCTCTACACGGCCGGCACCTCGGCCAAGCCGGCGGACCTGAAAGACGCTGGCCGGTTCCCGGTTTTCGAGGCCGGGCGCGGCGGCCAGTACACCTATCACGGCCCCGGCCAGCGCGTGGCCTACCTGATGCTGGACGTCGGCGCCCGAGGCCGCGATGTGCGCGCTTTCGTAGCCAATCTCGAAGACTGGATCATGCGGGCGCTCGCCGCCTTCAATGTGGAGGCCGGCGTGCGCGAAGGCCGGGTCGGCGTCTGGGTCGACCGTACCGAGCCTGGCGGCCTTCTGCGCGAGGACAAGATCGCCGCCATCGGGGTGCGTCTGAAGCGCTGGGTCAGCCTGCACGGCATCTCCCTCAACGTGGAGCCGGAGCTGGAACACTTCGCCGGCATCACGCCCTGCGGGATCGACGATGCGCGCTACGGGGTGACGAGCCTTTCAGGCCTTGGCCGCGTGGTCTCGATGACCGAGGCAGACATGGCCTTGAAGGCCGCGTTCGAGGACGTGTTCGGGAGCCGGTTGGTGCGGGTCGCGTCAGAGGAGCTCGTAACGAGCTAGACTAAATGCCCTCCGCAATCTCCTCCGGTGTAAGGTGGCTGCCGGTGCGGATGCGGCCCTGCCCGTCGTTCGGGAGCCGGGCGACCCAGACCAGCGTCCAGACCATCACGCCGATCGAGGCGAGCCACCAGATCGGCAGCGCCATGCCGAGGCCGGTGGCGACTGCGGCCTGACGCTCGCTCTGCGGCGGGCCGGGCGGGCCGCCGCGGCCTTGCTGCGGCCTCGCTTCCGGCTTCTTCTCTGCGGCCGCTTCACCCTCCTTCGTTTCGGCAACCGCAGCGGGCGGCGCATTGGCGGCGCGGTGCTGTGCGGCGCCCATGCTGGTGCCCGCCGCGTAGGCCGCGAGGCCGAGGATCATCGGCACAAGGACAATCACCGCCAGCCAGGCGGGCCGCTGCGCATCGGCGAGACGGCGCGTGTGCGCCGCGAAGGACATGAACTCGGTGACAATCGTGAACACCGCGAACGGCACCAGCAGCGCCGGCACGGTGAACAGCAGGAGGTTGGCCGGCGAATTCAGGAATTCAGTCTTCACGCCGGCGATGCCGAGAATGAACGCGCCAAAAGATGGCACGATGTAAAGCAGCATCCGGCCCATGAACATGAAGGTCCAGGCCCGGCTGAAATGCAGCTTCGACGTTTCGCCGAACGGGTTCAGCATCGTCTCCGCCCAGTTCATCGCGCCGGGATCATCGCGGTAGTCGCGGATCCATGGACGGTGGGAATCGATCTCTCCGGGAGTCATGTTCATGGAGTGGTCGCCTTCTGCGGAGGGGTCAGTGAAACGTGCTGGCCGGGCCGCCAAGGGTCGGCGGGCCATGGCGGTTGGATGTGGGATCGGAGCGCAGGCGGAACGCCGCAAAGCCGGTGATCGCGCTAGAGATCAGGAAGGCCGCCAGCGTCGTCACGGCAGAAAGGCGCGCATATTCTTCGGCGCGCAGGGCCAGCTCCTCGAACGCGGCGGTGAAGCCGGCCGTCTCCATCGTCTTCTGCACCTCGGCCTGGATGGCGAAGGCTTCCGGCGACAGCACCGGCAGCAGCATCGCCGAAAGGAACATGTTGAGGAAACCAAGGCCTGCGAGGAAGGCAATCCACAGCCAGGCCGTCATCCCGGCATCGTGGAGCCGCTTGCCGAACAGGCAGACATACGGAAACACCAGCGCATACTGGAGCACGTTGAGACCCGGCGAGACGACCGCCGTCAGGACCGAGATCACCATGCACGCGCCGGTCAGCAGCACGAGGCCGCGACCGAAGGGTTTGGGCGCGAGACGGCCTTTCGGCTCAAGGAACAGGAAGCGGAAATCCATGCGGAACGTGTCGTTTCCTTGCCGGTCTATGGTTTGCGTCATACGCGCCCCCTTATCAATAAACGATAAAGTGGCGCAAGAAAAAAGAGCCGGGCACACGGCCCGGCCCTGCATATCATACCTTGCCCGAAGGCGATCAGGTAAACGCGACGCTCGCACCGGCAGGGCCGGGGCCATACTGGTTGTCGTTCGGATCGGTCTTGAACAGGCCCATGACCGCCCCGACAATGCCGGTGACAATGGCCGTGGACAGGATGCTCGGCAGCAGCGTCGATTGGGCGATCCGCTTGGAGGCGTCCATCGCGGCGCTCATCGCCTGCGCCGGATCACCGGCAGCGGCATTCTCGATTTCGCGCTGCATTTCGGCCTGAAGCGCAGCCTGGTTCACACCGAACAGGCTTGGCAGGATGAAGCCTGCAATCATCGAGGCAACGATGGCCAGCACAACGATGGCAATGGTCAGCCAACCTGACTTGTTGGAATCGTGCAGGCGTTTCACGTGCACGGCAATCCAGGGCCAGATGAAGAGGATGCCGGCAAAGCCGAGGAAGGGCGAGACGAAGGCACTGATGACCGAGAGGGCCACGCTGATGCCCAGCAGGATCAGCACGGCGCGCCAGTAGGTCGGCTGGTCGATGCGTCCGTTGGGGGTGAGAAAGAGTTCCATGTATTCCAGTCTCCTGACGTTGGGGCGCCCGCCCCGTCTATGTCTGTTCGGCAACAGTCATTTGACAGGCAGGTCTCCCCTGCTCCGCCGCTGCTGGCGAAGAATAGCAGGTCGAACCGGTTTCCGGAACGTTAAGTGCGTGGCAGGCGAGTCCGCAGGATCAGGCGAACTCGACCATAATTTCGTCAGCGGCGACGCTTTCGCCCGCCTTGACGTTTATGGCTTTCACCGTGCCATTAGCCCCGGCGCGGATGATGTTCTGCATCTTCATCGCTTCCACGATGCACACCGCCTCACCTTCCTGCACCACCTGGCCCAGCGCCACGTCCATCGAGACGACAAGGCCCGGCATCGGCGAGATGATCAGCTTCGACGTGTCCGCCTTCGGTTTCTCCGGAAGGCGGCTGTGCATGTCGGCGACGAAGGGCGTGCAGACGAGCGCGCGCAGGGCGACGCCCCGGTGGCGGAAGAGGTAGCCTTCAGTGCGGTCGGCAAACTTCACGGCAAAGGCCTTGCCGTCCAGCACGCCTTCGACGAGGTGCTTGCCCGGCTTCCATGAGGTCATCAGGCTGTGCGGCTTTCCTCCGTCCACGGCAATCTCGGCTTCGCCGTCGCGGCCGATATCGATGGTGACCGGGTGATGCTGGTCGCCGAGGATGACGACCCACTCACGGCGCGGCGCGCGCGGCGCGAGGCGGCCGGAGATTTCACCGGCGCGCCGGTCAAAGAAGGCATGCACATAGGCGGCCGAACAGATCAGCTGCGCTTCCTGCAATTTGGTCGGCGGAACGCCCTGGAAGCCTTTCGGGAACTCGTCGTTGATATAGGCCGTCGTGATGTTGCCGGAGCGGAACCGTTTCTCGTCCATCACCGCGGCGATGAACGGGATATTGTCCTGGATACCTTCGATGTGGAACCGGTCAAGCGCCTCGCCGTGTACGTCCAGCGCGGTGTCGCGGTCCTTGCCCCAGGTCACGAGCTTCGCGATCATCGGATCGTAGTACATCGAGATTTCGTCGCCTTCGCGCACGCCCGAGTCCATGCGCACTTCGCCCTTGCCGAGCTTTCCTTCCGCAGGCGGATGGAAACGCTTCAGGCGGCCGATCGACGGAAGGAAGTTGCGATAGGGATCTTCCGCATACACGCGGCTTTCCACCGCCCAGCCGTTGATCTTCACGTCCGACTGCTTGATCTTCAGTTTCTCGCCGTAAGCGGAGCGGATCATCTGTTCCACGAGGTCGATGCCGGTGATCATCTCGGTGACCGGATGTTCGACCTGCAGGCGCGTATTCATTTCAAGGAAGTAGAAGCCCTTGTCCTTGCCGGACGCGACGAACTCCACAGTGCCCGCGCTGTCATAGTTGACGGCCTTGGCAAGCGCGACGGCCTGCTCGCCCATCTTCTTGCGCGTCTCGGGATCGAGCAGCGGCGAGGGCGCCTCCTCGATGACTTTCTGGTTGCGGCGTTGGATCGAACATTCGCGCTCGTTCAGCCAGAGGCAGTTGCCATGCTTGTCGCCCAGCACCTGGATTTCGATATGGCGCGGCTCGAGGATGAACTTCTCGATGAACACGCGGTCGTCGCCGAACGAGGCTTTCGCCTCTGCCTTCACCGCCGGAAAGCCCTCTTCGACTTCCTTGTCATTCGCTGCGACCCGGATGCCCTTGCCGCCGCCACCGGCCGAGGCCTTGATCATCACCGGATAGCCGATCTCCTTCGAGATCTTGATCGCTTCTTTCGTGTCCTCGATCAGGCCCATATGACCCGGCACCGTCGAGACGCCCGCCTCAGCGGCCAGCTTCTTCGAGGAAATCTTGTCGCCCATCGAATCGATGGCATGGGCGTTGGGGCCGATCCAGCCGATCCCCTCCTGCTCCAGCCGTTTCGCAAACGCTGCGTTCTCGGACAGGAAGCCGAAGCCGGGATGGATCGCCTCAGCGCCGGTCTGGCGTACGGCGGCGATGATCTTGTCGGCCACGAGGTAGGACTGCGCGGCGGGCGATCCGCCGATGTGGACGCTCTCGTCCGCCATCTCGACGGCCATCGAGCCGGCATCGGCGTCGGAGTAAACCACCACCGTCTTGATGCCCATCTTGCGGCACGTCTTGATGACGCGGACGGCGATCTCGCCGCGATTGGCAATCAGAATCTTTTTGAACATTCGACCGAGCCCTGGAAGCCGTGAAAAACCGTGTCGCAGTTAAGCCGCGTGCCACGCCTTGTCCATGCTTACCGGCACGGCAAGAGGTCTCGTTCGCCCGGAAGGCGAACTGGACTCACGCGGCCACTTTCTGCCGCCGCCGCCAGCCGGTGCGCACCCAGACCAGCCAGAACAGCATCACGAGCAGCGGCGCGAAGGCCGCCGCGAAAGGAAAGGCAGAGTTTTGGAGAGACTCCGGCAAGACCTGCATCTGGCCGAGAAAGAAGGATCCCGAAGCGATAAAAAGTGAGAAGCACATGCGCCAGAGATGCCGCGCGATCCGCGCCGTTCCGGTAATCCCGCGCCGCAACAGCACATTCAGTTCGCCCCCCGCCGCCAATAGGCCGGCGACGGTAAACAGGATGAAGGCCTGCGGCGGCGAGCCGTCGATGGTGCCCGCCGGGCTGGCCGCCCCCATCTGCATGAACACCGCCCCCGTCCCGGCAACTGCGAGGGCGATAACCAGCCCCACCCCTTCGGCGATTCCGCCCTTTGTCTCTCGCTGCCGTGCCGTCCTCCAACCGCTCACCAGCAGGTAGAGCGCCATGATCCCGGCTACGAAATTCGGCCGCTGCCCCTCCTCCAGGAAGGGCGCGACGCCGGCCCCGATCAGGTAGGTGACGAACATCGACGCGAAAAACACCTTTCCCGCCATCCGGTGCAGCCGCGCACCTTTCTTGAAGGCCAGCGCGGCTGCGCCCGAGATCATGCCCAGCGTCCCCCCGCCGATGTGCAGCCACAGCAGCGCCGCCGCCCCGAAATGCGCCCACCAGGGATCGCCCGGCCCCGCCTCGAGGTTCGCCGCCTGCGCCGCCCCGGCGAACATCAGCCAGGCGCCGAGCAGGAATGCCCAGCCTCCGGCCAGGCGTCGAACATCAGGGCTCGGGGTGGACGTCATCGGCGATTGCTCCGGGCAAAGGGGTTGTCTAAGCCGGGTTGTTGCCGTTTTTCGATAAGGACGCCATGATGCGCCGTTGCGCAAACATGGCTATTTGTAACAGGGCGCCCGCTGAGATGACCAAAGCCACGGTTTCCGCCAGCATCGTGCGCGGGCTCGCCGCGTTCGCCGCAGTGAAGGGCGCCGATCCCGCCGCACTCCTCCGCGAGGCCGCCATCGATCCTGCCAGACTTGAGGACGCCGATACCCGCATTCCTCTCGCCCAGTACCAGGCGCTGATGCACGCCGCCCAAGCGGGCACAGGCGAACCCGCCCTCGCTCTGCTCTACGGCGAAGCCATCGATATGTCGGAAGTCTCCATCGTGGGACTGATCATGAATGCCTCCTCTACAATGGGAGACGCTTTCGTCCAGATGCAGCGGTTCGGCGCCCTTGCCGTCGAACTGCAAACCGCGCCCGGCCAGCCTCGCTTCCAGCTTGCCGAGCGCGCCGGCCAGTTGTGGATGACAGACATGCGGCCCAGCCCCAACGATTTTCCAGAATTGACCGAAGCCGCCTTCGCGCGCCTCGTCTGCGGCCCCCGCCGCTTTCTGACGGAGGCGCATGTGCTGGAAGTCCACGTCACCCATCCCGCCCCGTCCTATCACGCCGAGTATGCGCGCATCTTCCGGTGCCCGGTGACATTCTCGGCGGACTGGAACGCGATGCGCCTAGCCCCGGACATGACCGGCTGGCGGGTCGCCCAGCAGCCAGCCTATGTGTTTGGTATACTGACGGAGCGTGCGGACGCCCTGCTGCGCGATCTCGAGGCGGCTCGCACATTGCGCGGCCAGGTCGAAGCGCAGCTCCTCACCCGCCTGCATACCGGCGATATCACGGGGGACTCCGTCGCAGCCGCACTCGGTATCAGCCGTCAGACCTTGTTCCGCAGGCTGAAGACCGAAGGCACCAGCTTCAAACGCGTGCTGGATGACCTGCGCCGCCGCATGGCGCTCGACTATCTCGGCGCCCGGAAGACGTCCGTCAACGAAACCGCCTATCTTGTCGGCTTTTCGGATGCCCCGGCGTTTTCACGCGCCTTCAAACGCTGGACCGGAAAATCGCCCCGGAGCATACGCACGGCCCCATGACAACTCGACCGTGAGCAACGCGATTATTCTCGCGGGTCCTGCTGCTGGTTCTGCCGGGCTATTCCCGACGGCGCGGCGCGGTCCGAGCGAGGCTCCGGATACTCCGTCTGCTGAATGAATTTCGAGAACAGGTGCAACAAGTCACGCGGAACGCCGGATTCCATCAGGCTGTCCACGGAATCGGCGCCGCGCGAGATCATCGAGCCGACCGAGCCATGCCGGTCGACGCGGAAATAATTCATCGACCAGTTCGGAAACACGCGGCGCTCGGCCCATTCTGCTGTGATCCGGACAACGCCTGTATGGCGCCGGTCCCGGAGGATACGGCCGTAGACTTCGTCAACCTCGTTGAACGGGCCTTCGATCAGCTGCATGAAATTCGAGCCGTTGTGGACGAGGTATCCGGTGATGTAGCGCTCGTCGTTATTGGATTGCGCCACGTTGATCAGCGCTTCGATGTCGCCATCGGTCAGACCCGGTTGGGCTGTACTCACATATACGATGCGAAACAATCCGGCCAAAGGGGGCGACTCCGTAAAGGTACGTTGACAGTTTCTCGCGGGGTTGCCGGTTGCTTACAAGCGGGGGGTTCACTCGCGCATCGCGAGCGCTGCAGTGGACACGGCAGGATGCGCCGGGATACGAGGGAAAGGCTCACACACAGATAACCCGGGAGGAGAAACATGAACCAGCCCAAGGACCTCGAGGGCCGCAGCGCCCTCGTCACCGGATCGGCCACCGGCCTCGGCCGTTCAATCGCGCTCCGCCTCGCCGAACGCGGCGCCAGCGTCATCATCAATTGCACCAAGTCGGTTGCCGACGGTGAAGCGACCGTTGCTGATTGCCAGAAGGTCGGCGCGCAGGCGCGGCTGGTGCAGGCGGATGTCTCCACCGACGAGGGCTGCGCGAAGCTCGCCGAAGCGGCAGCCCAGGCGGGCCGCCTCGACATCCTCGTCAACAATGCCGGCATCACGAAACATGCGCGGGATCATTCGGATCTGGATGCGCTGACACGCGAAGACTTCCTGCACACCTACGCGGTGAACGTGGCGGGGCCCTTCCTTATGTTGCAAAAGGTCAAACACCTCCTCATCGAAGCCCATCGGCAGACGGGGCGCGCCTCGGCGGTCCTCAACGTCTCATCTATTGCCGGCGTCACAGGCATCGGGTCGTCCGTCGCCTACGCGGCCACCAAGGGGGCACTCAACACCATGACCCTCAGCCTGGCGCGCGCCCTCGCGCCCGCGATTCGCGTCAACGCTGTCTGTCCGGGTTTCATCGGCACCCGCTGGTTCAAGGATGAGATGAGCGCCGAGCAGTACACGAAGATGGAAGCCGGCGTTGCTGCCTCGGTTCCGCTGCACGTGGCCAGCGGCCCGGACGACATTGCCGACTCGGCCGTGTTCTTCCTGACCGATGCTTCGCGGCACGTGACGGGCGAGACCCTGCTGGTCGATGCGGGCATGCACCTCGGCTATGCCCCTCTGGTCGCGCGTTAGGGCCGGATTCTGTTGCGAATCTGCCACACAAGTGTGGATTCGCCGCATCGCCCAAAGCTGAGGCAAGCACCGGCATAGCTGCCTAAAAGCCCGGCGAACTGCGCTCGTGCGCCAGGTTTACCTAAGGTTTGGCATCGAATTTTTAAACCCCGACCGGCAGGTACAGTTCCGACGCTTGATCAGGAGCGTAATGAAAGAAGCGAGGTTTCCTCCAATGAAAAATAAACTCTCCCGGGCCAGCCTTCTCGCCGCCGCCTTTATTGCAGCAGCAGGCGGCGCTCACGCTCAAGGCGATGTGTCCGTCAACGTCGCCGTAGCGAATGACTATGTCTGGCGCGGCGTCTCGCAGACCGACAACAACGCGACCGTTCAGGGCGGCGTCGACTATACCAATGGCGGTTTCTACGTCGGCGCCTGGGCGTCAAACGTGGATTTCGGATCTGACGCTGACATCGAAGTCGACCTCTATGGCGGCTTCCGCGGTGCCTTCACGGACGCCCTGAGCTGGGATGTCGGTGTGATCGGCTACTTCTATCCGGGTGAAGAAGATCTCGACTTCGTCGAAGTGAAAGCCGGCCTTGGTTATACCGTCGACGCCGTATCGCTTGGCGCGACGGCCTATTACGATCCCGACAACAAGAATACCTATGTCGAGGGCACGGGCGCCTACGCCTTCACGGAGAAGCTCAAGGGCCTCGCCAGCGTCGGCAATTACAGCTTCGATGCCGGCGGCGACTACACCAACTGGTCGCTCGGCGGCGCGTACGCCTTCGACGTGTTCGATCTCACTGTGAAGTACACCGACACCGACATCGATGATGCTGTCGCCGGTGACATTGCTGACGAGAACTTCGTCGTCATGATCTCGAAGGTCTTCTAGGCACTGCCTAGCCTCGTGACGGCAGGGCTTGAGCCCGGCCTGATGTCCCTCTTCCGGTCTGCCGGGAGAGGGACTTTTCGTTGGGGCGAGACTCCGGCCAGACGTTACGGACCCTGAAATTCCTGAACAGGCTGGACTTCATTCCCGTTCCCCCCGATCTTCACGCCAGAGGGTGACAGGCATGAAACCGGACTTGCTGGCAAAGGTATGGGGCGGCTTGATAGCTGCTGCATCTCCGTTCTCCGGCGAGTCCGCAACCGCCCAAGGCAGTTGGACCGCCAACGCTTCGCTGACCACTGATTATACATGGCGCGGCATTTCCCTGTCGAACGGGAACCCGGCGATCCAGGGCGGGTTCGACTACGCGAACGGCGCCCTGTATGCGGGTGTCTGGGGCTCAACGATAGATTTTGGTGACGCATCCGCCGCAGACTTGGAAGTCAGCTACTATACCGGCTGGGCGAGCGAGCTGGACAACGGCTTCAGCTGGGATCTGAGAGCGACCTACTTTGACTATCCCGGCGCCAGCGCGGAGGATCTGAGTGGTTTGGAACTCACCGGCAATCTGAGCTACGGATTCAACAGCGGGTTCTGGGTGGGAGCCGGCGGCGCCTTCAGTCCGGGTGAGGACCACGTTTATGCCGGCGTCAAAGCTGGCTACGCATTGAGTTCGTCCTTCAGTGTAGATGCGGGCCTTGGATCTTACACCAGCGATACGGACGGCGACTATGCAGACTGGTCGCTGGGTTCGACAGTATCGCTGGGCCCCGCGGCGATCGACCTGCGCTACTGGGACACCGACATCGAGAACTTTGCTCCGGCTGACGAACGTATTGTCCTGACGCTGTCGATCAGCGGCTAGTCGGGCGAGGCCCCCGGCCTTGCAACGCCATAGCAGAGGGCTGGAAGTTGCCGGAAAGGGGCGCTATAGGCATGGACTTTCCCCGGGGAGAGGCTCTATGCGCATCGGCGTTCCAACAGAAATCAAGAAACAGGAATCCCGTGTCGGCCTGACGCCGGAAAGCGTGGGCGAACTCGTCCGCGCCGGGCACTCGGTTCTCGTCCAGTCCGGCGCCGGTATCAATTCCGGGTTTGCCAACGACGCCTACACGGCCGTGGGCGCGCAGATCGCCCCGGATGCCGAGGCGGTCTTTGGCGGCAGCGAACTGATCGTCAAGGTGAAGGAACCCCAGCCCGAAGAAACCGCCCGGCTGACACCAGGCCATACCCTTTTCACCTACCTCCACCTCGCCCCGGACCCTGTTCAGGCGAAGGGCCTGATGAAGTCCGGATGCCTTGCGATTGCCTATGAAACCGTGACCGATTCGGAAGGCGGGCTTCCACTGCTTCGCCCGATGAGCCAGGTGGCCGGCCGGATGTCGATGCAGGTTGCCGCCTGGGCGCTGATGCGCACCAAGCGCGGCCGGGGCATTCTGCTTGGCGGCGTGCCGGGCGTCGCGCCTTCTAAAGTGGTGATCATTGGTGGGGGCGTCTCGGGAACCCACGCGGCCGAAATTGCCGTGGGCATGCGCGCGGACGTGACGATATTTGATCGGAACAACGTCCGTCTCGGCCAGCTTGACGAGCAGTTCCGCGGCAGTGTCAAGACGATGTATTCCACCGCGCATTCGCTGGCCGAGGCGATCAAGGAAGCCGATCTCGTGATCGGCGCCGTGTTGATCCCCGGTGCTTCGGCACCGAAACTCATCAGCCGGGAGCAACTGAAAACCATGAAGCCCGGCGCCGTGCTCGTGGACATCGCTATCGACCAGGGCGGGTGTTTCGAGACCAGCCATGCGACGACGCACGAAGACCCGATTTATGACGTGGACGGAATACTTCACTACTGCGTTGCCAACATGCCGGGCGCCGTGCCCCGCACTTCCACTTACGCGCTCAACAACGCTACCCTGCCCTTCGTGATGCAGATTGCCACCAAGGGCGCGCGGGCCGCGATCAATGCCAACCGACATCTGGCAAACGGCCTGACCGTGGACCAGGGCGCCATCGCCCACAAGCTGGTGGCACGCGATCTGGGTGAAACCTATGTCCGGCCGGATTGGCTGAACGTCGCCTTCACCTAAGGTACTGATCTGCCGCGGACGGATCAGGAATTCAGCGCATCGATCGCATCGTCAATGGTCGCGCGGGGCTTGTCCATGATGGCGGCGATCTGCGCGCGCTGTTCGATCGCGAGCCAGAGGCCCAGCACTTCCACATCAACCACTTTCCATTCGCCACTGCGCTCAACCACGCGCCAGCGAACCGTCATCTCGTCGCCGTCCGCAGGCGTCACAAGGGTCTCGACGATCGAGTCTGTCGCGCTGCGATCAACGGACCCGATAACTTCAACCTTGGAATTGGCGAAGTCGTCATTGTGCTTCTGGAACGAGCTGGCGAGGAAGTTATCAAACGCAGTCGTGAAACGATGACGCTCGTCGTCGCTGATCCGGTTGGCATACTTGCCAAGCGTGAACCGCGCGACCATGGGCACATCGATGGACTGCGAAAAAGCTTGCTGTCCCTTCGCCGGGTCGGAAATCTGAGTGGCGGTTGAGGCAATCAGCGCTTCAGCTTCAGCCCCGGCAAAGGCCGGCATGGCCAAGGCAGCAAGCGCGGCGCTGGCGAGCAGTGTGCGGATCATCATCGGCATATCCTTCGGGCTTGCATGAACGTTGCCTATACAAAGCGTTCAGCGCCAATTTGTTCCCCAACTTCGTCAAAAGTCTTGTCGCACGCAAAGCCAGCGGCCCGCATGAAATTCCGGCAGGAAAGGGTTAACGATAACGAGGTGTTGCGCAGAGGCAACACCTCCGTGCCCGGCCGGTTTGTGGATTCCGCTTTATGGCTTGGCGATGTTGCCGCGAACCATGACGAAACCGACAGACTTCAGGACCTTCACATCTTTCAGCGGATCGCCCTTCACGGCGATCAGGTCGGCGCTTTTGCCAGGCTCGAGAGTGCCGATTTCGGTGGAGAGACCGAGAAGGTCAGCAGCATTGATCGTGGCCGCCTTGATGGCTTCAGCGGGCGGCATTCCGAATTTTACCATCAACTCGAACTCATCCGCATTGCGGCCATGCTTGGAGACGCCGGCGTCCGTTCCGAAGGCGATCTTCACGCCTTCGGCATAAAGAATCTCAAGGCTCTTGCCGGTGATACCGATGCGCCATTCGATCTTGGCACGGACGTCCCGCTCATAGGAGTCCGGGTTCGCCTGAAGCCGCTCGATATATCCGTTCACGGTCGAAAGGGTTGGCACGTAATAGGCACCCGAAGCGACGAAGGCGTCGATGGTCTCGGGGTCCAGGATGGTGCCGTGCTCGATCGAGTCGACGCCCGCCTCGAGCGCGAGGCGGATGCCGTCCGCGCCGTGAGCATGGGCGGAAACTTTCTTTCCGAACAGTTTTGCAGTCTCGACGATGGCGCGCGCTTCATCCGAAAACATCTGCGCCCCGAGGCCGGCGCCGATACGGCTGTTGACCCCGCCCGTGGAGGCGAACTTGATGACATCGGCCCCGCGGGCGATCTGCAGGCGGACCGCGCGGCGGCAATCTTCGGCGCCGTTGCAGGTGTTGCCGGCGGCGTTGAAATACTCCCGCAACTCGTCGCGGTAGCCGAGCGAGCCATCCATGTGCCCCGAGGTGCCGGAAATGGAATTGCCCGCATCAAGAATGCGCGGACCGGTGACCTGGCCATCATTGATCGCGTCGCGCAGCGCCAGCACGGCTCCATCGCCGTCGCCGAGATTGCGCACAGTCGTGAAGCCAGCGTTCAGCGTCTTCATCCCGTTTTCCCAGGCATTGAAGGCCTGGGCGGCCGGCGACAGGGTCACGTCTTCAAGCTGTGAAGCGATGCCGCCGGAATCGGAAGTGAGGTGGACGTGAGAATCAATCAGGCCGGGAAGAACGTAGCTGTCCTTGAGGTCGATCACGGGGACGGACTTGTCCTTCGGCGCCTGAAAGCCGGAGGCGAGCGAGACGATCTTCCCATCCGTGATGACCAGCGTGGTCGGCCCGAGCGGCGCCTCGCCCGGAACGGCGAGCACCTTGCCCGCCTGCACATAAACCGTTTCGGCAAGCGCGGGCATGGCAACCGCCGCAGCAAGGACAACGCTGGCGGCAGCGCGAAGAAAGCGGGCGGAAGTCGGCATGATCTGAAGGCTCCGGGTCATTTGAAAACAGGCTTTGCATAGGTGTTATCAGGCACAGGGCTATATAAAAAGCCTCGCCACGAGGTTCATGGACGATAGTGTGCCCTCCAGCGAAAGGAGACCTTCCCATGATCGACCTCATCATCGACAAGCGCACACGCGATCTCGGCGGCGCCTTTGAAGTGGGCCGCGTTCTGCCCTTTGCGAAGCGGCGGATGGTGGGCCCGTTCATCTTTTTCGACCAGATGGGGCCGGTGGATTTTGCACCCGGAATTCCTTGTGAGCTGGACGTGCGCCCGCATCCGCATATCGGACTATCGACCGTGACCTATCTCTATTCCGGCGCGATGACGCACCGCGACAGTCTGGGCTTCCAGCAGGAAATCAAGCCGGGCGCGGTGAACTGGATGACGGCCGGCAAGGGCATCACGCATTCGGAGCGCCTCGAACATGCGCGGATGCACGGCGCACACATGCACGGCATCCAGGCCTGGATAGCTCTGCCGAAGGAGGCGGAGGAAGTTGATCCCGGCTTCTGGCACCATCCGGCAGAAAGCCTTCCGGTGTGGATGGAGAAAGGTATCCGTGGGCGGATGATCGCAGGCGCGGCAGAAGGCATGGACACCAGCGTGAATGTGAACTCACCGCTGTTCTACATGCATTGGGACATGGACGCGGGCGCGAGCCGCCATGTACCCGGCGAGCATGCGGAGCGGGCAGTTTATCTGACCGAAGGCGCCATCGAGGTGGCCGACGTGACGCTTCAGCCCGGGCAGATGGCAGTGCTGGGCAAGGGCGATGTGCGCGTGACGGCGCAGGCACCGTCAACCGTGATGGTGCTCGGCGGCGCGCCGATTGGGGAGCGCTTCATCTTCTGGAATTTCGTGTCGTCCTCGAAGGAACGCCTTGAACAGGCAAAAGAAGACTGGAAACAGGGGCGCATGAAACTGCCCGACGGCGATGATCAGGAATTCACGCCGCTACCCGAAGGGTGAGCGACAGGATGGATGGACCTATATGAAAACTGAGACGGTTACTTTCACCAGTGCAACCGGGCACGCCCTTTCAGGCCGCCTGGAACGCCCGTTCGGTGTACCGCACGCCTGGGCCCTGTTTGCGCACTGCTTCACGTGCGGCAAGGAGTCCGCGGCGGCGACGCGTGTGTCGCGCGCGCTGGCGAGCGCGGGATTTTCGGTCCTGCGGTTTGACTTTGCCGGCATCGGCCACTCCGGCGGGGCTTTCGCCGAGTCTACGTTTTCCTCCAATGTCGACGATCTCGTCGCCGCTGCGGACTTCCTGCGCTCGGCCTACGGCGCACCATCGATTCTAATCGGGCACAGCCTCGGCGGCGCGGCTGTCCTCGCCGCCGCCGAGCGGATTGCTGACGCTGTCGCCGTCGTCACCATCGGAGCACCGGCGGATGTGGCGCACGTAGAGCACAATTTCGCGGACGCGGTAGAGATCATCGAGTCCCACGGTGCTGCGGACGTGAAGTTGGGCGGCCGCGCTTTCACGATCCGGCGTGAACTGCTCGAAGATATCCGCAACCAGCCACAGATGAGGCGCGTTACGAACCTTCGCAAGGCGTTGCTGGTGCTGCATGCACCTGGTGACGGCGTGGTCGGCATCGAGAATGCCTCAGCCATCTTCGGCGCAGCCAAGCATCCCAAAAGTTTCGTTTCGCTGGACGATGCAGACCATTTCCTCACGCGCCCGGCAGACTCGGCCTATGCGGCGCAGGTCATCGCAGCATGGGCCTTGCGCTATGTTCCGCACACGGAGCCCGAACTCCATCCGGAAGGCCTTGTGGTCTCCGAAGAAACGGGCGGCGGAACATTCGGAAACCTCATCCACTCGGGCAGGCACCTTCTGATCGCTGACGAGCCCGTCAGTTTCGGCGGCAAAGATGCAGGCCCTTCCCCTTACGACTTTCTGGCCGCGAGCCTCGCCGCGTGCAAATCCATGACCCTGCGGATGTACGCAAACCAGAAGCAATGGTCGGTCACCCGAATTGCCGTTGCCGTAAAGCATGACAAGATCCACGCGGCCGATTGCGCCGACTGTGACACGCAGGACGGCAAGATCGACACTTTCACGGTCTCGATTACAATCGAAGGCGATCTCGACGAGGCACAGCGCAACCGGATGATCGAGATTTCGGAGAGATGCCCGGTGCACAGGACGCTGACAGGCGAAATCAAGATAAGGTTGGCGCCGCCGGCCGGCTGATTGTTCCGCAGCGCGGACCGTCTTGAGAGGACGTGCGGGCGGCCGGGCTTGAACCGGCAAGGCCTTGCGGCCGAGGGATTTTAAGTCCCTTGCGTATACCAATTTCGCCACGCCCGCACGTGATGCCGAGGGTTAAGGCGCCCGTGTACCAATGGCAAGCCGGTGGACCGGTTCCCCCTCCCGGCAAAGCGCGCTAAGCCTCGGTCCAAAGACGTTGGGGTTTGAGGAAGATCAGATGACCGAGACGGGAGAGACATCCCCGCCGCGCAAGGCTGCGCCGTCCGATGCGTCGGGCGCGAAGCCTTCGTCGGGCCTGGCGCCCCGTATCGGACTGTTTCTCGGGCCTGTGCTGGGCGTGGTGGTTGCGCTGTTGCCCTTGCCGGACGGCCTAGAACGCTCAGGCCTGCTGGTGGCGGGCCTGCTGGCATGGATGGCGGTATGGTGGGCGAGCGAAGCGGTGCCGATCGCGATCACGTCGCTGCTGCCGCTGGCGATCCTGCCGCTGTTCGGGATGATGAGCCTGAAGGAGATTGCCGCGCCCTATGCGGACCCTGTGGTGCTGCTGCTTCTCGGCGGGTTCATCGTGGCCCTCGCCATCGAGAAATGGAACCTGCACCTGCGGATCGCGCTGAATGTGCTCGTCGTGTCCGGCGCGCGGCTGAAGCTGCTGGCGGCGGGCTTCATGCTGACGACGGCGCTGCTATCGATGTGGATATCGAATACGGCGACGAGTCTGATGATGGCGCCTATTGCGATGTCGGTGGCGCTGGCGGCGGGCGGAGGGCAGAAACTGGCGGGCGCCCTGTTGCTGGGCGTGGCCTACTCCGCCTCCATCGGCGGGCTCGCAACACCCGTCGGAACACCGACCAACCTGATCGCGATGGGCTGGCTGTCGGAAAATGCCGGCGTCACGCTCACCTTTCGCGAATGGATGGCCATCGGCCTGCCGGTTGCGGGGCTGATGCTGCCGGCGGCCTGGCTCGTCGTGACCTGGGGGCTGAAATCCGACGCGGAAGGCGCCCAAGCCGCGAGCCAGGAAATCCGCGCGCAGCGCCGCGCGCTCGGGCTCATCACGACACCTGAAGCCCGCGTGGCAATTACCTTTGCGGTGGTCGCGGGCGCCTGGATCTTCCGGGAGCAACTGATCCGCGTACCCGGCCTGGAGGGCCTGACGGATACCGGCATCGCGATCATCGGGGCCATTCTCATGTTCCTCGTGCCGCACGGCGACGCGGCATCGAAAGAAGCAGGCAAGAGCTTTGCGCTGCTCGACTGGGATGACGGCAAGGCCATTCCCTGGGAGGTCGTTCTGCTGTTCGGGGGCGGATTGTCGATTGCCGCTGCCGTGCAGGCTTCCGGATTGGCCGGATGGCTCGGCACATCGCTGGCAGGCTTTGCCACGCTGCCGCCGATCCTGCTGATCCTGATTGTCGTGATGGTGATCATCTTCCTAACCGAGGTGATGTCGAACGTGGCGGCGATGACGACCTTCCTGCCGGTGCTCGGTGCACTGGCGGCCGCCACGGGAATCGACGTGAAGAGCCTGGTGCTGCCCTGCGCGATGGCGGCGTCCTGCGCGTTCATGCTGCCCATAGCGACCGGACCCAACGCGGTGGTGTTCGGAACCCGGCAGGTATCGATTGCCCGGATGGTGAAGACCGGCTTGTGGCTGAACATTGCATGCATTGCGATCGTGACAATGTTCTTCGGTCTCTAGCCGGCGGGGCCGGGGCCAACTCCAATTTTCTGTAGCTAAAAGCGTTGACGTTGCGGGCACTACGCCGTACCGAGCGGACGTTTGTTGTCAGATTTATGTCAGCTTCCCTGCTCTATGGCGCCCGCATGAAACGCACTTTTCTTGCTATTGCCGTTGCGGCGACCATCGCGGCACCCGGCGCCTTGGCCGAGAACGAGATCTGGACGACCTATGAGATCGAAAAATCAGCCACCGAGCGGTTGCCGTTCATACTGTCCCTGAACGCCGAAGTGCGCTTCGAGCCGGACGCGGTCGCGAGCCAGTTCGTGCTGCGGCCCGGCATCGGCTTCCAGGTGAACGACCAGCTGGAGATCAGCGCCGGCTACCGCTACGGCCAGACGGTGCGCGACGGCGACGACCAGATCGAGCATCGCTTATGGCAGCAAGCGGAATATGATCTCTTCGAGCTAGGCGAAGTGGGGATCGAGGGGCGTACGCGCCTGGAGCAGCGACAGCGCGAAGGTGACGATGGCACTGGCTGGCGCATCCGCCAGCGGATCTCGCTGGAGCGCCCGCTGGACGGCACAGGCCTGACGCTCGTAGTCAGTGACGAAGCATTTTTCGGCTTCGCGGAAGCCCCCTGGGGCAATGCCGACGGCTTGCAGGAAAACCGGGCGCGGGTGGAGATCGAATGGGAAGCTGCCGGGATCGGCTGGGAAGCGGGCTACCTCAACCGGTATCGCAACGGCGTGAACGGCGCCGAAGATACAACCGATCACAATGTTTCGCTGGGCATCTCGAAAGAGTTCTGATCCGATCAACTGTCGGCGATTCCTCACCGTAAGTTGATCCGGATTTCTTTTCGTCTCGGCGGTTCTGGCCAGAAACGGGTTCCGGATGTTCGCCTGCCAACTCAAAAAAAAGCGCGCCCCGTTTCCGGAGCGCGCCTCTTCAGTTTGCCGCTGAGGCAGCCGCGCGAGCGCGGCGCCAGCAGCTGCTGGCTTATGCCAGTTCGATCGTGCTCACGGCGACTTTGCCGGAGCGCTGATCTTTGGCCGTGTCAAAATTGACTTTCTGACCTTCGTTCAGGTGTGCGATGCCCGAGCGCTCAAGCGCGGTCACGTGCACGAAAACGTCATTGCCGCCGTTTGCAGGCGCGATGAAGCCGAAGCCTTTTTGGCTGTTGAAGAATTTCACAGTACCGTTCGTCATAGAAGTAAGTCTCATATAGGTTTGTAGGCTGACAATGCGCCAGCCCTTGCATATCGAATTTTGGAGAGGTTGTCTGAAACTGCGCCCTTTCGGGAGCTGCGCCTGAGTGGCCGGCCAATGTCGAT
>Ga0163144_10003861_pt1 | contig 34074 bp, 26 predicted proteins | sample OliLak19BULKMAT1_FD_123175 | JGI IMG/M metagenome (GOLD analysis project Ga0163144, IMG submission 123175) | Freshwater microbial mat bacterial communities from Lake Vanda, McMurdo Dry Valleys, Antarctica - Oligotrophic Lake LV.19.BULKMAT1 | ecosystem: Environmental > Aquatic > Freshwater >... | reverse complement strand
TAGGGCCCCCTCCCAGTGCAGGGAACCGATCGTCTCCAGGTGTCCTCTTCTCCCTCAAAGAGGCTTGTTTTCGGGCTGTTTCGCATCGCCCAGCGCCGCCATGCTTCCACTAAACCTGCCGGAAAGCCGGAAATCCTTCTTCAACTCGATCTGCTCCGCCAGCTTGCGCGGGCTGTAGCCCGTCAGCCAACAGATGACCTCGTCCACCTCCTGCTTCTTGCGCCCCTTCTTCTCCGCTTTCTGGACGTAGAGGGGATAGACACTCGCAAAGGACATCGTGAAGATCCGGTGCGTTTCCATGGGTTCCTCGAGGCGACTACGGTCGAACTGTTCCGAGTCTAGAGATCTCTTACCACATTTGTAGCAAGGCGGCGCCAGCTCGCGTCCTGCAATGAGTTGCGTTCGATCTGCCCGGAGGTGACAGGCATCGTTAGCGAACAGCACATCGAGCGCAACGACGCAGCGGGAGGAATTCAGTACGGCCAGCACCAGCCGAAGATGGCGCCCGTGATTGCGCCGTAGAGAATGCCGTCGATGAAGGTGGCGACGACGGTGCGCTTGTAGGAGCCGAACCAAAGCGCATTCGGGATAGAGGAGAAGCAGTAAGCGAGCACGCCCGCAGTGGCCGCGACCTGGAAGACCTGTTGAAAGGAGGCGGCGCCTGGGAGCGCGACGCGCGTGAGATAGGCGATCAGTGTGCTGACGACGAGGTAGACGATGAAGGTGCCGACCAGCTTGCCTCCCATCGTCAGCGGCGTCTGCCAAACGCTGAGGTGCCCCACCGGCCCTTCCTTGAGTGCTTTGCCGATCTTCTCTGATTTCATTGCTTCGCGACCGCGAAAGTCGGGGAACACGTAATTGCCTGGCTTGATGCCGCTCTTGCGAATGAAGTCGCTGAAAGCGTCCTCGTCAGGGAGGCCGATGAAATCGTTCTTGTGATGAGGCAGCGCCGTCCACGCGATGATGCTGACTATCCAGACAACGGCGGCGGAGAGGAGGATCGGGAACCAGAGGGGAATCAGGAGTTCCATGTGGCTCCTTTCTGTAACAGTATCTCGGAGCTTTGGTTCGATTGGCGATTGGAAATGCCGTCGCGATGCAACTCGAGCATACGCGTGCGCAAGATTCTCACTTACCTCGGACTTCCGACCGAGCCGTCACGCATCGCGCCCGCTCGAGCTGCTCCTGAGTTCGAATTTGCCGAGTAGCAACCCGCATCTTAGGTCGACGTACAGTGCCATCCGCCGCAGATCTCACGCGGCGAACCGTCGTGGTTGTCCCTGGCACTGTACCCCGAGGTGTACGAGCAGAGCGGCCGCTCGTCGGCTTCAGGCAAGTAGTCGACAACGTGCTCGTACGGTGCCAGGGACAACCACGACGGTTCATTCGTCCGCCGCAGATCTCACGCGGCGAACCGTCGTGGTTGTCCCTGGCACCGTATCCCCGGACGGGCTGAACATTGCGCGGGACTGACAGCATGCTGGCTGGCGCTGGCACCGTGCCCGAAGGATGTCTCACTGTGACGCACGAACGAGCGCTCCCGAACTCCGAAGCCATCGCGAACCTGCCGCGCCCGATGTTCGCACAGCTTCCGATCGGCGGACGCCCGGTCTCCGAGATCGTCATCGAAGAGCGGCGGTAGTCGTGTCCATCCTGTTCCTCGAGGCCAGCGCACTCGTGAAGCTCTAGCAGCCGGATCGGCGGAGCTGATCGACAGGTCGGACGAGGCCGTGCGTCTGACGGACGTCCGGCTCGTGCGAGCCTACGACGCGCTGCAATGAGCGAGCTGTCTGGTGCTCGAGAGGTCGTACCGACACGAAGAAACCGTATTCTGTTGCGCCGACAAACAGTTGTTGCGCGCCGCAGTCGAAGAAAGGCTGCCCGTCTTGAACCCGTCCGAGACTGCAGGATGACCAGCACCACCCCCACTCACGACCTCGTCGTCATCGGCGCCGGCCCCGGCGGTTACATCGCGGCGATTCGCGCGGCGCAACTCGGGCTGAACGTCGCCTGCATCGAGAAAGAGAAAGCGCTCGGCGGCACGTGCCTGCGCATCGGCTGCATTCCGAGCAAGGCCATGCTCGAATCGAGCGAGCTCTACCACGAAGCGCGCGACGGATTCGAGAAGCACGGCGTGCGGTTCGAGAACGTGCGCCTCGATCTCGACACGATGCTGAAGCGCAAGGACGGCGTCGTCAAAGCGAACACGGACGGCATCGACTACCTGTTCAAGAAGAACAAGATCACGCGTTACCTAGGCACCGGCCGTTTCACGTCGCCGAACACGGTCGTCGTGGACGGAGCGGAGAAGATCGAACTCACGGCCAAGAACGTGATCATCGCAACCGGCAGCGTCAGCTCGCCGCTCAAGGGCGTCGAACTCGACGGCGATCGCATCGGGACGAGCACCGAGGCGTTGACGTGGACCGAAGTGCCGAAGACGCTCGTCGTGATCGGCGCAGGCGCGATCGGACTCGAAATGGGTTCGGTGTGGGCGCGGTTGGGTTCGAAGGTGATCGTGCTCGAATACCTCGATCGAATCCTGCCCGGCATGGACACCGAGATCGCGACCGAAGCACTCAAGATCTTCAAGAAGCAAGGTCTCGAGTTCCAACTCGGCGTGCGCGTCGTCGGCGCGAAGAAGAAGGGCAAAGGCTGCGTCGTCGACATCGACGGCAAGCCCTCGATCGAATGCGATCGCGTGTTGCTCGCGGTCGGTCGTCGTCCGACGACGGAGGGACTCGGGCTCGACAAGGCCGGCATCACGCTCGACGAAAAAGGACGCGTGCCGGTGAACGATCACTTCCAAACGAGTGCCGCGAACGTGTACGCGGTCGGCGACGTCATCCGCGGTCCGATGCTCGCGCACAAGGCCGAAGAAGAAGGCGTCGCGTGTGTCGAGCACATCGTCACGGGCTACGGTCACGTGAACTACGACGCGATTCCGAATGTCGTCTACACCGCGCCCGAGATTTCGTCCGTGGGCAAGACGGAGGAGGAACTGAAAGCTGCGAACACTCCGTATCGCAAAGGCTCGTTCCCCTTCATCGCCAACGGTCGCGCGCGCGCGCTCGGGCACACCGACGGCCGCGTGAAGGTGCTCGCGCACAAGGACACCGATCGCATTTTGGGCGCCCACGTGATCGGCCCGCGTGCAGGCGACTTGATCGCCGAGCTCGTGTGCGCGATCGAATTCGGCGCGAGCAGTGAAGACGTCGCGCGCACCAGTCACGCGCATCCGACGTTGGCCGAGGTCGTGAAAGAAGCATGCTTGGCCGTCGACGGCCGCGCGCTCAACGCCTGAATCAGGCGCCCCACGTCACGGTCAGGCCGTTCGAAAGATTGAACGGCGGCTGCGCGCAGCCGGGCAGCGTGTCGCGATACCAAACCTGGTAACGCATGGTCGTTCGGGGCGTCGCGATCTGGCCCGCCGTCGACAGCGCGGGATCGCCAGCACTCGGACCCACCAGGATTTGGCCTGAAGCCATGGATTTCGTTCCGAGGCGACGCACCGAGCCGCTGACGCACACGAGGCCTGCGCCGAACGGCGCTCCGGCTCCGCCGCTCATCGCATTGGCGCCTTGGAACAACACCGCTGTGCCGCTGGGATCGAAAGGCAACAGCGTGCAGCGCAAACTCAGTGAATCGTTCGACAGGCTCGCGACTCCTTGGGCGGAGAGAATCGCGCCCGGAAACGACGAGTTCGCGCATCCGCCGCCGCCGAATCCGAAGTTGGAGCACGGACAGGCCGTCCCGCTGCCGTCTCCGGAACAGTACGCGGTGCCCTGCCCCGCCGCGCGTGCGCACATGCACACGCACAGGATCATCAAGGACAGGAAGGCGCGGAAAACTCGTGTGCGATGTGTGTGTGTCATGGTCGGTCTCGTGGATTCCGTTGGGAGCAGGCGTGTACCTGGCTCGTCGCGCGCGGATACGCGTGACCGCATTGGACTTACCGTGGTTCGACGTCGTGTGAACTGGGCGAGTCCGGCGGCGCTACACTCCAGCGCCTCGTGGATGCACCGGCTTCGAATCCCGACTCGACCGGTGCAGTCGCGCGCTGTCCGCGTTGTGCGCTACTCGTTCACTCGTGCTTGTGCGACGAGCTCGTTCCCATGGCACTCGCGACGCGTGTCGTCGTGATGCGTCATCGCAAAGAGACGTACAAGACGACGAATACCGGCCGCTTGGTGCCTTTGACGATTTCGCGCGGGGAAATCAGGGTTTTCGGCGAGCGCTACGACTCGATCGACAAGATGAACTTGATCGATCCGGCACGCAACACGCTGTTGCTCTATCCGAGCGAAGACTCGCGTTCGTTGACGCGTGAAGACGGGATATCGAAACCCGTCACGCTGATCGTCCCCGACGCGAACTGGCGACGCGCGTTCAAGCTGACGTCGCGCGAGCCGGCATTGCGCACCGTGCAACGTGTGCACTTGCCCGACGGACCGCCGTCGAAGTACCGGTTGCGTCGACATCCGGATCCCCGCTTCCTCGCGACGTTCGAAGCAGTCGCACGCGCGCTCGGCATCTTGGAAGGCGCACACGTGCAAGCGCATCTCGAGCGCCTCTTCGCGCTGATGGTCGAGCGCACGTTGCAGTCACGCGGTCGATTCGCGACGTACCACGCGCTCGACCAAGATGCGGCGAAGCGCTCGACGGCAGACGGCTCGCCCGACGAATGAGCGGCCGTCGACCCGCGGTGGTCGACTTGATTCGGCGGACATTCGTCGGCGGCGCTAGTGCAAGTTGCACGCGCAGTCTTTCGGGCGCCGAGCGCGTGCGTGTCGGTCGCGAGCGCGATTCGCCTGCGGACGAAAGCGTCGACGAATCGGGTTCTCACGCGAGTTCACGCGTGAAGCTGGCGCCCTGCGCACGGCGGTGTTCAGATCGACGCGCGATGACCGAGTCCGACCCCGAACCGAATCCGGCCCACAAACGTCGGCCGCGCTATCGAGGCACGCACCCGCGCACGTTCGGCGAAAAGTACAAGGAACTCGCGCCCGAGAAATATCCCGACCTCGTCGAACACGTGAAGCAACGCGGGATGACACCCGCCGGCCAACACGTTTCGATCATGGTCGACGAAGTGCTCGCAGCGTTGGATGCGCAGCCAGGTGAGCGCGGCGTCGACGGCACACTCGGCTACGGAGGTCACGCATCGCGCATCCTCGAACGCCTCGTGCCCGGCGGTCGGCTGCTCGGACTCGACGTGGATCCGATCGAGCTGCCGAAGACCGAAGCGCGACTGCGCAAGTTGATCAGCGACGACAGCGCATTGCTCGTTCGGCGCACGAATTTCGCTGGTTTGCGCGCGGCGCTGTTCGAAGTCGGCTTCGGCGACGGCGTCGACTTCGTGTTCGTCGATCTGGGAGTCTCGTCGATGCAGATCGACGATCCGACACGCGGCTTCACGTTCAAAGTCGATGCGCCGCTCGACATGCGCATGAACCCGGCGCGCGGCGTCTCCGCGGCACAATGGCTGGAGCGCGTTTCGATCGAGGAGTTGACGCGCGTCCTCGTCGACAACTCCGACGAGCCGTTCGCCGAACGCATCGCACGTGAAATCGACCGGCGCCGCGGCAGTCTGCTCACGACGCGCGCTCTCGCCGATGCGATTCGCGAAGCGCTGCCGAAACAGGTCGACGAAGACGAGGGACTGCGCAGCACGCGCCGTGTCTTTCAGGCGGTCCGCATCGAAGTGAACGACGAGCTGCGCGTGCTCGACGGTCTGCTGCGCGCGCTTCCGGAGTGCTTGCGCCCGGGTGGACGCGCCGTGGTGTTGACGTTCCACTCCGGGGAAGATCGACGCGTGAAGCGTGCGTTCGAAGCCGGCGTGAAAGACGGCGTCTACTCGACCGTGAATGACGACGTGATCCGCGCGTCGCCGGAGGAACAGCGTGCGAATCCGCGCTCGTCATCGGCAAAATTGCGCTGGGCTCTCAGACCCTGAGTCTCGACGTCCACGCAGCCCGCGCCGACGAACACCGATGCGAGATCCTTCATCGCGAGCGTGTTGTTCCCGCCGACGCTGATCGCGCGCGGGAGCGGCATGGCGCTCGTGGATCGATTTCGACCCTGAACTCGGTGTGCGCTGGGCCGTGCGCGAACTCTACGAGATGCGTAATCCGCGCAACGCGGAGCTTCCGGGAGATAATGGGACGACATGCCCGACCCGCAACTTTCACGGCTTTTCGAGCGATACCGCGCGCACAACGACCTCGCTGCGTTGGCTGAAGTGTTCGACCGCGTTTCGCCGGATCTCCTGCGCGTCGCGCGCCACGTCGGGGGTCGAGATGTCGAGCCGGAAGATTTGATGCAGGCCACTTTCTTGGCTGCGATCGAGCGCTCGGCGACCTTCGACGCCGAAAGACCGCTCTTGCCGTGGTTGCTCGGCATCCTCGTGAACCAATCGCGGCGCACGCATCGCTACCAGAGCAAGCTTCTCTCCGAGGATTCCGAGAGCGCGATCCCCGCGCGGCCCGATCACGAAAACGACGCCGAAAGCCACGAGATCGACACGGCTGTGACGCGCGCGCTCGCCGAGTTACCCGAGCACTATCGCGAAGTCCTCGTGCCGCACTTGTCGGAGGGCAAGGATCCGCACGTGATCGCGCGCGAACTCGGTCGCCCGCAAGGGACCGTGCGCGCGCAGATTCACCGCGGAATTCGGCTACTGCGCCGTCTGCTGCCGACCGGTTACGCGTTGGGTGGATTCAGCGCGGTGCAGAACGACGCATTGGACGTCGTGCGCGAACGCGTGTTGGCAGCGGGAGCCCAACGCATCGGTCGCGGTCCCGAAGCGCTCGCGGAATCGGCAGCGCGCAAGGCCGCGCGAGTCTTGCGGCGGCGTGCGACGACAGTCGGAGCAGCGAGCCTGCTCGGTGTCGCACTCTGGCTCGCGTGGCCGACTCCGATCGCGGATCTTGAAACGGCGGACATTGCGAGCCCGAGAACGTCGATGGACGAGCCCCGAGCGGCAGCCGAGCTGACTGCACCGACTCCGCCGGAGTCGCGCGTGGCTCCCGTCGGAGCGACCGAGCAGGCCGAAAGTGCCGCCAAAGCCGAGACTTTCGGCAGCGTCCTCGTGCGAGTCCGCGAAGCCGACAGCGCTTCGCCTACGGCTGGAGCGCGCGTCAAACTGCTCACCTGGGGAAACCCACGCTGGTTCGAGCACGTGCGTGAAACGCGCACGGATGCGCAGGGCCTGGCGCACTTCGAGAGGGTGAACGTGGGCCGCGTCGCCGTGCACCTCGAAGGCGGCGAGCAGATTCGCAACGAAGTCTTCGCCGACCGCGAAACGGCGATCCACCTCGCGCGTCCGAGACCGATCGCGCTCGAAGTCGTCGTGACCGGAACGGACGGCCGCGCGATCGCCGGAGCGATCCTAGACGTCCACGCCGCGCGCGACGAACCATCGATCCTGACCAGCGCACCGACGGACGCGTTCGGTCGCGTACGCATCGATCGAGCACCGGACGAGTGCTTCGTTTCCGCGCGTGCGGACGGCCACGTGAAATCGACGCTGTCGTGGTCGGGCAGACATCCGGCAGCGGATGCAACGGCGCGATTCACGATCGAACTCGAACGCGGTGGATTTGCGCTCGAAGGTGTCGTCATCGACGAGCACGGTGCACCGATCGACGCTGCGAACGTGATCGTCTCGAGCGATGAACCGGCTCCCTTCCCGATCTGGCGTGCCGATGGAATGCCGTCGTTCGAGAGCGCTCCGTCCACCGTGCAAACGGGCGTCGACGGGCGTTTCCGCGTCGACGGTTTGCGCGACAGAGCGGTGCGTTTGCGCGTTGCCGCACCGGGTCGCGGAGTCCACGTCGCGCGCATCGTGCGCGACGCAGCGACTTTCGGGTTCGAGACGGTGCGACTCGCGCAAGGTGCCACTGTGCGCGGTACCACGAGCTTCGCGGACGGATCACCGGTTCAGACGGCGCACATCGAAGTCTTCGTCGAGGGACGAGCGGTCGACGAGACACGCAGCGCACTCGACGGTTCGTTCGTCGTCGACGAGCTACCCGCGAGAGGCGTCACGCTGCGCGCTCGCGCTGGCGCCTACGGGCCGATCACAGCACTCGCGATCACATTGAACGCAGGTGAAAAACGCGAGTGGAATCCGACTCTCGTCGGCGGTGAAACGATCGAGGGTCGAGCGATCGGACAAGACGGTCGGCCGATTTCGACGTGGCTCGTGCTCGCGACGCCGGAGGACAGTTCGATCGACGCGACGCAACGACTCGCGCATTGGTCGCGCGAACAAGTGCCGGCGCCGGTGGACGATCTCGCGCTGCAGAATTGGATCAGCCCGAGCGGCATCTTCGTGGTGCCGTGTCGTTCGGATGCGACACACAGGATCGAGTTGCGCGCGCGAGCCGCATGGCGCGAGCCGCCGCAAGCGTTCGTGGCCGGCGCTCGACCCGGCGCACGCGACGTCGTGCTGCGCGTCGTGCAAGCGCGAGGCCGCATCCAAGGTCGTTTCGTCGACGAGGACGGCCGCGTCGTCGCGATGTCGCGCGTCATCGCTGTTGCCAACGGATCCACCGGAGAGCTCATCGGAACCATCGATTCGACGTCCGGACGATTCGAGGTCGAGACGCTCGCCGGCGCGCACGATCTGTTGGCGTGGAGTTCGAATGGAACGTTGCACCACCTCGGCACGATCGAAGTGACGCGACCCGCGGCAGTCGACATGGGTGATGTCGTCGTGCGAGCGGCGGGTGATGTCGAAGTCACCGTCGCACACACGGACTTGCGTGGTCTGGCCTTGATCGGTGCGAGCGGCCTGCGTTTCGAACTCACGAGCCTCGGCGAGCACGTTTGGCGTGCGCGGAATCTGCAGCCGGGCGTCTACGTGTTGCAAGCTCGATTCGAGGACGACCAAGTCCTGGAAGAGCGCGCAGATGTGCGCTCAGGCGCTGTCACGCGCTTCACATTCGGCGACAAATAGGCTCGCTTTCGCTCGCTGCGCAGCGTGATCCGGAGATGTGCAGTAAAATCCGTCGGAGTCGGCTCACACATCCTCTCCTCGGTAGATCACCCCATGCGCATTCTCCTCACCCTCGCGGTGCTCACGCTCGCGTCGGACCTCGCCACTGCGAACGTCGTCACGCTTGCACCTTCCAAGGACAACACGCTGTACGCCGAGAATCAGACCTTCAGCAACGGCGCGGGCACGGGCATGTTCGCTGGACCGAACGGAGTCGGATTCCAGAATCGTGCGCTGCTAGCGTTCGACGTCGCGGCGAACGTCCCGGCGGGATCGACGATCAACAGCGTGACGTTGACTCTCGTCATGAACATGACGAACAGCGGGCCGTTGAGCGTCGATCTGCGGCGCACGCTCGCCGATTGGGGCGAGGGCACTTCGGTCGCGGCCGGCGGACAAGGCGGCGGCGCCGGAGCGACGACGAACGACGCGACGTGGCAGCACCGCTTCTTTCCCTCGACGTTGTGGACGACGCTGGGCGGAGATTTCTCAGGCACGTCGAGCTCGACGACGCTCGTCGACCAAAACGGCACGTACATCTGGCCTTCGAATGCGACGTTCGTGTCCGACGTGCAGTCGTTCTTGAACACGCCGAGCGGCAATTTCGGTTGGACCGTGATGATCCCGAGCGGCGGGCCCGCCAAGAGATTCGCGACGCGCGAATTCGCTACGGTTTCGTCGCGCCCGATGCTGACGATCGATTTCACTCCGCCCGTCGGAACGCCGTTCTGCTTCGGCGACGGCAGTGGCGCTGCGTGTCCGTGCACGAACAGCGGCGCATCCGGCAGCGGTTGCGCGAGCTCCTCACATCCGAGCGGCGCGAATTTGACTGCTGTTGGCGCAGCGAGCATCGCGGCGGACACGCTGATCATCCAGGGCACGAACATGTCCTCGGTCGGCGGTGTGCTGTACTTCCAAGGCTCGGGCCAACAAGCGGGCGGCGCAGGCACGGCGTTCGGCGATGGGCTCTTGTGCGCCGGCGGCGCGATCGTCCGACTCGGCGTCAAGATCAACGTCGGCGGCGCATCGCAGTTCCCCGATGTCGGCGACCCGTCGCTCTCTCTGCAAGGCGGCGTGACCACGCCGGGAACAGTGCAGAACTACCAAGGTTGGTACCGCGATTCGGCGGCTTTCTGCACGGCGGCCACGTTCAATTTGACGAATGGGTTCAGCGTCACATGGGGTCCGTGAACAGGTACGGATGGAACGTTTGAGGGCGTTCTTCACGGGAAGCTGAGCGAACGGCGCGGGTTCCGCCAGCAGGGCACACGCTCGACATTGAGCTGTGGTATCGCGACGCCACGCTCGGGTTCTGCACGAGCGCCGTGTTCCATTCGACGAACGCGGTCGAGCTCGTCTGGGCCCGCTGATGTCGTGCGGACGTTCGACACGCGTCGGACACGGACCACGCGAGATTCGAGGGCGGTGAGTCGGCTAGACTTTGCCGGCTGCCGCTCCCCTCCCTCTCTTCGAAGCCCAAGCCCAATCCCATGGCCGCTAAATCCATCGACACGAGCGCCGTCGTCAAGACGCTCAACACCATTCTCGAACTCGAGCTCGCCGGCGTCGTGCGGTACACGCACTATTCGATGATGGTGTACGGCTACAACCGCATACCGATCGTGTCGTGGCTGCGCGGCCAGGCGAGTGAATCGATGACGCACGCGCAGCAGGCTGGCGAGCTCGTCACGCATCTGGGCGAGCATCCTTCGCTGGCGATCGGGCCGCTGCTCGAAACGCACAACCACGACATCGGCGCGATCCTGCGCGAGTCGTTGGAGCACGAGCGCGCGACATTGAGGGTCTACGAACAACTGCTCGAGATGGTCGAAGGTCGCTCGGTGATGCTCGAGGAATACGCGCGCGAGATGATCTACGCCGAAGAACTGCACCTCGGCGAAGTCGACAAGATGCTGCGCAGCCCGGGCGACATCGGTTCCTTCGATTCGAAGAAGCCGGCACGCTCGATCTCGTGACGGCAAGCGCGTTTGCCCGATGAATTCCGCTGCGGGCGCGCACGTCGAAGCGTCGGCGCGCTTGCGTGGGTCGCGGATCCTCGTCACGGCTCTGGTGCTTCTGGCGCTGTGGATCATCGATGCGTTCGTACTGCGCACGGGACTTTTGGCGCCGATCCACGGTCGAGCTTCATGGACGCCGCTGTACGCCGTGCCGGAGTTCGTGTGGCGACCGCAGGCGCTGATATTCGCAGGCCTGGCCGGCTGCATCGTGTGGCTCGCGCCACGCACGTGCGCGGTCGAGCGCTGGTCGTCGAGACGCTTCACGTCAGTCCTCGCGCTCGTCGCAGCAGCGGCATCTTTCGCGCTATTTCTCGTTCGACAGGATGCGAGCGAACTCGGCGCCTTGTTCGATCACTATCGCGACGAAGAGTTCGTGCACGATGCTCGCGCGATCGTCGATCCGGCACTGTTTTTCGGGAACTACGTCGATGTCATGCCGCAGCTCTCGACACACGGACGCCATTTTCCGCCGGGACCGGCGCTGCTCTTGTACGCGCTCGGTGGTTCGGCGCTAGCAGCTGGAATCGCGTCTGTGGTCGGCGTCGCCGTCGGATGCGTATTCGCCTATCGAGCCGTCGGCGTCGTCTTCGATGAACCCCGCGCTCGCACAGCGGCATGGATGATCCTCACTGCACCGGCGCTGCTCGACTTCGGCGCGGCTTCCATGGACGCTGTTTTCTTCGCATTCGCATCGCTCGCACTCTGGCTCGGATTGCGGGCGCTTGGACCCACCGGAACGACGCGCGGTGCTCTGCTGGCAGGAGTCGCACTGTTCGCGGCTGCACTGTTCAGCTTTTCGAGCGCGATGATCGCGATCGTGCTCGCGCTCTACGCTTGTTTTCGCGTGCGCCACGACGGCCTCGGCGTCGTCGTTCGATGGATGTGGATCGGATTCGCATCCATGATCTCGGCGACGCTCGTGTGGTTCGTATCGGGCTTCTCGTTGTGGGATTGCGGCGCCGAGGCCGTCCGATCCGGACACGAGTTCATGGAAGCAGTGATGGCGCGTTCGCAGAACACCGACCGAGCTCGACTCTTCTTCGGCAACGGCGTTGCGTTCGCGATCTCGGCTGGAGTCGGGACGATCGCCGCGCTCGGGCTTGCGCTCGGGACGCGCGCGAACTGGATGTCGGCGTGGACACGAGCCGTGCTCGCGACGGTGGCCGTCATGTGTGCGCTCTACTATCTGGAAACGGAACGCATATGGCTCTTCGCCCTGCCCTGGATCGCGGTGGTCGGCGTCGCTGGGTCCGCATGGGATGCCGCATCCCTGCGCCGGCTCCTGGCGGCGAACCTCGCCCAAGCCTGGGCGCTCGAAGTCACACTTTTCACGCTGTGGTGAGCTGCGGCGGCTTGCGGCGTTTCGACCTCGGCGGATACAACGACGGACATGAGAGTGTCCGCCTCCCTCGTGCGTTTTCACATCACGCTGTGCCTCTGGGTCGCGACGCATGCCATCTGCTCGAGCGCCTTCGCTCAAGGCGGTTACACGACCGAAAAGCGCCCAGACTTGGGACTGACTTTTCCGCGAGCGCGCGACTACGAGGAAATCCCGATCCCGCCTAGCGAGGAGTTCACGGTCCTCTACTTCGGCGAGAAAATGCCTGAGAAAGCCGACCAACGTAAGCGCGTCCGGCCTGAGATGAGCATCTTGTGGATCGATCAAGTGCCCGATCGCGACATCAAGACCGGCGAGAACGTGCCACCGCCGGACCCTGAACCCAAACCTCCTGAAGACAAAGACAAGAAGCCCGAGCCGCGCAAGAAAACGATCAACTCGATCGAGCGCTATTTCGAAGTGAATTTCGTCGGCTGGGGCCTCGGCAAAGGCGTCGACGGCAAGGACCGCAACGGCATCAAACCGCGGGAATTCCTACTGCGCGCCAAAACGGGCCTGCCTCACAAAGGCTGGGTGTACACCTATGACACACCCCAACGCTCGATCGCCATTTTCGGGCTGTGCGCAGCCGACGATTTCGATTCCCAGGTGAAGATCTGGCGCAACACGGCCGAGCACTTGGACATCAAGGAACCTGAAGAGAAGAGTCCCGACAAGCTGAAGGTTTTCTACGCGCGCAAGCCGCTCAAGGCGATCGACTATCGCATTCAAGTGCGGCTCGATTTGGTGCGTGGTTGGAAGGCCGAAGACACGGAGAATTACATCGTCGTCTACGACACACCCGATCAACCGCTGGTGCGGCGCATCTTGCGCGACTTGGAATTGCTGCGCAAAGAGTACGAGAAGATGTTCCCGCCGGCGAAGCCCGTGGAAGCGGTGTCGACGGTACGCGTGTGCAAGAATCGCGCTGAATACTTGAGCTATGGCGCACCCGAGATGAGCGCCGGTTACTGGAACTGGGTCGACGAAGAGCTCGTCTTCTACGACGCCGAGATCGTCGACAAACAACACCGCACGAGCGATGCCGACACGTTCATCGTTCTCTATCACGAGGCCTTCCACCAATACATCCACTACTCGACCGGCGAGTTACCGCCGCACTCGTGGTTCAACGAAGGCACCGGCGATTACTTTTCGGGCGCAGTCATCAAAGACGGCAAGCTGCAAAAGATCGGGCCGAATCCTTGGCGCTTGGGCACGATCCAAGGGGCCATCTCCACCGAGCAATTCGTGCCTTGGCACGACATGATCAAGTTCGAGCAGCCGCAGTACTACAACCCGCTGATCGTGCACATCTGCTATGCGCAGGGTTGGTCCATGATCTATTTCCTACGCAAGTGCGACGTCGTCGAAAAACGGCCTGAGTGGAAGAAGATTTTGCCGACTTACTTCAACACGCTTAAATCAGTTTATGGTACCAAGCTCACGGAGCTCGAGGCCGCGGGCAAGAAGGACGACAAGGCCGCAAGGGGCAAAGCCGGACTCGAGGCCCGCACAAAGGCGCTCGAGGACGCATTCAAGGACGTCGACCTGAGCGAACTCGAGGACGCGTGGAAGCTGTTCACGCTGGGCCTCGAAGACGTGCGCAAGCGCTGACGTGCGCATTCACCCTCGAAGAGACTCGGCTCGAACGAGTCGGAGACTTTCGCTCCGCCGCGAGGCATTGTGCGCTTGCTCACGGACGGCTTACGCTGCGAACCTGCCGAGTCGAAGCAGTTGAGCCGACATCGACTGCTCCTTGTCGTCGCGCTCGCGATCTGCGTTTATTTCGCGATCCACGGCGTTCACGCGGGCCTCAAGGAAGGCGGTTCGGACTTCACGATTTACTATCGAGCCGGTGAAGTCGCTTGGGCCGGCCACGACCCGACCCGCGTCGAGCAATACATCTATTTACCCGTCTTCGCTGTGCTGATCAGCCCGCTTACGTTGCTGCCTCATGCCGTTGCTCTTGTTCTTTGGCAGGCAGTATCCTTCGCTGCGTTGTGTTTCGTCGTTTTGCGCTGTGTCCGCCTGTGTGACGCCGAAGGCAAACAGCCTTGGCTACTGTGGCTGCCGCTCGTCGCTTGCCTGCGCCTGGTCGACTCCAATTTCTCGAACGGTCAGGCCAATCTGCTCGTACTTGCGGTGGTCCTGCTCGGGATCGAGTCCTGTCGAGTCGGACATGATGGGCGCGGAGGATTCTGGCTGGGTCTTGCGTCCGCTCTGAAGATCCTGCCCGCCGGCTTGTCGATCGTGCTCTTGATGCGCGGGCGTTTCCGCGTCGTCGCGACCGTGATTGCATCGTTGATCGCCGGGCTCGTTCTCCCCGCGCTCGTGCTCGGCTGGAGCGCGAACGCGTCGGCGTTGGAGCATTGGTGGAGCACGCAACCGCTTCCCTATCTGGAGGGCGGCCGCGCCCTGCTGGCTGAGCGCGACTACTTGCCCGGTCAAAGTCTCACGGCGAGCGCTTATCGACTGCTCACGAAAACGCCCTCTACATCTCGCGCCGATCCCGAAGTGACGGCGGATCTCGTCGATTTGGATCCCGACACCGTCAAGTGGATCGTCCGCGCGATCGGAATCGCGAGCCTTGCATTCCTCGCGGCCACACTCGCCGTGTCGCGCAAACGCGCGGCGCCCCTGGCTTTCGTGCGAGAAGTCTCGCTAGCCATGTGCTTCGTGTTGTTGCTCGGTCCACTCGTGCACAAAGCACATTTGGTCTGGCTCCTGTTGCCGTTCACGCTCCTCTTCGCGGGGTCGCCCGACGGTCTCGGCATCGGCGCGCGCCGTCTGCGCTGGACGTTCGTCGCACTGGCTGTGATCTTGATCGGACTCACCTCCCCAGCGTTACTCGGTCGCTTCCTCGCTGCGTGGGTCGTTCAGCACAACAGTGTTTTCTTCGGGCTCGTGTGCGTCACTGTCGCTCTTTCGATCGATGCCTGGAACGCTCGAGGATCGGGTTCGAGAGTGCCAAGCGTGTGAGCGAGCCGACGCGCTGGTATCTTTCCCACTCCAGTCGTCCGCGCGAGGCCGCACCAACCAGTGAGTCCATGAGTTCCGAAACGCCTATCCACGCAGGTCACCACAACTTCATCCACGACGCGATCGACGCAGATCTCGCCGCACAGCAGAACGACGGTCGGGTCCAGACGCGTTTTCCGCCCGAGCCCAACGGCTACTTGCACCTCGGCCACGCGAAATCGATCTGCCTGAATTTCGGACTCGCCAAGCGTTACGGTGGCAAATGCAACTTGCGCTTCGACGACACGAACCCGAGCAAGGAAGAGCAGGAGTACGTCGATTCGATTCAAGCCGACGTGCGTTGGCTGGGCTTCGAGTGGGACGCGCTCTATTACGCCAGCGACTTCTTCGAGGAACTGTACGGTTACGCAGAGCACTTGATCCGCACCGGCCACGCTTACGTCGACGACTTGACCGGTGACCAAGTCGGTGAATATCGCGGCACCCTCGACAAACCGGGTCGTCCCAGTCCCTATCGCGAACGACCTGTCGAGGAGAGCCTCGACTTGTTCCGTCGCATGCGCAAAGGCGAGTTCGAGAACGGCAAGCGCACGCTGCGCGCCAAGATCGACATGAGCTCGCCCAATCCGAATCTGCGCGATCCGGTGCTCTACCGGATCATGCACGCTCACCATCACCGTACCGGCGACGCATGGTGCATCTACCCGCTGTACGACTTCGCGCATGGTCAGTGCGACGCGCTCGAGAAGATCACACACTCGATCTGCACGCTCGAGTTCGAGATCCACCGCCCGCTCTACGAATGGTTCTTCGCGCATCTGCCTGTGCCGAGTCAACCGCGTCAGATCGAGTTCGCGCGACTGAACGTCACGTACACCGTGCTATCGAAGCGCAAATTGCTCGAGCTCGTGCAGTCGAAGCTCGTGACGGGTTGGGACGATCCGCGCATGCCGACGTTGAGCGGCATCCGTCGCCGTGGCTACACGCCTGAATCCTTGCGCTCTTTCTGCGACACGATCGGTGTCGCGCGCTTCAACAGCACGGTCGACAAGATCGTGCTCGAGAACGCGATCCGCGACGACTTGAACAAGCGTGCACACCGCGTGATGGGCGTGTTGCATCCGCTCAAACTGACGATCGAGAACTTCCCCGTCGGCGAGACCGAGTGGATCGACGCTGTGAACAACCCCGAAGATCCGAACTCGGGCACACGCAAGTTGGCGATCACGCGCACGGTCTGGATCGATCGCGATGATTTCCGAGAGGATCCGCCCAAGAAGTACTTCCGCCTGTCACCTGGCAAGGAAGTACGTCTGCGTTATGCCTTCTGCGTCACGGCGAAGAGCGTCGTGAAGAATGCAGCGGGCGAGGTCACTGAAGTGATCTGCACCTACGATCCACTCTCGCGCCACGGACAAACGTCCGACGGTCGCAAGGTCAAAGGCATCATCCACTGGGTCAGCGCCGATCACGCGGTCGAAGCACCCGTCCGGCTCTACGACCACTTGTTCTCGGCGGAATTTCCCGATGAAGTCGCCGACGGTGTGGACTGGAAAACGAACCTGAATCCGCGCTCGCTCGACGTGCTCGAACACCCGAAGCTCGAAGCGGTATTGCGCAATGCTCAGCCGGGCGCGCACTATCAATTCGAGCGTGTCGGCTATTTCTACGTCGATCCGATCGATTCGAAGGCGGGCGCCCCCGTCTTCAATCGCACCGTTACGTTGCGCGACAGTTGGGCCAAGATCGAGAAGCGCGGCGAAGATTGAGCGTGTGATTTCGCGACTTTGGCACTTCCGCCCGTTCGCGACACGATCCAAGATTGTGGTTCGCGCGCGGATCGTTCTAGCTCTCTCTCCGATCCGCCGCTCAGGGGCTCCGACTCCCTCGGTCGGGGCCCCCTCTTATTCGACTCGTGTGAGCACCCGCTCAGGTCGCGACAGCTTTGGCTAGAGCGCGTTCCAAGTCCCGCTTCTTCAACGGTCCGGACGCTGCAGCGCAACTCGCTTCGGGATGCAGATGCTTCTGCGCGACCCGACGCACGTCTTCGCGCGTGACGGCGGCGAACTGCGCGAGCAAGCGCTCCAGATTGTCCGCTGGAAAACGGTGTAGTTCGACGCTCGTCATGTAGCTCGCACGGCGTGACGCGCGCTCGAAGCCGAGCGGGAAAGAGCCGATCAGATAATCTTTGGCCGTGTCGAGTTCGTCGGTGGCGACGAGTTCGCGCTGGATCAGCCTGATCTCTTGAACGAACCCGCGCAAAGCCTGAGCGACGTGTTCCGGTGAAGTGCCGATGTACGCGCTGAACAACCCTGGCAAGATGCCGGCCGATCCGTGGATGTTCGCGCTGACCGTGTAGGCGAGCCCCTGTTCGTCGCGCAACTTGCGCGCGATGCGATTCGTGAAGCCGGGCCCGGTTCCGAGTACGTGATCCATCACGACCAACGCCGCGTAGTCGGGCTCGTTGCGCGTGATGCCCAAGTGTCCGAGGTGCACGTGCACTTGTTGACGTTCCGCTGCAAAAACACCGACGCGCGTTTCGCGCTGCGGGAATTTCGGAACGCTGGTCACGATGGCCGTGCCCGGCTCGAAACGCGCGAGCAACTTGTCGAGCGTGCGCGCGACCTTTTTCGGATCCACGTCGCCGCACACGGCGATCACCGCGCGTTTGGCGACCCAATTTTTCGCGTGGTGGGCACGCAACTGCGCGGGCCCGATCTCACCGACGGATTCGATCGTTCCGTAGGCCGCACGACCGAGCCAGTGATCGCCGTAGACGAGCTTGCGAAACAGCAATCCACCTTGCGTCCGGGGGTCGTCCTTTTCGACGCGCAATCGATCGAGCAGACGCCGTTTCTGGCGATCGAAATGGATGCGCGGGTACGTCGGAGTGACGAGCTGCTCGCACATGAGCTCGAGCAACAGCTCCCATTCTTCGTTGACGATCGTGCCGGCGAGACCACCTGCGTCGCCGGCGATTTCTCCGCCCGCCGGCTCGAGCACGTTGGCGATCTCGTCTTCCGTGCGCTTCTGCGTGCCTTGATCGGCGAGCGCTCCCACGAGGTAGGCCGAACCTTCGAAACCTTTTTCGTCGAACGCCGGTCCGCCGCGGATATGCGCGTAGACGGCGCAGACCGGAGCGCTGGGCCGCGGAGATACGAGCAGGATCGCACCGCACGAGAGTTCGAAGCGCTCGATCGGCAGGACGAGCTTCGGCACGTGCTTCGTCGGATTCGGCAGCGTTTGACTCACGCGCGCTTCCTCGTCGACTTCTTTCCGAGCGATCGTTTTTTGCGCGCGTTCTCGGTGCGCGGCGTGGACCAGCCGACGACGCGACGATTCGGCGTGAGCAATCGACGCGCCGTTTCACGCACGAAATCGGCGTCGGTTCGACGGATCTTGTCGATCGTTTCTAGCGCGAGTCGCCAGTGTGCGTCGGTCGCGAACTCGCCGATTTCCTCGGCCAAGTCGGACACCGTTTCGCTTGCGTACGCTTCGCCTGCCGCGAGCATGCGCTTCGCGCGATCGAGCTCTTTCAGCGGCACGAGTTCGTCGCGCAAGCGTGCGAACTCGGCGTCGATCGCGGATTCCAACTTCGCCGGCGCCGTTCCGAGCGAGCACTCTCCGAACACCCAGAACGCGCCGTCGTCGACGCGTGCGTCGTTCTGCGTCGACACGCTGACGGCCAAGCCTTCCTCGAGCACGACGCGTCGATGCAGTCGCGACATGCGTCCGCCCGACAGCAACATCGAGACGAGGTCGAGCGCGTAGTCCTCTTTCGAGCCGACTTTCGCGCTCGGCCACGCGATGCACAGACGCTTGCCGTCGTCGGGCCAAGTCATCGAGACGCGTTGCTCACCGAGGGGTTCGGTCGCATTCGGCCGCCAACAATCCGCCACGGCGTACTCCGCGCCGCGCGGAATCGAACCGAAGTGTCGTTGCACGGACGCGAACGCTTCGTTCGAGTCGATGTCGCCGCAGATCACGAGCGTCGCGTTGCCCGGGTGATAGAAACGCGCGTAGTAGTCGCGCATGTGCTCGACCGACAGTCCCTTCAACGTGTCGGGATAACCGATCACCGGTCGACGGTACGGATGACGAGGGAACAATGCCGTCTGTACGAGCTCGGTCACGTTGCGCCACGGATCGTCGAGGCCCATCGACAATTCTTCGAGCACGACTTTCTTCTCGGCTTCGTATTCGGTCGGGTCGAGTAACAGGCCGCGCATGCGATCGGCCTCGATTTCGAGCGCTTTTTCCCACCTATCGCTGGCGAGCTCGAACCAGTACGCCGTGTGATCCGACGACGTGAATGCGTTGTTGCTGCCGCCGAGCTGCGTCGTGACGAGATCGATCGCGCCTTTGCCGAAGTGCTTCGAACCCTTGAACATCATGTGTTCGAGGAAGTGCGACACGCCGGCTTCGCGCTCGTTCTCGTTGCGCGCGCCGACCTTGTACCAGAGCATCACGGCGACGACGGGATCGAAGTGACGCTCGACGAGCAGCACTTTCATGCCGTTCTCGAGCGTGCGCTCTTCGATCTTGGCGCCGGCCTTCGTCGCCGTGCGACCCGATTTCCGAATAGCCGGGTTCATCGACGATTCCTCTGCGTGCGGCCAGTGGGCTGACGCGAGCCGCGCGTTTCTTTCTTGGCTCCTGCTTTCGAGGCCTTCTTCGCCCCGGGCGCGCCGAAGCGGATGCGCGGCTCAGGCACACGTTGAATTCCGGGCACCAACTTGCCGCCGCGCACGATGCCGCGCGCATAGCCCTTCTTCTTCGGGAAGTGTTTGTTCGCGCGGGGAGCGATGTCGCCTTCCATCGAAGCCTTGCCCTTCAAGAGCGCTTCCACTTCGCGATTGAGCAGTTCGCGCCAGCGCCCCGGCTTCAGTCCGCGATCGTCGAGCGGTCCGATGCGCACGCGCCGCAAGTCGACGACCTTGTATCCGAAACGCGCGAAAACCCGGCGAATTTCGCGGTTCATGCCTTCGTGGATCGTGAGCGTCAACTGCGACGTATCTACGGTTCGTCGATCGACGAGGATGCGCGCGCCCGAGGTGCGCCCTTCCGACAGGTGCACGCCATCGCGGATCTTCTGCACCGTGTCGTCATCGATGCGACCCGCGACGCGCACGACGTACGTTTTGTCGATGCCGTAGCGCGGGTGCATGATCTTGTTCGCGAAGTCGCCGTCGTTCGTGAGGATGATCAGTCCCTTCGACTCTTCGTCGAGACGTCCGACGGTGTAGATGCGTCCCTTCGCCGGATCGGTGACGAGATCGACGGCGCGCGGTCGCGTTTCGCGCGGCTCGTTCGTGCACACGACGCCCGACGGCTTGTTGAGCAAGTAGTAGCGCCGTCGCGCGTCCTTCGGCTTCAGGTAGACGCCGTCGATCTCGACTTGCTGTCTGTCGGGATCGATCTTCATCCCGAGTTCGTTCACCGGCGCGCCGTCGACGGTGACTTGCCCGCTCTCGATCAGCTCGTCGCACTTGCGCCGCGAAGCGACACCGTGATCGGCGAGGTACTTGTTCAAGCGCACGAGGCGCGGCTCGCCCACGAATTCGAACGGTGTTTCCGCGGCATCTTCAGCGAGGACGGGCGGGGCTTTCGACTGCGCATCACTGCGCGGCCGCTTCGACAGCGCATCGGTGCGACGTCGCGGTTGTTTCTTGTTCACCATGTTGTTCAAGCTCGCGTCGCGACGCGCATCACTTTCAAAGAGCCGTCGTGAGCAGAAATCGTGTGCGGTCCGACGCTCGCGGGAACGAGCCACAGATCGCCGGTCGCGATGACGGATGCGGAGCGTGTTTTGTCGCTCGAAACGAGCGAACGGCCGTTCTTGTCGTTCACGACGAGCGAACCGCGCCCCTGCAGCACGACGTAGATCAGCGCGAGGTCGTTCGTGTCGAATGCGCGATGCCCGTCGATCTCGTACAAGTCCATCGCGAAACACGGCGCGGATACGAGTCCGGCGCAACGCGTGTGCGCGTCCAACGCTTCGAACTGCGCCGCGTGCGGCTTGGGCGACGCGTTCACGTCGGTCGACGCGATCGATTCGGACGGTTGGAGCGCGCGCGGTTTGCCGTCGAGCCCCGCGCGATCCCAGTCGTACAGACGATGCGTCGTGTCGGCATTCTCTTGCACTTCGAGCAACGTGATGCCGCCGCCGATCGCGTGCACGGTGCCGCCCGGGATGAACGCGATGTCGCCGCGTCGCGCGGGCCATTCGAGCACGTGCTCGAGCACATCGCGCTTCGACGCAGTCGCCGCGAGATGCTCGCGCGTCGTGCCGGGCTTCAACCCGATCCACAACTTGCTCTCGTGTTCCGCGTCGAGGATGTACCAAGCCTCGCTCTTGCCTTCGCCGAGCGGTCCGCGCGTTCCCGACGGTGGATGCACTTGCACGCTGAGCGGTTCGGACGCGTCGAGAAATTTCACGATGAGCGGAAAGCGACCTTCGGGCGTGAGCTTCGCCGAGCCCATCAGCTCGCGCGGGGAATCGTGCACCAATTCGGTGAGCGTCGCGCCCTTCCAAGTTCCCGATGAAACGACCGAAACGTAGTCGGATCGGTCGACGAGCTCCCACGTTTCACCGATGGGTCCAGTGCCCGGCAAAGTCATGCCGACAGCGCGCTCGAGCCTGCGCCCGCCCCACACTTTTTCGAGGCAGATGCGCTCGAAGCGGAGCGGTTCTCGGAGGCTCCTGGGTTGAAGTGATTTGGGCATCACGGCCCAGCAGGGTAGCGGGCGCGACACGTGAAGTGGCGCATTTCATCCTCGGTCTGTTTGGAACGGGGAGGCGGGTTGGCAGCCTCCGGTCAATCCACCAAGGCCAGTTGCGTGTTTACCTTGAGATCTCGTTTGCGAGGCAGGTGACTTGCCGAGTTCGTGGGGAGGCCTGGATTCACGGAAAATGAGTGTGCGCTTAGGTAGGGCACTTGGCGCCGGTGAGGCCCTTCATTCCTCCCCCGCCGTCTGTTTCGCCGCCTCCTGCACCCGGTCCCCCGGCTGATCCTCCAGAGCCGTTTCCAGGAGCGCCGCCTGCCCCCGGCGCCCCCGATGTCCTCGCCCCTGTGGCCCCCGAATCCCCGCCCAGTCCATTAGGTTTTCCTCCCGGCCCACCATTTCCTCCACGGCCCGCCTTGGCTGCGCCGCTGTCCCCGCCATCGCCTCCGTTGCCGGCGTTGGCAACTGGGGTGGCTCCACCGTAGGGGTCGCCACCATCGCCGCCATCTCCGCCTCTTCCACTGGTTCCGGTGCCGCCTAGTCCGCCCTGGCCTCCCGTGCCACCGATTCCGCCAGGTTCACACATGTCGCCTCCCGGGTTGCCGGGCAGACCATCTGTCGCGGCCGCAGCGCCAGACGGCCTGCCATTGCCGCCCTTCTTACCATTGGGGCTCGTTGCCGAACCGTTCTCACCCTTCCCGGCTTTGGCCACGTTCGGGGACCTAGAGTTTGCCCCAGATTGACCAACCTGAGCTGTAGTGCCAGTAGTGCCGCCCCCCTGAGCGGGCGTGAAATATCCGTGGAGTGCCTCGATAGCCCGGGGCCTGATGCTCTCGATTTCCAGTCGAACCGTTTCAGGAACCTCAGCGATGGCATCTCCGCTGCCGCCGCTATCCCCGCCTGGAAGCCCTGGCTGTCCGCCCCGGCCACCAACGAGCGAAAAGTGAGTTGCACTCCATGCTCGCACGATGCAGTAGCCCTCGACTCGTGCATCTCCGCCGCGCCTGCCGCTATGTGCGTAGCCGCCATCTCCACCAGGGCCCGCATCGACGACACCGTCGATATAGGTGATGGGTGCGTGGATCATAATGCTGGAACCCTGTCCGCCATCTTTCGCTTCCGTTCCTGGGCATTTCCCCTTGCCGCCCATGACGCTTCCCGGAATGTCGACAACGACAGGGCTAGTGATCCGGATGTCAGGCGCGTCTAGCGTGCCCAACGAGTCTGCGTCGAATGCGATCAAGCGACCTTCAATTCGCACAAGTCCGCGCGCGCTGATCTCGAGGTCCGCCTCCGCGTAGACGGTGAATCCAAGCGGAATCACCAGTGTGTCGACGTCTAGACGTCCCGACAGGACCTCTCCATCGACAATGGGGTAGGAAACGTGCGAGGAGGGCGAAGCGCAGCTAGGGCTCGCGATGAGTGCGAGCATGTTCAGCAATAGCAATGTCATGTGTTTTTCGATGGCGTTCATGATGCTCTGTTACCTACGCTTGGCGCGCGGTCCCGCAGGAATTGCGGTTGACGCGGCCAGTGTATCACCGTGACGGCAGTTGGCAGTTGGCAGTTGGCAGTTGGCAGTTGGCAGTTGGCAGTTGGCAGTTGGCAGTTGGCAGTTGGCAGTTGGCAGTTGGCCGTTGGCCGTTGGCGGACCCGTATAAGTGCTTTGGTTAACTGAACTTACCACTGAGCAAAAATCCAAGATCTCGGCGGCCTTACGGTGATCTTCGCCGATTGAATTCGCAGCGGGGGCCGTCTGCGTTTTGAACTCGAGCTGACTCCCGGCAGGATGAGATCGATGCACAAGGTCCAAATCACCCACGCCACCGCCAGGTCCTTCTCGAGGGTAAGGCGCAACCACAGACCATTCTGCTTCCGAGGAGCTACCCTCGTCGACGCAACCCGCCCCGAGACCTAGTAGTTGCGCTCGGCGTGAGCGACTTTGTCCCGCGAAAACGCACGAGACCGAGCCTCGGCGGCCCGGTCTCGTGCACAGAGTCCCGCGGAAGTCCGCCTCTGCGACTATTCGAGGATGAAGTAGCCGAAGTACTGGCGCGACCAGCGATTCCCGATGCGGACTTGGATGAGAGACAGACCGAGCGGCACACCTGCCGGAATCTGGACCTTCATACGATTGCCGCTGATCAGCGTGAGAGCCGTGCCCGAAGCGTCGACCGGCGGATTGCTCCCGACGCGGAAGCGAACTGCGGTCGCGCCGGTGAGTCCCGCGCCGTGGAGTTCGATCTTGGCTGTACGCTTGGCGCCGACTCTGGGGTAGGCCCGCGTGATGTGACCGTAGATGTCGATCGGACGATTGTTCTTCCACAGCGAGACGTTGCCGAAGAAGGAGTCGATCGCGAGGTCGATGTCCCCGTCGGCGTCGAGATCGACGGCTTGGATGTCGTTCCCGTCGTTCGAAGGAGCGGCCAACGGGATCGTTGCGTCGGTGATGTCCTCGAACTTGCCGACCTCGGAGGGCAGCGGATCAGCTGCGTTGATGATGTTGTCGAGGTTCGTGTCACTGCCCTTGTTGCGCAAAATGCGCGGCACGTTGCCGCCCACTGCACACATCATGTCGAGATCGCCGTCCCCGTCGATGTCACCTAATTCGATGGCCCACGTTTCGTCCGCGACCGCGCCGTTGTAGAGCACGTTGCCGGAGAAATCCTTGGCGGTCTTGCTGTGAACTCGAGCGATCGAGAATCCAGCCATGTTGACGCGGCTTTCGTACTCCTCCGTGAACCGAGCGAACGCCGGCTCGTTGAGACGATTGACGTACAAGGAAGGCAGCGCGGTGCGATCGTTGTTGTTTCCCACGTGCGTGACGATCACGTCCGCGTCACCGTCGTTGTCGATGTCGCCTTGGGTGACGAAGAACGACCCGGCCGAATCCTCTCTCGTGTCGGTGAATCCACCGGTGACGCTGTCGTCGATCAGTTCGCGCACCAGAGGCGGAAGGACCGTGAATCCCGAAGGTAGAACGTTCGCGCCCGATTCCTTGAGGACGCCCGGGACCGACGGAGCGTGTTTGTTGATGAACAGAAGATCGCGTAACTGTTCGGCGTTCTCCACGACCCACGTGGGCGAGCCGCTGGCACCGTTGTTCGCGTTCACCGACCGGGCATACGTCGTGTAGTAATCGAGGCGGCCGTCGTTGTCGAAATCACCGACGGTGCACGCACCCTGTCCCCGGTTCCAATGCTTGCTGTACTGACCGGTGCTGTCCTGCATGTTCGTCGCAGTTATGTCCTTGAAGTTGGGCGCGGAACCTGACGGACCGCCCATGTTCTTCAAGTAGCTCCAGCCGGTCATGAAGTTGGCGATGGTCGTGGTGGGAACGAACTCGGGCGCCTCCAGAGTCAACAACTTGTCGCCGTCCGCAATACCCTGATAAAGGGCCAAGACATCAAGCAAGCCGTCGTTGTCCATGTCCGCGATGTCGACGCGGTCGCCGATGGAAGTGTGTCTGGCCTCGAGCCGGCCGTTGGGGTCGATCTTCTTGTCGACGAAGATCTTCGCCGTGGTGCCGAACAAAGTGTGTTGCAGGACCTCGTGTTTGAAACCGGGAATGGGTGAGCCTGTGTTCTCCAGCACACAGACAGTCGCGGATCCACGCAGGCTTTCGGGATAGCGTCGCGGAGTCGATGACGAAGCGCCGTCTTGGCCGACCACGACGGCATGAACGCGATCGGGAACCGAATTCGCATCCTCTGTCGCGCTCGGCAGGGTGCTCGCAAATTTCTCGAAGCGAATGTCTTCTTGCCCGCGCGGGTTCTTCTTTCCACGAGCGTTGGTGATCATCTGCCACAGTGGATTGGAAGCGGTGATATCGAAGTGCCACGCGCCACTGGCACTCGGGTGACCGAAGTTGTGCACGCCGATGTCCCGCACCAGGAAGTCGTAGCCGCGAGCGGTCTGCCCGGCGTCCATCACACCGTTCTCGTCGAAGTCGGCGAAGTCGAATCCGTAACCGTGTTCGGTCCCGGGCAAGAGGTCGTAGGACTCGTCGAAGGAAACGGTCGGATCCAACGAGACGACCGTCGCCAGCTTCCCGCTGAAGCGATTACCCGTACCGTTGAAGAGCTGAACTTCCTGCGAGGGCAGCTGCATGAAGTTCTCCAACGCGACCGTCTGCCCCCAAAGCGTGGCGTACGCCGTTCCGTACGTGATCGGCGGATTGGTGGAGGTGCCGTGGTTGCGCAGGATGTGGACGTTGCTCGCGACGGCCTTGTCCGATTGCAGGATGTCGCGGTGATTGACGATCACGATGTCGTTCCATCCGTCCGGCGATGTGCTCGCAGTTCCGCCGCCGATCAAGTCCGCCACGAGCACTTGAACGGTCCAAGGTTTGGTGACGGTCGGTTCGAGGCCGACAGTGAGCCAGGTGGAGGCGACGTCGGTGTACGTCGTGCCGTTGGTCGTGCGAAAGATCTGCATGGGATGGTCTTCGCCCGGCAATGCTGCGAGCGCGTTGCTGAATCCGTCGGCCCCAGCGTTCCCGATGACGATCTCGGGATACGCATCGTGGTCGAGGTCGCCGATCGCCACGCTCCGCGAATCGCTGAGCACCGTCGCTCCCAACGGGATCACGCTGAAGTTGCCGATTCCGTCATTGATGAGCGCGAAGTCCGCCATTTCTCCGATCGGAGCACCCGAGCGCAGTTTTCGGCCGACGGAGACGATGTCGATCTTGCCGTCGTTGTTGAGATCGGCCGCGGCGACCTCATTCGTCGCATTCGAGGGAAGGTTCGGGATGCGCGTGGTGGTTTGGTCCGAGAACTGTCCCGTCCCAGGCAGATAAACGAGCAAACGGTCCTTCGCTCCCGCGTAATTGTCGCCCTGCATGCCCACATACAAATCCATGTGCCCGTCGCCCGTGAAATCAGCGAACGCCACACCAGAACTGTTACCCAGTTTGGCGCTGTCGGGGATGCGGCTGGTCTCGTCTTGCCAGTAGCCCGCTGCATCGCGCATGAGAAGTCGGTCGCGACACGCCTCGGCTGCGAGAATCGTGTCACTCATTTCCGTGATGGCGTAGCCGATGCCGGCGGTGACGTAGACCGCGTTGACTTGACCCGCCACGACCGAGCTCCAGGTCGGGGTCGCTCCACCCGGATGGATTTGAGGCGCTTGGGTATGTGGACTGAGTTGAACGCCCACGACACCGAAAGCCGCGCGTGTGGCCGAAATGGTGTGAACGTTGAAACCTCGCGGCGCTACCGGCGGCGTGGTCTGCATGTTCTGTGTGCCCGCTTCCAATTCGATGAAGAACGTCGGCGGGTTGTACCGCGTCGGCCCACCCGCTCCGGTCGCGGCAGTGTGGTCGACGATGGCGTTGCTGTAGTTGACGTAGAGCTGGAGCCCTTTGCTCTGGATCGACGAGTAGGAAAGCAACCTCGGCCCAACAGACGGCTCACCCTCGGGCGGGTCGAATTGCGCGAAGTTGCACAAGAGCACTTCGGGGTATACGCCGGTCTGCTGCGGGCCGAAGGTGCCCGGCGGATGCTCGACTTGAGGCAAGGTGACGAGATCCATGGCGATCGCGAAAACCGTGTTCGCATTCGTCTCGACATAACGATGCTCCTTCCACACCAGCTCTCCGTTGTTCTGGAAAACCCACGGTTTGAGTAGAGGCGCTTGCGCCTGCGCTCGGGTAGAGAGCGTCGCGCACGCGAGAGCTGCGTACACGCCGCCGAACAGGATGGCACCCGGTGAAGTGTGTGAATGATTCATGGAAGCAACGCCTCGAACGGCGGACGAAGAGAGGGGCTCGGATCGACGCGCTTGCGCCGGTCCCGCAGCGTTCACGTCGCTCGTGATGCGCTTGGTTCTCCGAATTCGAACGCGGGCGTGAAGCGCAGACGGTTGCGTCGTTCGGATGACACGTTCCCGTTCTTTTGAGAATTCGAGAACCACGGAGCACGCCGACGACGACAAGCACCGATGCGCAGGTGGTTCGATGTGGCTCGTCTTGGCTCCCGCTCCGAGTGCTACGATGGCCGGCACGAGCGCGGGCCGTTCTGGGCTGGCGCCCGAAGCCGATTGGATCCCGCCCAGCGCATTCCGCCCCAACGCGGCCCTCGGGAGCAAGTCGGGTCCGATCCGTCGACAGGCATTCTTCACCAGCGCGACCAAGAGCTCGTTCGAGCCGTTCTGTCGCGCGATGTGGGCACCTTCGAGTGCTTGATCGAGCGCATGTCCTGTCTCCCGCGCATTCTCGATGGTCTCAACACGCGCCAGGGACGCCCCCTCGCCGATCACGATTTGGCGGACGTCATGCAGGACACGCTCGTCGTCACGTGGCGCAAGCTCGAGACGTTCGACGGGAGCGCATCGCTCGAAACATGGGTGTTCGGCATCGCCCGGTTCGAGTTCATGAACGCCGTTCGCAAGCGGCGTCGGCGGCACACGTCCGAGTTGCCCGAACCCGATCTGCGTGCGGCGCCCGAGGAGGAATCTCTAGACCGGCTCGACCACGAGATCCTGCGGCAAGAACTCGCCGCGCTCGATCGAATGGAGTCCGAAGTCATCCGCTCGAAGCACTTCGACGACTTGACGTTCGACGAGATCGGCCGGCGGCTGGGTGTGTCGATCAACACGGTCAAGACGCGCTACTACAGAGGCATCTCCCACCTCTTGGAGCGATTGAGCGCCGGTTTCGGCACGAAAGAAAGCTCATGACTGCGGTTCATGACGATCGGCACGAAGCGCGTTTGCAGGCACTCCTCGTCGGCGACGTAACGCGCGCGAACGGCGAGGTGTCGCGCATGCTCGCCGAATGCGAGCGTTGTCGTGCGCGCCTCGCGGAATTGGAGCGTATGGCCGGTGAAGTGGATTCGTCGGCCGAATTGCAGCGTGCGGTCCTCGCAACCCCGCGCAATGCTCGGCAGATCACGTTGGAACAGCTGGTGCGGCCGACCCTCGAGCGCCTGCGAGACGAATCCGGGTCATCGAGCACGCGGGCGACAGAACGTCCGCAACGATCTCGACGATGGATCTGGTTGGCGGCGGCTCTCGTTGTCGCTGGGTTCTTCGTCTCTCGGCAGATCGCGAGAAAAGTTCGGCCGACCGACAAGATGCTCGGCACTTCGATCTTGCTCGTGTCTCCCGGATCCGTGTTGGGAATGATGGACGTCTTCGAATGTCGTTTCGAGGGATCCGCGGGCACCTTCTACGAATTCCACGTCGAGGATCGCGCCGGAAAAACTATTCTGGTCGAGGAAAGCGACGGACCACTTTGGAAGCCGACGGCCGAGGACAGAGCGCGCATCCCCCGCGAATTCCAATGGTGGGTTCGTGTGGTCGACGCAGCCGGAACCCTACCCTCCGTCGACTCGCCGGTGCGTTCGTCCTCGCGTTTGGACTGATCGATTTCGCGAGCGGACAAACCGCGCCCCGCGACCGTTCCGCGATCCTCGATCTGAGAACGGCAATCGACGGCGGCATGAGTGTCGACGACGAGCGGATCGATGCGCTCTTGAAGTCGGCGCGCGAGGAGGTCGCGAGCGTTGATCCCTGGGCGCGGCCGAGGGCGAAAGCCGACGTCGACCGACTCGAGGCGGTCCTGCTCTTCAACCGACACAACTGGGAACTCGCGCGGAGGGCTTACGAAACGGCGATCGACTCGTCGATCGCGGCGGGCGCGGAGAACTTTGCGCTCGTCACCGACTTGGCGCAGCTCGAATTGCTCCTCGAACGCCCGGCAACGGCACTCGCGCATCTGCGGCGCACGATCGACAACGGCTACGAACTCGAAGCGAGCGGATGGGACGCGATCGTTTGGAGCGGCATCGCGATCGACGTGTACGCGGCGTGCGGACTCTACGACCTGGCGTTCGCACACTTGAAGGCGCTCGAGAAGCGCACTGCCAGCGGCTCTCTCGAAGATCACGTCGATCTTGCGTTTCGACGCATCGGCCTGGAACTGCGGACGGAACGGTACGAGCGCGCGATCGCGACAGCCGAGGAGATGCTCGCCAGGACTGGAGTGACGATTGCGGATCGCAACGAGATGCTCGTGAGCCTGGGGCTCGCTCGTTCGGAGACTGCACGCGGGCGGGCCGACGACGGCGGCGCGGGACGCACGCTGGAAGAGGCTCTCGCCAGTGGTGTGCTCCACATCGACGATGCTCTCGACGCCGAATTGATCTTGCTGGACCTGGCCTTGCGCGCACACGACCACGAGCTCGCGCGAACGCGATTGAGCGCTCTCGATGCGCGCTTCCGGAAAATCGACGAGACGACTTCCGGTGCGAATCATCCGAGACGGCGCTGTTTGCGCGCCGCGTATGCCGCTCGACTCGCGCTCGATGCGTCAGCCCGCCCAGACAACACCGGTGAATTGCGTGCGCGTCGCGATGAGCTGGTCGCCGCGATCGAGGTCGTCTGGCAAGGATGGGAGTGCGGCGCCGGGCGCGCGGGCGGCATCGGATTTTTGAGCCTCGGTACCGAACGCATGATCATTTCCGAAGCGCTGCGGCTGGAAATGGCGCTCGAGCCGGGCGAGCGCGGGATCGAGAACGCGTTGTCGGTTCTGTTGCGCGCGCAACGACCGGGAAGCTTGTCGCGCAGCTTGGGCGAGACCGCGCTCGAGCTGAGCGACGTGCGCGCCGCAGGTTGTCGGGACGGCACGACTTTGCTGATCTTCTTGCCTGCGATGGATCGCAGTCACGTCTTCCAACTCGACGCGACGAGGGTTTCTCACTTCCAGCCGCCCTCGCGCGACGACCTCGTCGCGGCCGTGCACCGGCTGGGACTGATAACGCTACGGCCGCCCGGGCCGTCGGTGGATCAGGATCAGCGGCTGCGCAATTTCGATCGCGCAGCGAACGATCTGACGGATCTGCTGTTCGACGAAGCGGGTCGCGAGCGCGCCTGCCGTTGGAAGAGCCTCACCGTCGTCGGCGCGGAGCTGTTGTCGAACGTGTCCATCGAATTCGTCCGACCCGACCGCTTGCGGGAGATCGGGCTCGCGGTCCCAGTCGCATACGTGTCGTCGATGCCGCTCCTCGTCGCGCTGGAACGGCGGGCCGCGAGCCGTGCGAGCGAACCGTTTTCCTACGACCTCGTCGTCGTGACGGACCCGCGTCCCGACCCGTCGAACTCGTCCGTCCCCCGTCAACTCGAATTGACGGGCGAGGAGCACGAGCGGCTGCGGGCCGGTTTCTCGAGCGAGCGCGTCCTGGCTCTCGATGGAGCGGCAGCGACACTCGAGCACGTGACGAGCGACCGCGTTTTGCGAGCGGGCGTTCTCGCGATCGTGGCGCACGGCAGCCTCGACTCGGCGAGTGAAATCCAGGCCGGCATCCCGCTCGCGTCGGGTGTCGGAGCGTCGAACCTACTCGACGCCGACGTCATCGCTCGCCTCGAGCGCACGCCCCGCTTCGTCGAACTCTTGTGCTGCCGGGCCGGAAGCGGTCCGTTGCGCATGGGCGACGATGCCGCGACGCATCTCGGTACGGCATTTCTAGCTGCGGGTTCTGACGTCGTGCTGGCGAGCCGAGGCGATTTATCCGTGAGCGCGTCGATCGACACCGCTCATGTTCTCCACTCCGCCCTCGCGAGCGGGGCGTCCGCGTCGGAAGCGCTGCGTCGTGCGCGCTGCGCTTTGATCGAGAATCCTGCGACCGCCGATCCCTTCTTCCGTGCACTACTGCGGATCGAAGGCCTCGGGCACCGCGCCGTGTTTTCCGCGGGCGCGACACCGAAATCGAACACCGACGAGAAATCGGCCTTCACACGGAATCTCTTGCTGGCGGGTGCAGCCGTCGCGATCGCCGCGTCGCTCTCGATCGTCTTCGCGAGGCGCAGTGAAAACCTGGCTCGTTGAAGCAGTGCAGGAACGTCCCGATCAGTAGTTCACGATTTCCAAGAGGTCGACTATGGGAGTGGGCGTTGGGACCGTGACGATTTCTCCGGGTGGCGGGCCGGCGCGACGAACGCGAACGTGGGACCGAACACCGCCGCTACCGCCAGAGCACGTGGTGAGGACTTGCCTGTGACATGCATTCGGTTCACCACCCATGAGATTGTTCATGCCGTCGTGCGACGTCACCGCGAGGGTGAACGTCGGCCCGGCGTGATACGTCCGAGTCCCCTCCGCGATGACTTCCCGGAATTCGACGAAGCGCACGTCGGGCACGCCGCAGCCCGGCTCGCCGCCGACGCCGATGTCGATGTCGAACACGCGGATGTTCGGGTACTGCTCGGGTGCCAGCGGAAGTCCCCCCGGAAAAAGCGGGACGATCGGATAATGGAATTTCCGCATGGCGGCCGGGTTGCTCGGTGTTGCCGTCGACGGAATCAGCGCCGGAATCTGCTGCCACACGAGCACTTCGAGGTAGCGCTCCGCTCCCGGGGGGAATGTCATCCCTCCAACTGCGAGCGGCTTGCCGAGAGATACGTTGGCCTGGAATTCCTGTTGCCCGTCCAGGTTCGGGGATTGATCCGGAAAGGCGCCGCAATTCGTGAGGTAGTTTGCGGTCCGCTCGAGCCGCACGAGCCGTCCCTGAATGGCGCTGTCCACCAGGTTTCGGATCGGAAACAGGATGTCGGCTTGACCGTCGGCATTCGTGTCACGGAAAACGACTTGGGCTTCGTTCGGGAACACGGACAGGCCTGATGAGACTGCGGTCCACGTCACCGTTTCTTGCTGGCTCAGCGCGAAGGCCGGCGGCGCCCCGACGCCTGCGCTGTTGGCCAAGACTCGCAATTCGTTCGTGGTCGTCCAACTCACGATCAGATCGTTGTCCGAGTCGCCATTCATGTCCCCGACTGCGATCGAGGAAGCGATCAGGCCCGAGACATTGTCGAACTCGACATCCGATTCGGGGGTCGGCAAAGCGCGTCTGAACGTGCGCAACCGTTCGCTGCCGCCGTTCGTGCGCGTCAGAAGCGCGACGCGGTCGACCAGGGTCCCGCCAGTAGGAACGACAGCAATGGCGTCGGCGACGGCGCCCTCGAACGTGAACGCACCGAGCGACGTTCCTTCCGCGAGATCGCGCACTTCGAAACCGTTGCCGAGGCGCAACACAACGGCCAAAGGACGGCCCACGATCCAACGGACCAGCTGCATGTCTTTCACGACTCCTGACGCCGAAAATGTGCTCTCGGTGAACGTCCCCGGACTCGTGTCGCGCCGATACGAAATCGTGGTGCGATTCGCCTTGAGACCCACGTAGTCCGCGACACCGCTGCTGTTCACGTCCGCGCTCCGCACGAGCACGGCACCCAGCCAAGCGGAGCTGTCGCTGATCGTGACCGACGACTCGAACACTTGAGACTCGATCGAGAAGTCGAGACGCGCCAGACCGCTCACCCCGACGAACACCAACGCATCGAGACCACCGATGCCCGCTTTGGGCGCGATGTCGAAGTCGTTGCAGGTCGGCGAGAGGACCATCGAGGACGCCGTCCCGCCCGGGGCGCTGAAGAAAGTGATGCCCTGGCCGCCCTCGTTCCCGCGCACGAACAAATCCGGCCGCGCGTCACCCGTGACGTCACCACAAGCGGTTCGCTTGAGAGTTCCGGCCGAACCCAAACTGACGGGCCAGCTCCAAGTCACGTCGTGCTCGAACGTGGAGGACTGAGCGCGGGCTCCGACCGCAGTCAGGGTTGCGGCCAGGACGAAGGTGGCGATGTTTCGTGACATGTATACGTCTCTCGGTCGGTGCCGAATGGTGTGACCAAGTCTGCAGGCATAGTAGGCGCTCGGCGTCGCTCTGTTGCGGCTTTCGAGAGACTCCTCGGCGAGCCGGGAGTCTCCGCCGCATTCACGTTCATGGGCAGAGCGAGAGTTTGGCCCTTCGCACATTTTTTCGAGTGGGCCGTCCCAGATCGCCCTCGCTGGATACTGGCCCGTTTCCCTGTTTATTCACAGGTTGGGCAGCACCCGCCACTCGAAGAAATTGCTTTTAGTGAATCGCCTCGCGACGACTCCGACGAGTTGGCCCGACGTTTCTCTCGACTTC
>Ga0163144_10003859_pt1 | contig 34081 bp, 29 predicted proteins | sample OliLak19BULKMAT1_FD_123175 | JGI IMG/M metagenome (GOLD analysis project Ga0163144, IMG submission 123175) | Freshwater microbial mat bacterial communities from Lake Vanda, McMurdo Dry Valleys, Antarctica - Oligotrophic Lake LV.19.BULKMAT1 | ecosystem: Environmental > Aquatic > Freshwater >... | reverse complement strand
ACGAGTGCCAAGCGCATTGCACCGGCGGAGAAGTTCGATGCGTGATGTCCGCACATCGGCAGCATCCCAGCCAGGGATCGCCAGCCCCTTGGAAAGACTTTCCGGAATTGCGGCAATGTTCCTGATGGCATTCTCGCGCGGCCGTTCGTCGACCAGCACATGCAACTGTCCGCACAGAATCAGCACACCAATTCCGGACAGCATTCCATGAATCACAGCAGGTGAAACGGCGCGAAACCATTGTCCCAGCCGACAGAGCCCGGCGACCAGCTGGATCACTCCGCCCAGGAGCACCGCGATGCCGAACGCCTGCATCCCGTTCTGCCGGATGATCTCGCCACAGATCACCGTCAGCCCGGCTGCCGGACCGCTGACCTGCAACGGAGATCCGGCAAACGTGCCGACCAGAAGTCCGCCAACGATTCCTGTGACAAGTCCCGCCGCGACTGGTGCTCCGCTCGCCAGAGCAATTCCCATGCACAGCGGCAACGCGACAAGGAAGACCACCAGCGACGCGAGTAAGTCCCGCTGCCACGATGTTTTCCACACCGCGGACGGAATTGGAGAAGGTGTTGAAGGAGTGTTCATGATTTCATCTCTTATTTGAATATGGACTTGATCAGTGGAATGGCGCTAGCCACCGGTTTCTGTTCCTTAAATCAACTGCAAATCACCGGCGGCTAGCGCCTTGCCGCTCAGGAACAAATCAATGAACGATCTGCCTTGGCGAGTTCGAACGATCGGGCAACTCAGGAATTCGTTCCTCGTGGTGTTTTTCTGAAGTTTCAACCGGCTCCTGATCGCCCTTCAGGAAATGTTCGCGATGACTCATCAACTCCACCGCTGCATGATGCCGTGAAGCGACGCCCGGCTGAGGCCAGAGTCCTCCGCCCAGCACGAGCACCGACAGTACGAGCACCGCGAAGCGTTCCGAAGGACGGGATCTGAGCATGACCGATGTCTGAAAACGTCGCCCGGTGAAGATTCGGAAATACGCGCGCATGATGGCGATGCCGTTCAGCGCCGCGGCGAGTACAACCGCAAGACCGACGAGCGGGAACACACCGACTGCGCCTTCAATCAACAGTTCCATTCCAAGAAAGCCAATCGTTCCGGGAAAGCCGATCGATGCCAGACCGGTCAGCAGGAACAAGCCCGCCAGAGTTGGTGTGTGCTCGTACATGCCGTGGAAACGATCGAGCGTCAGTCGTCCGATGCGGGCTTCAATCGAACGCAGCGTCAGGCCGAATCCGCCGAGCGACAGCCCTACCGAAATCCACACGCACAACGCTCCGGTCATGCCGATGGTCGTGACGATTTCGAGCCCGGCCAGCACCAGTGACGAATGACTCAGAAAGAGGAAGCAGAAGAATCGCCGGGCATCTTTCTGAATTGTGGCCATGCCGGCCGCATACACGGCCGTGATCAGGGAGAGGACGGCAATACTCTGCATTGCCCATGCCGGAACGACAGGAAAGACGAGATGCATCACTGCGTAAGCTCCCGTCATCGGGGCGACAAACAACAGTGCAGTGCCGAAGGTTGCATGTTCAAACAGATCGGTCATCCAGGGATGAAGCGGAATGACACCGGCGCGCAGCAGTGCAGCAATCGTCAGCAGCGCCGCTGGAAGGAACGAGGCACTCTGAGGCCCGGCAGAGTCGTCCACCAGACTCCAGCCCAGCACCAGCAGCGCGATGAACACACCCATATGAATGCTGAAAATCCTCGTCGACGCACCACGCCGGCGCAGTTCAACCCATGGCGGAACCGCGGCCAGCGACAGCAGAGCGATGATGGTCCATGGACTGTGACAGCTGAGCGTGGCCAGTACGATGGATTCCGAGACAAGCGTCAGGCCGAACGAGAATCGTCCCAACTTGGTCCGCAGCGTTGAAAGAATTGTCATCAGAGTGAGCAGCGCAGACAGCGGCAGCAGAGGCGCACTCAGCTCATCAATCACAAAAACATCTTTATGGAACATCCACAGCACGATGTCCCAGTGGTCATGTGCTTCAAACGCCCCGACCAGGCTGAAGTCCAGCCATTCACCGGTTGCGCAAAGCAGCGTCAGTCCGCTGACGATGACGGCGACTCGCTGAGCTTTGGCATGGTTACGAATCAGCCCGCACACAATCGCGCCCAGTAAAGGGATCACGATCGAGCATTCGAGCCAGGGGAAATGAAGTTCTGGGATCATAAGCGACAGAGAATAGCGAGTAGGGAACAGGGAGTAGCCGGGAATTTACTGTTGACCCGTCGCTCCGCCGACGGGGATTTCTCCACCGTCATCGCAGCAGGACAAGTCCCGCCGACGGAGCGGCCGGACAACAGTAAAAGCCGTCACACAGAATCGGCTCCGTTCTTTCCATGGCCATTTTCCACAGGACCGGCAGGTGTCCCTGCCAGCCATGTCGTCCACCGGCGTTCGATCCGATCGCAGAGCTCGAAGACTTTTACAAAAGGCCGGACCACAAACTCGTCCAGCATGGAATCCAGATTGCCGCGGTCAAAGGCAAAGCGATAAAGACGCGACCGCAGAGTTGGCGAAAGTCGAGTCGTCCGAGCCATGCGTTCAGGAAGATACGCTCCGATCGCGTTGATCATCGTATTGTAGTCCCTCAGAAGTGACGGAGCCCGCACCAGCTGCAATGTCCGCAGACACGCATGTCCGATGATGTGAATCAGCGGGATGTAGCGCAGGCCGAATCCGATTTCGACCACGATGATGCTGACCTGAATCAGCGATGCGAAGGCCAGTCCGCTCTTGACGTCCGTCTGCACTCGCGCTGCCATCGCTGCGAAGACGGCCGTGATCAGCCCTAATGCAATGACCAGAATCCGCAACGTCAGTGATTCATCCAGCAGCGGCCCGACTCGCAGCAGCAGAAACGCGCCAAGATGGACCGACAGGGCTCCGTAAAACACGGCACTCGAAGGCGTCGGCCCTTCCATCGCCCTCGGCAGCCAGCCGGAAAACGGAACCAGCGCCGATTTTCCCGCGGCGGCAAACAGCAGGAGGCAGCCGACAAACAAGGCCGATCCTTCTGAGATCGCGGCATGTCCCTCAGGCCAGTTGCCCTGTCCGGTCAGGCCCCCGAAATCCCCCGAACCGGACAACTGATGCAGCGTCAGTGCCGCGACCAGAAACGCGGCGTCGGCGATGCGATACACCGACCAGACACGCAGGCCATTCTGCACCGGAGCAGGCCGGTCATGGAAAAATGCCACGAGTAATGCGGACGACAATCCCACCAGTTCCCATCCAAAGAACAGCGTTTCGATCGTTCCGGCCACGGACGACAGAATCATCCCGAGCTGGAAGAACGAAAAGAAAACAAAGAACCTGTGGAATCCCTCCTCAAGATGCAGATACCGGCTGGCGAAGGCACCAATCACTCCGCACAGCACGAATGTCATGATGACGAAGGGAACGCTGAGGCGGTCAAACACGAACTTGAGTGTGAAATGAAAGTGATCATTGTGAGTGACGGACGTGGATTCAGCGACATCATCAGCGTCAGTCGCACTCCCGGCGCTGACGCCGCCGGGCTCGCCAGCAGCGTTGTGTCCGCCAGAATCATCCTGATGCCCTGCCGGAATGCGGACCCAGTCACCAATCTCGACCGCGATGTGACGCTGATCCGTAACCAGCATAGCGACCAGAATGATCAATGCGGACACGAGTCCGAAAACACCCGACGCCTGAGTAATCGTTGCCATCGAGCGTTCGCTGAGCCGAATGCGAAACAGTGTTGTCACGCCAAGGATGGCGAGCAGCAGTGCGGGAGCAAGAACAACGATGATTCCGGCGATGGTGAGCATGAGAGGATTGATGATTTGTGATTGATGTTTTTTGATTCGGGATTGTGAGGGCTACTGTCGGCCCGTTGCACCGTAATCGGAGCCTGGAAACGAGGGGAGCATGGAGTTCAGCTACTTCTTCATCACGCCTCCCTCGGACCGGATGAGTGCAAACGGAAGATGGTCGCGCCGGCCGCGATACCATTCGAGAGAGGAATCCGCAGCCGGAAGCTCCGACGTCGCGGGCGTGTAGTCCACGAACTGGCCGTTGACGAAACGTTTGATCTTTGACGAAGCCGGATCCAGAACGGCGATCTGCGCCCAGCTGTTGCGGCAGATCCGACCAACGTTCGGATTTCCGTCCATAATTCGCAGCATGGATTCCGGAGTCGTCTCGATCACGAACAGCAACCGCACCGGTTCATGAATGTCGACGCCCTGCCACGGCAGACCCGGTCGCAGATCGCTGGCAGCTCCGTCCATGACGCCCAGCAGCGAAGTCACGTTGTGAGGCAGTTTCGTGCCGCTGCCCCAGCCGCGTGAATCAATCGCCGACAGCGTGTAGAGCATGTTGATGCCCTCACAGACGGGAATGACGGCCGCCAGAATCCGGGCCAGGATCATGCTCTCAGAGTTGTCCAGTGTCGCATCGTAGGACATCAGAAACGAGCGGCGATCCAGGTACAGTCCGCGAACACGGCTGCGTCGGCCGACAAAACAAATCGCATTCGTGCTGTTCCCGTATTCGGGGCGAGTCTGAGCCAGATCGTCCGCCCGGTCCTGCACATGTCTCAGAGCTTCCTGCGGAGTCAGGTCCAGTCGCGCTGATTCAAATCGTCGGCAGCGTTCGTGTGCATTGCGTTCGGCAACGCGGCTGAACAGATCGCGTGAGAGCCGCAGTTGACGGACATGCGACGTCGGCAGCAGCTCAAGATCGAAATAGGTGATCTCTTCGGTCGCCGTATTGTGCAGGCCGCCTATGAAATAGGTGTCCTCAGGAATCGCCAGCCCGCGTTCCTTCAGTTGCCGACGGACGCGCACATCGTTCAGCATCGCCGCCAGCGCCCGCGCATTCGCACCACCGGGACTTCCGGAACAAGCTCCGCAGTGATAGGCAGATTCATGAGGATTGTTGAGACAATTCGAACCGTGACCGAGAAACATCACCATCCGCGCGAAATTCGAAGTCAGCCCGATGTCCCGCAATGCGCGTTCGGACATGCTCACCATCTCGGACAGCGTGAAACCAATCTGGTCATCACCGATTCCCGCAGCAACGCCTTCGTCACGTTCCAGCCGCAGTCGGGTGATCGTGGGCGGCGCAACGAACTGTCTCGCCGTGCGATGCATCTGCGCAGTCAGTCGCGGAAACAGAATCCGCCCCAGCAGCGGGATCGTGGCCAGCGGACCGAACATCGCGGTGAGAAACGCGCCGCTGACAGAACTGCGCGATCCGACATTGAAGTTGTGGGACGCGGTCCCGATCAGCCTGCGGGCCATCGCGCGCTGACGATGAGAGTCTTCCAGCGAGTAAACTACGTCCTCAACAATCCAGTGCTTCGGGATGATCACAATCGGGCAGAGCGCCGCGAAATTGGCATCGCCCGCACCCCGGTAGTACATCGGCACTCCGAAGAATCCCGCGTTGGCAAAGGTCTCGACGTCCGGAGCGATCTCCTCCAAATGACGGCGAAACGATTCTTCCCGCGCATCAATGCAGGTGACGACCTGAATCTGCGGCTGCTGAGGCTTCGCAGGAGGTTCCAGCGTCCGCAGCGAGATGGCATCCAGAGCCCTGCGAGCCAACTGTCGTTCAAACGCGAAGTGGAAAACACGGCGGCGTTCGAATGGCGAAAAGAAATCCACCTCCCGCATCAGCTCTGCCCATTTCTGCTGCGGGAGTTCGGCCATTGTCCGTGCGCTCCAGCCGTGAATCTGAGCGAGCTGCAGGATCAGATAGGCGCGCTGCTCATCGTGCTTCACGCCGTTGGATGAGTGCAGTGTCGCGCGCAGCTGTTTCCGCAGCTCCGCAAGAGGAGATCGGAATCCGAGAGCTTCGTCCGCCACGTACGCCGCGGCCAGCCGGTCCAGCAGCAGTCGCACTGCCATGAACTCCACAAACGTGCCGGGGGGCGAGTAGCGATAGACCCGATCCGGCCGAACTTCGGTCTGCCAGATCATCCCCGCCCATCCTCGGAGAGCAAGCATCGTCGACTTCAGGAAACCGGAACGCTCATCGTCCCCGATACCAAGCTGCGCCAGAGAAGTTTCGATGGATTGCAACGGAGTCACCGCTGCTGTCTGCAGCTTCTTAAGTTCATCCGTCAGCGGCCTCAGCCAGCGACGTCCGGCAAGGACACTTCCGGACTGAAACAACTGACTGAACGACGCGAGAAATCCGGCATCACGATCGGGTAACCGCCAGTGAGCATAGCCCTGATCCAGATAGGCCGAACAGAACTGCACCAGCACGTCGTTGACCAGCGCATCGCTGTCGGTATTGGTGACGGCCAGCAGCAGATCCCGAGGCCGCTGCCCCGACAATGGGCGGCTGACCTCAACAGGTGTCGATGCCATCCGGTGATTGGTCAGTCGCCACAGCAGACTCAGGCAGACCTGCTCCCAAACGGACTCGGTCCAGGATTCAATCGCCCGGCGTCCGAACTGGCCGAGTGTCTCATCGATGAGTGGCAGGAATTCCGCAGGTGTCTGCTGCGAAGCGGCTCCCTCCGGTGACCGCAGGTCGCGCATGATCCAGTGCTGAGATTCCTCAAGCATCCGGTCTCGTTTTTCATGAGTCATCTCCGGCCGAAACCGTCGCAGAGAATCCGACTCGGCAATCATCCAGCGCAGTTCATGCTCGTTGCCTGGCGTCAGCGGATGCTGCAGCATGCTGAGTCGCAGGTCGTCACGACGGACAAGCCCTGCCACCAGGGCATGGGCGTCAAATCCAGGCTCCTCCTGCATGACTTCGCGGAGGTCATCCATCGTGATGCGGCCGCGAGCCATCTTCTGACGATAATTCGTTTCCGGCAGAAACGGTTCGCAGCCGTATATGTCCGAAACCTGTCTGAGCGCGTCGACGAAAGGCTGATCTTCCATGCCCTGCAGCGGATTCAGAAATGCAAAAGCCGTGATGGGGCCCTGCAACGGCAGCAACTCGGCAAGATGGCGGATTTCGGTTTCAAGAGCTTCAGGCGTCGACACTCAGGTGCCTTCGTGAAAAACCGGGCGGGAACGAGGCGGGAATCAGACAGTGGATTCAGCACCAACGAATCTCGGACCGCAAGCGAAAAGATCGGAGTCTTCAGACAGCCCGACGGGCAACAGAAGACCAACGCGGAGCGGCGTGACCATGCGTCACGATTCAGAGAAGTGTCCACAGCCCGCGTGCCTACGACGCGATTGGCGGAGGCAGGCAGGTCAGCGGATCAATGTCCGCACCAGCGACAAACATGCACCGCAGGACTGCAATGCCGCCGTGAAAGCGGGCGGGCGGCTCAGCCCCGACACCGCTGTCGAAGTACAACTCGATGTCTTCAACTTCAGGCTCGCAGGACGATTCACTGTCCGCCAGGCAGACAAATGACGTCAAAGCGATACCTCGAACCGCGCGGGACTCCGGCCCTGGCTCAAACGCCCGGAAGGGCATTAGGAGTGACACTGCGATCAGAATCGGCACCGCATTTGACATGAGGGGAGTCTTAAGCGGGTGCTCCGCCCTGTCAAGCCGGAAGTCCCGGGTCCGGCCGTCTTCTCACGATTGGCCCCTTTCTCCAGAGTCAGCGGTTTGTTAGAACTGCCGCAGAGGCAGGGCGGAAACGGCGGATTCAGCCGCGAGTTAAGAATCGTTTCGGAGGTTTTCGAGAAACCACGGAACCTCGTTCATGGATAAACTGATAATCTTTGTGATCGTCGTCCTGCTGGCTGTCCTCCGCGGCCTGCTGCAGCGGCGGCAGGTTGCCAGAGACCTTGAACAACGGCTGGCGATTGCAAGAAGCCGATCGAAGGTTCGCCGGACTGGCGGACGGCTTCCTACTCAGGAAACGGATGATGAAGTTTTGGAAGACGGCGAATACGAAAGCCGTGGCGATGCTTCTCGTGGCGACGAATAATTGATCGCTGAATTTGTAAGCTTGTGGCAACACGTCAACGCTGATTCAAAGGCCGGGAGGCATCGCTGTGCAGAATCTCATCGACCAGATCATCCCGATCTTTGTGTTCATCGCAGTCGTGGCGGGAGTCATTTCGTCCATCAAAGAGTCGTTGACAGCAAAGCCGAAGCAGCAGAATGCTCCTCAGGAAAACCAGCGGTCCCGCGCCCAGTCGGAGATCGCCGCTTTCCTCAGCGGGTCGGCCGCGCCGGCTCAGCGTCCGTCGCAGCAGCCTCCCCAGGGCTCGCAACGTCCGATGAATCAACCGGCACCTCAGCAACTGGCTCAGCCGCAGCGGCCAAAGCAGAAACAGAAGCAAAAACCTCAGCGTGCAGAACTGGCCGAAGCTCAGCCGAAGAGAACTTCGCAGCCGAAGCCCGAACGCACCATCGGTTCGGGCGTCCGTGAACATGTGAATGCCTACATCGGTGATCACGTCAAAACTCACATGGGCCGCGATGTCGATGCTCATGTGAAGAAGGAAATCGACGAACGAGTCAAGAGTCACCTCGGTTCGCAGTCCAGCCAGGCCGTGGAGATGACCGGCCAACCGGTCAACGAGTATGCAGCGTCGGACTTGCTGAAGGCTTTGAAGAGCCCGGAAGGTGTGCGACAGGCCATCCTTGTCAGCGAAATCCTCTCCCGACCCAGGGCGCTGCGACGATGACGACAAATACGAAGAAGCCCGGCATTTCAGGAATTCGGGGCTTCAGAAGCCAACCCATGGATCGAAGGTTGACAGTGCATTAATCCCCGAACGCAGCATCGAATGCCCTGCCGGACGGCTGGAAGTCGGCGTTTCTACAGAACTGAGCGGCCTCGGCGGCACCGTGTTCGCGGTCCATGCCGCTGTCTTCCCATTCGACGGAGAGTGGCCCGGCGTATTTGACGGCGTTCAGCGCTCGAATGATCTCCTCAAACCGGACTCCGCCTCGACCAACGCTGCGGAAGTCCCAGCCTCGACGCGCATCTCCGAAGGACAGATGACTGCCAAGAATCCCCGAGCGGCCGTTCAGGGTGACCGAGGCATCCTTCATGTGAACGTGGTAAATGCGGTCCGGGAAATAGCGGATGAACTCGACCGGATCGACGCCCTGCCAGATCAGATGGCTGGGGTCGAAGTTGAAGCCGAACTCTTCGCGATGATTCAGCGCCTGCAGGGCGCGTTCGGCGGAGTAAATATCAAAAGCGATCTCGGTCGGATGGACTTCCAGCGCAAACTTGACTCCGCAATCCTGAAACACATCCAGAATGGGATTCCAGCGTTCAGCCAGCAATTGAAATCCCGCGTCGTACATTGACTTGGGAGTCGGCGGGAAGTCATAAATCAAATGCCAGACGCTGGATCCGGTGAATCCATTGACAATGCCGACCCCAAGTTTCTGAGCGGCCCGCGCAGTATTTTTCATCTCTTCGATCGCTCGTGCAGTGACTCCGGCAGGATCGCCGTTACCCCAGACGTATGGCGGAAGAATCGCCTTGTGGCGAGCGTCGATGTGGTCGAGTACCGCCTGGCCGACAAGATGATTGGAAATGGCGAACAGCTTCAGGTCGTGTTTTTCCAGCAGCTCACGTTTACGGGCACAATAAGAATCATCCGAAATCGCTTTGTCCACTTCGAAGTGATCGCCCCAGCAGGCCAGCTCAAGGCCGTCGTAACCAAAGTCGCGAGCCTTCTTGCACAGCGTCTCAAGCGACAGATCGGCCCACTGGCCTGTGAACAAAGTAACCGGACGTCCCATCGAATTGCTCCACGGTGGCTGTTTTGAATATCGGATCGGTGCAATGCACACCGGCTGAGTCAGCAATCTGCTGTTGCCCGGGCAACACGCTACGGAACGACCCTAATGAAGTCAAACGCATCGCCCGTCGATGTCCGGGAATCACCGGGCTCAGCAGCCATTCAGTCGCACCAGCGTTTCTGCAGGTCACCGAACGCATCGATCCGGCGGTCTCGGAAGAACGGCCAGTGAGTTCTTGCGGTATTGATCAAAGAAAGATCGCAGCTGACGACGACGTTCTCCTCGCCGTCATGCGTGGCCTGACTCAGCACGTTGCCGTAGGGATCAGCCATGAAGCTGCCGCCCCAGAACTGGATCTCGCCCTCGACACCGACTCGATTCGATGCTCCCACGTAGAGTCCGTTTGCTATCGCATGACTGCGCATCATGGTTTGCCAGGCGGAATACTGGCTCACTCCGTATTCCGCGCGCTCACCAGGAATCCAGCCGATCGCAGTCGGATAAAACAGCAACTCCGCACCGTGCATCGCAGTCAATCGAGCGGCCTCGGGATACCACTGGTCCCAGCAGATGCAGACGCCGATTTTGGCATACTTCGTTGGGAACGCAAGGAACCCCAGATCGCCTGGTGTGAAGTAGAATTTCTCGTAGTACAGCGGATCGTCAGGAATATGCATCTTCCGGTACAATCCGACGATGGAGCCGTCTGCGTCGACGACCGCTGCTGAGTTGTGATAGAGCCCGTGAGTCCGTTTTTCGAAGAGCGGCACGACAATCACGATACTCCGCTCTTTGGCGATCTTCTGGAGGGCGATGGTTGTGGGTCCGGGGATGGATTCCGCCAGCTCAAACCGCGAATGCTCTTCGGCCTGACACGGATACTGCATGTTGAAGACTTCCTGCAGGCAGATCACCTGAGCGCCTTCGTCAGCGGCCTCACGAATTCTGCTGATGGATCGATCCAGATTCCGGTCGGGATGATCCCCGCAGGTCATCTGGATCAGGCCGATGCGTACTGCTGATGTTTTTGACATGAAGAGATTGAGTTTCGGGAGGAGAGATGAAAGTGGGCAAAGGCAGCGTCGCGCCTGCATCCGCTGCTGTGGGGAGCAACCGAGTCACTCGTCGCAAGGGACCGGGAAGTCTTCCAATCCCCGAAGACGCGGTCAAACGTGATCATTGTTCGCGGTGATCGTCAGGATCCTCATCCCGCAAACGTCGACCTTCATCCCGACGACCCTCGCGCGGCCCGCCCTTTCCCCCGGCCCGATCTGGCTCAAACTGGCCGGGGCCGCCAAAGCCAAAGGTGGTGAAGCGGAGAATTTTCTCACGGTCTTTCGCGAATCGGATGTATCGAATCAACAGCTGTTCTTCCGGCGTCCGATCGCCCATCGACTGAGCCAGGAACTGCAGGCGAGTCCTTGCCTCGTCGGCCGGCATGGTCATCAGTGACTGCTGGAGCTCCTTGTCTTCCAGTGAAGCAAAGGCCTCCTTGATCTGCTGATCGGTCACCGGGAACTGGTCGTGCAGGTCTTCTCCCAGAGTCGTCGTCGCAGTGCTCAGAACGGAAAGCAACGTCATGAACATCCAGCCGCGCTCGTAGGGTTTCCCGGACAGTGATTCCAGCGTTGCCTTAAAGCGAGCTTTCCAGACGGTGTCACTCACGTTGTTGCGCACGGCAGAATGAAGCAGTTTTCCCCGCCGTTCTGCCTCACTTGCGTCACGCTGGTTTGGGAAAGTCTCGAACACCCACAGCGCCAGTCGCAGCGTCCGATGCTGCTCAGTCGACAACTCCCGCAGCTCATCCTGCAGCGATTGCGGCCGCTCTGTATTTTCGAGTGCCTCAGCGATGATCCGACCAAACTCTTCAAACGTCATGTGCAGTGGCGGAAGCCGGGACGAAACGGGACCGGGGAATTCGACAACAATCTGTTTTGCAGGATCGGGTTCGGTGTTCATGCGGGATCGCGCGAACGTCAGACGATCTTCAGCGTTCATTTCCTGGAAGGCATCCCACTCGCTCTGATCCAGCGCGGACCACCAAGTGTAGTAAGACTCAATTGTGGCCCGCAGCGCCGGATCCTGCTGCACACTGCGGTGGACTGAATTGATCACTGACTTTCGCGTCTCGGACTGTGCGCTGAAGTCCGCGAAACTCCTTCGGACAGCTTGCTGCTGTTCGTCATCCAGTGCGCGGAATTTCTCCAGCTGCCGGTTCAGAGCAACCCGGTCCTCGCTTTCGCTGCCCCAGACCAGGACAGAACCGGCTGCACCACACAGGATGCAGATGGCCGGCAACAACAATTCTGAGACCAGAGACACACGGCTCATGGCACGGTTCCTTTCGACTCAGCTGCGGACTCGGTGGTCGCGGCAACGTTCTTCAGAAACTCCACGTCAGGAACAGGTCGTATTTTCTGATAATCCTGAAGCAGATCGAGCTGTCGCAGAATCTTTGTGTCCTCGGATTCTGTCCGTTGAGGATTCGCCGATCGCGACAGAAGCAGTCCGGCAGAACCGCCTGCGAAGCCGACGAGACACCACAGTCCGATCTTCAGCCACGGAACTGCGGACACCAACCTGGTCACCCGGAGCTGCTGCCGTGAGAATTGTCCGTCTGCTTCGAGAGGCAATACTTCCAGTGAGGCCAGGGTCTTCTGAGTGAACTCACCGCTGGCCGTCGTTTCGCCCAGCGAATCCAGCAGTCTCCAGGTACGATCGAGTGACTCTGCATAGCTTCTGAGAGGCGCATCGCTGACCAGTTCCTGCTCAAGCCGGTCGGAATCCAGTTCTGCGAGTTCGCCGTCGAGGTACGCAACGAGTTCCGTCAGCCGGGAATCGCCAGGATCCTCGGTCTCATCGACAGACTCGTTGTGGGTGTTTTCGTTCATCGATTACAGAAAACGTTCCAGGGATTCTTTCAGCTTGCTCCGGGCACGCGACAGCAGCGATTTAACGGCTACCGTACCGAGTCCCATGATCTCGCCGATTTCTTCGTAACTCATTTCTTCAAATTTGTGGAGCAGCACGGCCGTCCGCTGCCGCTCACTCAGCGCTTCGACCGCGCTGCGGACGAATTCGCGCAGTTCGGAGGAATCAAGCTGCCTGGTCGGCATCAGTGCCGATTTTTCTGCCAGATTCTGTTCCTGAGGCCGAAAATCGTGGCCGTCCGACCTGGACACCAAAGGAATCTCGCGTCGCCGCGATGTGCCTCGATTTTGATTGCTGGCCAGATTATGCGCAATCCGAAACAGCCATGTCGAGAACTTGGCCGTCGGTTCGTATCGATCGCGAGACCGAAAGACTCTGAGGAAGGCCTCCTGAGCGAGGTCTTCTGCAGCAGTTCGGTCGTGAACCAGATGGAAAAAGAATCCAACCAGCCGGTCCTGATATCGCAGCACCAGCTGTTCAAACGCCGCATTGTCGCCCGATGCCACTCTCAGCATCAGCTGCACGTCCGGATCCGACAGATACTGGTTCTGAAGTGACTGGGAGACCAAACCGAAGACTCCGCCGCGCAACGCGCATGACAAACAGCGCGACCGCGCTTTCCACGGCGACGCTCAGAACACGCAATCTGGCAGGCCACCAGACTGTATTCGCAGTGCCGCTGTCCGGGCAAGCATTCAGGATATCAGGGCCGCGACAATCCCCAATTCAACGCGCGGCGTTCTACCCCAAAGGTGACGGCTCAAGATGCCCTACTGACGATGCTGCTTGACCTCGACTCGGCGATCGACTCACCACAGAAGCTGATCATCGGCGGCGGCTACGGTCTCTTCCTCAAGCAACTCGATCTCTAAGCGAACCCACAGATTCGCACACTGTTCGCTCTCGACGATTTGCCCACAGCACGCACGACCGAAGACATCGACCTTTATTCCGCTTCGCGGAACATGCTCGCCGGCCTCCCCCCAGACGATCATGCGAACGCACTGCCTGCGCTCGCTACGCGGCAACCGTCCCGCCACGCAAGTCGTGTCATGCCGCTTGCTGATCGCTCTCGCTCCCTTCAGCAGCACGTCCGCATTGCATGGGTTTCTGTTTCCCTCACTGGGTGGCCCTCCCGCCGGGAGTGAAAGGCCCACCCAGCGACGAAAACAATTTCGTCGGGGTGGCAATACAAACCGACCTGATGAACCAGGTCTGTTTCAACTCCCAGGAGAACCATGAACGACAATCCAATCATCTTTGCCTACAGTCGAGCAGTCGCCATCGCAGACGGCGTTCTGAGCGACGTTTCCGAAATGGCGAAAGAAGCGGGCATTCGTTACTGGCGCAACGCGCGATGAATTCATCCCGTTCGGTTGGTTGGTGGCCAGTTTTCACGGGCGCGTTGCTTGCCACAGAAAAGTGTCAACAGTGTTCGTGTTGAACGACACCAAGATCCGGGACCAATGCGTAGGACGGTGCGGACATTCCGGCCTGAACGAGCTAGACTGGCTGCGGCAAGAGGGAGCTATTCCGAAGGGAGACGGCGGTGATGGCGAAACGAGACGTGGTAATTTCGGACGAAGCGAAAGTTGCGGCGGAGAAGGACATTCGAGCAAAGCAAAGTGAGGTCAAGTACGACCTCCGGGATTTCACGATTGATTACATCGTACAGCAGTTTCGCGATGGTCTCTTCTATGTTCCGGATTACCAGCGTGCGTTTGTCTGGGACAAACCACGGCAATGCCGGTTCATCGAGTCCGTACTCCTAGGGCTGCCGATTCCGATGATGTTCGTGGCCGACATGGATGACGGGAGGCTGGAAATCGTTGATGGCGCTCAGCGAATTCAGACGCTTGAATCATTTCTGGACGATCAGTTCGTGCTGAGCGGGCTTGAGCAACTGCCGGCATTGGATGGCTTCAAATCGTCCGACTTGCCACCGCCTCAGCAGCGCAAGTTCGGAACGAAGGCGTTGCGAATCGTCGTTCTTGAAGATTCGACTTCCCTGGCAACACGGCAGGAGATTTTTAATCGGATCAATACCAGCGGACTGGCAGCCAAGCCGAGCGAGATTCGCCGTGGTACGTTTGCTGGACCTTTCATGTCGTTTCTTGCCGAATGCGCACGCGATCCGGTTTTCCTGCGACTATGCCCGATCAGCGACGGCTTGCTAGCCAGACGCGAGGGTGAGGAATTGATGCTGCGATTCTTCGCCTATTCAGACTGCTATCGCGACTTCCAACACGATGTCGAAGCCTTTCTGGACGACTATGCCGAAGAGCACCAGAAGAAGTTCGAGAGAAGCGAAAAGAAACGGATGAAACAAGAGTTCGACGCCATGATGGACTTCATACATCGTTTCTTTCCTCACGGCTTCGCCAAGAAAAAAGGGGCGAAGTCGACACCTCGTGTTCGGTTCGAGGCAATCTCCGTTGGCGTCAATTTGGCCCTCCGAGCGAAGCCCGACCTTGTTCCCCAGGTCGTTCCCGAATCGTGGTTGGACTCGGATGAGTTTCGGTTCCACACAAAAACGCATGCGAGCAACTCGGGGCCGCGTCTGCGTGCCCGTGTTGAATTTGTCCGCGACCAACTCTTGAAGGGCATCGACTGATCATGGACGAAGTCATCGAGGAGTTTGAAGAACGCGTCGTCGAGGTCGCTGCTTTCCTCAAGGTGCTTGAGCGTCTGGAGAATCCAGACGTTGTTCTTGTGCATCGACGCAAACGCCGCAGGCTGCGAGTGTTGAAGGACAGCAGCCACAAGGTTATGAAAGCCACCGTGTTTTTGTTGATTTACAACTTGGTCGAGTCAGCGATTCGCTCGGCGTTTAGGCAGCTCTACACCACGATCGAAGTCGAGAAGAAGACCGCAGCGGAGTTGCGAAGGGAACTGCGACGAGTGTGGGTTGGCCAGCAGTTCGACAAATTCGCCGAGGGAACGGCGTCGCTTCGCAACTACCGCGAAGTTGCTGAAAAGCTTGCCGACCAGATCATCGAAGACACGGCGATCCGGCTGTCCGCTGACTTGCTGCCGGTGTCTGGAAATCTGGATGCAGACGTGATTCGCAAGGTTTGCCATTCGCATGGCATTCCCGTTCGGACGCATTTCCGGGCGCTGGGTGGCTGTGAGCTTGAAACGGTGAAGCGGCAGCGTAATGCCCTGGGGCACGGTGACGTGTCATTCTCTGCGTGCGGCCAACAGTATGCAGTGACCGATTTGAAACGTATCCACCGCCAGTCTGTTGTGTTCGTCCGCAGCATTCTGAAGAACATCCGACGTTACGTCGAAGAAGCAGCCTTTAGCGCTTGAGGTAATCGCGTGGAACAAAATGGCAAGAGGCCACACATCAGGTTGGACGCGGGGCTGCAATGGGCGGTATCTGCCAAGCGTCCTCATGCGCTCAACGGCCACTCGCCAACGCTGGCGTTGGTGGATTTGTTTTGTGGCTGCGGCGGCCTGACATTAGGAGCCTGGGAGGCGGCGCGCCGTTCTGGCTGCCGACTCTCGATCCAGTTCGCCCTGGATTGGTCCGCGAAGGCACTCGACGTCTACCGCACCAACTTCGGGTGTTCCGCAGACATCTGCATTCAGTCGAACGTCGAAGATGTACTCTCAGAAATTGGCAAGCCACTTACGAGTGTCGAGCGACGACTGAGGAAGTCCTCCGGCGTTGTGAATTTGGTCGTCGCCGGACCGCCATGCCAGGGACATTCGGATCTCAACAACAGTTCTCGCCGTAAAGATCCCCGCAATGTCCTGTATCTCAAAGTGGTCCGTGCTGCCGAGGTCTTTCGGCCCAACGCTGTCTTGATCGAAAACGTTCCAACCGTGATCCACGATTCTGACAACGTTGTTCCACGGGCGGTTTCGGTTCTTGAGCAACTTGGGTACGAGGTTGATCAACAAATCGTCTCGCTGGTCAAACTCGGAATCCCACAGACCCGGAGGCGCCATTTGCTCGTCGCCACCAAGAAAGAAAGATTCGACATCCGTGAATTCGTTGAGCTTCTTGAAGCGAAGCCGGCGACGGCTGGCCAGTTCCTTCGTGGATTGGAAGATGAACCAAAACGACTGCCGGAACCGTTCTATCAGCCGTCGCGACCGACTGCGGAGAACACAGAGCGAATTCGTTACCTTTTCGACAACGACATACACGACCTCCCCAACGCGCGACGCCCTCCATGTCATCGTGACAAGCAACACGCCTATGTCTCGATGTACGGTCGCATGTATTGGGACAGGCCGGCACAGACTCTGACGAGTGGGTTTGGGTCAATGGGACAGGGCCGCTTCGTTCATCCGACTCGACCGCGACTGATTACGCCGCATGAGGCGGCACGTCTTCAAGGGTTTCCCGACTACTTCGATTTTACGATGGTTGAATCCGTGACCGCCTTGCGTGAAATGATTGCCAATGCGGTGCCCCCCCCGCTGGCCATCGCATTTGTCTCGGAATTCATCCGCAGGAAGCTCGTTTGACATGGATACAGTCTCCCGTCGCGTGCGCAGCAAGATCATGGCGGCGGTCCCGCAGGAACACTCCGAGCCGGAAATGATTGTCCGGCGGATTGCTCACGGGATGGGGCTTCGCTTTCGACTGCATCGACGTGATCTGCCCGGTTCGCCGGACCTTGTTTTTCCCCGATCGCGGAAGGCCATTTTCGTCCATGGATGTTTCTGGCATCGACATGGATGCAGGCGAACGACCACACCGTCGTCAAACGCCGACTTTTGGCACACGAAGTTCGAGACCAACCGACGCCGCGATCGTAGAGTGATCCGAGAATTGAAGAGTGCCGGATGGGAAGTGCTCATAGTTTGGGAATGCCAAACTCCGAACGTTGAGTCACTGCGTCAGAAACTGCGGACATTCATGTCAAACCGAGTTTCCACACAATCAGCGGTCGCAGTGGAGGTAGCCGGTCGGACCATGCAGAACGGAACGGTCTAAAAACCGATTGAACCAGCGGCAAGATGGCTCGGCAAGATGCAGACACGCGGCGCAGGCGGAACCGCTCTTTTCGCAGCCGGGGTCGAGCGCCCAGCGGTGCTCGGCAAACATGACCTCGTCAATCAGGCGGTCGAGGCGATTTGTCCGCCGTACGCGTCGGTGTCCGACTTCGCGTTGGAGGAAATGGATCACCAACGCGAATGAAATTGGTCGCCGATTGCGTGGAGATGGATCAATCGTCGCTCCGCGACGAGATTGTTTGGCGTGTGACCGACCGTGGGTTGAAACCTGCGCTGGGCGCGGGGCTCCTGACCCCGCACTCAGAGGACCGCAGGTCTCCCACGATTCGGGGAGACCTGCGGTCCAGTCCAGCGGCGGGGTCGGGAGACCGCGCCGAGCGCGGAGTTCCGTTTCAACTCAGCCGATCTCTGACGCGATTCGAGTGGAACTCGGACTTGCCGAAGCGGCTGACCCCGCTTTTTCATTCACTTAAGTTCGGGCGGATGGTTCAAGGCAACAAAGAAAACCGAGCGATAGAACGACAACACCCAGGCACTTGCCGTCGGGTGATCTGCAATCGGCTTGAAGTAGTACTCAAACACGGAACCATCACCGACACACTGCTTTTCAGAGTGGGTAACGGCTGTGATCAATTCGGCAAGGTAGCTTTCAAGTTGTGGATGGCCGCGAAGATCATCATCAGCATAAACACGAACGATATCCTGATACGGAATCGGTCGGCCGAAATGTGTGAAATACAAGCCGCGAGTTGTTCGGGCAATGACGCGACGAATGCGTTCAGAATCGACTTGATACGCGTGAGCAGTTCCGATGAATAAACCGCCCTCGGTAATTACGTCCTTTTGGTGTGTTGCGATGACGAGCGAATTCGTCAACCCCTGAGCCTGAGAACGAGTCAATGACCGCTTGATCGTTTCCCAAAGTTTGTGTCCTTCTGGAGTGGTGCCTGCGTCGTGTCGAATGGCGAGCATCAGACGGAAGTATTCGTCGTCTTTTGAAGCACCGGTATTGCATATGCGGCAACTATCGACCTTGACGAGATCCGACGGTCGCGGCTTCGGAAAGAGGTTTTTCGGGGGAATGTGGTCCTCCGTAGCTGCGGCGACCACTCCGCAGTAAACGCAGCGAGCGGTTCTCGCGTCAGACTGATCTTCGGATTCAAGGTCCATTTGACGAGTCGTATCACCTTGTTGAATCTGGTCCGGCAAGTGCATCTGGTCGTTGATCGTAGAAATTCCAAACAAGTTAGAATTCTTCGCGGCGTTAGTCTGTGGTGCGCACGCCATGCTGATCGAAGAGTTTTTTCAGCGACGAGCCACTTGGCAACCCGCGACGACCTGCTCCCAGCGCCTGGTTAATCGCCTTCCATGATTCGTCCGTTCCGGTCACTTGCCCTGTGTTGTGACTCGGCCAATCTCCGGCCGCTGCCTTATGTGCGAGTGCCCATGCCAGAATCTGCTCAAGGGTCAGCGGTGGAAGGTTCAAATGGTTTCGGACTCCGCGTTGCTGGCCAAGCAATTCGGTCAGTGATGAGCCACCAGGTAGGCTGCGATGTCCATTGATGAGTGCCTGATAAACACGGCCCCACGTTTCATCGGATTCACTGTCAACCGCGCCCGACGTTCTTTTGGGCCATTTACCTGTCCGCGCCTTGTGAGCGTCGGCCCATGCGAAAATCTGATCGGTATTGAGTGGGGAAAGCTCAGATTGATTTCGCACGTCGTGATTCTCTGCAAGCAATTGAGCCAACGAAGAACCGCCAGGGAAACCACGTCGGCCGAACCAAAGCGTTGTGTCAATGTTCTGCCATTTTTCTCCGGGCGCTTCGCTAACCGAGCCGGTTTTTTGTTTTGGCCACTCCCCTGTCCGTTGGAAGTGCGAATCAGCCCAAGCAAGGATCTGATCCTGATTCAGTGGAGGAAGCGATAAACGGTTTGGTACTCCACGCTCTTCCGCAAGCAACTGCGCGATCGACGAGCGACCTGGAAGGCCACGAAGGCCGATTCGCATTGCTGCGTCAATCTTGTTCCAAGTTTCATGGAGTGCGCCGTAGATGGAACCGGAAGTCTTTATTGGCCACTTTCCTGTCCGTGCATGGTGTTGATCCGCCCACGCAAGGATTTTCTCGATTGCCAGCGGCTCTAAATCTCGGACGTTGCGGATACCGCGTTCCTCAGCGAGTAACTTAGCCAGTGAGGAGCCGCCCGAAAGTCCCCGTGCGCCTCGTTTCAGAGTGTCATCCAGGGCTTGCCAAGTTTCACCGGGAGCATCGGCTACTGGCCCCGATTCCTTCTTCGGCCAAATTCCTGTGCGTTTGTGGTGGGCATCAACCCAGCCGAGAATTTGCTCCTTCGATAATTCCGGAAGTGCCATACGGTTTTTTACGCCACGTTTCCGAGCGAGTAACTACTTCGACTGTCCCAAGTTCGACCCCATCCAGGCGAGCGGTCTGTTGATTGAGTGAGCCGCAAGGCGCTAGCCGCGGGTGAATGTGTGAAAACACTGGGAAGAACCCGCGGCTAGCGCCTTGCGGCTCACTGATTCAGACGAAATCAACAGTCCCCGAGCTGGATGGGGTCGTCAAGAAGAATCTGGGACAGTCGAACTGCGCCAGTGATGAACCTCCTGGAAAACTACGGAGTCCCTGCCGAAGTGTCGTGTCAATATTCTGCCACTTTTCACCAAGTGCTTCGCTAACAGGGCCGGAATCCGCAATTGGCCACTCTCCAGTTCGGAGGCGGTGCGCATCAGCCCAAGTCAGAATCTGTTCAATGGTCAACTTTGGCTTGTCGGTCGTCTGCTCGACCGTCCGCACGTAAAACGCTTGTTCAAAGTCGCGCAGAAGCAATCGGGGAACATCGCGCTTGATGTTGCCTGGAAGAGTGATTCGACCGCCGGATTTTGACCGCCGGCCCAACGACAGACGCAGTTGGTCGAGTTCGTCCGCCAGTCGTCGGTCGTGTGCGCGCAATGCCTTGAGCACTTGCCAGACAGGCTCGAAGGCCGATTGCGACAGGACGTGGTCGGCGTCTTCGGACTCGTCGATGAAGACCGGAATCACGATGGTGCCGACCAGCTTGCCTGCGGCTTTGCGAATCACACGGCCAACCGCCTGAATGATGTCGACCATTGACCGCTTTGGGTCGATGAACGCCACGCCGTCGAGGACCGGGACATCGACCCCTTCGCCCAGACAGGCGCAGTTGGAGATGATCCCGCGCGTGCCGTCCGGCAGGTGGCCCAGTCCTTTCAGCAGAGTGGCTCGCTTGTCTGAGATATCGAAGCGCATTCTGAAGGTGTCACTTGCACAACCAGTCGAAGTCGCCGCCGAATGCCGTGCCGTCCGCATCGCCTCGCATCTTCGTTTCGATGTACTCGAAAGTCCCTGCGACTGAAGCGGGATCGGGAGTTGGCATCTCGACTTCGTGATGAATCACAGAGATGGCCCGCCAGACACGCCGCCCGACGTTCGCTGCCGGTTCAGCGGATCAGACAGACCGGACGCGGCACAGTGCCCATCCTCCAGCGAACCGCACGACCACTCGCTTGCGCGTCGTGTTTGCGTGCCGGCGCAGTATTTGTCGCTCAAAAAAAAGCCCTTCGACGTGGTTGTCGAAGAGCTTCATTGTTCGAAAAGTGACCCCAAGGGGATTTGAACCCCTGTTACCGGAATGAAAATCCGATGTCCTAGACCTAACTAGACGATGGGGCCGTACCCACACGAGTGATGTTACCAGTGGAGCAGCATACGCCACTACCGACCGGCAATTCAAATCACTGGCTGGCTGTGACCCGAGGATTCTTCGGAAGGTTCTGAAGAAAACTTAAGTTTTTCATTCAGAATGGCTTCGAGAACCTCCTGCCGATGCACCGATACATCGCGCGGCGCTTCAATTCCAATGCGCACTTTGTCCCCGCGGACATCAACGATTGTGATGACCACATTATCGTTGATGATGATGCTTTCGTTCTTCTTCCTTGATAAGACCAGCATGATTTTCCTCCCGACATCCGGCTTCCCTGCTGCTGCCGAACTTCCGCACCCTGAGCGCAGTCCACCAGCGCACTCACACGAATTTGTTACGGCACATGTTATGCATACAAAATCGAGTGGTCAACAGGCGTTCCGGCAATATTTGCCGGACTATTCCAGCATCGTCCAAGTAAGAACAGGGCGTTCCTTCCTAAAAAGGAGCGCCCTGTCAAACGGATTCTTCTGCCATCGTACAGCGGAGCAGGCCAGTCGAAATTGCTAAAACTAGATCAGGTCTTTCAGCTTCTTGAGTGCTCGGACTTTGACGACCTTCTTGGCGGCCCGGGCAGCGATCTTGATTTCTTCGCCAGTCGCAGGATTGCGTCCCATCCGCTCTTTGGTGGCCGGACGTGTATGGACATAGATCTTCATCATGCCGGGCAGGTTAAAGATGCCTGAACCCTTGGTAATGCTGGTCCCAATCAATGCTTCCATCGCATCCATGACAGCGGTGACTTCTTTCTTGCTCTGTCCGGTGGCTTCTGCCAATGCGTTCAGAATCTCCGTCTTCGACAAGGGCTTATCAGTCTTTTTGGCCATGTGATCAACTCTCCTTCACTGAAAATTCAATGCACGAACAAACCGGAATTCGACTGGGGCGTGAATCGTGTTTTTCAAAAACCCCGTGTTTTTCGCAGGGAAGTAGAGTTCTGAACACCAGGAGTGTCAATCCTGTGCCGCAGAGAAACTTCTGAATTCCCTGAGTTTTTACGGGGAATTTCTCTGTTTCTGACCCGCGAACACTCTGCAGGTACTCAGAATCACACCGCGCGGAGCAGCTGGTGAAAATACGGCGTCCGGATGTCGTCGTGATATTGCTTCTGCACGCGCAGTTGCTCTCACTGCTGCCGCCTGCGCGCTGGATATTCCGGCGGTGCTGCTGTCGCACTCTGTTTTCGATTTCAATCCCGTCTGTTCGGCCTGCAGAAGCGGGCAGGATGCTCATGTCCCTGCGAGTGATTTCAGGTCAATACCGGCGTCGTATTCTCAAGACACCATCCGATGATTCGACCCGTCCGTATACCGATCGAGTGCGGCAGATTGTCTTTGACAGACTGCGTGATTTCGTGCCCGGAGCCCGCGTCGCCGACGTCTTTGCCGGGGTCGGAACGATGGGCATCGAGTCACTCAGTCGTGGTGCACACTCCTGCGTGTTTTACGAATCCAATCCTGACATTCATGAACTGCTGGTGTCGAACGTGGCGACGATTGCACCGGCGGCTCGAACAATCTGCTGGCGCACCGACGTCCGCCGCACCTCGTTCAGGCCTCACGGCGGTGACGACTTCCTGCCGTATTCTCTGATTTACTTTGATCCGCCGTATCGCCGTGCGGATGAGATTTCTCCAGGACGCCCGCTGGCCGCCAGTCTCAAACGACTGTCGCGAGTGAACATCTCTTCGCCTGAATGCCTTTTGATTCTGCGAACACCGGAAAAATTCGAGACGCCCGAAGTCAATGGCTGGAGCGTTCACGACTGCTGGGAACTGTCGTCCATGATGGTCTGGATCCTGAACAAACCCGGTACGTTGACGGATGATGATGCGGGGGATGAATCCGAAAACGAGCATGCAGAAGCGGATACCGATCCCAGCGAGGGTCCGGAGTAGTGCCAATACGCGGTGATTGCGGGAACCCTTCGGTTCCGCCGGACGCCCGTCGAACAATTACACGGCGATGATCAGCCCTTTTTTATAGACGACTTTTCCTCGACGACCATGGTGCGTCCATTTCTTTCACGTTCTTCGTCAGGAAGTCCACGATGTCCTTATTCGTGGTGTCACCAAAAGTGCCTTCGATAAATCCCTCGGCGCGAGTCTTGCCGGCGACAAGTGTGATTTTGCGTGCGTCTTTGAACTGGTCTCCTTTGAGTTCCACGGCCTTGAAGATCTTCTCGGCGCTGCGGACATCGTCGGGGATATCTTTTGAGGCGACCACATGAACCGCGATCTCCAGACCCTTGACGGTTTTCAGAATCGTATTCGCGTTGATGTTCTTCACAGTAGAATTCGGGCTGTACATGATCAGAGCCCGGACGTCCTGACCACGCGGTGTGCGTGCCTCAAGTGTCGGTGCGTCCGGGTACGGAGGTTTGGCCCAGTCTGCCACGGCGAATGCGGCTGCAACCATCGCACTGGAGCCGACCGACACGATGCCCAGCTTCCGAATGTTCAGCTTTTCCTCCTTGTGTTTTTCCATCACAAACGTTTTGACGGCCTCAAGGTCGACGGTGGCCATCACGGCATAATCCATGGCACTCATCTTCACTGTCGGCGGCTCAGTCCCTGTGGCCGGCGGCAGACTATCGCCATGCTTTCGAAGATCCACCGCCACGACCGCAAAACCACTCTTCTGCAGCGCAAGTGCGGTGAATTGCCACACGCGGCGATTGCGGATATCTTTTTTGTCCGGGCCTTCAGCACCCGGCAGCAGAATCACAACCGGCGATTCCTTCCCTGCTGCGGACTCATAATAGGTGATGTGAATCGGCCAGCCGTCACTGGCAGTCAGGATTTCATCCTGAGCCTCTCCTTTTCCTGGTGCAGCTTTGGGCGGCTGCGTTTTCGCCGCCTGCTTGCCCGCCTGCTGAGACCCTGCCGGATTTGTCCCCGATTTTTGCTGCGCCGGTGCGGGCTCCGCCAGCAGAAGCATCGCAGCGCAGACGGCCGCACCTCGAATTAATCTCGCAGACAACGATAACTCAGGCATCGCTTTGCTCCGCATGGCATACGTGAACGAACTCGTCCGGGGAAAACAGCCCTCATTAGATTCTCTGCTGTTACGCCGCATGGTCAAGCCCGCAAAGCAGACTCCGGGAAAATCCATGAAGTCCACGGAACGGATTCGCTGCAGACTCCCGCTTGTTCGGCCCCACTCCCGACCCGCCTTGCTTTTCGCCCGCAAAGTCAGCCTCTATCATCCGACCGTCGCAGGTTCGCTGTTCGGATTTCTCGGAGACACGATCGGGGATTACCTCTCCGCAATCCCCTGAGTCCGTTCAGTGGACCAGCTGAGCGTCTTAAAATCGAGTCAGGACTGAATCCGGCCGGGACTTTCCGTCACGGCACCTGACGCTATGGTTATCTTTCGTTTCGAGAGGCATGTTAAAAATGGGTCTGTTCACCGGCAAAAAGGGCATCGTGCTGGGGATCGCCAACGATCATTCCATTGCCTGGGCAATTACCGAGCACCTGCACCGCGAAGGTGCCGAAATCGGGTTCACTCACCTTCCGGATACCAGTGACCGGCCCAAGAACCAAAACAAAGTCGCCAAACTGGTCGATCCGATCGGTTCAAAATTTCTGATGCCGATGGACGTTTGCAACGACGACCACATTGCCGCAGTCATCGACAAAGCGGCGTCGACGTTCGGAAAAATTGACTTCATCGTCCACAGCATCGCGTTTGCACCGCCAGCCGACCTCACCGGACCAACCTACGCCTGCAGCCGCAATGGTTTCAAACTGGCAATGGAAATCAGTGCTTACAGCCTGCTGGCCGTCGCAGGTGCCGCAAAGAAGAAAGACGCACTCAGCAGTCATGCCAGCCTGCTGACTCTATCGTATTTCGGCGGCGAAGAAGTCATCCCCGGTTACAACCTGATGGGCATCTGCAAAGCGGCGCTCGAATGCTGCGTGAAGTATCTGGCGAGCGAGCTCGGCTCGTCCGGTACACGCGTCAACGCGATCAGCGCCGGGCCCGTTCGAACCGTCAGCGCGATGGGAGTCGGTGACTTCAAGCAGATGCTGGATCTCTACGACGGCGTCGCCCCCATGCGCCGCAACATCACCGCGGACGAAGTCGGCAAGATGGGCATGGTCCTGCTGAGCGACCTGTCGAGCGGCGTCACCGGCGAAGTCGTCCACGTCGACTGCGGCTTCAGCATCATGGGCGCCCCGCCGGCGGATTTCATGGCGAAAGCGGCAGCGGCTGCTGCGAGCTGAAAATAGCCGGTTGCCGACGGTAGTTTTTCTGGTGTCACGGGACCAGGCGAAGAAACCCTGACATAACCACTGTGCCGCGAAGCTCCGCGTCGCGACTTCACGATGCGGAGCATCGTGCCACATTGGGAGATCCAGTTTTGTCAGGGGTTGCATATTCCATTGAGCACGCGTTGTTGCGTCGGCGGGACGTTTCAACCGAGCTATTCGCTCCGGGAGACATTGAGTATCTGGATCGTCGAATCTGAAAGGGCAACCGCCAAGCGCGAGCCATCACTCGACCATCCGAGCGCGTTCGGAAGTGCTGGCAATGACGGGCGTGCGACGATGGCTCCGTTGGCTGCGTCAATCAGCAACAATTCGCGATCAAACGTCTTCGGTTCGGCTCCAGCCTTCACAATGACTGCAGCGAGGAGTTTCCCAGCCGGATCGAAACTCAAACTCACAAAATCCCCAGCATGGACATGAATCGAGGCAATCTGTGCGTCGCGTTCCATGTCATGCAGAATGAGATGATGTTGCTCGGCGGATGCCTCATTCCAAAGGAAGCCGACAAGGACGCCCGTTTCAGGACAGACGACGGAATCCCAGTGGAACCGCTTCGCATGTTGAATTGGCCGTCCGTTGGAATTCCGAGTCAATGAGTATTCATACCAACGATCTCCCCATCGAACGGCAACAGAGTGTTCTTTCTTCAGCGATGAGACAAACGCAAGGCATGTCATCAGACATGTCGTGTTCACTGGCATTGCTCCGCTCATCCATACGACACAGAGGATCGCGCCCGACCTGCGACGAAAACTGTTATTGAGTAAAGACGTCAGTGAGTCGCAGCGGCATTCGACACAGGGCTGTTGGCAGCGAAGACGCTGCATCGACGGACTCCGAAACCAGATAACCATCGTTGGCCGGACGGCGGAAGACAATCACTCGTTTTTCTTCCGGCAAAACGAGCCAGAATTCCGGGATTCCGGCCGCCGCGTAAACGGTCGCCTTTGCATTGTCGATTGCGACCGTCGTGATCGCGACTTCAGCAACAAGCATTGCTGAGTCCGGGTGACGATTGCGAAAGTCGCTGCGTGTGCCGGCAACGATGGCAAGATCGGGCTCAGGTTCTGACCGGGCAAACGTCAGAGGCTGCTCGACACGAAGATGCAGGCCATCCTTCAAGTGGGTCCGAAACCACTCCGCAAGGAACTCGACCGTCCACGAATGCAGCGGAGACTTTCCCATTTTTTCGACGATGACTCCTTCGAGCAGTTCCGTTTTCTCGGGGACGATTCCGGACGCACACAGGCGGTGATACTGATCGACGTCGAGTCTCAGGATCGTGTCAATCACGCCGGGGGCGTCCAGTACATTCTGCGTTCGCATTCGTTCCGGTCTCTATGCTCAGCAACGGTCGATCTCTGAAAATCAGCTTACCGTGATTGCCTGGCGGAAAACAGTCTTTGGGGACGCGATCCCCGCTGAAATAATCAGCTTCCGGAAGGCTGAAGTAAAGGCCACTCACAAAGGCAAGCCGGCCACATGGCGAAGCTGAAAGTGAGCGTCATTCCGACAACCGAGCAGCATATCGTTTGGTCCTTCCGGGTTTGGATACGTCAGTCCACAACTTGGATGCCGTCAAGCTTTGCCTGAACACGAGTCCGTAGTGCAGGCTCGCCGTCCGGATAAAGTTCTTTCAACAGCACCTTGAAACTGGCTGCATAGTCAGGGTGTTCGTCGACCAAATCGGACATGACGAGCAGCATCAACTGCTGTTGGAATTGCTTGCGAACAATCTCGGAGAGAATCTGGCCGCTTCCGAAATAACCAGTCACATTATCGGGATTCTGCTTTCCGACTACTTCCAGGGATCTCTGGAGGTCCGATTCAGAAAGGCCGTCGGATGCCAGGAGTGTGATCACCTCCTGGACTGACAACGCCGATGCGGTGCTGTTCTCCACCTCTGCAAGAAAAAGGTCGATTTCCGGCGCAAACACCTCTCTTGCATTCGGATACGCTTGAATCGCCTCCCAGTTGCCACCGTAACTTCGGCTCCCTGTGTTGCACAGCAACCGACGACACACTTCCTCGCCAAGCTCCCAGTCTATGATTGCCGCCGGTGCTTCTTCGAGCAGCAACGAGATCGTCAGTGGATCCGGGCTGACGGATTGCTCCTCGTGAGCAGCTCGAATTTCGATCGCTGTCCTCACCGGCTCGAAATCGTGTCGACACTTTGCGAGTGCGATTGCAGCAGCCAACCAAGTCTTGTCATCCATGTATTCATCAGTATTCTCGTTCGCCGCAATCTGCAGATACCTGGCTTTGTCAGCCTCACACCGTTTCCGCAAAGCTTCCGCGGTCGAGTCATCTTTGAAGCAGATCTGGCGTAAAGCGCCGGCGGCAGCCACGCTGTTTGCCTGAAAGAACCCCGTGTCGATACTGGTGGAGACGTAATGCTCTCGTTCATCAGTCACGGCGGCTGGAAGTGCAGACTCGGCAAAGCGACCCTGAATTCCGAGACTGCCGACAGCCTGCATGGCTGCGGCTGCGGTTTCAGGATTCCAGCTCTCGATTTTTTCGAGCAACAGTTGTTTTGCCTCTTCGTTTCCGTTCCTCACAAACGCCGGCAACAGCTCCACAGCATCAAGATGCAGCATAGAGCGAGGGCGACGCACGTAAGCGAACGCCAACTCCGGGCTGAGACCAGACTCCGGGACAAATTTCAGTGCGGTTCCGCGGACGTTGAACGACTGGTCTCTCAGCATCGTTCCCAGGATCTCGTCATCAATGGCATCACATGTCATCCATTCGCCGGCAGCCTTCGCAGCCTGTTCCCGGATTTCTGTGTCAGGATCAGTCAGTAGCGGACGCAATGCGCATCTGGACTTCGTCAGTCCATGTTCCTCGATCGTCGACCGGAAATGGAAAACCGGAAATACTGCCGGTCCAAAGGAAAAGGGATGGTCTGACATCCGGACTTCCTTCGTCAGCATCTGCCGCCGCATCTCGGTCGTGAGTTTGCTGACGGAAAGGACCGAGACGGCTTGTGGTTGAGCTGTCTGTGCGGGCGACGATTCTTCCCACAACACAGAGCAGCCTGCCAGCAACGTAAACCGCATCACGGTGAGATACATTGTTTGTTCTCCGCTTCGGTCAAACTCATGCTGACTGTCTGCCGAATGCGAGTCGACGAGATCATCGCACAGTGTTTTCATCTGCAAGGAATCGGCAATCCCGCAGTTTCATCCGATCACCTCGGCCTGCAGCAAAACTTCATTGCGGATTGATGCCGCTGCGTAACCAAGGGCCTGGCGAACGTCTTCAGCCGTAAGCTGCGGATAACGTACAACGATCTCGGCCCCCGTGGCACCGGATGCAATCAGATCCAGAATAAACTCAACACTGATTCGCGTGCCCCTGATGATCGGCTTGCCGCCCAGAATCTCCGTGTTTGAAGTAATTCGCTGGAACATGGGATCCTTTCTGCATCGGACGATTCAAACAAGTTCTGAGACGGCGAACGTCGAACAGGGGCAGTCCCGTCTGGCGGTTACGGAGTATACCCCAGATTCGGTGCCAGCCAGCGTTCCATATCTTTCACAGTGCGATTCATCCGGGCGGCGTAGTGTTCGACCTGGTCCCTGGTCACGCGGTCGACGCTGAAGTAACGAGCTTCCGGAAGGCTGAAATAGAGTCCGCTCACCGATGCGGCCGGCCACATGGCGAAGCTGGATGTGAGCGTCATACCGATCGTCTTGTCCGGCTCCAGCAGCTTCCAGAGATCGCCCTTCGGCAGATGATCGGGACATGATGGATAGCCGAATGCCGGGCGAATTCCACGGTACTCTTCTTCGATCAGTTGCTCGCTCGTCAGACCCTCAGACTTGCCGAAGCCCCATTCTCGGCGAGCCTTTGCGTGAAGGTATTCGGCGAATGCTTCGGCAAAACGGTCGGCCAGGGCCTTGATCATGATGGCCCGATAGTCGTCCCCCGCGGCCTCCGCCGATTTCGCCAATTCATCGCACCCGTGACCAGCGGTGACAGCGAAGGCTCCGAGGTAATCGGGAGCAGGATTCGGGATTTGGGATTCAGGATTCAAGGCTGGATCGCCGGAGAATCGCGATGCGTGTTTCTGAACCCCGTTTCCTGATTCCTGATTCCTTGCTTCTGTATCCTGAATCCTGAATCCTGAATCCTGCAGCGGCGCGATGTAATCGGCGAGGCTGCGAAAATCCTTCTGACCGACTCGTTCCCACTGCTGCCGCAGCATCGGGAAGCGCATCAGTTCCTTCGACCGAGTTTCGTCGGTCCACAGAATGATGTCATCGCCGTCGGAATTTGCAGGCCAGAATCCGTAGACGGCTTTGGCGATGAGGTTCTTGTCCGCCAGCAGCGTCTTGAGTTCGGCCTGCGCATCGGCGAACAGTTTGCGGGCTTCTTCTCCGACAACCTCGTCGTTCAAAATCTTCGGATACTTGCCGATGAGCTGCCAGGAGCTGAAGAACGGCGACCAGTCGATGTACGGAACCAGTTCTTCCAGCGGCAGACTTTCGATCACTCGCGCGCCGAGGAAATCGGGCTTTGGAGGAACATAGTTGGCCCAGTCGATCGTAAATCGTTTCGCCAGTGCGTCCTGATAGGGAACCAGAGCCACCTGCTGTCTCTGATCAAACGAAGCTTTCGCTTTGACCTGAGCTTCCACATTCTTCGCGACGAATGCCGGCTTGCGATCCGCATCCAGCAGCGCTTCGACGACACCAACCGCCAGCGACGCATCACCGACATGAACGACCGGCTGATCAAAGGCCGGCGCGATCTTCACGGCCGTATGTTTCGCGCTGGTCGTGGCGCCGCCGATGAGCAGCGGGACGGTGAATCCCTGCTCTTTCATGGTCCGGGCGACGATGATCATTTCTTCCAGCGACGGTGTGATCAGGCCGCTGAGTCCGATGATGTCGACGTTGTGTTTAACGGCTTCTTCAAGAATTCTTTCACATGGCACCATTACGCCGAGATCGATCACTTTGAAGTTGTTGCACCGCAGAACGACCGCGACGATGTTTTTGCCAATGTCGTGGACGTCACCCTTCACCGTCGCGATCAGGAACACGCCACGGTTACTTTCGGCCGCGACTGAACCGGACGATTGTGCAGTCGCAGCGAGAGCAACGGCTTCCTCGCGAGTACCCCGAAACAGTCCCGAGTCTTTGAAGTACTGCGATGCATTTCCCGCCGCGACCGCCGCTTTCTCTGCTTCCATGAACGGCTCAAGCCATGCGACAGACTTCTTCATCACGCGCGCCGACTTAACCACCTGAGGCAGAAACATTTTCCCCGCGCCGAACAGTTCACCGACGACGTTCATCCCGTCCATCAGCGGGCCCTGGATAATGTCCAGGGGCCGCGGATACTTCAGACGAGCTTCCTCCGTATCCTGATCGACGTAGTCCGTGATGCCCTTCAGCAGCGCATGCTGCAATCGTTTTTCCACAGACTCTTCCCGCCATTCCTCGGCTTTCCGCTTTCCGCTTTCCGCTTTGTTCTTCACCCGCTCGGAAAGATCCACCAGTCGCTCGGTTGCGTCAGGACGGCGATTCAGAAGGACGTCTTCGATATAAACCAGGAGCTCTTTGTCAATCTCTTCGTAGACCTCCAGCTGTTGGGGATTGACAATCCCCATGTCCAGCCCGGCCTGTATCGCGTGATACAGGAACGCCGCATTCATCGCTTCGCGCACGGCATCGTTACCACGGAACGAGAACGACACGTTGCTCACGCCGCCCGACGTCTTTGCTCCGGGGCATTCTTTTTTGATGCGGCGAACTGCTTCGATGAACTCGACGGCGTAGTTGGCGTGTTCTTCCATACCCGTGCCAACGGTCAGAATGTTGGCATCAAAAATGATGTCCGTCGGCGGGAATCCGACGGTTTCCGTCAGCAGCTTGTAGGCTCGTTTGCAGATGCGGACCTTGTTTTCACAGTCGGCCGCCTGACCGAATTCGTCGAAGGCCATGACGATCACCGCGGCCCCGTATCGTCGAACGAGCTTTGCGCGATGCAGGAACTCAGCTTCGCCTTCTTTCAGGCTGATGCTGTTGACGATGCTCTTGCCGTGACAGCATTTCAGTCCGGCTTCGACGACCTTCCAGTCCGAGCTGTCGATCATAATGGGCACACGGATATTGTCGTCGTGCAGCAGCCACAGGAATTTCTCCATGCAGCGAGCCCCGTCGAGCAGCCCTTCGTCCATGTTCACGTCAATCACATTCGCGCCGCCTTCGACCTGATCACGGGCGATACTGATGGCTTCCTCGAACTTGTCTTCGCGGACCAAACGCAGAAATTTGCGGGAGCCGGCGACGTTCGTCCGTTCGCCAACGTTCATGAAATTCGCCTCGGGCCGCAGCGCGAGATAGTCAAATCCTGAGTACGTCGACCAGCCGTTGCCCTGAGGGATCCTGCGTGGCTTTAATCCCTGCACAGCATCAGTGACTTTGCGGATGTACTCCGGCGTCGTCCCGCAGCATCCACCGACGATGTTGAGCAGTCCGGCTTTCGCGCTCGCAAAGAGCAGTTCTGAGAACTCGCTCGCCGAACTGTCAAAGCCGCCCATGCCGTCCGGCATCCCGGCATTCGGATAGCAACTCACATACGACGTCGCCATGTTCGACAGCGTCTCGAGATACGGCTTCATCTGCTTCGGCCCCAGCGCGCAGTTGAAGCCCACGCTCAACGCCGGAAAATGCTCGACAGAGGTGTAAAATGCTTCGACGCTCTGACCCAGCAGGGTCACGCCGCCGGCGAACACGGTGCCGGAAATCATCACCGGAATCTCGCGGCCCTTTTCGTCGAACACCGCATAAATCGCAAACAGACAGGCCTTCATGTTCAGCGTGTCGAAACTGGTTTCCGGAAGCAGCACATCGCAGCCACCGTCCATGAGTCCCCTGATCTGCTCGGCGTAGGACGCGACCATCTGATCGAACGTGAACGGCCGCGAGCCTGGCTTGTCCGCGTTCATGGAGAGCTGGACTTTTGTCGGCCCGATACTGCCTGCGACATAACGCGGCTTCTTCGGATTGCGGGCTGTCTCCTGATCACAGACCGCTCGCGCCAGCTCCGCTCCCGCCTTGTTGATCTGATACGTCAGATGCGACAGCTGGAATTCTTCCATCGACACGAGATTGGCGTTGAACGTATCGGTTTCGATGATGTCCGCACCAGCATCCAGATACTGCTGATGAATCCTGCTGATCATCTTGGGCTGAGTCAGCACGAGCAAATCCGTGGCGTTCCTGACGTCCACGTTGTGATTTTTGAGGAGCTCACCTCGATAAAACGCTTCATCCGGATTGGCCGACATGATCAGCGCGCCCATCGAGCCGTCGATGACCAGAATGCGTTCACTGAGCAGTTCGCGAATGTCGGGTCTGTGGATCAGCATTTGTCTCGGTGGCTTCAAAATAAGCCCGGCATTTTCAAAATGCCAAGCCTCTGCACGGTCGCGCGGAATGAGGGAAAACGGCATTCTAGATGCACTGCAGCAGGACACAAAGCTGCGTTTCGCGGTTCGATCAGTATTCGGCGAAGCGGCTACTGTTGACCCGCCGCTCCGCCGGCGGGGATTCTGCCGAAAGAGGACCATGGGGAAATCTTCCGATCCTCAATTCACCGGCTTTCAAGGGTTCCGCAGGAGTGGTAGCATCTCCGGCACGGCTTTGTGTGCCGCACTTTCACCTGTTTCAGGACCGCCAATGCTCTTCCTGCTGAGCTTCCTGCAGATCGCAATACCCGCCGGCGGAGCGGCGGGACAACAGTAGTGGCGCTCCGACTACAATGATCCGGGATGAATGGCTTCTTGCGTCCCCTTCGCCGCGGGCTTCAGTCCTGGCAGTTCCACCTGACCGGGGCGGTCGCGGCCTATTCTGAGAGTGAAAGTCCCGTCGGTGAACACCGGTGCGACGAAGGTCGGTCCCTCGGATCGCACCGTATACAGCACTTCCCCGCTCGATTCTTCGACCACCTGAAACACCGCCGAGTCTGCGTCGTCGATGGTGACTTCCGGAAGCCAGCCGACGGGTTTGCGGCCGTCGTTGGCATCCATCGAGACGGTGATCGGCCAGCCGGGATACTGCTCCCTGTCGCCGCTTGAGACGTCCGAGAATCTGGGCCAGCATTCAAAGGTGATGGTGCGTTTCACCTTGTCAAACCGAGCGATCCCGTAACCATCGCCCCGCAGTTTCTCGTCCGACGGGTCAGCCGGATTGGCGTATGCCAGCATCGTGATCAGATTGCCGAGACCGTCTTCGTAATCGCCGGTCCAGGGAAGCGGACTTCCCGCAACGGGATTCGGTCCGGCCTGTTCATCGAGCGGATGCCACCAGCGGCCGTAGATCGTGTTGACAATAGCCGGGCTGGTAAATGCAAACGGCCCGTCGCCGTGAGATTCAATCCCGTGTTTCACGACCACAGCCAGATGCTGATCGCCGCAAAGGTGCACGGCGCGCGCTCTT
>Ga0163144_10003858_pt1 | contig 34084 bp, 30 predicted proteins | sample OliLak19BULKMAT1_FD_123175 | JGI IMG/M metagenome (GOLD analysis project Ga0163144, IMG submission 123175) | Freshwater microbial mat bacterial communities from Lake Vanda, McMurdo Dry Valleys, Antarctica - Oligotrophic Lake LV.19.BULKMAT1 | ecosystem: Environmental > Aquatic > Freshwater >... | reverse complement strand
GGCGGGCCACATACCATTACTTTGGCACCCAGTTTTTGAAGCGCAAAAATATTTGATAGCGCCACGCGTGAGTGAAGAATGTCTCCAATGATGGCGATCTTTTTTCCTTCTACTGATCCTAACCGTTCGCGTATGGAATATGCATCTAACAGGGCCTGAGTAGGATGCTCATGCGTGCCATCACCGGCATTCACAATATTGGCTTTGATATGTTTGGCCAAAAAGTGAGGTGCTCCTACACTGGCGTGACGCATCACCACCATATCTACTTTCATGGCCAATATGTTGTTCACTGTATCCAACAGGGTTTCGCCTTTTTTTACAGAACTGGTGGATGCTGAAAAATTCACGACATCGGCTGAGAGTCTTTTTTCTGCCAACTCGAACGATAGCCGTGTACGTGTAGAGTTTTCAAAGAAAATATTAGCGATGGTTACGTCTCTCAGAGAAGGTACTTTTTTGATCGGGCGGTTAATGACTTCTTTAAACGTATCGGCCGTTTCAAAAATCAACTCAATGTCTTTTCGGGTGATGTTTTTGATTCCTAATAAGTGCCGTTGACTGAGTGTTGACATGGTGTTTATTCCTTATCGATTAACCAAATTCTGTTCTGCTTATATCCCTGGACTTGTAATTCTACCAACACCCGTTGCGATTCGAGGGTATTAACAAACTTTCCCACGTAGTCGGCAGAAATAGGCAGGTCACGGGTGTTCGTGCGATCTACCAGTACCAGCAGTTCTACTTTTGCCGGTCGGCCAAAGGCAATCATGGCATCCAGGGCAGCTCTTACTGTGCGGCCGGTGTATAGCACATCATCAATCAACACTACATCTTTTCCTTCAATCACAAACGGCACTTTTGTTTCACTGGCTTTGGCCGGAGTATCGCGTCTTCTGAAATCATCCCGGTAAAAGGTGGTGTCGAGGAAGCCAAGCGGGATGTCTTTTTTAGTAAGCTTCTTCAGTTTTTTTTGTATCATTTCGGCCAGATAGATGCCCCGTGGCTGAAGGCCCAGGATCACACAATTTTCAAAAGTGGAATGATTTTCTATTAACTGCTCGCAAAGGCGGCCGAGGGTGATATCAAGCAGGTCCGAATCAAAGATTAGTTTCTTCTGCATATGCTTGCGCGAAAATAACAAAAAGGAATGGTTTTCTATTGATATTTTAGTTTGTTAATAAAAAGCACTTTTCGCCCCAAGTCATTCTTACCATCTTTTGAGTTACGAACGAATTGAATGCCATACGCATAGAAATAGGGATCATACCAATATTCAAGGGCACTTGATTCCGTATCCTTTTCTCTGACTATATCATCTTCATACTTTGACGTTAAGACTTTTGTTGATTTACCCTCCACTACCTGGTTACGCTGTATGGTTTTACTCCTCAGCGCATTGTCGAAAAGGTAGAGCATTCCTAACTGGTCATCCTTTGACGCCAGTTTCACATATTGATTGAGCGTAAATGTTTTTATGTCATTAATTTCAAAGGAATTGTCCCATGTCAATTTGCCATTTCTGTCAAACCCGATCACGGAGGCGTGTGTGTAACGATAACCATCAAAGATGCGTTCGCCCCGAACGGTGGAGCCTGAGTAAATAGAGTTTCCACCAAAAAAGCCGTATGGGTTTGCATACGTGTAGCGAGGGTAATAGACTTCTCCCAACAAAAGAAATTCGTTTCCATGCTTATGCAGTTCGTGGGGTAAGAAACGATAGGCCTTCCTGTTCTGCTTTCCTCTTTGTTTTCTTTTTTCAATTCTTGCCAGCACCCGGCTTTCCCGCTTTGGCCTCATGAATTTGAAGAAGTTTTCCAGATCACTGAAATTATAATACTTTAAAGCGGGCTTATCTCCAGGGATTACCTCAGTCGTAAAAATCCCCCGACTGAATTCAATATTGCGCAGGCCAAAACTGCCAGCGATGATGAGCGTGCCATCCTGGGTTCTTAACGATTTTCCAAAAATCAGGTTTTTATCAAGACCACCTTCCAATGTTGTTGCCTGTATAAGATCACCTTCCGGAGTATAACTACGAATCAACAATACTTTTTTTCGTTGTGTGTTCCGGATGCTCACAATGATGTCGATCAAGCCATCTTCATATGTTTTTATTTGATTGATTTCACCCAGGTCGTTGAAGAAACCCGGCAAAAGCCGGGTTCGGCCTGATGCAAAACTGAAATGAAGAACCACGGGGCGGTAGTTAAAATATCCGCCAATGAGAATGGCGTTTGTAGAGATATTGAAATCAGTAGGATTAAATGGGATTAAATTTTTAACCAGATAGCTTCGATAACCCCGTGAACTAATATCCATCGAAATCACGGTGAAATCAAAATTTCCATACGCTATTGAACGCAGCAACATATATACGACCTGGTCGTGCGCAACGACCATGGCAATGGATAGATTTTTTTCTACCGTTATTACTCCTCTCCAATTTTCGTTAAGGGTGGTATCAAGTTTTATTAATTCAAGTTGATCCCTCGTTTTTCCTTTTATTCTTCGCTGAACCAGAATTCCTTCTTTTGCTAAGGAAGTAACTTGAGGACTCTCAACACCAAATCGATTTTCCAGAATAAGTTCATAGCGATCAAGCTGAACAACCTGCCCAAGGCAAGGAAGCGCAAGACATACGGTTATAATGAAACTAATCGATCCTGATTTTATTGATGTAAAATACATACCGCGTTGGATCTTCAGATTGTTTTTCCTGGTCTTTTATGCGTTGATGGCCCCATGAGTACATATAGTTTTGATACCAAAACCTTACGTTTCCATTTTCTGAATCTGAACGCACCACCTCTCCCGGTTTTTCAAGCAAAGTTTGAAGGGTGTCAAGACTGCCTCCATCGGGGGTATAGTGCATGACTCGAATCTCCTTTTCTTTTTTGTAGGCGAGAGCAATATTATCTTCATTAAAAACAAAGTCGGAAGTTTGTTCCAGTCCGTTAGACTTTTCTCCTTCAAGAACCAATCCGTAATCGTTGATCAGGGTTCCTGTAATATCAAAGACCAGCAGGGAAGAATGTAAAATTTTTGTCTCACCAACCTGTGAAGGCCCATTGTTATATTGATAGGGGGAATTATAGTAACGACTCATAAAGGGGTTGTAGCCATACGGGCTATACCCTCCGCCATAGTAGTAAGGATTGGAGAAGCCTGTCATGTATGGAGTAGAATTGAAATTCGCAGAAGGTTGATACACTTCGGTCAGAAGAGCATATTCACCCGGACGTTCTTCCATTCGCATCACGGATGCATATGCTTTAAAGTCAGGTATGGTTCCTGCGGTTTTTGCTTGCAAAGACTTTTGTTTTAATTTCGCGGCACGTTTTGGTGATTGATATTCGAGAAAGCGTTCTAGCCCACCAAAATCATAGAACTTAATCGGTTGATCAGAGAATGGGTCGGCCAGCACCGAATAAATCCCTGATGCCTGTTTTGATGTGCCCACGGTCCATGTTCCTGAAATTAATAGTTCATCGTTCATAAGGGTGCTGGTAATTCCTGAGAGGATGGATCGCTTTCCATCAATTTCAATGGACTCGTCAAATAGCACAGCCCCGGTAGCATCGAACGTTTTCAGGATTAGTCTTTTCTTCTCTTTTGAGTTTCGATCGATGATCAATGCATTGAACGTATTGTTGGTATTTATTCGCAGGTCCAAAAGCTCCGTTTCTGAAATAAAAAATCCCGGAACGATTTTTAAATTTTCTGTTTCAAGATCATAAATTAAAACAGCCGGATCGTTGTTTACATAACCGCCCAATACAACCACTTCACTAAGAACTCCGAAGTGAGTTATTTTAAAAGTCAGTTGTTGTTTGATGATAAATCTCTTCACATCTCGCGTTTGTGTGTGAATGGTGAAAAGGTTCAGGTCACTTCCTTCATGTTCACTGGTTCTGAATAGGATGTAGATATTGTCGTCTTTGTATTCATAACCAACCAGTCGTAAACGGGCTTCGATGTCCATTTCCAAATTCCAGGACTCTTTCAGATCTGAATTTAATCCTATCAATTCCCATAATTTTTTTCCGTCACGATATTGATCTTTATCATGAATCAATAAAACCCCTCTTTCTCCCATGGGTACCAGGATGAATTCGGCATCATCGTTTTTCTGCTCGCGTTCGTAACGGGCGGTTTGTTCAACCTGGGCAAGTGCCATAAATGAAAATAAGAGGAAAACTCCCAGCAGGTAAAGTTTACTAAAAAATGGAGGGCATTGTTGCTTCATATTCTATTTCTCACTCATGCCGATCACCAGATCAAACTCTTCTTTCCTTACTGGCTGAACGGATAACCGTGAGTTATTCACCAGCACCATGTTGGCAAGTTGCTTTTCCTGTTTTACTGTTGCCAGGTTTACCGGGTTCTTTAATTTTTTTATGGGCTTTATTTCTACAGCTGCCCAGTCTTTGTCTTTGGGATCGGGGAAATGTTCGCGGGTAATTTCAGCGATACCAATAACGGCCTTATCATCCATGCTGTGATAAATGAATGCGAAATCTCCTTTTTTCATCGCTTTCAAATTATTGCGAGCATGAAAATTTCTAACACCATCCCATACCGCTTTTTTATCACGCACAAGGTCATTCCAGGAAAAAGTGCCCGGCTCTGTCTTCATTAACCAATAATTCATACAAGAAGTTTATTTAAGTTTATTCGTTGTCGAACTCCATCAGAACGTAACGGAAGCCTGACCAAAATTATTAACCTATCAAAGTAACTAAAATAGCAAATTGTATTCGTATTTTTCTGAGGTTTCAAGTGAATTGAGTCTGTAATGAAGATTTTAATTATTCGTTTCTCTTCCATTGGGGATATTGTGCTCACCACCCCGGTGATACGCACACTGAAAACCCAGTTGGAAGATGCCGAAATTCATTATGCTACAAAAGTTCAATACAAGGGTATTCTTGAGTTCAATCCCTATATCGACAAACTTTTTTTTCTTGAAGGCAGTGTAAGTAAACTGATCGATCAGCTACGATCGGAACAGTACGATTACATCATTGACTTACATCGCAATCTGCGCACACGGATTATCAAAACTGCTTTGAATAGGAAGTCGTACAGCTTCGATAAGTTAAATTTTAAAAAGTGGCTCAAAGTCAATTTGAAAATTGACCAGCTGCCACCGGTTCATATTGTTGACCGGTATTTGAACACCGTTGCGCCCCTGGGAGTAAAGCCAGATGCCCTTGGTTTAGATTATTTTATTCCAGAAAAAGATGAGGTGCCGCCCGACTGGCTACCGGAAACTCATCGGAAGAATTTTGTTGCCTACGCCATAGGCGCTCAACATACTACTAAAAAACTGCCCTTGCCACGAATGATCGAATTGTGTGATCGAATTAACAAACCGATTGTATTGCTTGGCGGCAAAGAAGATTTTGATACCGGAGAAAATATCCGTGCCTTCTTTGAAAAAACTGTTTCTTCAGAGTATGAGGCAGGCTTGTTTGAGTTGAATAAAAAAACCGCCATCTATAATGCTTGCGGAAAGTTTAACCTGAATCAATCGGCCAGCTTGATAAAAAGAGCCAGTCACGTTTTTACGCACGATACCGGGCTGATGCACATTGCCGCTGCCTTTAAGAAAGAAGTGTTTTCTATTTGGGGTAATACGATACCCGAATTTGGGATGTATCCCTACCGCACCAAGTTTACCGTGTTTGAAAACAAGAAGATCAGTTGCCGGCCTTGTTCAAAGATAGGTTTTGAAAAATGCCCCAAAGGACATTTTAAGTGCATGAATGAAATCGTGTTTGATTTTTACCTTCCTTAAGCGTTCGGTTAGTAAGCTCTTACCAACTTTCCATCCATATAATTTAGATAGGCGCGGTTAACTACCCTCATGCCTCCGGGAGTTGGGTAGTTACCGGTAAAGTACCAATCACCGGAATGATTAGGGATTGCTTTGTGAAGATTTTCTACCGTCTGATAAACGACCTGCAAATCGGCCTTCATATCAACCGGACGCACGATGTCAGCAATCTTATCAGAGATTTCCTCATAGCCAAATTGCGCATATAATTTCTTTACATAGTTGGTAGGCTCTTCTTCCTGCTCGGCACGTTGGCACTGTTCGTAGATTTCGCCTAATAAATATTCTTTTCCTTGCTCTTTGAGTAATTGTATCAGTGCACGGAAGGCAACAAAGTCACCCATTTTGCTCATGTCAATTCCATAGCAATCCGGAAAACGGATTTGAGGTGCGGAAGAAATCACTACGATTTTCTTTGGATGCAGTCGATCCAGCATTTTAAGAATGCTTTTCTCCAACGTGGTTCCGCGTACAATAGAATCATCCAATATCACCAGGGTATCCTTGCCTTTATTCACTACTTCATAGGTGGTGTCGTACACGTGCGCCACCATGTCATCGCGATGCGAGTCGTCTGTGATAAATGTTCTCAGTTTTACATCTTTGATAACAATTTTTTCGATGCGTGGACGGAATGATAAAATATCATCCAGGGAGTCAATGGTTGGCTTGCCATCTACAATGAAGTCCTTTTGCTTACTGATCAGATAATCTTCAATGCCGGCCATCATTCCTAAAAAGGCAGTCTCGGCTGTGTTGGGCACGTAGGAGAAGATGGTATTCTTTAAATCAAAGTTGATTGCCTTAAGAATTTGTGGAACCAATAACCTTCCTAGTCGTTTGCGCTCCTGATAAATTTCCGGATCGGTACCTCTTGAAAAATAAACACGTTCAAAGCTGCATGATTTTTTTTCGCGTGCCTTCAGAATCTGATGCTGCACATACTCACCATTTTTATTAATGATAAGCGCATGGCCCGGTTGTATTTCCTGAATTTGAGAGTATTCAATGTTGAAGGCCGTTTTAATGGCAGGCTTTTCGGAAGCTACTACGACAATCTCGTCATCGGCATAGTAATAAGCAGGGCGAATGCCAGACGGATCGCGAACGACAAAGGCAGAGCCTGAACCCGTGAGGCCGGCCATCGTGTAGCCGCCATCAAAATCTTTGCAGGCTCTTCGTAATACCCGCGTAAGATCCAGTTCATTTTCAATAATGTCTGATACTTCCCGATTGGTGTATTGGCCTTTATATTTTTGGAAAAGGGTTTGCACTTCTTCATCGAGGAAGTGGCCGATTTTTTCCATCACCGTTACTGTATCTACTTTCTCTTTTGGATGCTGGCCTAACTCCACCAGGATATTGAAGAGTTCATCCACATTGGTCATGTTAAAGTTACCGGCCATCACGAGGTTACGGCTGCGCCAGTTATTTTGTCTTAAGAACGGGTGAACATTTTCAATACTGTTGAGTCCGTGTGTGCCATATCGCAGGTGACCTAACCATAGTTCTCCGCTAAACGCTACTTTCTCCTTCAACCAATGTTCATCCTTAAATTTTTCTTTGCCTTCCTTCTGGGCTTTTTGATATTTCCTGCCAATTTTTTTGAAGAGATGGGCCACCGGTTGGGCCTTGATGGACCGGTAACGGCTAAAGAATCGGAAGCCTGGCTTTTGATCAATTTTGATGTTGGCAATTCCGGCCCCATCCTGACCTCGGTTGTGCTGCTTTTCCATCAGGATATACATCTTATTCATGGCGTAAGTGGTGCCATATTTTTCGATGTAGTAGGAAAGCGGCTTGCGAAGTCGAATGAGGGCGATGCCGCATTCGTGAAGGATAGGTTCACTCATAGATTTTTATTTCAAAGCCTCGAAATTCAAATAACCAGAAAACCGCCTTTTGCTCCTGAAAGCCCAAAGACTTTAGAGCACAAAGATAATTTTATTAATCCATCCCATCAACCCATTTGGGCTTATGAAAAGATAGAATAGTACGATAACCAAAATCAGGCTTAAAAGATTACCGGGAGCATCAATTTTTATTGAGTCGATCTCTTTTTTCTCTTTCATGAAGAGATAGTAGGGGATTTTCAAGTAAAAGAATAGCGAAACCACGGTGTTTAATAACCCGATCACGAAAAGAGACAATAATATCAGTTCACCACTTTGCTGCCAGGCACCCCATAAGGAGCCAAAGATGAAGAGTTTGGCAGTAAAGCCAGCCGTGGGGGGAAGTCCGGTCAGGGAGACAAATCCTACCAGCATGGCAAGTGAAGGGACCAGTAAGCCTGCACCTAAGCCGGCAAAGGATGGAATATCGAGCTGGCCCCTGGCCTCTTCAAACTGATTCAGGGCATTAAAAACCAAGAAGTTCATAACCAGAAAGACGGCCGAATAAAATAGCATGAAGTGAATGCCGTCCAGGCTAAACGTAACAATGCCTATCAATAAGAATCCGGATTGGGCCACCGAAGAATAGGCAAGCATCCGCTTTGGATTTGTTTGGGAGATGGCGGAAAGATTTCCAATGAGAATAGAAATCATGGCAATAGCAGCCAGAATCACTTGCCAGTGGTAGCCGGATTGCCCAAAGAGATTGATGGCCATAGTGAATCGCGTAAGTACGGCTATGCCGGCCAGTTTGGGTACCACAGAGATAAATGCCACCACGGGTGTGGGTGCAGATTCATACACATCAGGTGCCCATAGATGAAATGGTACTGCCGTTATTTTAAAAAGGAATCCGGCAAGTGTTAACAGACCGCCAATTAATAGCAGCGGTGACGACAGCGCAATCAGGTTTTTAACAAACAGGTCTGATGAGAAATCGAGTGTGCCGGCAAATCCATAAAGAAGGGACAGGCCGTAGATCATGCATGCGGTGGCCACGGTGCCAAACAAAAAATATTTGAGACTGCCCTCGGCACTTTTTTTATCGAAGCCAAATCCGGCAAGCAAGTATGAACTCAACGAAATCAATTCAAGCGAAAGCACCACCATGATAAAATTCATGCTGGAGGCAAGAAGGCAACCACCAAGGATCACGGCATGGAATAGCAGGAAGTATTCCGGAGAGGAGTTATCCTTTTGCGGTCCGGAAATCCACACACCTAAAATTCCTCCCACTAAAAATAAAATTTTAAAGTATGATGAGAAGGCATCAATGCGCATCATGCCGCCAAAAATGACAGTGGGCTCACCGGGCAAATGTTGAATGATTATAAAAATGGACGTTCCATATGTTATCAGCGCCAGTAATTTTAAAATGACATGCTTGTTGGCCTTTACAGTGAGGCCAAGTAGGATGGTGATCAGTAATGAGATCGTGATGATTACTTCTGGTATCAGCAGAGAAACGCTTTGGAAGATATGTTGAAGCTGGTCATTCATCGCGACAGCTTCATTAGGGATTGATGAATGAGGCGGACCTGAATAATGTTTCTACAAACTCCTGCGCAAACGGATTGATGTAGTTGAGAAGGGGTTGTGGAAGTATTCCAAAAAATAAAGTTGCCAATGCCAACGGCAAAAGCATTACATATTCTCTGCTATCAAGATCATTTAGTTCTGCCACAGGCACCTTTACAGAAAAAGGACCGTAAAACATTCGCTGGATCGTCCATAAGTAATAACCGGCCCCAAGGAGAAGCCCAAAGGTTGCCGTGATGGCCATCCAGATTGGAATGAGACCATTTGTTTGTTGTGATAGAAAGGCCCCAAAGAAGATCATCACTTCGCCTATGAATCCTGCAAAGCCGGGTAAGCCCAACGAAGCGAAGAAAGCAATTAACACAAAACCGGTATACACTTTCATCTTGCTGGCCAGGCCGGAGTAGTTGGCAATCAATCGGTCGTAGGTGCGATCATATAACACGCCCGCCACGAGGAATAGCATGGCAGAAATAATTCCGTGACTGAACATCTGATACATCGCACCGGCAATTCCTTCTACCGTGGCGGAGGCGATGCCCAGCAAAACAAAACCCATGTGTGATACTGAAGAGTAGGCGATGAGTCGCTTCAGATCTTTGGATGATAAGGCATTGAGTGCTCCGTAAATAATGGATACCACGCCAACAAATCCCACCAGCCAACTGAAATAAATTGCCCCATCAGGGAAAATAGGATAAGCAAAGCGAAGCAATCCGTAGCCGCCAAATTTTAAAAGGAGTGCTGCAAGAACTACCGAGATGGGGGTAGGTGCTTCAACGTGTGCATCAGGAAGCCAGGTGTGCACAGGCACAGCAGGAAGTTTGATTGCAAAACCAATGAACAGTAAAAGAAATGCCCATAGTCTAAACGAGTAAGGCCCAAGCAAATCAGTTGAATCGGCAGAAAAGATAGAACCCGGAATTATATTTTCCGGATTTTGCATGTGGAGCACATTGAATGTGTGCACCAGTTCCTCACTATTGGTTGGATCTTGTACGGATAGATAAAGTCCGATAATGACAATCAATATTAAAATGGATCCCAGCAGGGTGTACAAGAAAAATTTAATAGATGCATATTCTCTTCTTGGCCCGCCCCATATCCCGATCAGGAAATACATGGGCAACAACATAAATTCAAAGAAGACATAGAAGAGGAGGAAGTCGAATGCGCAGAAACTTCCGATGATCGCACCGTTCAGAATGAGCAATAAAATGAAATAACCTTTCTGACTTTTTTCGATTGTCCAGGAGGAGACAACAGCAATAGTCATGATGCCTACAGATAAAGCTACCATAGGGAAGCTCAAGCCATCCAGCGCAACAAAATATTCTGCCTGCAAGGCGCCCCATTGTCCTAACTCCATCGTGATCCATGGAAGTCGTTCCGCAATTTGAACTCCTGCATGATGTTCGTACTGTCCTGCGATCACGGTCATGATCACAATCTGTATCAGGCTTACCAGTAAGGTCAGTACTCTAAACGTTTTCTTTTGCCTGGCGGGAATAAGCAGGGCCACCACGGCAGCAAAGAGTGGCGTAAAAATTAAATAGGAGAGTAAGTGCTGCATTAGTATAAAATACAAAGTATAAAAATAAGTAGGCCAGCCAAAGCCCAAAGCATATAGGACTGAATTTTTCCATTAGCCAATGATCGCGTCAGCATGCCAATACCTTTGGCTGAATAGGCCACACCACTTACAAAACCATCCACCAGATATCGATCCGACCAGCCCGTTATGTGGGCAAGGCTTACCTGCAAATACGTTAATCCATGAATGACTTTATCAATTACTTTGCGGTCTATCCAATGTGAGAAGGTTGCCAAACGGTCAACCATATTGCAGGTATGTTCTGAGATCCAATCCAGATAGAAGTGAGGAGTAAGAAATTGATTGTGATTTTGTAACTCATATTTTCTATAGAAGAAAAAAGCCGATATCAGCGCCATCAAAATTACTAAGGTCGATAATAAGGTGATCGTGTAACTGGTGGCTACATGATGGGCCATGAACGCATTTACGATCGATGAGATATGAAAGGGATTGAAGGAGATCAGGAGTGCCAGTGAACTCAACGAAAGAACCAACATGGGAAGGCGCATGACAAATGGGACTTCCACAATCTCAAGATCGTGTTTGGGTTTATGAAAAAAGATAAACCATATCAGTCGGAAGGTATAAAATGGCGTGAGGAAAGTGACCGCCCATGCGCTGAGCATGACCAACCATTTCCACGAAAACATATTCCCATTCCATGCGCTCATTTGTGTTAAGATCAATTCTTTCGACACAAACCCTGACGTGAAAGGAAGCCCGGCAAGTGCCGCTCCACAAATCATGAATGAAATAAAAGTGATTGGCAACTTCTTTCGCAGCCCACCCAGGTTGCGAATGTCCTGCACATCGATGTTGATTTCATGATGATGATAGGCCTGGTGCATGGCATGAATAATGGCCCCTGCTCCCAAAAATAATCCAGCTTTAAAAAATGCGTGATGTAGCAAATGCATATAACCTCCCTGTGCAGCGCCTGCACCGATCGCCATTACCATGAAGCCCAATTGCGAAATGGTGGAGTATGCCAATATTTTTTTGATATCATACTGAAAGAGTGCACCTGCAGCACCTATTATAGAGGTGATGGCTCCTATAATGGAAATAATAATCAACACCTCTTCTGTAAAAAGGCTTTCAATTCTTATCAGTAAGAAAACTCCGGCAGCTACCATGGTGGCTGCGTGGATCAATGCCGACACTGGAGTTGGTCCTTCCATCGCATCGGGTAGCCAGTGGAACAAAGGGAATTGTGCCGACTTACCGATCACGCCAATAAAAATGCAAATGCCTGCAGTGGTTAGCCAGAATGGTGGCACGTTGGTGAGATTCAAACGGGTTATATCCAGATTGCCAAGCCATGCCCAGAGTATCATCAAACCGATGAGCAAACCGAGGTCGCCCGCCCGGTTTATTAGAAATGCTTTGGTTGAAGCTTTGGCGGCTTCCGGCTTTTCATACCAATGGCCAATCAAGCGATAAGAGCTAAAGCCCACCAACTCCCAAAAACAAAATAAGATCAAGAGGTTACTGCTCATCACCAGGCCCAGCATAGCGAAGGTGAAAAAGCCAAGCATTCCAAAGTAACGAACCAGTGCGTGATCCTCCGCCATGTATCCGATTGAATAGAGATGCACCAGGAAGGAAACCAATGAAACAACCATCAACATGATAAGGGCATTGCTGTCCAGCAGTAAACTGGCCTGAATTATTTTTTGATTGATGGAAAACCATGGCCATGAATATGTCGCTATATGGTTGCTGTCAAATTCAGAGAACAGTAAAGCGGAAAAAATGAATGTAATCAGCAGCAGCAGGGTACTGATTAGCGGAGCCAGCCAGGCGTACTTTTCTGAAATCAGGAAGCAGATGAGCGATGACAATAACGGAATGCCAAGCACACTCAATGCGAACCAAAGTGAACCCGATGAAGAAATTACCTCTGTCAATTTTTTTCTTTTAAGTCACTGATTTGATCGGGAACGGCAGTATGAAAATAATGATAGGCTTTCAGAATAATGGCTATGCCTACAGTTGCTTCACATACAGCCACCAGGATAACAAACAAGGCAAAGAACTGGCCTTCAAAGCTGGTTGGGTTTTGCCTATTGAATACGATCAGATTTAGATTGGCCGCGTTTAACATTAGTTCAATACCCAGCAGAATCATGATGGCATTTCTCTTTGTGAACACGATGAACAATCCTGCAGAAAAAAGAAAGGCGCCAAGAGTAAAAAGAATCGTGTATTCAGGCATTGTCATTTTTTTTAAATGAAGATGCCATCAGGGCGGCACCAATCAAGCAAACCAAAAGCAACAGACCTCCAATTTCAAAAGGAGCAACATAGGTGCTCATCAATTCAATACCAATTTGATTGATGTGATTGCCTTGTGCGGGTGGAGATTCTGCTGTATTGAAAGATGTCTGTTGATAGGCAACGATCAGCGTAAGAAACATTCCGAAGGCGACAATCACTCCAGGAACTCTGTGATTTGACTCCGTGATAAGTGGTTTACCGGCAATTCGATTGGTGAGCATGATTCCAAAGAGAATCAGCACGAGCACGCCTCCGGCATAGATTACGAGTTGGGTGATGGCCAAAAACTCAGCATAGAGTAATGCGTAGATGCCAGCAATAGAAATGAGACAAACAATCAGTGCCAGCGCTGCATAAAAAACAGTTCGCGTGAAAAGCATCACCATGACCGAAGCAAAAGCGGCAAGCACAAAAATGTATAAGGTTATATTGCCAGGACTCATTCAGTAGTTGTGGGTGGCGTGGGTGGTTTAATCCTGGGTTTAAACACTGGCTTTGGAGCCGAAGAGGATGAAGCTACGGTTGAAGGGCCAGGTGCTGCGGCAACTTTGTTTTTTTGATGCTCCTCCCACTCTTTTTTCTTTGCTTCTATTTCAGCAAGTGTCATATTGCCAAATTCGAAGTAATGTTGATTAATATCGAATACCGAAAAGTCAAACTCTTTGGTCATGGTGAGGCATTCAGTGGGGCACACGGTGGTGCATAGTCCGCAAAAGCAACACTTGCCCATGTCGATATCAAATTTTGCTGCATAAATTCGTTTGGGCGTTCCATCAGAGGTTTTGCCAAATTCTTCTGATGATTTTATGGGATCAATGGTTATGCAGTTTACCGGGCATACTTTCACACACTTATCGCATACGATGCAATCTTCAATTTCATTATGCAATTTATAGCGACCATTGTCAGGCACAGGAATAGACTCAAACGGATATTGCACGGTGGCAATGCCTTCCTGATTATCAAAATAGTGAGGTGATTGAACCGATAATGGTGACCTGCTTTTGCGGGCTTTCAGAAAGTGGGAGAAGGTAAGAGCAAGTCCTTGCCGTAAGGTGCGCACTGCAATGCGGATAGTTGACCAATACGTAGTGGTGGGTTCCTTCATAGTCGTAACAAAAATAGAAGGAAAAGACTAAACCCTATTCAGAAGGTTTCCGAATTGTGAAATAAAATGTGCTGCCTTTCCATTCCTCACTTTCAAACCAGATTTTACCTCCATTTTTTTCTACAAACTCTTTGCAGAGGATGAGGCCAAGGCCAGTACCTTTTTCATTGGCTGTGCCGCGCGTGCTGTAGCTGGCAGACTTATCGAACAGCAGTTTTTGTACATCCTTGCTAATGCCTACACCATAATCTTTAACAGCCATCACTACAAAGTGTTTATCATAATCTTTGCAGGTAACCTCTATCTTACCTCCGATTTCTGAGAATTTAATTGCATTAAGAATCAGGTTTCGTAGAATCAGGTTTAGCATGTTTGGATCAGCCCAGCCATAGATTCCGGATTTCACATCATCGATAAAATAGATTTGTTTCATTTGCATGGCCTCCACCAACTTTAGATTCTCTTCAACAACTGTGGCAATTTCAACTTTTACGGGTTGAATTTTCAACTTATCCATTTGTAGTAATGCCCAATCGAGCAGGTTGCCGATGAATATGCGCGCATTGTCAAATTGTTTTCTCAATTCTGCGGTCAGTTGCCTGAACTCCTCAGGAGTAAGGTTTTTTTGTTCGGCAAGATTTAGCATAGCGGATAACGCACTAATCGGTGATCTCAGGTCATGCGAAACGATCGAAAGAAATTTGTCCTTTACCTGATTGAGTTGTTCCAACTCCTGACTTCGTTTTTTGATTTCTTGCTGATGTTCTATCAATAGCTTATTGATTCGGATTCTGCGCTGGCTGCTTCGATAAACCGTGAATAGCAGAATAACAGCCAGGGCCATAACCACTACCAGGATATTCCGAAGCAGTTCTTGTCTTTTCAAGTTATTGTCTTGTTCAGCCTTTGCCTTGCTCAGGGCCGCTATTTCGCTATCCTTCAATTCAGTCTGAAAGCGAAGTTGATCTTGAAAAACTTTTGCCAGCATTTCTTCACTATACAAACTGTCCTCGAGTTGTTTATAACTTTTATGATACTCCAATCCCCTTTCATAGTCTCCTTTTTTTTCAGCCAAATATGAAAGTTTCTCATAGCAGTCGATGGTCAGTTTTTGAGCGTTATACTTTTTGGCAGTAACAAGACTTTTTTCAATCAGCACTTCGGCCTCGTCAAATTTTCCTTGTTCAATATAAATTTCACTGATGCCAAGGTTTGCTTCGGCTACACCAAATTCATTATGAGCTTTTTTGTTAATTATTGAAGCAGAATCATAATAGGCTTTTGATTGTGCGTAATCTTTTAATGCAAATTTTAAATGTGCTAATCTTTTCAGTACGCGTGGTTCTATAATGGTCAACTTTCTTTTGCGTAGTTCCTTCAGCGCAGAAAGAAGATATTCTTCCGATTTTTTATACTCTTTCTTGTTCAGATATAGTTCTCCGGTGGCATCCAACAAGTAAACCTCCCCATCGCGATCACCAATTTTTTCACTGAGCTCACGACTGAAATTGAAATGATTTAAGGCCAACTCATATTGACCCAGTTCGTTCAAGACCAATCCTATATTGTAGGTGGCTATGGCCATTTTCATTTGATCGTCAATGGCGCGGGCTACCCGATACGATTGAGTGAAGTAATAATAGGCTTCATCATACTTGCCCAGATCGCTATAATCATTTCCCAGAAAGTTGAGCGTGGCAGCAATGGCCGCACTGTCTTGCTCTACCAACCTCATTTGAAGGTTGAGGTTATCATACTTCATGGCTGTCGAATAGTCACCGCTTAGGGTCGCCAAAAATGACAACTGTACATAGACCATGCCTTTGGCCCATGGCCATTGTTTTTTATCTGCGATGGCAAATGCTTTATCAGCATAAATGGTCGCATTTACAAAATCAGTATATTGTTTTTGTTCCGATAACTTGATGTAGGTAACAAAACGAACAGAGTCGGTTAATCTATTTCGAAGCGTACTCTCGAGGCTATCGGTATTTTTTTGACAAAAGGCTATCGTGTAGCAAAAAATGCTGACCAGAATAAGGCTAACGATCTGTATTTTTTTTCTGAAACTCACAACAATAGGAGTTTCCAAAGTGCACAAATAACCACTAAAATTAAAGAAGCAGGAGTTAAATATTTCCAGCTCAGCGAAGTTAACTGATCAATTCTAACGCGCGGAAATGTCCATCGAACCCATATTTGTAAGCTTACTGTAAGAAGGGTTTTTGACACCAACCAAAAAATGCCCCAGGCATGTATGCTGAAAGTGCCGTTTGTTCCCGTGGTCCATTCAGCCAACTTCCAGGTTCCTATATTGGGTAATGGGGTATTCCAACTGCCCCAAAATAAAATTACCCCGACAAAGCTAACTAATAGCATCATGCCGTATTCGGCAAGCATAATTATCGCCCACCGAAAGCCGGAGTATTCTGTTTGAAAGCCTGCTACCAGTTCGGATTCTGCTTCGGGCAGGTCAAATGGTGCGCGATTACTTTCTGCCAATGATGAGATAAAGAAAATAATCCAGGCAAAAAATAGTACGGGCATACGGAAGATATTCCAGGTAAGAAATCCCCCAGTAAGTGTGACATCGATGTTGAGTTGTTTTAAGCCAAACAAATAATTTGTTTCATTGAAGGCGCCTTCATCTGAATTGATCAAGATGCCTTGCTGAAAAGAAATTTCCTGCAAGTCTAACGTTTGGCTCAACACACACACACACAGTATTGAAAGCGTCAAGGGTACTTCATACGAAATAATTTGTGCGGCTGATCGTATGGTGCCCAACATGCTGTATTTGTTGTTGGATGCCCAGCCGGCAATCACAATGCCGATAACATCCAGGGAGATGATGGCGAATATAAAATAAAGTGCTGATGACAGGGCTGGAGCGGACCATGCTGGTGTGATGGGCAGCATCGAGAATCCCATGAAAATGGGAACAAAAATAAATAAAGGAGCGAGTTGAAATAGCCGTTTGTTAGCGCTGGTTGGAATGATGTCTTCCTTTTGCAAGAGCTTCAATAGATCCGCCACGGTTTGAAGAATACCATAATAACCAACTTCCATGGGCCCCAGCCTGTCTTGCATGAATGCGGATATCTTTCTTTCCGCATACACTACTAAAATCGTATAGATTAATAAAAAAGGAAGAAAGAATAGTAATGTTGAAAGCACTGGCTTTGATTCTTAATTATTTTGAAAGGTCGCTTAATAATTTTGAAAGTATTGCTTTTTCAAAAATGTTTTACCCGCATGAAAGTTAACTATTAGTTCAATTCCACAAAGGGTGTTTTTCGAGTGTAACTTGCTCGCCAAAGAACAATCTTGTGGAGGCTTCGAACGATTCGGTATAATCGGATACATAAAAGTGGTTTGCATGATCTGAAGAATCATTCAATATCCGGTTGTAGGCCAGATAGCGTTGCAACGCCTGGGCGACTACCTGTGCAGAGTCAAGTATAGCCACTTTGTTTTGATAGAATTCATTGATTTCTTTTTTTATCAGTGGATAATGCGTGCATGCCAATACCAGCGCTTCAATGTCTTTCAACGTTTCATCTTCCAGGTATTGCCGGATAATTTCGTGACTGATCTGATTGTTGAAGAATCCCTCTTCGATCATGGGGGCCAGCAGGGGTGTTGCCAATGATTGAAGAGTGATATTGCAATTGGCCTCGTGAATTTTGCGTGAATAAATCCCGGACTGCACCGTTCGTTTGGTTCCGATAAGGCCCACGCTCTTTCCTGAAAAATTTTGTGTGACCAACTCCACCATCGGATCAATCACGTTGATAATGTGAGCATCTTTTCGCACATATTCTTTTAATAATTCGTAGGAGGCGGAGCTTGCCGAATTGCAGGCGATCACAATTACTTTACAACCTTTCTTTAATAAAATGTCTGCTATCTTAATGGAATAGGCCTGAATGGCCGCTTCTGATTTATCTCCGTATGGCAAATGGGCCGTGTCTCCAAAATAGACCATGTTTTCATTGGGCAGCAATTGCTGGATGGCCTGTGCCACAGTGAGCCCACCAATGCCGCTGTCAAAAATACCAATCGGGGCAGTCGCATTATTATTCATGTACATCAAAAATAGCGGCTGTGAGCGGGAATTTGTAATATTGCGCAAACTTTAAAAACTGTAAAACATGGCCAATAACCTGCTTAAAGGAAAGAAGGGAATTATTTTCGGAGCGCTGGATGAAAATTCAATTGCCTGGAAAACGGCACTCAAGGTAAAAGAGGAGGGCGGTACGTTCACCCTCACGAACGCTCCCATCGCCATGCGACTGGGAACCATCAATCAACTAGCCAAAGCCTGTGAATCGGAAGTGATTCCTGCGGATGCTACTTCCGAAGTTGACTTAACCAATCTTTTTTCCAAATCGATGGAAGTGTTGGGAGGTAAACTCGACTTTGTGCTTCACTCCATAGGCATGAGCCCCAACATACGCAAGGGAAAGCAATATGGAGACATGAACTACGACTGGTATTTAAAAACCATTGATATATCGGCCCTTTCATTCCATAAAGTGTTGCAAACTTCTGAGAAGCTGGATGCCATGAATGAGTGGGGTTCTGTTGTGGCGCTCAGTTATATTGCTGCACAGCGTGCGTATCCGGATTACACGGACATGGCACAGGCCAAAGCGATGCTTGAGTCAATTGCCCGCAGCTACGGTCAACGCTATGGTTCTATGAAGAAGGTGAGAGTAAACACCATTTCACAATCACCGACCAAGACCACAGCCGGCACAGGCATTTCAGGCTTTGATGTGTTTTTTGATTTTGCACAGATGATGTCTCCATTGGGAAATGCTACAGCAGAAGATTGCGCTAATTATTGTGTCGCTATGTTCTCTGACTATACCCGTATGGTAACGATGCAAAACCTGATGCACGATGGCGGTTTCTCTGCCTCCGGGATCACGCATGAAATGGTCGAACGCTTAGCAAAATAGTTGATCGTTGAAGGTTGTTCGTAAATTTATCAGCAACTAACAACTATCAACCAATAACCTGATATGGTAGTCTTTCCGCATTGCAAAATCAATCTTGGTCTTCATGTGATTTCCAAACGTGAAGACGGCTACCATACTATTGAAACGTGTTTTTATCCCGTGCCCAGGACGGACATTTTAGAGATCATTCCCGCAAAGGAATTTTCATTTACGAGTTCAGGTGCGATTATTCCCGGCAAGGAGGAAGATAATCTTTGCATCAAAGCCTATCATCTATTAAAAGCACAATTTAATCTTGACCCTGTAAAAATCCATTTGCACAAGGTGATCCCTACTGGCGCAGGATTGGGTGGCGGGTCTTCCGATGCTGCCTTTGCACTGCGATTGTTGAATTCTGTTTTTGACTTGAAACTGAATGGGCAGCAACTGCGCGGCTACGCTTCACAGTTAGGGAGTGATTGCTCTTTTTTTATTGAGGATAAACCGATGCTTGGCAGCGGAAGGGGAGAGCAACTTGCAGATTTGTCATTGAGTTTAAAAGGACTTTACCTGGTAATTGTAAAGCCGGATATTCATGTTTCTACTGCGGAGGCCTATGCAGGCGTAAAGCCACAAGTTCCCCATCAAACTCTTGCGGAAGTTTTATCACAACCAATAGTGGAGTGGAAACATCTCCTATTCAATGATTTTGAGAAATCGGTATTTGCAAAATATCCGGCCATTGAAGCAATTAAGAATGAGCTTTATGATCAAGGTGCTATCTATGCCAGCATGAGCGGTTCTGGTTCTGCTGTTTTTGGCATTTTCCTATTGCAAACAGAGCGATTGCATCAGTTTAACGGGATGCACTATTGGGCCGATTATTTAAACTGAGTTTCAGTTCGTTTTTTCAGAAAAGGATATAAGACGACCGCGCTTATGATGATGATGGTGCCTGCATAGAAATTCCAACCCATTACTTCCTTATCACCAAATACAATAAGTGCCAGTGCAATGCCATACACAGGCTCAATATTCAATGCGAGTTGGATAAAGAATACAGATAACTTCTTCGTGAGATTGATGGCCACCGAATAGGCATACACCGAACATGCCCACGCCATGATGGCGATGTAAATCCAATCAGACCACCGTGGCACCAGGTTCAGTTGGCCTCCGTCTGCCCAGGTATATTGATAAACAGGAAAGAATAAAAAGATAATCAGGCAGGCACTTGCCATTTCATAAAAGGTAATGGTATCTGCATTTACACGAACTACCAGCTTGGAATTGATTACACTGAACAAAGCAGCGGTTAGGCCAGAAACAATTCCCAGCAACAAGCCAAGAGGATATTGAAAGTCACCCGCGAAGATGATGTAGAGACCGATAATCACCACCAGCCCCAGCCCGATCTCAAGCAGTTGAATTTTTTTTCTTTTGGCCATGGGTTCGATGAGTGCTGCCCAAAATGAGCACGTGGCAAAACCTACAAGACTCGTGGAGGGATTTGAAATGCGGCCTGACCCAAAAAAGGTAAGCCAATGAATAGCCACAATGAATCCGGTAAGCGTGATCTTAATGAAATCAGATTTTGAAACGACAAAGGTTCCTCGAACCATCAAAATCAACGCGGCCATGCCAACAGCTGCCAGTAAGGTTCTGTAAAAAACCATTTCCACAGAAGGGATGGAAACCAACTTGCCCAACACGGCTGTGAAGCCCCACAAAAAAACAATGAAATGAAGTTTGATGAAATCTTTGGTTGTGGCAATCACCTCGGCACGTATTTATACATAGCTAGTGAGATAAGCGCGAATACCGAATTGGGTAGCCACGCTGCTAAAAAGGGTGACAGCGATCCGGTTTCGGCATAGGTGCGCGTCATCGTGAAAAACAGGATAAACACAAAGGAAAGCATAAAACCTAAAGCAATTTGAAAACCAGTACCACCTCTGCTTTTTTTCGATGACACAATCACACCCATAAATACAAGAACAAAAACAGTGAAGGGTGAAGCAAACCGGATTTGTTTTTCAACTTCATAAATTTCAACACCGGTTGAGCCGCGAAACTTCATCTTGGCGATGTGTTGAGTGAGTTCACTCATGGTTAGGCCATCATAGTTGCGGTCATTGTTATCAAAATCTTTTGGCGTAACAGAAAGGGTGGTGTCCATACTTTCGCCATGGGTGGCCAGCGGGAAAGATGGACTCGTTTGTCGCACCGTAAATAAGCTGTCAACCATTTTCCTTTTCCAATACTTCAAGGTCCACTTGTGTTTTACGGTGTCCCATTGAATATTATCTGCTGTTATTTTTTCGATCAGGCGATTGTCATCGAATCTTTCCAGGGAAAATTGAAATCCGGAATTCGACTGGTTGTTGAAGTTCTGAATAAACAAATACACATTGGGTTCAATCTGCATATGAATATTAGACCGATAGGCGTTACTGGTGTTCTTGAAGTATTGCATTTCAAACAGGAGCCTATCCTGGTTTGATTTTGGAATCACCCATCCATTGAGAAAGAAGGTGATGGCAGCGATTACGAAAGATGCCATAAAGTAGGGCACTAAAAGTCTTTTGAAACTTACCCCGCTGCTCAAAATGGCGATGATCTCCGTGTGGGCAGCCATGCGCGAGGTAACGTACACAACCGAAATAAAAACGGTGATGGGGGTCAGCAGGCCTGCAATCCACGGAATGAAGTCTAGGTAATATCCAAGTACGATACCAGCGCTAAGGTTATTCTTGGAGAACTTATCGATCTTTTCAGTAATGTCAATGACGGTAATGATGGCAACCAGTATTAGCACCACGTAAAAGAAGGTGGCCAGAATTTTTTTGATGATATACCGGTCCAGTATGGTCATGAATGGTAGTTCATTACAGGCGCTGTGATACGATTTTTACCATCTTGTCTTTCCATGCAGCAAAGGTGCCCTCCTCAATTTTTTGCCTGGCTTGCCGCACCAGCCAAAGATAGAAGGTAAGGTTGTGGATGGAAGCAATTTGCGCGCCCAATATTTCTTTTGATATGATTAGATGACGCAGATACGCCTTGGAATAGAACGTGCTCACATGACCACCTACTTCCGGATCGAGTTCACTTAAATCATCTTTCCATTTTTCATTGCGTATGTTGATAATGCCTTGTGTGGTGAACAGCATGCCATTCCGCGCGTTGCGTGTAGGCATCACACAGTCAAACATGTCAATACCCAAGGCAATGCATTCCAATATATTTTCAGGTGTGCCCACACCCATTAGGTAGCGGGGCTTATCGGAAGGCAAGATGTTGCAAACCAGGTCAGTCATCTCATACATCATTTCGTGCGGTTCTCCTACTGAGAGCCCTCCGATAGCGTTTCCCTGCTGATTTTGATTTGCAATAAATTCCGCTGACTGCTGTCGCAAGTCTTTGTAAACACTGCCTTGCACAATGGGAAATAAAACTTGTTCATATCCATATTTCGGGTTGGTTTCATTCACCCGTTTCACACATCGCTCGAGCCACCGGTGCGTGAGCCCCAATGATTTTTTAGCATAATCATATTCACACGGATAGGGTGTACACTCATCAAAAGCCATGATGATATCGGCCCCAATGATTCGTTGAATATCCATCACACCTTCGGGTGTAAACGTGTGCTTTGATCCGTCAATATGTGATTTAAATATTACGCCCTCTTCAGTGATTTTTCTGTTTTCGCCAAGTGAATACACCTGATAGCCACCACTATCGGTAAGAATGGGCCTGTCCCACCCGATAAACTGATGGAGCCCACCCGCTTTTTCCAACAGCGGAAGGCCCGGTCTGAGGTAGAGGTGATACGTATTGCCTAAAATGATTTTAGCGTCAATATCATTTTTTAATTCGCGTTGGTGCACTGCCTTGACGGAACCGGCTGTGCCCACCGGCATAAAAATGGGGGTCTGAATTTCACCATGATCGGTGTATACTACTCCTGCTCGTGCTTTTGAGTGAGGGTCTTTGGCGGTGAGGCTGAATTTCATTCGGGCGCAAAGTTAACTGCACCGATCACCCTCTCCAAATAGCAGCGATCAGGCATAAAGAGTTGGCACATTGCAGATAAAAAGTTTTCTGTTTCTGATAAGGCTTTATCTTTGTCCCTTCAAAAAATCAGCGCCTTGTCCATTTTAGTTCTTTTCTGTTTTGGTTTAATCGGTATTCAGATACTCTATCTATCGCTTTTTCTGGTTGCTTTTTCACGAAAGGACAAGACAATAGTGCAAAATCCCAATCCGGTTTCAGTGATTGTATGTGCCCATGATGAAGAACAAAACCTCAAAGAACTGGTGCCCCTTCTGCTGGAGCAACTTCACCCGGAATTTGAGGTCATCATCGTGGAAGACCGGTGTAATGATGGTTCTTATGATTACCTGCTTCAGGCCACACAGGAACATAGCCGGCTGAAATTGGTGCGTGTGGTAAATAAGCCGGAATACATCAACGGAAAAAAATTTGGCATTACTCTGGGAATCAGGGCAGCCAGGTATGATTGGTTATTATTTACCGATGCCGACTGTAGGCCCGATGGTAAACATTGGATTACCCGCATGACGGAACGATATGATGCCAACACTCAATTTGTTCTTGGATTTTCTCCTTATCGCAAGGTGGATGGATTGCTAAATGCTTTCATTCGTTTCGAGTCGCTGCTTACAGGCGTTCAATGTTTTGGAATGGCGCTGCTGGGCAAACCATATATGGGCGTGGGCCGCAACCTGGCCTATACCAAGTCGCTTTTTCTTCAAAGCAAAGGCTTCAATAACTATGTGGGGGCCATGGGGGGTGACGATGATTTGTTTGTAAACCTTCATGCAAACGCGGTGAACACACAGGTTTGTATCGGCAAGGACGCAACCACGCTTTCTACTCCAAAGAATTCATGGTCCGCTTTTCTGGATCAGAAGTTAAGGCATCTCTTTGCCGGAAAACGTTATAAGATTACTGACAAAATGATCCTGGGATTATTCATGATCAGCTGGTTGTTAACATGGTTTTTGATTTTTCCTGTACTTTTTTTTGCGCCACCTACCTGGCCTTTGCTTTCTGTATTCCTGATCCGTTGGGGGTTATTAGTTTGGTTATTACACAAGGCCTCACAGCGCTTCGGTGCTGAGTTTGAGGCTTGGAAAACACCACTTTTAGATTTTATTTTTCCCTTTTACTATCTTGTGACCGGCTTGCGGGCGTTAGTTGCCAAAAAAATACGATGGAAGAGTTAGACGAAAGTAGGTTTTCACCCAAGGCACTTGAAGATTTCAAGTTGATCGACATGGCCGTAGCCGGTGATGATAAAGCCTATGCAAAACTCCTTCAACGCTATAGGCGCCCCGTGTATCACCTGATTTTGAAAATGGTGCGCAATATTGATGATGCCGAAGATCTGATGATGGAGTCTTTCTCCAAAGCGTTCCGCAGTTTGCATAAGTTTAAAAAGGACTTCACGTTCAGCACCTGGCTTTTTCGCATTGCTACGAACAACACCATTGATCACATCCGCAAAAGGAGATTAAATACACTAAGTATAGAAAACACCTATACTGATGATGACGGCCAATCGGTGTCTATTGATGTGGAAGACATGGGTATTTTGAATCCACAAGATGAAGCTATCAAAGCGCAGAAGGAAGAACTTATTCAGGCGTTTGTGAGCATGCTGCCGCCCAAATACCAAAAACTGGTAAGGCTTCGCTACTTTCATGAACTAAGTTATGAAGAGATAGCCGCTGAACTGGAGGCTCCTCTTGGAACCGTGAAAGCACAATTGCACCGTGCCCGCGAGTTGATGTATGACCTGGTGAAGAACAAAAAAGAGCACATTTGATCCTGTTCATTCAGGAAAAAAAAGTCATTTCTGGCTCAGGAAGCGAAACTATATTTTGGAAATTAGAATAATTACCTACATTTCGGATTGTGAAAAGAGGCCTAACCATAGTTCTGCTCGTTTTATTCCTGCTCAATGTGCTGGGATACTATGGTGTTTTTATGGGCCTTCAGTTCGTCAACGAAAGGGAAATGAGAGCTCTTTTCGATGATGACAATTTCTTACCGGAAGAAGAGATCACCATTAAAGTTCCGATCACCGTTCCCTATGCCACTGACGCTCGTGAGTTTACCCGTGTGGATGGTGAGTTTGAACATCAGGGGGAAACCTACCGCATGGTGAAGCAACGTTACATCAGTGACACATTACATATTGTTTGCGTAAAGGACAACACATCAAAAGAGATCAAGCAAGCACTTAACGATTATGTAAAATCGTTCACGGATAAGCCTTCCAGTGAAAAGGGCAGCACAAAAACCATTCAGAATTTTATTAAAGATTATATTCCATGTTTCACAGTTCTTCAGTCAGAAGAAAGTGGATGGAACAAGGTGCTTTCTTATCGCACCCATACTTCGATGTATGAATCTCTCGCGATTCAACTGAACAGTCCTCCCCCTAAAGTTTAATCCTTCTTTTTTTCCGGATACTCCTTTTCCGGCAATCAATTCGTGTTGCGTCATTAAGCAACTAAGATTGTTTTAACGTTCTTCTTTTCAGCGTTTTCTAATTGTGCGAAGCACTATTTCGTAATGACGGGAATGCAAGAGTGATCAATCCGCAACACGAACGGCTCAAAAAATCAGAAGCATTTAAACTTTAGCGAATGAAAAAATATTTACTACTACATCTGTTCACCGTATCATTGCTGAGCGCGGGCTCTTTGATGGCACAAACACCCTCTGATGAAATTTTAATGAAGAAGTATGAACTGTGCGTAGCGCTTACGTATGATCATGGGGAGTGGAATCAATACTGGGAAGGAACTTACCTGCGCGGCAATGAAAACATTGGGACGTTTACACGTGCTATAATGATGCCGATGGTGGCCGCAGGAATTACCGATAAACTTAATCTGCTCATCGTAGCACCTTATGTGCAAACGAAATCTACTGGCGGGCAGATTGCCGGTGTGGAAGGCTTTCAGGATGTAAGCATTGCCCTGAAATATGAAATCATAAAAAAAGAAATTGGCAAAGGTAATTTGAAACTTCTTGGTACGGCTGCCTTTGCCACCCCCATGTCGAATTATCTCTCTGATTATATGCCTTACAGTATAGGACTAGGAACTAATGAGTGGACTCTAAGAGGAATACTTCACTACCAACTCGATAAGGGAATGTATGCGCGTGTTGCCGGTGCTCACCTGTGGAGAGGCCAGACGGAAGTGGAGCGGGATTACTATTATAACAATGGTAGTTATTACACCACCTATATGGATGTGCCGAATGCATGGAATTATAATGCAACCCTGGGAACCTGGTTGTTTAGGTATGCACTCAGAATAGAAGCTAGTTACATGGTATTAAAATCTACCAGCGGTGATGATATTCGCCCTTACAATTCTCCTCAGCCTACCAATAAAATGGAAGTGGAGCAAGTTGGTTTTTTTGCTCAATATTATTTCAAGGAAAAATTAAAAGGGCTCGGTGTGTTGGCCTATTACTCTCAGGTGATCGATGGAAGAAATATAGGAAAGTCCACCAACATTGGTGTGGGCGCTACGTACCAGTTTAAAGTTAAAGACTCACAATAATTTGAATCCACTCATGAAAAAAAACATAATTACATTACTTACTCTTCTTTGTGTGGCCTTGCTGATCACATCATGTGAGAATGATATGCCTACACGTGCAAACTTTTCTTCCTATGAATTTTCAGGATTGGATGAAAATGGCGGCACCTGGAAACCCGTACTTTTGTCTGCTCCCACTCAAATTGCAATTGACGCACCTGCTGATGTTACGTCAAGCGCCTACCTGGCTGAATTAGCATCATTAAAATCGGCAACGGCTAATCTGAATGGCACGCAAGTGGAGGCAGTTGAATACTGGACGAATAATCCGATTATACGATGGAATGAAATCGCATTGGAGTTGGCTGCCAAGTATAATTTAATACCAGGACCCAATGCGGATGGAACCTACACGCTTCCTAACCCGGCAAATCCGGCAGGCCCACCTTCATTTCCATTTGCCCATCCACCTTACACATGCAGAATGTTGGCCTACCTAAGCGTAGCTCAGTTTGATGGATTGATTTCTGCGTGGCATTATAAATATGCATTCAACAGACCGGCTCCCTACACCGTGGATAGCACAATCCCATCGGCCTTCACAAAAAACGCGTTGCCTTCTTATCCTTCGGAGGGTGCGGTAGTGGCGGTAGTATCGAGGGACATATTAACGGCCATGTTTCCGTTAGAAAAAGATTATCTGGCCGCCAGGGCGGAAGAACATTTGAATAGTTTGATCTGGTCAGGCTCGAATGTGGCAAGTGATGTTGAAGCAGGAAAATACATAGGAACAGAAGTAAAGAAAATTGCTTTAGCAAGAGCGGCCGGTGATGGAATGAAAAATGCACAGACAACAAAGGCAAAATCAGATTCAATGAAAGCAGCAGCCTTCGCTCGTTTTGGATGGTCATGGGATAATATGGAAAGTCCGCAACGACCGGTTGGCCTTACACCCTTATTTGGTAAAGTAAAAATGTGGAATGTACCTACGGTGGAAGAAGTAAGACCTGGAATCCCTCCAGCACCAGGATCACCGGCATTCGAAAAGGATGCACAGGAGGTGAAGGATTTTGCAAAGAACCTTACCAATGAACAAAGGAAAATTGCCAACTGGTGGTCGGATGGTTTGAATACCTACACACCTCCCGGGCACTGGAATCGTTTTGCAAAAGAGTTTATCATCAAATATGAAATGAATCCACTTCGCTCAGCAAGAACGTTTGCCTATTTGAACATGGCGGTCATGGATGCAGGCATCAGTTGTTGGGATGCAAAATATTATTACCACTATCCACGCCCGATACAAACTATCCCCGGCTTTAAAACTATTTTGGGTACGCCCAACTTTCCGAGTTACACATCGGGGCACAGTACGTACTCTGCGGCCGCAGCGGAAGTATTGTCTTACATTTTTCCCAATGAAGCAAATCAATGCAGGCAGTGGGCAGAAGAAGCGGCCATGTCACGAATATATGGTGGCATTCATTACCGGTTTGATGCGGAAGCGGGTATAGAGCAAGGAAAGAATGTGGGGACATATTCAGTAAATAAAGCAAAGGCTGATGGAGCCAATCAGTAAGAGTGATTGCAGTGAAAGCTGTTTACAATAATTGTTGTTTTTAAGTTTTGTTGTTATGGGTAAAAGGTCGGGCAGGGGTGCCCGACTTTTTTTTATATCCGGGCGCAAACGTTTTCATTCATTTTGTAGTTAACGAGGCTCTTGCTTGTTTCCTTCGTGTTAGTATATTTATGGAATGTCATTTCGAGATTTTCTTTCCGGGTATGCCGTTCCTCCCAACGTGTGGGACGAAATGTGTGATCAGGGTGACATTCGTTCGCAGTACAAACTTTTTTTTGACTCTCTGAGTCAGGATTCCTCTGCCGAGTTAGCCAGCAAAGATGATCTGGCAAAGAAACTCTTCATGAGCCAGGGCATCACATTTACCGTGTATAGCGATGGTGAAGGCATCGAAAAAATATTTCCTTTTGACATCATACCCCGCATCATCACAGCATCAGAATGGACTCACATTGAAAGTGGTATCAAACAAAGAATAAAGGCACTCAATATTTTTCTTCGCGATATTTATCACGATCAGTTTATTATTAAAGATGGCGTGATACCAGCATCGCTTATTCATTCCGGTGGTGGGTTCATTCGTGAGATGGTGAATGTGGATGTGCCATTTAACATTTACACCCATATCTCGGGCATTGATCTTATCCGCGACAGCGATGGATCCTTTTATGTGCTGGAAGATAATTTAAGAACGCCTTCGGGTGTATCCTACATGTTGGAGAACCGGAACATGACGTATCGTATTTTTCCGGGATTGTTACCTAAGAATAATGCTCGCTCGGTAAAAGATTACCCGGATTTACTTTTGAAAAATCTGCTGGGGTTGTCAAACCGGCAAAAAAGTGAGCCTACGGTTGTGTTGCTCACTCCCGGCATATTTAATTCGGCTTACTTTGAACATACTACCCTTGCCCGATTGATGGGTGTCGATTTGGTGGAAGGCAAAGACCTGGTGGTTGACAATGCGAAAGTGTACATGAAAACCACCGCTGGTCTCAAGCAGGTAGATGTCATTTATCGAAGGGTTGACGATGATTTCCTGGATCCTTTGGTTTTTAATCCGGATAGTATTTTGGGTGTCTCCGGAATTTACTATGCCTATAGAAAAGGAAATGTGGCGATCGTGAATGCTCCCGGAAATGGAGTTGCCGATGACAAGTCGGTGTACCCATTTGTACCTCAGATGATCAAATATTATTTGAATGAAGAGCCGATTTTGAAAACAGTGCCTACCTACGGCATGGACAATCCTGATCATTTCAAGCACGTGTTTTCAAATATTCAGAAAATGGTGATCAAGAAAACTAATGAGAGTGGAGGCTATGGCATGTTGATGGGCCATGCCGCAGATGAAAAGCAGGTGGAAGAGTATAAAAAAGAGGTAGAGAAAAATCCCCGTCAGTTTATTGCTCAGCCGATCATCAGTTTGTCATCAGTGCCATGCTTTATCAATGGCAAACTTCAACCCAGGCGTGTGGACTTAAGACCGTTTGCTTTGTATGGTCCTGCTGGAATTGAAATTGTGCCGGGCGGACTCACCCGCGTGGCATTGCGGGAAGGTTCTCTAGTGGTAAACTCTTCACAAGGTGGTGGAAGTAAAGACACCTGGGTTTTAGGTTGATAAGTAAGTGAAAAACAGAAATATACATTCATGCTGAGTAGAGTTGCCGATGCGGTTTTTTGGATGGCCCGTTACATGGAGCGCACCGATAATGTGCTGCGTGTGTTGCGAACGAACTACATTGCTTCGCAGGATGAAATTCAGAATTTTGATTGGCAACTTTGGGTTGATGGTTTGGGGGCCACCCCGGATTCAACTGTGAAGGTGACCAACTACCATGAGGCATTGTTTCATTTGGTGTTGAATAAAGAGAATGACACTTCAGTACTCATCAACATTGTGCGTGCTCGCGAAAACGCACGATCGGTTCAAGACTACATAACGAAAGAGGTATGGCAATGCATGAATGATTACTATCACATAATTCAGGATAAGAATACTAAGAAATTGATGTTGGAAAGTGATCCTGTAACGGCCATCGACAGTCTGTTGCGTGAGAGTGTTTTGTTTTATGGTTCTGTAGATGTGACCATGAGCCGGGGTGAAGGATATACATTCCTTAACATCGGAAAATATATAGAGCGCCCTTTGCGAAGTCTGGACATCCTGGAGCTCAAGATGGCGGAAATGGAAAGGGGCGGTAACGAGGCTATGCATTGGAAATATTTGTTGTATTCCCTTTCGGGATATGAGTTTCATACCAAGCAATACAAGAATGCCTTGCAAATGAATGAGGTAGTTGATCAGGTGTTCATGAATACACAGTTTCCTCATTCGGTGCTATACAGTTTGCAGCAGGTAGAAAGATATTTTAAACGATTAGATTCTATTTCATTACCGGAACATTTCAAGGAGATGGAATTTCTGATTGGTAAATCAATCAGTAATTTAAAGTACGGCATGAACCCGCAAGCCGGAGCGGTGGAGATAAAGGCGTTGATTATAAAAACAAGAGCAGAGATAAAGGCGGTGGCGCATAAGTTGGCCACCCTGTATTTTGGATATTCTTAACCCGAACGTATGCCTCATTTTCATATACTGCATCGTACACACTACATCTACTCCGGCCAGGTTATTGACTCGGTCAACCAGGTGAAGTTGTATCCGTTGAATGATGAAATTCAAAAAGTAAATGAGCACCATATCCGAATTTCGCAACATACTCAGGTGCATACCATCAGAGACTATTTTGGAAATACAACTGGTTTTTTCACACTCGTGGCTCCCCATAATGAATTGATCATCGATAACATCATGGAGGTGGATATCTATCCACCAAAAAAGTTTGAGTTAACAAAACCCGCCACGGATGTATGGAGTGAAGTGAGCAGTGAAGAAAATCAATTACGGTATCACGATTTTCTGAAAGCAGAACAGGCTGCTTGCCAAACCGAGGTGCAAAATGCCATTCATGAAATTTTAGCTAAGGTGCAGCATCCGTTGGATACCATTCTCGAGTTGTCGAATTACATCTATGATAATTTTACGTACCGGAAGGGAGTCACCAATATAGAGACCAGCGTAGATGAATTGTGGACGTTGCGTGCTGGTGTTTGTCAGGACTTTGCGCACTTGCTATTGTACATGCTTCGACTGATGGGTATTCCGGGTCGCTACATCAGTGGATACATTTGTCCGGGAAGCAGTGAGTGGCGAGGAGAAGGGGCTACACACGCGTGGGCCGAAGCCTGGTTGCCTGACACCGGTTGGATTGGCATTGATCCCACCAACAAATGCCTTGCCGGTGAACGTCATGTTCGATTGGCTACAGGAAGAAATTTCAGCGACTGCACTCCGGTGAAGGGTACTTATAAAGGAGCCGTTGATCATAAGTTGGAAGTGACTGTCAAGTTTGGAGAAAAGGCATTTACCGATGCGCAATTATTAAATCCAACACCCACCTTCACCAGCGGACAGGTGGTTACGGAAATTGTGTCACGGAATTCCTACACCGCCTACATGCAGATGCAGCAACAGCAGCAATAATCTGTCAATGCCTGAGTCCGAATGCCTTGAATAATTCCTCCACACTCTGTTTGTTGTCGGCCACCACCAGCAAGTGATCGTTGCCTTCAATCACCGTTTCACCTGAGGCAGAAATGTATTTCCCTTTGCGGTGAATTAAAACAATGTTGGATGTTTTAGGTAATCCGATCTGCACCACTTGCTTTCCAACCACCGGAGAGGTTTCAGGAATATCGAGTTCAACCAACTCTGAGTTTTGGTCATCACTCAATTCGATGTCAATAGGAAATTTTCGTTTGATCTTGCCAGGAACGCTCACGTGCAGCCATCGTGCTACCATCGGAAGCGTGGCGCCTTGCAATACTACGGAGGAGACCGAGATAAAGAATACGAGATTAAAAATAGTATCAGCATTATGGACTCCTGCCAGCAGCGGAAAAGTAGCAAACACAATAGGGGCCGCTCCCCGCAATCCGACCCAGGAGATAAAAAGTCTTTTTCGAAAGTTCAGTCCTTTCGTGAGGGAGAGTGAAATAAATACGGCAATGGGTCGGGCCAGAAAAATCAAAAAGGCGGAAAGTAATAAACCGGGCATTAAAACAGGAACGATCTTACTGGGAAAAACGAGTAAGCCAAGCGTTAAGAACATGATGATTTGCATCAGCCACGCTTGCCCATCATAAAAACGGATAAGACTTTTCTTATGAATGAAATTGCTGCTCCCCAAAATGATGGCTGAGATATAAACAGCCAGAAATCCATTACCCCCGATTAAATCGGTGAACGAGAAAGTAAAGAATACGAGGGATAACACTAATACGGGATAGAGTCCGACTACGTCCAGTTTTATGCGGTTTACCAACCACGTCATCGCACGTCCCATGATATAACCACTGGCTGCACCGATCAGCATACCTTTTAAAAATTTAGGAATGAGTGATAGCACCGAGGCTTCAGGATTGGTGATCAGGAAAATCATGCTGATGGTTAAGAAGTAGGCCATCGGATCGTTACTTCCGCTTTCGAATTCCAGTGTGGGTCGCAAGTTGCCTTTGAGTCCTATGCTTTTTGACCGTAGAATAGAAAAGACCGCAGCTGCATCGGTGGAAGAAACAATCGCTCCTAATAACAAACCTTCAGCCAGTGAGAAATCCAAAAGATAAGAGGCAAAGATACCCACCAAAATGGCGGTGAGCAATACACCGATCGTGGAGAGTGAAAGGCCTTGCCATAAAATTGGTTTCACGCTTTCCCACTTGGTATCTAAACCACCCGAGAACAAAATGAAAGTTAGCGCTACAACGCCAAGAAACTGGGCAATCTTAGGATCATTAAAATAAATGCCACCGGGCCCATCCGATCCGGCAAGCATGCCAACTACCAGAAACAGAATTAATGTCGGTATGCCTAACCTGAACGATGTCTTGCTCGCCACAATGCTGATGAAGAGCAAGATAGAGCCGAGCAACAGAATGTTTTCAGCGGACAAGGTCATGAGAGCAAGTTAATTCTTTTAAATGAGAGGGGCCGTGAATCAATTTCACGGCCCCTTCATCATTACGATATTTTTAAAAGGACATATAAGGCAATGATCATGATTCCCATCAGGATGACAAACCAGAGTCTTTTAATTGTTTCAATAATTTCTTTCATGATATTATAATAGTTGTGCTTGGTCAGATCTTGCTTTAATAAGCAGATCTATGCCATGCGTTGTTAGATAAGAGAAATGGAAATTGAGTGCAGGCGATTTTTCCTGCGGGAGTGAAAAAGAACTATGCTAAGGTGCGTGTATCGTAGTAACGATGTAGAAGGTATTGTAAACCCTGCTTGAAATACGAAGGGCGGTATTGGTAAACAATACTGAAGAACGGATCCACTCGGCACAAAGCCAGGTTTTCTCCAGCTGGCTATGATCTTTGAATAAGGAAGGCGAAGCAGACACCTGTTCAGAGGCTTCTCTGACTACTACCGAGCTGCCCGAACTAATACAAAGAAGTGTCTTTGAATCCGTCTTAACGTGTGCCGGAGCGTTTGCTTCAGAATAAGCACCAAACAGAATAAAAAATACAAAAACCGACTGAAACAGTCCGGCCCAAAGTATTCTTCTTTTCTGTATGAAGGTCATGTTACAAAAGTAATATTTTCTTTGGCAGGAATTTTAGTTAATCAGCTAAGAAAGG
>Ga0163144_10003857_pt1 | contig 34085 bp, 27 predicted proteins | sample OliLak19BULKMAT1_FD_123175 | JGI IMG/M metagenome (GOLD analysis project Ga0163144, IMG submission 123175) | Freshwater microbial mat bacterial communities from Lake Vanda, McMurdo Dry Valleys, Antarctica - Oligotrophic Lake LV.19.BULKMAT1 | ecosystem: Environmental > Aquatic > Freshwater >... | reverse complement strand
GTGGGTCGGCTCGTGCGGACCCAAAGCCCGTGGCCCAACGCCGAGAGTGCAACCGGAGCGAACCGCAGCGAGCGGTTCTTCTACGACGGCGTCCGCCGCATCCAGGAACTCGTCACCGACCGGCTCCCCACGCCCGAGGTGAAGACCGCCCCGCCGCCCGGCGGTGGTCGTGGTGGCGGTGGCGGCGACCCCCGCGATGCAACGACCGCAAAACCAATGGAAGCGGGACGCCGAGCCAAATGACCGTGAGCGGCGATATCCCCGCTAAGTTAGTCACTCGATTAAGGCTTGGAGCTCTGCCTGAACGTTTGCGGCAACCGCTCGAGCACATTCAGGTCCACCCTATACAGGCTGCCCTTGGCTTCGTCCGCGATCAGCAGGCATCGTTCGTTTTCGAAGCAGATCGCCTCGCTGTCGCTCGGACCATCCTTCATCCGGTAGGCGACGCTGGCACACCGTCCGGCAAAGAAAGACGTTGCCGCGGAGTCGCGCTCGAAGAGCCAGATGCGGTCGTAGGTCAGTATGACCAGTTTCAGTCCGTCCGTAGACGCGTCGGCACCGGTCACCTTTCCGCCGATGTCGAACGATTCAAGATAGGTGAGCGGATTCAGCACTCCCGACTCACGCCCATCGAGCCGGTACAGTTTCGTGAAGGTATCGGAGCGGTGTTTCGTGAGAACAAACACGTCGTCCCCGACGGTGAACAACGCCTCCGCATCGAAATTGAAGTCGCCTCTTGGGGCCGGAAAGGTGGCCTGATCCGGGTAGCGGATGAGTACCTTCGAGGTGACCGAGGTGCGTCCCTCCGTGACCTCCGGTTCTTCCACGAAGTAGAGTGCAAGATCACGCCGGGAATTCGAGTTGTTGCCGAAATCGGCGATAATGATCTGTCCCGATGCGTCCAGCGCGATGTCCTCCCAGTCGCAGTTGATCGCGCCGCCGACCAACGTGCCAGGAGTTTCCGGATATCGTTCCGACGCCACCACCGACCCGTCGGTGCGGACCGGATAGATGCGTGGCTCGTCACCCGAGTCGTTGTGCGTCCAGAAAACGGTCGAGTCGCGCCGGCTGCGCACGATTCCGGAAATCTCTTTGCGTGCCCCGGGACCGAGCCGGGCGATGGGTTCCAGCACCAGTTCCGCAGCCGACCCAAGGCCGGCGCGAGGGCGCTGGCCGCTCGCGCACGATCCGAAGCCAGGCCCGATCAGCCCGGTCAACAGTGCCACGATCAAAATCGATGCCGATGGTCTGCTGCGGGGAGAAAAAGCGTTGCAATTCATGGTGCGTGAGAATAATCCGGCAAAGTCACCGGAGCCCGATCCGGCTTTTTTCATTCCCTCTGCGAGCGGAGGATTGCCCAGCTCTGGCAGCCCCGGGTTTGGCAGCCCCGGTTCAGCGGCCCGGGGTCGGCGCAGGATCATTCTATATTTCGCCATGCGAACTCTGATTTGTGTGCCTCTCATGGTGGCCGATATCGATGCGGCTCTGGAAGACGCCGTCTCGGCGAAGCGGGCCGGGGCCGACCTGCTGGAGTTCCGGATTGATCCGCTGGCGGAAGAGGTTGATCTGACAGTGGAAGCGTTCGCCGCGATGATCGGGCGGCTGACGGCGGCGGCGCCCTTGCCGTCGATCGTGACCTGTCGTCTCGCGGCGGAAGGAGGCCGGTTTGTGGGGGACGCGTCGGGCGCGATCGACCGGCGAGTGGGTTGGTATCGCGAGTTGATGAGGTATGTGTCGTTAAAGGGGAACGCCGGCGCTGGGCCGAGATACATCGACATTGAAGGTCAGAGTCTGGCGGCATCGGCGGACATGGCGGCGTTCGCGGCGTCGCTCAACGGGACCCAAACGGGTGTTATTCTGTCGTCGCATGATTTCGTTGGTCGCCCGAATGATCTTGCGCGTCGGCTGCTGTCCATCCACGACCCGCGCGGCACGGTGGCGAAGATTGCGTACCGGGCCCGATCGCTTCGGGACAGCCTCGAACTGCTGGACACTCCGGCACAGATGGACCGTCCGACGATTGCGCTGGGGATGGGGGAGTTTGGTTTGATGAGCCGGGTGCTGGCTCCCAAGTTTGGAGGGTTTTTGACGTTCGCCGCGCTGGCGGCGGGGCTGGGGACGGCGCCGGGCCAGCCCACGATCGATGAACTGTTCAATCTCTATCGCTTCCGATCGATCGGGCCGGCGACGAAGGTCTACGGGGTCCTCGGGTGGCCCGTCTCGCATTCCAAGAGCCCCGCGTTTCACAACTCGGCCTTCAGGGCCGCGGGGCATGACGGGGTGTACTTGCCGCTCCCGGTTTTGGCGACGGAGGATTCCGAAACCACCTACGCGAGCTTCAAGGCGACGGTGTTGGAACTCGTGCATCATCCGCGGCTCTCGTTCTCGGGGGCGAGCGTGACGATCCCGTTCAAGGAACACCTGGTTCGTCTGGCGCGGGAGCAACGGTGGGCCTGTGCGGAAACGGTGACGTGGACGGGTGCGGCGAACACGATGGTGGTGAGCGGCGAGGGAGTGCGGGTTTTCAACACCGATTGGATCGGATTCTCGGAGCCGATCCAAGAGGCTGTTGGTGAAGTGAAGGGGAAAGGGGTGCTCGTGCTCGGTGCGGGCGGGGCGGCGCGAACCGCGGCGGCGTGGGCCGTGTCGGCGGGCGCTGAAGTCCGCATTGCGAATCGGACTCGTGATCGGGCGGAGCGATTGGCGGCGGATCTTCGTGACAAAGGCGAGGGCACGGGAAGCGTCGCCGTGGCGGATTGGGCGGATCGCGACAGAGTGGCGTCTGAAATTGTTATTCACGCGACGTCGATCGGGATGTCCACGGGCGGTGCACCGGGTGGATCGCCCATGAGCGAGCAAGCCCTGCGGACCGGGCGTCCGCTGGTGTTTGAGACGGTGTACTCGCCTCGGGTCACCCCGTTGGTGGCGGCGGCCCGCGATGCGGGCTGTGCGGTGATCGACGGGCTGGAAATGTTCGTGGCGCAGGCGGCGGCCCAGTCTGAGATGTGGGTGGGGCAACGGCCGTCGATGGAGGAATGCAGGCGGTGGATTGACCAATAGCCTGCTGATCCTGCACGATCAGGAAGTCGTTAGCGCTCGTCATCCCACTCGAAGGTGCGGCGCAAGGACATGGTGGGCTGACGGATGGAGATGGCGAGGACGACGCCCGTCATCAGCCAGCAGGCGATCATGCTGGAGCCGCCATGGCTGACGAAGGGGAGAGTGATGCCGATGATGGGGACAACGCCTAGATTCATGCCGACGTTGATGACGGTTTGAGCGGCAATGAAGGCGGCGAGGCCGACCGGGACAAGGCGGCCGAACGGTTCGCGCGACAGGCCGGCCGTGAGCAGCGCGCCGGCGATCCAGAGGGCATAGAGCGCAAGGATGCTGAGGGCTCCGGTAAAGCCGAAGCGGTTGCAGAGCACGGCAAAGATCATGTCGTTATGCCGTTCCGGAAGGGCGTTGTAGCGGAGAAGGACGCGCGACTGACGGTCGCCCGTGCCATCCCATTGGCCCGCGCCCGCGACGCGCTGGGCGGTGACCGACTGCATGTTGATGTCCTGATCGGCGCTGGTGTCGCCGCGAAGTTGCTTCACGAGGCCGACGAAACGCTCCTTCTGATGGGGCTTCAGGATCGGGTAAGCGGCGGGAGCGGCCATCGCGGCGATCAGAACGATCGCGGCCAGATGCTTCATTCGGGCGCCGGCGGCAACCAGCACGGCGAACAGGGCTGGGACAAAGAGCGAGGCGGTGCCCAAGTCCGGCTGGAGTGTGATGAGGCCGACGGGGATGGCCGTGATGATCGCGGGAGGAAGGAGGCCGCGGAAGGTGCGGTGGTGACGGCTAAACCGGAGATACCAGGCGAGGACGAATACGTAGGCGATCTTGGCGAGTTCAGAGGGTTGAAAGTCGGCGGGGCCAAGGTCGATCCAGCTGCGGGCTCCGTTCCGGGCCCGCACGATGGACGAGGGAACGATCGGGATGAGGAGGAAAACCAGCAATCCGACGGCCGCGGCCAGAAGGAACCAGGACGCGAATCCGTACGCCCGGTAGTGGGGGATCAGGATCAACACGGCCGCTGTGACGCCGATGCCGATATAGAACAACTGGCGCATCGCGACTGGACCCAACTGGGGGCCGGGGTCGGGCGGGGTTGTGATGGTGGCGACATCGATCGCGTAGACGCCGATCAGGGAAAGCGCCAACGAAGCGAGGACGGTTAGCCACGCGGCCCGGCCACCCTTGATGAACGCCCAAACGCTGGCGCCCATGCCGGAGATCGACAGCGCGGGGCCGCGTCGGGCCATTTAGAGGTAGCCTTCGGCGATGAGGGCGTGGATGATCTGGTTGCAGATCGGTCCGGAGACTTTGCCGCCGGAGCCGCCGTAATCGATGACGACGGAGATGACGTAACGAGGGCGGTCACGCCCGACCATAATGACGAACCAGGAATGGTCGCCTTCCTCCGCCAGAACCTTGGGCTGCGGGCCGTCGCGCCCGTCGGCGTCGGTGAAGACGTCCGGGGCTTCGGCGGTACCGGTCTTGCCCCAGATTTTGACGTCCGGGGCGTTGAAGATGGGTTCACGGACCGTATCGACGGTGATGTGGTGCCCGGTGCCGAGTTCTTCGGTGACGCTGAGTCTGAGGCCTTCGATGGCTTCGTCGATTCCGGCGGGATCGAGCGCGAGATCGGTGCCGGGGGTTCGTCGACTGTCGCGGAAAATGAAGGGCGGCAGCGAGATCCCGCCGCGAGCGAGAGTGGCCATGGCGTTGGCGGCGTGCAGCGGCGTCCACGCGACCGGTCCTTGACCGATGCCCATCTGAATGGCGTCGGGGAGTTCCAAGTCGGACCCGTCGCCATTACTGCCGAGGGCGCCCGGGTATTCAAGGCCGACGCCGAGACGGAAGGGGGTTCCGACACCGAAGCGACGGTAGGTATCGACGATGTCGCTGACGCCCATGCGGCGGGCAACAGTAAAGAAGAAGATGTTGCAGGAACACATGATGCCCTCGCGGCCCGAGAGATCGTGGCCGAGTTCGGCAGAGTGCGTTCGTTGGAAGCGTTTGTAGATCCAGCAGCGGAGGATGGTGGGCTGGTCGGGAAGGAGATGCCCCGAACATTCGATGGTTTGAGTGAGGTTAAAGTTGCCTTTGGTCACTGCGTCGGCGAGGAGCAGGGATTTGACGATCGAACCCGGGGGGTAGGGCTTGGCGACCGCGCGGTTCAGGAAAGGGGTGTTAACAACGTCCCCATAGACCCACTCCGGGTTGTCGCGCAGTTGATCGCGGGTGAACGTGGGCGTCGACACCATCGCGAGGATCTCAGCGGTGTCGATGTCGAGGATCACGGCCGCGCCGTTCAGGAGCGTTCCCGGGGACTGGGTCGCGCTCTCTTGGGCGTGCCAAGGCTGCACGACCGCGAGTCCGAGTTCGCGCGACATCGTGGCCTGCACGCGGGCCTGCAGCAGGCAATCGATCGTGAGGTGGGCGTCAGTCCCGGGCTCCGGGTCTATCACGTCGACCAGGCCGGTATCAAGGCGGCGGGTCTGACTCCCGCGCAGGCCGCGGAGCGTGTGCTCATGCGAACCTTCCGCACCGGTTTCGCCGACACGGTCACCGTCGCGATACCCGCCGCGATCGTCACCGGTCCCGCGTAGGGCTGCCGCGTGCAGTGACGGGTGGGATTCGAGAAAAGCGGCTCGCTTCGCGGCGTCGCCGCTGCTGACGACGGTGGTTCCGTCGGGCAGTCTGCGTTCGCCGTCGCCGAAGACGCGGTCGCGTTCGCGGCCAATCAGGTGACAGGCGACCCCATCGACCTGGATGGTGATGGAATCGTCGACCGCCAGCGGCGAGGGGAGCGTGTCGCGGGGGACTTCAACCGGAACCCGCTCAAAGGGGTAGGTGCGGCTGCCGCCGTCGCTGACGGCCAAGCCGGGGATGCGGGCGACCGGCGCGGGCGCGCGGGCGGAAAATATCTGGAGCGCGGCGTCGCTAAGACGAGAAAGATCGGGCTCCACTTCCTCTTCCGCGAACAATTGGACCTCGAACGCGAGCGTGTCGGAAACCTGCGGAATAAGGACGTGGGACGATGTTTGCTCGGCCAGAGGCCGGCGAGCCGACTTGCGGAGGGCGGCGACGAATTCATCGGTCACGGTTTCACCCCGGGCGCGGGCGGCGTCAAGAGCCGTCTCGAGGCGTCGCGAGGCGGCGGCCTCGAAGCGGCCGTCGACCTCGCTGATGATGCGGTCGCGGCGGGCGTCTAGTTCCGAGCGGGAGACATTGGCTCGGGCGGCGAGTTCGTTCCAAGCGTTGTCGAGGTGAAGTCGGTAGACCGGCAACAACTCGGCGATAAGGTCCTGACGCTGGAGGAGTTTCAGGTCCATCCACCCCGCGCCCGCAGCGCGGCGAGCCGACTCCGTGGCCCGGGCGATGGCCCAGTCGCCGGTGATGACGGAGTAGGGCACCGTGAGATCGTAACTGGGGCGATCCTGCGCCAGGACACGGCCCTTACGGTCAAGGATTCTGCCGCGAACAGTCGCAGTCCATTGACGGCGGACGAGTTTGGCGTCGGCGGCGGCCCGCATATCGTCGCCTTGGGTGAGGGTGAGGGTGCCGACGCGAAAAGCCAGTCCTGATAGGGGCAGGAGGCAACCCGCCGCGAGCAGCAGCAAACGGCGATGGAATGAGCTGGGGAACAGTGCTTTCAGAGGGCGTCCTGCCGCGGCGAGAGGCGAGTGTGCGATGAAATGGTAGAACGTGACGCGGCGCTCTGGCCGAGAGGGCGCGGAGTGACCACCAAGTCGCCGTGGGAATTGACTGAAAAGGTACCCGGGCGGAATCACTTCAGGCGGTTGACCTCGACGCTCATCGTGTGCTTCGCGCGGATCTTGGCAACTTTGCCGTTCGGGTCGTTGCCGGTGTCGGGCGTGTCGATCGAGAACGATTGATCCTGCTTCATCGATTCGAGCATCCCGGCTTCGAGATCCCAGACGGCTTTGCCCGTGATGATCGAATCATTGATGTTGACGGTCGGCAAGCCAGAGCCGCCGGAACCTTCGAGCTTCACGGACCCCTTGGTCGAGATGTTGGCCTTTCCGTTCTTCACGCTGTCGAGCGTGTTGATCGTTGAAACGCGGGTGGAGCCCATCGCCCCGGAGATCACGTCTTCGTTCGTCCACGATTCGCCGACGGCGGCCCGGCCGTCGCCCTTGCTAATGCCCGTGATGGGGCCGAAAATGCCTTTGGCGACGTCGGCGCCGCTGAACTGACCCGCGATCATCCCCGCAACGCCGTCCGCGTCATCGTCCATGGAAACGGAGGTGATATTTCCATCCGGGGCGAACGCAACGGTCATTTTGAGGCCGATGAGCGGGCGGAGCATGGCGTCGGTGGGGCTGTCGTCCTTGGGCCTGGTGCTGTCGAACGTCAGGTTCATTCCGCCGGCTTCGAGTTGGAATCGGAGGGACTCGTACGCCATCTCGACGGTCGAGCCTTTTTCCGGATCGGTGATGCGGGCCGTCAATTTGACGACGATTTCCTGCTCTATCTTCTGGCCGCCGGCTTCCCCGGAATCTGATTTCATCACCATTTTGAAGCGGACCGACTGCCCGGCCTTGAACTTGGGACGGAGGTCGATGCGGCTGGCTCTGGAACTATCGCGCGCGGGCTCGGTCTGGGCGGAGGAAAGGCTCGGGGTCGCGACGGTGATGGCCGCGATGAGCAATGCGCAGGCGAACGTTTTCATTTCGTCGGTCTCCGGGCGTTGAAAGGGGCGGGAATCTGTCAATCGTACTGGCCGCCGGCGGGCGGGGTTGCCGCGGAGGCCAGCTGTTTTGGTTGGCTGAAAAGCCGATTGCCGACCGGGGGGGAAGGTGCGGAAGGATGCCCACGATTCAGGAGCCCCCGCAGACCTTGTCGTACGCAAGGCGGTCCGTCCGTAAAGACAGACGCGGCAAATGCCCCGCTGGGACAGGTGCGACGAGGCCGCCAATTCGGTTTAGGCATCTCGGGCGCGTCGCGGGCGCTTGTTCAAGGGCACGCGTGAACCACGTCAGAATGGTGTTACTCGCGTGTCCGGCCGTCGATGATTTCCTGGCGCACGCTTTCGTTGTGGGCGGCCCGTTGCGCGAGTCGGCCCAAGTCGGCGCAGATTGCCGGAGTTGGATCGACGAACTCGACTCCGACTTCCTTGGTGATCATGCCGCACTTTCGCCACCAGCGAATGCGGCATCCGACGAGGACAGGCCCGTCCACGCTCTGCAAGGTGACCGTGAATATCTGGCCGGTCTTCGGGATCGTGCCGCGGGCTTTGAGGCGCATCCCGGACGCGGATAGATCGAGCAACGTGCCGAGGCTGCACCGGATATCCTGCATATGAAGTCGCCCGTGCCGGCGCTGATTGGCGTCTCCCTGACCCAAGGAGCCGATGATCCGGAGGTTGCGGGCGAATCGCATGGAGCGAGCATCGGAGCGATGCGGCTCCTGGGTGAGCCGTGGCGGGCGCGGGCGTACTGAGGAAACCGATCGCAATGGGTGTGCCGGAACAACGTGTAAAATTTGAGGGCTTTTGCCCCGGGGAATCGCCGGAGGTGGAGGCGGAGCGGTTTTATCGAACCTTGGACCGACGGCGGTCGATCCGGCATTTCTCCACGCGACCGGTTTCGGAAGAAGTGATCCGTTGGGTGGTTGCGGCGGCTTCCACTGCGCCCTCGGGAGCCCATAAGCAGCCGTGGCGATTTGTCGCGGTGCGAGATACGGTGGTCAAGCGGAAGCTACGGCTGGCGGCCGAGGCGGAGGAACGCGAGTTCTACGCGAGACGGGCGAACCCGGAATGGCTTTCGGATTTGGCATACTTGGGAACGGACGCGTCGAAGCCTTTCATTGAGGATGCGCCGTGGGTGATCGTCGTCTTCAAGCTGATGAAGACGGACCCGGATGCCCAAGGGCGGCAGGGCCAAGTGTATTACGCGAATGAATCCGTGGGGATCGCGTGCGGGTTTTTGCTCGCAGCGATCCACCATGCGGGCCTGGTAACGTTAACGCACACGCCCAGTCCGATGGGTTTTCTCTCGGAGTTGTTGGGTCGGCCCGACCATGAGCGGGCGTTCATTGTGCTGCCCGTCGGGTACGCGGCCGAGGGGTGCACCGTGCCGAACCTTGAACGCAAGCCGTTGAGCGACGTTCTGGTCGTTGTATGATGTTTCGGAACAAAAAAAACAGTACGGCGCACCCGCGGCCACTTATTAATTCTCTGAAATAGGAGTGAAAGTAACCTGGCCTGAGAATGTCTGGTTATTTCATGCGTTGTCCGCTCACGCTCCGCTAACGTCCTTCGCCGTGAGATCGACAGCAGGCTTGTGCCTGCCGCGATCATCACTTCTCTGCACCGAAAATCTCATGCCATGAACACCTTCACCCGCGTCGCGACCCTCTCGGCTCCTGCCTCCTTCTACTTCCTCTCGGCCTCGGCGTGTTGTCGGGACAAATCTGACGATTCAATGTCCCGCGACCGCTCGACGTCCGGCATGGGGTCCATGTCGAAGGACCAGATGACGATGGAGGGCGACGCCATGACGATGAAGGGCCAGCGGATGAAGGACGACGCCATGCGGATGAGCTCAGGCCAAATGAGGGACGGCATGTCGAACGACCAGATGATGATGAAGGACGACGACATGATGATGAAGGGCCGGCGGATGAAGGACGATGCCATGCAGATGGGCTCTGGCCGGATGATGGACGGCATGTCGAAGGACCAGATGATGATGAAGGCCGACCAGATGATGCGTGAAGGCCAGATGATGAAGGTAGAGGGCACGCGGATGAACTCCGGCCAGATGATGAACGGGATGTCGCGCGATCAGATGATGATGAAGGCCGACGAGATGATGCGTGAAAGTCAGATGATGAAGGAGAAGGCCATGCTGATGGGGATGTAACGACCCACCCGTGCGATCGCGCGGAAAGCGGAGTTTCCGGCGACAACGCCCTCGCGCAGCGATGAATGCCCAGTCTTTACGGCCGGTGACTGCCGAGCCGCTATTCGGCGAATTTACCGGCGGCGATACCGGAGACCAATTGCGCAAAGGCCTTGAGGTCTCGGGCTTGGATGACGGCGACGACCCGGGCGGGCGGGGCGTTCGTCTTGGCGAGGGTCGTCTGCGCGGATTTCCAGAGTTTGTCCTTCGCGGTGTCGTCGGCGAGCGCGAGGTCGGAGACTAGTTCCTGCAGTCTGTTGATAGCGCGGGTGTCCGCCTGGCTGTAGAAGCGGTTGATGGCCGACTTTGCGGTCTTGGAGTAGTGGTTGAAACTGCCGCCGGCCATGATGCGATTCCCAGTGTGAGCGGTGATGGGCCCCGGCACGGTCGGCGGAGACCCTTCGGTCGGTCGTGTGCTATTCCGCAGACTGCATGTCGCGGATGAAGGCGTCGGCCTCGGCGATGGACGCTTCCATTTGGCGAATGAGGTCCCGGACATCGGTCTCCAATTTTGCGACCTCGCCCCTGAGCGAGGCGACGGCCTGGGCGTTGAGGTTGTGCTTGAGGAACAGCACGTTGTCCCGGAAGGTGGCGAGAACGGGGTCCATCGTTGCCGCGGCCCGCTTCATGGCGTTGAGCATGTCGGTGTACTTGCTCTTGGTAACAGAGAGTTGCGATTCGCTGGCGTTGCGGAGCGAGGCGTTGGAGTACTGGTCAAGCTCCTTGTTCCATTCGGCAAAGAGGGCATCGCCGACACTCTCGATGGACTTTATGCGGTCCTTGACCGTAGCGGCCTTGCTTTCACAGTCGTCCAATTGAGAGTTGCTTTTGTCGTAAGCCTTTTTCAGGTTGCCGCCGTCAAAGTTGATGAGAGCGGAAAACTCTTCGAGGGCGGAGGCGAATTGTTCTTTCGCGGCGTCTTGGGCTTCGCTGCCGTCTTTCACCCGGCTGACGAGCAGGTCGCGCTTGTGCTTGCCGAAGGCCTCCATCGTTCCGTAGTAGGCCTTCTGGCAGCCGGGCATCCCGGCGGAGACGGCGAGGAGCACGGTCAGCAGGCCGCCGTGAAATGCCGCGCTATACGGAAACGGTCGTCGGTTCATGAGGGAATGATATTGCGGGCGGGCGGCGGGTGCAGGCTGAATCGGATCAAGCAGCGGGCCGACTTTGGGGCGGGATTGCGGGCGAGACGTGGAAGGGCAGGGGCGCGAGCGGAGCAGTGGAGGTACGCTTGTCGCCATGGATGAGAACGGTGATCGCGCGAAACTTAGGCCCGGCGCCGAAACGGGGACCGGTGCCGAAGAGGGGCCCGGCGCCGAAACGGGGTCCGGTGCCGGAGCGGGGCCCGTAGCCGGTGCCGCAGCGGGGCTTGGTGCCGCAGTAGGGCTCGGTGCCGCAGCAGGGCTCGGTGCCAACCCGGCGGGCAGCGCCGAAGCGGGGCGAAGCGCGGAAGCCCGCCCGGGCGCAGGCGCAGGCGTGAGCCCGGCCCGCATCCGACGGAAACGCCGCGACCGCAAGCGCAGGCCGCCCGCTGGGTCGTCGCCGGGGACGATCGTTGCGCCCGCCGGATCGCCGCGGCCGGTCATCGACATGTTGGGGTATGACAGTGAACGGCTGGTCGAGCGCCCGGGGGTGGAGGTGGGAGAGGTAAAGGCGCTTTCGACGGGGCTGAGGGTGACGTGGATCAATGTGACGGGTTTCGGGGATGCGAGCGTCGTCGAAACGCTGGCGCGCGACTTCGGGCTTCACCGGCTGGCGGTTGAAGACGTGATGAACACCAATCAGCGTCCTAAGGTCGAGGAGTATGGCGGTCAGGTGTTCATCGTGTTCAGGGCGCCCGAGCCGACCGCGGACGCCGGCACGTCGCACCCGGTGGTGATGACGGAACAGATCAGCCTCTTTCTGTTACCGGGGGTGGTGATCACGTTTCAGGAGGGCCGGGCCGATTGCTTCGAGCCCGTACGCGACCGTGTACGACGATCCGTGGGTCGGATTCGGGGCGTGGCGGCGGATTACCTCGCGTATGCGCTGCTTGATGCGGCGATCGATGCGTACTTTCCGATCGCGGAAGATTTCGGCGACCGGGCCGAGGAACTCGAGAGTGCTTCATCCACGGGGTTCAGCGCGGCGACGGCCTCAGGGATTCATCGCTTGCGGCGCGACCTCTCGGACATCCGGCGCAGCGTGTGGCCGCTCCGGGACCTGACAAATACGCTGGTGCGGGACGTGTGCCCGCTCATCACCGACGAGACGCGTCTCCACTTCCGGGATTGCTATGACCACACGGTGCAATTGATCGACATTCTGGAGAACGCACGGGAAACCGCGTCGAGCCTGCTGGAACTTTCGCTGTCGATGGCCAGTTACCGAATGAACGAGGTGATGAAGGTTCTGACGATTTTCTCGACGGTCTTCATGCCGCTGACTTTTGTCGTCGGCGTCTACGGGATGAACTTCCGGGAAACCAGCCGATGGAACATGCCCGAACTGAATTGGCCGTTCGGGTATGTGATGGTCATGGGGTTGTGCGCTGCGATCGCGGCGGGCATGCTGCTGTACTTCCGGCGCAAAGGCTGGTTGGGAGGGGCCAGCGGCGGGGCGAAGTGAACTTCCGGTGCGCCAAGGTCAACTTCAGGAGTCCGAATCACGGGTGGCGGTCAGAGTAACCGTTCAATCCGAATCGGCGCGGTGAGGTGGTGGGAGAGCACGTCGGCTTTGAGCGTGGCGGCGTGCAGGTTCTCCTCGGTTTCGCCGGAAGCCGTCACAACGATGCGAACTTCGGAGGCAAAGCGGTGAAGCCGCGCTGAATGAACGGTCTGCGTGTGTGTCCGGTCCAGCCCGTCGGCGATGCGGAGAATGCCGCAGAGCAGGCGCACCAGATCGGCGTCCGCGGCGTCAAGGGCGGCGAACCCTTCGTGGGCCGCGCTCGGGCCTGCCTTGCGGTGGTAGCGGACGATCTGGGAGACCACGACGTTGTCGCGCTGGGTCAACCCTTCGATCGGCTGATTGAGGACGATATCGCGCCCGGATTTGTGGTGTTTTTCGTAGCCGGCGAGCACGCCGACGTCGTGGACGGTGGCCGCGATCGCCAGCAAATCGCGATGGCTCGATGTCAGCCTGGTCACGCCGGCCGCTTCGAGTTGATCAAAGAGTGAGAGCGCGAGGATGCGCACATGATTCGAGTGGGAGCGTTCATCACCGCAGCGGTCGGCCAGCCGTTCCGCGCCCGCGAGGGGGCTTGGCGCGGCGTTCGCGGCTTCCAAGAGGCGGTCGACAAGCCCGCCCCGCACGCCAGCGTAAGAAAGGCGGGCCCGCTTGGCGCCGAGGTGCTTCATCACCCGATCGGCCACGCAGAGACCGGCGAAGGCGATACGGGCTCGATCGCCGGGGAGGCCCGGGAACGAGGCTCTTTCGGCGGGGGTCATTGCTCGGAGGCGGTTCATCGATGCCCCGATACTCGCCCGCTCGAGGAGGGTTCGGGACTCGATGGCGCCGGAACCGATTGCCGGTGATGCCGCCGATCTTGATGCGGTATCGATGGCGGCGGCGGACGTAAAACCGCCCCCGCACCCCACGACCTCCTCGATCGGGGTCCACCACTTCGGGATGGCCGCCCTGACGGTTTCGTCTACAAAGTTACGGAGGTTAGCGAAGGTGGCGAGCGCTTCCGGTCCAACATCGCCGAAGCGTTCGGTCAACCGCAGGGCACCGAGCGGGAGTGAAACGTTGGTGATCACGACGCCGCGCCGGGCCAGCACGATCTGTCCGGAGCCTCCGCCGATATCCACCAGCGCTTCGGTGTCCCGGGCCTCGGTGTGAAGGTTCGCACCTCGGAACGCCATCAGCCCTTCGTCGCGGGCGGAAAGAACCTCTACTTGAAGCCCGGTCTGATCGCGCACTCGGGCACAGAACGTTTCCGCGTTCGGCGCCTCGCGGACTGCCGCAGTGGCGAAGATGCAGACCGGCTCACACCCGGACGCAACGGCCCGCTTCACGAACTTCCGCACCGCCGCCGCGGTTTCTTCGATCGCATCGTCGGTAAGCCCGGTCCCGCCAGCGAGCCCCACCCCCAGGCCGGTGCGGACGCGATCCTCGAAGAGCGTTCGCCGGCGCGCATCGGAGCCGTGCGAAATCGCCACGATCCGCACGGCGTTGCTGCCGACATCGATGACGGCGACCGCCCTGACGGGGACCGAGTGCGGGTTGGAAACGGCTCCGCGGGGTGCGGGCGGACGGAATTCGGGAGGAGGTGATTCGTTCGAGGCCGGATCACTTTCTGGCGGCTCCGCGGCCACACCGACGCCTTCAGACTCGTCGCGAGTGTGGACATCGAGCGGGGACCGATGGTCGAACGCGACGGGCGACGCCCGATCGCCGGTCGCGGCCCGCGCGGTCGTGAGCATTCGGTCGGCCGCCTCGTCGAGCGTGGCGAACAGGGGGTGGGACGAGGGTTCAGGGATTGTTCCGCCGGTCAAACCGTGCGCAATGGCCGGGATCGGCCGAAAACCGGGATTCGGGTGGGCCGCCGTTTCCATTCCGCTGATCCTACACCCTGCTGCCAACCGCACGCAACAAAAAACCCCGGCCGAAGGCGGCCGGGGTCCTGAGATGGTTGGGTGAACGAGGCTTAGCTGAAACGGATCTTGTCGGTGCCCATGGCGCCGTGGTCGTCCATGCCGCCGCGGGTGGGCCCGGCCTTGCCCTTGCGCTCGGCCTTGGGGGCGTCGGAGGGCTCTTCGGTACCCGTTCCGCCTGCCGCGCCGCTGGAATCGCCCCATTGGGCACGCTTCAGGGAGAGGCCGATTTTGCGATCGGCGCGGTCGACGCGGAGGATCTTTACGTCCACCTCGTCGCCGGCCTTGACCACGTCCTGCGGGTTCTCGACCTTGTGGTCGGCGAGTTCCGAAATGTGCAGGAGACCTTCGAGATCAGCTTCAAGCTCGACGAACACCCCGAAGTTGGTGATCTTCGTGACCGCGCCGCGAACAACCATGCCGGGCTTGTAGTGCTCGGGGATCGCGGCGAGCCAAGGATCCTCGGTGAGTTGCTTGACGCCGAGGCTGATGCGCTGCTTGTCGCGATCGACCTCGAGCACGACGCACTTGACGGTGTCGCCCTTCTTGAGGATCTCGTTGGGGTGCGTGACCTTCTTGGTCCAGGACATGTCGGAGATGTGGAGGAGTCCATCGATGCCGGGCTCGATCTCGACGAACGCGCCGTAGTTGGCGAGGTTGCGAACTTTGCCTTCGATCATGGTGCCCGGTGGGTACTTCTCGCCGACGAGTTCCCACGGGTTGACCTCGGTCTGCTTCATGCCGAGGCTGATTTCCTGCTTGTCCTTGTTGATCTCGAGGACGACGACGTCAACTTCCTGATTGGCCGTGACCATCTCGGAGGGGTGGTTAACGCGGCGGGTCCAGGACATCTCCGAGATGTGGACGAGGCCCTCGATTCCGTCCTCGAGTTTGACGAACGCGCCGTAGGACATGATGTTGACGACGGCGCCGTGCACGCGGCTGCCGACCGGGTACTTCTTCTCGATCTCTTCCCACGGGCTGACCTCGCGCTGCTTGATGCCCAGCGCGATCTTCTCTTTCTCGCGGTCGATGTTGAGGACTTTGACCTCGATTTTCTGATCGATTTTGAGCATCTCGCTGGGGTGGTTGATGCGGCCCCACGACATGTCGGTGATGTGCAGGAGGCCGTCGATGCCGCCCAGGTCGACGAAGGCACCGAAGTCGGCGATGTTCTTGACGGTGCCGGTGACGATCTCGCCCTCTTTGAGCGTTTCCATCAGGCGGCGCTTGGCGGTGTCGCGCTCGGTCTCGATGAGCTTGCGGCGGCTGACCACGATGTTGCGGCGCTCGAGGTCGATCTTCAGAATCTCGGCGCGGACCTTCTTGCCGATGAACTCGCCGATCTCGCCGGGGCGGCGGATATCGACCTGGCTGGCGGGGAGGAAGACGTTGACGCCGCCGATGTCGACGAGGAGGCCGCCCTTGATCTTCTTGGTGACGAGGCCTTCGACGACGTCGCCTTCCTTCTGCGATTCGACGATCCGCTGCCACGAGAGCATGCGGTCGGCCTTTCGCTTGGAGAGCTGAACGATTCCCTCCTCGTCAACGAGATTCTCGAGGAGCACGTCGATCTCGTCACCGATGCGGGGCTCGTTGCCGTCGAACTCTTCCTTGGGGATCAAGCCCTCGCTTTTGAGACCGACCTCGATGACGACGTCGTCACCGGCCATTCCGATGACCTTGCCGCGGATCAGTTGTCCGGGGGTCATATCGGAGGCCTGCTCGGTGAGGAGCGAGTCCATGTAATTGTCTTCTCCGGCACCCTTGCCGTAGTCCTTGCCGTAGGCGGCGGCGAACATGGCGTCGGTGTCGGCCTCGGAGAGATTCAGCGAAGCGATCAATGACTCATCGACCATAAACGGGTGTCTTTCCGTCGGCGACGCATCCGGATTGACCGGATCGTTGCCAACTGCCCTGGAACGATCGGCTCAGACTCGCCATGGTGGGGGCGGAAAGCCGCGGGCGGAGATTTCGAGCGATGAGAACGCAGGCACAGAACCGCCCGCATTCCCAGTTGCCCACCCCTGAGGGGTAAACGGGTTATGACTCAGCCGCCGCTCACCGGAATCGGACGAGCAACTCAGCGGCCCCGGCCACCAACCGGGAGGACCCAAGGATAGGCGGGGGGCCGGAAAGCGGATGGCGGGGAACGTGCGCGACAGAGAGAAGCCGGATGAGGCTACACGGCGACTGGTTCATGCTTGCGGCTTTCGGCGAGCAGCCTGCGGAGGACGGTCTGGAGGACACCGCCGTTGCGGTAATACTCCGCCTCGACGGGCGTATCGATCCGGCAGAGGGTGCGGAACTCGATTTTGGTGCCGTCGAGGCGGGTGGCCACGATGCCGACTTTGCCGCGGGGTTCGACAAGGCCGGTGCTGGGCCCCTCGACGGGCATGGCGAGGTGGATGTCGAAGGCTTCTTCGCCGGTCAGGCCCAAGGTCTTGGCGCTTTGCCCGTCCTCATAACACAGGGGCAAGACGCCCATGCCGACGAGGTTGCTGCGGTGGATTCGCTCGAACGATTCGGCGATGACGGCGCGGCAACCCAAGAGGAGGGTGCCCTTGGCGGCCCAGTCGCGCGATGAACCCATGCCGTAGTCCTTACCCGCCAGAATAATCAGTTGGGTTTCTTCGGCGATGTATTTGAGGGAGGCGTTAAAGATCCAGTCCACGGCGCCGCCGCCGGCCCGCGACATATCCCGGGTCCAGCCCCCTTCCTTGATTTTCAAGGTGACGGGGTCGGTCGCGAGGACGTTTTTGACACGGGGGTTGGCGAAGGTGCCGCGGGTCATGATGCGGTCATTGCCGCGGCGGCTTCCGTACGAGTTGAAGTCGGCCTTGCGGACGCCGAGGGTTTTGAGGTAATCCCCCGCCGGGCTCTTTTCGGCGATGTCACCTGCGGGCGAGATGTGGTCGGTGGTGACGGAGTCACCCAGCATGGCCAGGACGTGGGCGTTGCGGATCTTCTTGGGCAGGCCGGGCTTCTCGGTCATTCCGAGGAAGTACGGCGGGTGCTGAATGTAGGTGGATTCGACATCCCATGGGTAGAGTTCGCTCTTGGAGACCGGGACCCTGTTCCAAGTCGGGTTGCCCGTAAAGACGTCGGCGTAGCGTTTGCGGTATTGGTCGGCGCCGATGCATGTCGCCTTGATCTCCTGAACCTCGGCGTGCATCGGCCAGATGTCGCGGAGGAACACGGGCTTGCCGTCTTTGGAGATTCCCAGGGGCTCGGAAACCAGGTCGATTGCGGTGGAGCCCGCGATCGCGTAGGCCACGCACAAGGGGGGGCTGGCGAGGAAGTTGGCCTTCACCGAAGGATGCACGCGGCCCTCGAAGTTGCGGTTGCCTGACAGGACGCTCGAGACGGTAAGGTCGCCTTCCTTGATGGCGGATTCAACTTCGTCGGGGAGTGGTCCGCTGTTGCCGATGCATGTGGTACACCCGTAGCCCACGGTATAAAAACCGATGGCGTCGAGGTCTTCGGTGAGGCCGGCACGGTCAAAGTAGTCTGTCACCACCATGCTGCCCGGCGCCAGACTGGTTTTGACCCAGGGCTTGCGGGTGAGGCCCAACGCGCGGGCTTTTCGGGCGACGAGGCCCGCCGCGAGCATGACGTCCGGGTTGCTCGTGTTCGTGCAACTGGTGATGGCGGCGATAACGACTGCGCCGTGGGTGATGCGGCTGATTTGCCCTGCGAATCCGCTGGCTTCGCCGTGCTTGACGGTGCCGAAGGATCCGAAGATGCGGTCGGCGGAGAGGCCGAAACTGGTGTTGCCCAGCGGCGCGGCAAGCGATCTGAAAAACTCGCCCTTCATGTTTTTCAGTTCGATCCGGTCTTGCGGCCGCTTGGGGCCCGCGAGCGAGGGCTGGACGGTGGAGAGATCGAGTTCGAGGGTGTCGGTGAACTCGGGGTCGGGGGTGCCGGGCTGCCAGAAGAGTCCTTGGGCTTTGTAGTAGGCTTCCACCAGCGCGATCGTCTTTTCATCGCGGCCCGTGAGTCTCATGTAGCCGAGCGTCGCGGCGTCGACGGGGAAGAAGCCCATCGTCGCGCCGTATTCGGGGGCCATGTTGGCGATCGTGGCGCGGTCCGGGACTGACATGAACTCAAGGCCTTCACCGAAGAACTCGACGAACTTGTCAACCACACCCTTTTTTCGCAGCATCTGCGTAACGGTGAGCACCAGATCGGTGGCGGTCGAGCCTTCGGGAAGGCGGCCGCTGAGCCGAAAGCCGATGACCTCGGGCGTGAGCATGTAGATCGGTTGACCGAGCATGACGGCCTCGGCTTCGATGCCGCCCACGCCCCAACCCACGACTCCCATGCCGTTGATCATCGTGGTGTGGCTGTCGGTGCCCACACACGAGTCGGGATAGACCACGGCGTCGCCCGCACCGAACTTGGTCAGCACTCCATGCGCGAGATACTCGAGATTGACCTGGTGGACGATCCCGGTCGAGGGCGGCACCACCGAAAAATTCGAAAGGCTCTGCTGCCCCCACTTGAGGAACCGGTAGCGCTCGTTGTTACGCTCGAACTCGCGTTCGTTGTTGATGGTGAGGGCCGTGCTCGTGCCGAATGCATCGACCTGAACGCTATGGTCGATGACGAGGTCGCACTTGACGAGCGGGTTGATCGCGTTGGGATCGCCGCCCAAATCTTTCATGGCCTCGCGCATGGCCGCGAGGTCAACCACGCATGGAACGCCGGTGAAGTCTTGCAGGATGACCCGACCGGGCATGAAGGGGATCTCGTGCTTCACCGGGCTTCGCGCGTTCCAGTTGGCGAGGCCAACGACGTCATCGTCGGTCACGATGAAGCCGTCCACATGCCGGAGCATGGCTTCCAACAGGATGCGGATGGAAAAAGGCAACTTCTCAACGTGCCCCACCTTGGCCGCGCTGAGGGCGTGCAGGTCGTAATAGGTGTAGGAACCGAATTTCGTGGTGAGTGTCTTGCGGCTGTTGAAGGGGTTGAGAATGGCCACTTGGGTTTCCTCTTGCGGGCTTTCGGCGGTCGCTTAGCGCGAGCCGGTTGAGTACGGGATTCGGGAGTGATTTATATCGGTCGGAACGTTGAACAGCGTCTCACAATAGACGGAAACCTCACTCCCATCTCGGGTTCTCACGGCTGGTCCGTGCCCGAACCGTGCCGGCGATCTTCACGTCCGTCAAGTCCGGGTTTTGTTGACGAACGTGCATCGCGCTAGATTGTCGGGCCCCGACCAACCTCAAGTATGACGCGAATTTCTGCATCGGCGCAATTCCGCAAAGACTGGAGGCCGCGACATCGTCCGTGAACTCGGTGGGCCCGGGATCGATCGGCATTTCCGCATTCTAGGAGCGAAACGTGGCCCGGCGGGGTCATTCGAAAACCGGGCGGCAGGCAATCGTCCGCGTCGTGGCGTACTCGTGTACAACCGCCACATACCCCGCCCGCACGCTCGCGGCCCCGACTTGGCCGTCTTTGCGGAGGGCGTACGCGGTCACGTTGAAGTCGGGGCGACCGTCGGCGTCGAGCATGCGTCTCTCCTTCGTGCGCGCCGCCAGACGTTTGAGCGCGGCCAAGGCAGCCTCGGTCGCCGTCATCCCCGCCTCCATCCCCCTCACGGTTTCGTACCCGACACAGTTGTGCATCGATGATTCGCCCCGCCCGGTGGCTCCGGCCGAGCCGAACGCGTTATCCACGAACAATCCGGCCCCGACGATGGGGGTATCACCCACCCGTCCGGGGATTTTGTAGGACAAGCCGCTGGTGCTCGTGCATCCGAACAGATTTCCGGTGTCGTCGAGACCTGAAACATGGATGGTTCCCCAGGTGCGGGGAACGCTTGCCCCGGACACGCCGGCGTGCTGCATCCCGACGGTAGGGAAGCCCACACCCGCGTCCTTGGCCCGACCAAAGTCGCTGCTCGCTTCGTTCGGCCCCAGCCAGGCGTCGCGGGTGCTGAGCGACGCCTTCCATTGCAGCCACGCCTCGCGGGCCTTCAGGGTAAGCAGGTCCTCGGTCGGAAATCCGACCTGACGGGCGAACCGGCCCGCGCCCTCACCGACCAAGAACGCGTGATCAGTTCGTCGCAGCACCTGGAGAGCCACCGCCGCGGCGTGGCGAACGGCCCGCAGTGCGCCGACCGCGCCCGCTTTGTGCAGAGGCCCGTCCATGACGGCGGCATCAAGTTCAACCTCGCCCTCCTCGTTCGGAAGCCCGCCGTAGCCAACCGTCATTTCCTCCGGGTCGTCTTCCACAAGCGCAACGCCGGCGACGATGGCGTCGAGCAGCGGAACTCCGGAGGCGGCGAGCAGGACGGCATGGTCGAGAGCAGGCTGACCGTTCCATGAAGCAATGAGGACGGGCATGGGCGAGGATAGCGGGAGGTCAGCCGGAAAAGCATAAGTAGGAGCGAACGCAAGTCTCCAGCCCGCTCTGAGGAAGCGGGTGAAGGCGGACGTTCCGAATGATGCGGAGCATCACAGCAAGCAGGCCTAGACCTCCGCACTGGTCCGAACGGAAGGCGCGGCTACCTCCGACCCAGCGGCAAGTGCGCCAGCACCATGTCGGCGGCCCGCACGGTGTCGGAACGGAGGAACGCGGCCTCTTGCAGGTAGGGGTCGTCGATCTGAGCCCGGAGGGCGGGCTCCGAATGCTCCGGCAGTCGGAATAACACCGAGGGGTCGAGCCCGAGACCGACGCCGCGCGAGGCCGAAAGACGACTCTCGGCCGGACCCACATGGGGCAGAAGCACCCAAATGCACGCGGCGAGCGCCAGGCACGCCGCCGCGAGCGCGGCCATGCGGCCCGGCGAGCGGAGCAACACGGCAACCACGGTTTCACGGCGATGCGGCACGGCGGCGATGCGCTCGGTGATCCGATGTGCGAGGTCCGCGGGCGGGCGTGCGAGCACGGCTTGGGACGACCGCAGAACACGATCGAGCTGGCGATGTCCCGAGATGAGAGCCTCGTGCTGAGCCGAGGCTCCGGGGGCGTTTGGTCGTCGGTCGTCCACCACAGCGGAAAGAAAGAGCGTGGTTCTGAGAGCGGTCATGGTGTGCCTCCGAGAGCGGAACGGGCGAGAGTCGCGTCTGATGCGCGGATCGAATCGCCCTTGGGATTGGGATCGGTGACAGACTCGGTGTCGGTGATGAACCCCGACTTGCGGGCGTGCGCGAGTAGAGCCTGCCGCGCCCTGAAGAGCGAAACCCGCGAGCCGACTTCGCTCTTGCCCAGGACACGGGCGAGCTCGGCCATCGACAGATCTTCGACGTATCTCAGCCATAAGACGCGGTGCTGCTCCTCGTTGAGAACGCTGGCGGCAAGGCTCCATAATCTGGCGCCCGCGGCTTTCTCGTGCGTCGTGTCCGTCGACGATCTGCCGGGTGCATCTTCCAACGCGTCACCACCGAGCATCTTCTTTCCCCGCCGGTGCCGGCTCACCGCCATCCGGCTGCCGATGGTGAAGAGCCAGGTCGAGAAACGCCACGCGGGGTCGTAACTCTCGATGCGCTCCCAGGCTCTCAGAAAAGCATCTTGTGTGAGTTCGGCGGCGTCTTCCGCGGGGGAACCGCGGGAAACGAGAAAACTAAAGAGGCGTCCGTGAAAGCGGTTGACGAGTTCGGTAAAGGCGGGTCGGGATCCACGCTGCGCGGCGATAGCCAGATCCTCGGGGCTTTGCGAGGAAAGTTCCGCGGCTGCGGGTGTCGGGCGGTGTTCAGAGAAACGAATCGGCATCATTTCATTCGTTCCGGCGTCCTAGCCGGGTGACGGGGTGTCGGAGTCTGAGCGGGTTGGCGGCCGTGGAACAGACCGACCAGCCTCGGACCGCGCCTGCAGCGCTTCGAGCATTCTAATCAGCGCACCGCTCTCGTACGACATAGACAGCGAGAACGTGTCGCCTTCGGACAGCATCGTGAGCGAGGAAGACCACCCGTTCACCAACTTCGACAGTTCCGGGCTATCACTCGCAGCGAGGCTGGAAAAGGCGAGGACGCCGCGGAGCATCTGCTCCATTTTCAACGCATCTTCGGGAGACCGCGTCTCGACCGTGCATTCGGCCCGCATCATTGCGGGAGTGTCACTCCCCCGCGGATCGGCATGCGACGACCTGGTTTCACGCAGGTCGAAGGTGAAACTCTGCGCCTGTTTCAGCACGGTTGCGTCGGGCTTGAAGGCCGGGCACTGCCCCAGCCCCATCGCCGCCGCAAACAGCATCGACCCTTCGCCGGGGGGCGACGTCGACGCCGCAGCGGTTGACCCGATGCGGGCGTTGGCCACCCGAACGGCGGAAATCAGACGTGCTTCCGACGGCGCAAGGAGCACCACCCGACGCGACGGCTTTGAGATCATTCGGGCGACGTACCAGCCGCGACCGTCCATCGTCCATCGCCATCCCTCGATCCCGTTCTCGAATTTGAGCAGCGCAAAGTCGGTGAAGCCCGCGGCAGGGATGGACCGCAATAAAGAATCGGCCGCGGCCGTCATCTCCACTGCGGCGACGCCGTCGTGGGTCCCGGGGTCACTACCAAAAACCGTGACGCCCAGAATATCCGTTGATGGATCTAGCCCAAACTGACTCTGAATCTGATCGATAAAGGGCGACGCCTCGGCGCGGGCAATCCGCTCGAAGTAACCACCAACTACGGAAGCCCGCACTGCCTCTAGGTCCGCGTGGACCACCCACTTCGCCGCGGGATCGACAATCGCAGGGTCGAGCGGGCCGGCGAGCGAAACCGATGGGCCGACGGCGACCGCGGCGGCACACACCGCAAGTAGACCGCGAAACATGGCAGAAGGGGAGCACCACATTAGAAAACCCCCGGAGGAAACTCGGACGGCACGGGCCCCTAACCGAATGGTCGGGGGACTGGATGTTTGTACGCTGGCAAGCCTCACCGGGTTACAAATGGCGATGCCGACATCCCCGCCGTATCGCCGATGAAGTGACGGTGCGAGGCTCAGAACATGATCTGCATCTGAAGAACGACGGAAACTTGGCCGTCCTCGGAATCAACGAGAAGGGGAATATTCGTGCCGGCGCTGACGATCTCCACGTCGGTCGTTGGGTTGAAGAAGTAGTTGATTTGACCGCTGAATTTCGCGGCGTGGCTCCCGGGAGAGAGGTAGTAGTTAACGCCCGCGGCAGCGCTGTGGAAGGAATCGTCGCCGTCCGGCAGCGCGGAGCGGTCGCCGTCCATCAGGACCACGTCATATCTGGCGAATCCCTCGATCTGGTCGGAGAAGAAGAAGCCACCTTGGGCGAGCAGACCAAAGTCGTCGTAGTCCTGACTATTGGCGGATTCATCGTTCTCGTCGTTCCGGTAGGTTCCCGCGAGAAACGCATTCCAGCCGGAGCCCTCGAAGCTCGCATCCATCGTGGCCGCGAAGGTGTCGCGGTCGTTGGTTCCGTCGATCGCCCCTGAAGCATCGATGCCGCCGGTTTCGCCGCCGGTCTGATAATGGGCCGCCGCTCCGAGCATCGCGGCGAACGGCTGGCCTCGAAACGAAGTGAAATCCTCGAAGCGACTGAATGCATCGCCCGCCCAAATCCACTCCATGCGGGCGGTCAGGGCAAAATCGGATTCGGTGTTGCTGCTGAAATCGGTGTTCGATGCCCGGCTCCCATCGGAGAAATCCCCGAGGATGCGGAACGTCTTGGCTGTGTACGCCATTCCAACGCCTTGGGAGCGGTTGAGGCTGAACACGTCATGGCTTGGCGAGAAGTCGGTCGTCAGTTCATGGCTGAAGGCGACCAGTTGCTCGCGTAGGAACGGGAGTTTGTATTGCCCCCATCGAACGGAAACGCCGTTTGACCATTTGTATTGACCGATCGCATCCAGGATGGTGACCTCGCCGGTCGAGCGGCTGGCGTCAATTTGGACGGCGTATGTCAACGACTTTTCCCAGATCGAGCCCGTAAACCGCAGGCGGGTACGGCGTGCCGAGAAACCGGACGTGAAATCTTCGTTCAAATCTTCGTTGGGTTCGCCGTCCCCGTCGGGGTCGTTGACGTCATCGTCCCGGAAGTCCATCGAATAGCGGAACTGCAGCACGCCGCCGATATTTAACGCGTTGTTTTTTTCGGCATCGCGTATCACAAACTTGCCGTTCTCGAAACCCGCTTGGCCGCTGTTATCCGCAGGAAACGAGGATCTCAGCGAGGTATCGCTGATCAATTCCGCCGCGTAAGCCCGCGGTGCGTCGACCGGTAACCCTTGGGCTTGCGCGGCAAGGGTGAATGTCATCGAGAGGCCACAAACGGCGATGGGCGAACCAGACTTCACGAGCATGAAGGTCTCCATGGCGGACGGGTGAAAAAGGTACGATCAGCGGGGAGAGGTCGCCACGTTAGGGGCCAGCGGCTGCGTGTCGCGGTGGGCCGCATGGCAATCCGTGCAGGAAGCACTCAAAACTCCTAATTTCTCAGTCAGCCCGGCCGCATCGGCGGGGCTTGACAGAAGGTGATCCTCGACGGCTTGCGATGCTTCAATTGAGCGCAGCAGATGCCGAGCGAAGGCCTCCGATCGGGCGGTGGTGTAGGCGTCCGCGTGCGAGGCGCGCAAAAGATCGGTGAGACGACCGGCTTCATCGAGCGGGACCAAGTCGGGGTGCTCCGCCGGAACGCTCCAGCCCGCGGCTTTAATTTCGGCCAGATGGTCGACGGCGTGCTGCATTTCGACCATCGCCTGCACAAAGCCGGGCGCCGGGGCCACCGCCGGAAACGCGTCGCTCGCCGAATCAACGGTTTCCGCGTCGACCGCCGAGGCCATCGCGACGCACCGGTACAATCCCAGATACGCGGGGGCGGTCCCGGCCGTCTTCAGAAACTCGCAACCTTCCTCGGGGGTCATCTCGCCGAGCAAGATGGTGGCGGTGGCGGCCGCCACGGGTCCTCGATGCTTGCCATGATGGCAGTGCAGATAAATAGGTCCCGGGAGGTCTCGAATGGCGCGGGCGAGTTCGAGTTGGCGGCCGGCATCGATTCCGTTGTAGCCGTGCGGGAGATGAACATACCGCATCCCACGGGCTTCGGCCCTGGCGATGTCGGGGTGCGCTCCATCGACCGAGATCACTGTTTTAACGCCCATACGGGCAAGTTCATCAAAGGCGGCATCCCCATCGGGTAGGGCGCCACTGATGAGTTTGTCCGAGGCTCGGTGGACGTTGTGAAGGGCTGACTCATGCTGGGCAGGAACGGGCGACCGGGCGGGAGCCCGGACGGACGGTTCGGGTTCCGGTTTCGGGGTGACCATGACGGCCGACGCCCCGTCCGGCTGCGGGTGGGCCGGGGGGATGTTGGTGTCGGGCGTTGGAGTGCCGCAGCCGGCGACCGCACTGATAACGGCTGCGACGATCAAGAGACCGGCCCCGCGCATCAATTCCATATAGAATGCTACTGGCGTTCGCGGACAGAGTTACGAATTTGCAACGAATTTCGAGTTCGAGATGCGGAAGACCGCCGGTTCAAGTGGAATCCTTGGACCCCTTTGCCCGGTGTTGTCGGGCCACACGTCGAGTTCGTGTTTCACGAACCGGCGCACTGCATTCTTAATGCAGTCTTAACGTAAATCATGGGCAGCGTCCTCAGCGGCGGACTACAAAAATGAGGCATTTGTCGGCATGCGAAGACGGGGACAGCTTTTCCACAAAGGACAGCAGATGAAACTGACGGCATCGGTTCGAGCGCTGGTTGCGGTGGTCGGCTTGTCGGCCGCCGCGAGCATCTCCTCTGCGCAGATCACGATCAAAGTCGATGGCTCAAGCACGGTGCAACTGATCACCGCTGCGGTTGCGGAGCAGTTTGAGAACGCGAACGCCGGGATCAAGGTCGAGGTCGGGACGTCCGGGACGGGCGGCGGCTTTAAGAAGTTTGTGCGGGGCGAGATCGATATCGCGGACGCGAGCCGCCCGATCCTCGCCCAGGAAATGGCGGAGGCGAAGAGCGCGGGGATCGATTTTATCGAGATTCCGATCGCCTTTGATGCGCTGACGGTGATGGTGCACCCCGAAAACACGTTCGTGGATAATATCACGGTCGCGGAACTCAAGAAAATCTGGGAGCCCGCGGCCAAGGACACGATCCTGCGGTGGAGCCAAGTTCGCGCGGGTTGGCCTGATGAAAAATTGTCGCTCTACGGGCCGGGGACCGACTCCGGCACCTTCGATTACTTTACCGAGGCCATCGTCGGCAAGGCGAAGAGTTGCCGCAGCGACTTTACCGCCAGTGAGAATGACAACACGCTGGCGCAGGGCATAAGCCGTGACGTCCACGCACTGGGGTATTTCGGCTACGCGCACTACTTCGCGAATCCCGGGAAACTGAAGGCGATCCCGGTGATCAACCCCATCACCGGCTTGGGCGTTCTCCCCTCGGAGAGTTCGGTCCACGATGGAACCTACGCGCCGCTGTCCCGCCCGCTCTTCATCTATGTGAACCGCAAATCCGTGGAGCGCCCGGAGGTTCGGCGTTTTATCGCCTACTTCCTCAGAGAGGGGGCGTCCCAGGTGACCAAGGTGGGGTATGTCCCGCTGACCGAGGGGGCGTATAAGAGCGCCATGGAGCGAGTGGCGAAGAAACAGATCGGCACCGCGTTCGCGGGGCACTCGCAGGTCGGCCTCCACATCGACGAGCTGTTTGATCGACCCTTGAGTTCTGAAATCCCTCCGGCGGATGCGCCGCACGACGGCGGTAAGCACGCGGACGAGAAGCCGATGCCGCCGGTACGGGCCCCGATAAAGAAGTAAGTTCGGCTCCATGAAGAACCGGGAGCCGATTGAATGCCAACCGGCCTCGACGCGAACAATTCTGAAAGACGCGACCCCGGAGCGGGCGGACCACCCAGCGGCGGGCGTGGCGGCCCATCCCTCCGGCGTGGCACGTCGCGCTGGGGCGAACGGGCGATTGAATTTCTGCTGATGTTGGCGGCCGCGTCGAGCGTGCTGATTACGATCGGCATTGTGGCGGTTCTCATCAAGGAGTCGATGGCGTTTTTCCGGGAAGCCTCTGTTCGCGAGTTCCTCACCGGCCCGTCGTGGGCACCCGCTTTCGAGCCCCCCGCGTTCGGAATCCGATCGCTTGTTTCCGGTACGCTTGTCACTACAGCGGTGGCCCTGTTGGTGGCTATCCCGGTCGGGACGATCGTCTCGGTGTGGTTGAGCGAATACGCCAAGCCCCGGGTTCGCGAAACCGTGAAGCCAGCCCTCGAACTGCTGAGCGCGATCCCGACGGTCGTCTTTGGGTACTTCGCGTTGCTCTTCGTGACCCCGGCGTTGCAATGGCTTTTTGCGCGGGTCGGAATCGAACTGCCGGGCTTCAACATGCTGAGCGCCGGATTGGTCATGGGTGTGATGATCGTCCCCTATATCGCCTCGCTGAGTGAAGACGCGATGCGGTCCGTGCCCGCCGCCCTGCGGGAGGGCGCGCTCGCCATGGGCGCCACCAAATTCCAGACCGCGGTCAAGGTTGTCTTCCCGGCGGCGCTCTCGGGGATCACCGCTGCGTACATCCTCGGGATCTCCCGGGCCTTGGGTGAAACCATGATCGTCGCGATCGCCGCAGGACAGGAGGCCAAGTTCACCTTCGATCCGACGGAACAGGCCCAGACGATCACGGCGTTTATCGTGCAGATCAGTGGCGGCGACCTCCCGCATGAGTCCACGGGGTACCGCTCGATTTTCGCCGCCGGCCTGACGCTCATGCTGATGACCCTCGCCTTCAACGTTGGCGGGTTCCTGCTCCGGCGTCGCTACAAGGAGACCTACTAGGTGGGTTTGACGCCGATCCAGCACAAACTCCTTCTACGCCGAAAAATCGTGGACAGGTTGTTCGTGGCGCTCGGGGCTGCCCTCGCGGTTTTTTGCCTAAGTGTGCTGGCGATGATGATCGCGGCCCTCATCCGCGATGGCTCGTCGCGCTTCGGATGGTCGTTCCTGACACAGTTCCCGTCGTCGGATCCCGAGATCGCCGGGGTCCGTTCGGCCTTTGTGGGCACCATCCTTGTGATGATCGTGACCGCCGCGACGGCCATCCCGTTGGGCGTCATGGCGGGGATTTACTTGGAGGAGTACGCCCGCAAAAACTGGTTCACCGCGGTGATCGAGATCAATATCGCGAACTTGGCGGGCGTTCCATCGATCATCTGGGGCTTGATGGCGCTGGGGCTACTCGTCCAATACCTCAACACCGGTCGGAGCGTGCTGACGGCCGGGCTGACACTCGGGTTGCTGGTTCTGCCGATCGTGATCGTCGCCACCCGCGAGGCTATTCGCGCGATCCCGCAGGCTATCCGAGAGGCGTCGTACGCGTGCGGAGCGACCCGCTTGCAAACCGTCCGCTACCACATCGTGCCCTACGCCATGCCGGGCGTCTTGACGGGGTGCATTATCGCGATGTCCCGCGCCATCGGAGAAACGGCCCCGCTCGTCACCATCGGCGCGCTCACCTACGTGGCGTATCTGCCGCCACCGCCGTTGAGCGAACGCCCTTGGCTGCTGGGGACGGTTTCGGGACTGACCTTCTCCGAGGAGGTTCGAACGACCCCATTCGCTGCGCTCCCGCCGGCGTTCGCCGTCGGGGCCACGCGTGCCGGCGAAATCGAGTTTGACGTCCGACTTGAAGCGGCGGGTCCGTCTCAGCGGACGGTAGTGAACGTCGAGGACTCAGCCACTCTCACGCCCGCGGGGCTGGCGGAGGCCGTCGACGCGGTCCAGGGTGTGCTGGCCCGGTTCGACGACGACGGGCACCTTCGTTTCGAGAGTGAACTCGACGAATGGTTCCTGATTTCCCGCGACACGACGGGGATTGTCGAAGGACTCGGGATGGAACGAGGCGGCGGGCGGCACGGTTTCCTGGATTGGGTCAATTCCGGCTTCACGGTGGTGCCGATCCAGATGTACGACTGGGTTTCTCGTCCCGAAGGACAAGGTTTCAAGGCGAACGCGGCGGCCGCAGGAATCCTGCTGGTTACCATGACGCTGGCGATGAACGCGTCCGCCATTTATCTGCGCAATCGGCTTCGGAGGAGCATCCGGTGGTGAACGTGGCAACGCCAGCGGTGGATCGGCCGGAGAGCGCCCCGGGCTCGGGGAGCGCCGGGGGAGGCCCCCTCAAGGCACGGGTCGAATCGCTCAATTTTTTCTACGGGAAGTTCCAGGCCCTCAAGAACGTCTCGATGACGATCGCCGAGAACAAAATCACTGCCCTGATCGGGCCTTCGGGATGCGGCAAGAGCACCCTTCTCCGGTGCTTCAACCGCATGCACGATCTGGTGCCGGATCACAAATACGAGGGCCGCATCACGCTGCTGCCTGACGGCGACAACCTCATCGGCGCGGACATCGATCCGATCGCGGTCCGGATGCGCATCAGCATGGTCTTCCAGAAGCCCAACCCTTTTCCCAAGAGCATCTTCGAGAACGTGGCCTTCGGGCCGCGGCTGCGGGGGATCACCCGCAAGGATGAGTTGATGGCGGAGGTTGAGCGATGTCTGCGGGCGGCGGCGCTCTGGGACGAGTGCAAGGACCGGCTCCCCAAGAACGCGTACAACCTCTCGGGGGGGCAACAGCAGCGACTGTGCATCGCGCGCTCGCTCGCCAGCCGCCCCGAGATGATCCTGTTCGATGAGCCGACCTCGGCCCTCGACCCCATCGCCACCAGCCGGATCGAGGAGTTGATGTTGGAACTCAAGAGCAGCGTCACGATCGCAGTGGTTACGCACAACATGCAGCAGGCGGCTCGCGTTTCTGACTTCACCGCGTTCATGTACCTGGGCGAACTCGCGGAGTTCAACTCGACGAACAAGATATTCATGAACCCCGGGAAGAAACTCACGGCGGATTACATATCCGGGCGCTTCGGGTGAGCCGGCTGGGACTGCCGAACGGTCGGCGAGTGGGGCGGGCTTAATCCGACGACGGTGAGAGCGCCAAGATACGGTCGGCCAGTCGCGAGAAGGGCAGCGTCTGGAGCCAGAGTGTGCCGGGCCCGCGGAAGCGCATGTTAAACATGCCCTCTCCGCTGAAGAGTTTGTTCTTGATGCCGGGGACCGACTCGATTTCATAAGAGACGGTTTGCTCGAAAGCAACAAGACAACCGGTGTCGGCCCGGAGAACTTCACCGGCCGCGAGGGTCATCGTGATCATGGTGCCGCCCGCGTGCAGGAAGGCCTGGCCCTTGCCGTCGGGGGCGGAGATGCGCTGCAGGATGAACCCTTCGCCGCCGAAGATCCCCGCCCCGATGCGTTTCGTGAACGCGATGTCCACCATCACGCCGCGGGCGGCGCACAGGAACGAATCTTTCTGGCAGATCAGAACACCGCCGTGCTCGTGCAGGTTGACGGGCAGCACGGGCCCGGGGAGGGGGGCTGCGAATGCAACGCTGCGCCGCTGTTGGGAGGTGTTCGTAAAGAAGGTGACAAAGAGCGAATCACCGGCGAGGGCACGCTTGCCGGCCTCCAGCATCTTGCCCATGAGCCCGCCGCCGCCGTCGGACTTCATGGACAACCGGGCCTCCATCACGATGCCGTCCTGCATGTAGAGCATCGCCCCGGATTCGGCCACCGCCGCCTCGCCGGGGTCGAGCGTCACCACCACCGCCTGCATGTCTTCACCGAGAATCTCGTAGTCCAGGACGTCCGCCGCCATACCCAACTCCCACAGTTCGGACCCGGGCGGGCTCGGACGCCGCCCCGAACAAATCACTCGGCGGCGGCACCGGCGAACGTCACCAAGCTTCGAAACCCCGCCGCGTCATAGGCGCGGACGCCGAAAAAATAGTTGTCCTTGCTCGCCTCACTGGTCCACTCGGTCGCGTCGGCTGCATCAACGGCTCCTTCCCAAGTGGGTGAAGTCGTCTTCCGCCACATCACCTCGTACCCCGCTGCGTCCGGCTCGAGGCTTTTCTCCCAGCGGATGGTTGTGCCCGGCTCAAGTTTCGCGGTGACCATTCGGACACGCTTCGGCGCGGCGGGCGCGCTCGCCAGGTGGAAGAGCGTGGCGGCGTTGAGTTTCGCGACGTCGGCGACGTATCCCGCATCCACAAACGCGGCCACGTCGCCGTAGGGCTTGCCGTCCTTCTCAGTCACGTTCTGGTGCTGGCGCGAATAGTCCTCGGCGGGCACGGTGAACCGAACGCCCGCGAACCCCGCCTCGTTGAAGGCCATGTGGTCGCCCCCGCGGAGGAAGCGATCGAAGCGGAAGATCGGGACGGGACGAACGGGGAGCGATTCGATCTCGGCGATATCAAAGATGTAGCGGGCCAATTGGCGGCTCGCGGAGTCACCTTCCTGGCCGAGTTTGCGAATCTCCGCGAGTTCGGCGGCCGAGGTGTTTCGCGGGAGCCCTTCCGAAAACAGCCGCACATGGTTGCGGGACTCGCTCCACCCGTTCTTCATGTCAAAGTACTGAACGCCGGGGTCGCCGACGATGTCGTTGCTCAGGACTCCGCTGATGACGTCGCCCCGCGTCGCGGCGGCCTCGGCGTGCAGTTTGGCGCCGACCAAGCCCTGCTCTTCCGCGGCGGTGCATAGAAAAACCACGGTCGCCTCGAGCGGGTGCTTCGCGAGCACCCGTGCGCATTCCATCACGACCGCGGTGCCGGAGGCGTCGTCGTTAGCGCCCGGGGCATCACCGTTGGGGTCCATGCGATCGCCGTTGATGGTGTCGTAATGCCCGACGACGTAGTACCGCCTTTGGCGTGCGGTCTCCGAAGTGCCTTCCAGCACCGCCACGACGTTCACGATGGTCGCTCCGCCTGGGAGGCGCGGGAGCGCGGCCGACTTGGGGACGTCGAACGACTCCAGCGAGACCGTCATCCGGCCGCCGCTGGTCTTGGCGATCTCGTCAAACTCGGATTTGAGCCAGTTTCGGGCGGCCCCGATGCCCCGGGTTGGGTCGTCGGTCACGGAGAGGGTGTGGCGGGTTCCGAAGGAGCAGAGCGTGTCGACGGTCCGGCGGCAGTGCTCGGGTGAGATGGCGGCCACGATGTCGTCGGCGGGTCCCGGGGCTGAGAGCACGAGCAAGGCGGCGAGGGTGGCGATCATGCGACCAGTGTACCGCGAAGTGGCATCGCCGGGCTTTCCGGGCCGCCCACTATCATTCCGGATGCACCCACCCGCTACGCCCGCCGCCCGACTTCGTGACTTGATGGACGCTGGCTGTATCGCCGCACCGGGGGCGTTCAACGCGTTGGCGGCTCGGGCTATCGCCAAGGCTGGCTTTGCCGCCGCGTATGTCTCGGGGGCGGCGACGAGCGTCTCGGCGGGAGTGCCGGACGTCGGGCTGCTGACGATGGAGCACTTCTGCCGGACGGTCCGCGAGGTCGCCGACGGCGGGGGGCTGCCGGTGCTTGCGGACGCTGACACGGGCTTTGGCGAAGCCGAGATGGTGCGGCGGACGGTGATCGAGTACACGCGGTCGGGGGCTGCGGGGTTGCACCTTGAGGATCAGAAGTTCCCCAAGCGGTGCGGCCACCTGGATGGCAAGGAACTTATCCCGACCGACCACATGATCGAGAAGGTGCAGTGGGCGGTCAAGGCGGCGGCGGAGCTGAAACCGGGGCGGGAGGCGACGGTGATCTGCGCGAGGACGGATGCCCGCGGGGTGGATGGGTTTGATGCCGCGGTCGATCGGGCGGCGGCGTATGTGATGGCCGGGGCCGACATGATCTTTCCGGAGGGATTGGCGAGCGAGCAAGAGTTTGGAACGTTCGCGGCGGCGATGCGGCGGGTGCGATGCCCGGCCCGGGGGGCGATGGCCGGGGAGGGGCCGTATCTGCTGGCGAACATGACGGAGTTTGGCAAGACGCCGATGATCCCGGTTGCGCGATTCGCGGCGATGGGGTATTCGGTGGTGATTTACCCGGTGACGCTGCTGCGGATCGCGATGGGGGCGGTGACGCGGGCGCTCGCGACGCTGCGGCTGGACGGGTCGGCGGAAGGGCTGTTAAAAGAGATGCAGACCCGTCAGGAGTTGTACGACCTGGTGGAATACACGCCGGGGACGCCGTGGGAGACGCCGGCGCGATAAGACGCGGATTCGACTCGGACGCGTTCCCTGCTACCATTGCCGACTTCCGGGGCGGTAGCTCAGTTGGTAGAGCGCATCGTTCGCAATGATGAGGTCGCGTGTTCGACTCACGTCCGCTCCACTTGGATGGAAAGGCCCTGTTTTACAGGGCTTTTTCGTTTTTGGGGGGAGGTCTGAAAGAGGGCTAAAACGGGGTCGGGCGGTTTCTCAGGGCCTCACACCCAAGTCCGCCCTTCGTTCGGCGATTTCTGACTGGATGCCCGCGACGAAGGCGGCCAAGGGCATCGCGCCGAGGTCTTTCTCGGTGCCGCGCATGCGGACGGAGACGTTGTTGTGTTCGGCGTCGCGTGGGCCGACGATGAGCATGTAGGGGATCTTTTCGTCGGCGGCGACTTTGACCTTGGCCTGGATGCGGTCGTTGCCAAGATCAACGCTCGCACGCACCCCCGCCGCCCTGAGCGCGGCGAGCACCGTGGCGGCATAGTCATTGGTCTTCTCGCTGATCGGCAAGATCCGCACC
>Ga0163144_10003855_pt1 | contig 34105 bp, 26 predicted proteins | sample OliLak19BULKMAT1_FD_123175 | JGI IMG/M metagenome (GOLD analysis project Ga0163144, IMG submission 123175) | Freshwater microbial mat bacterial communities from Lake Vanda, McMurdo Dry Valleys, Antarctica - Oligotrophic Lake LV.19.BULKMAT1 | ecosystem: Environmental > Aquatic > Freshwater >... | reverse complement strand
CGCGTCAGCGCCCCGCGTCAGCGCCCCGCGTCAGCGCCCCGCGTCAGAGCTCGCGCTGGGCTGCGCTGAGACGAGAGCCGGGCGCCGGACGATCGGTGCGCTGTCCCACGAAGAGCGTGTGCCATGGACCCGACGTCGCGTGTGCCCGAACACGCGTCACCGTCACTTCGAGACCGGAATGTCGCAGCATGGTTTCGAAGGACGCATCGTCGGTCGCCGACCAGTAGGCGATTCGTCCGGCGGGTCGCAACGCGGCGACTGCCGTGTGAATGCCCACCGTGCGATAGAGGTGCGCGTTCCCTTTCGTGGTGAACGATTCCGCCCCGTTGTCCACGTCCAGCATGATCGCGTCGAACACACCCTGCTGCGTCTTGAGCACGCGCGCGACATCGCCGTGAATCACCTCGACGCGCGGATCGAGCAGGGCCTCGTGTGCCAGTGGATACTCGGGATTGCGATTCCACGTGATGACCTGGCCCACCAACTCGGCGATGACCACGCGTGCGTCGGCCGGCAACAGTTCGAGCGCTCGCTTGAGGGTGAAGCCGAGCCCAAGTCCGCCAATCAGCACACGCACGCCGGGCTTGGCCTGCAGCGGCGTACACACCTGCTCGGCGAGCGCGTCCTCCGATTGGTGTCGCCGCGTGGACATCAACTCGACGCCGTTGACGCGAATGACATACGCGCCGTCGTGCTCAAAGAGCGCGAGCAGTGTGCCGTCGGGTGCGTTCGCTTCGCCGAGTCGGCGGAAGGGCTTCATGAGTGGAGTACGTGGCGCAGCATATCGGAATGTAGCGACGCACTCAGCGCGCGACGTTGAACTGATACGATTGCTGCACCAACTGGGCGACCTTGCGGCCACCGGCCTGCGCGGGAATGAATCGCATGCGGCCGAGTGCCGCGCGTACGGCGTTGGAGAAGAGCGCGTTATCGCTTTGCAGGGCTCTGAAGGTGGAGACATCCGCACGTCCGAGTGTGTCGACGACGAACTGCGCGAGCACGGTACCGTCGATTCCTGCGGTGCGCAGCATATCGGGATAGCTCGGCCCGATTGCGCCCGGCGCGAGTCTCACCGGCGATTCCACCTGCAGCTCGCTGTACACGCCGTCGAGTGGTGCCGACGTCGACGCGATGGCACCAGCTCCTGCAGGCATACCGCGCGGCTTCGTGCCATCGAAGTCAGATGCATCCGTTGGCGCGCGGCTCAGGTCGATGTCGGGAATGATGTTCGGAATCTCGATCGGCGCGATGAGCGAGAGCGTACCCGCCGACACGGGAGTGTTGCGATACACCTGATTGGCTGCGGGTGGGGGCGGCAGGGGCGTCGGTGGCTCGACCTTGGTGAAGGTCAGCTTGTCCACTGGCGTGTTGTCATCGACGGTCGGCTGCGAGGCATTGGCGGTGACGATCACCAGCGCGCCAATGATGCCAGCGTGCATGACAATGGACACGAGCGAGCCACTGGTGCGTCGCATACGGGCGGCACGCGACTCGAGCAGGTTGCTGAACATGACGGATCTCCAGAAAGGACCGGCCGGACGGGGTGCCCGACCTGTCTCCAACGTGGAGCGCCTGCATGAAGCCCCGATGTCGCGGGCATTACGCGACGATTACGCATCGGTGATCAGTCGGTGAGCAGTGCGTGAGCGGAGGATGAAGCGTCAGAAAACTCACTGCTGTCACGAGATGGGCATGGACCGTGCCCCGCTGCATCTTCCCATGCACCCTGTCCGCCATTTTTCCGCCTCGTCATGTCCGCTCGCACCTCCGTCCACATCCTGCTCCTCACCCTGCTGCTTCCGACGTTGCCGGCGATGTCGGCGCAGCGTCCGGGGCAGTACCATGCGCAGGACATCACGCAGCACCTCGCCCAGTACATCACGCAGCCTTCAGCCACGAGTCACTGTGAGCTGGCGGCGCGCTTTCTGCGCGAGACGCAGCGCATGGTGGCACGGATCGACGCGGACAGCATCGACGACTGGCGCACGCAGCGACAGGTCAGCGGATGTCGGATCACTGCCGCCGGGGCGAGCGAGATCGGGGTGGCGCGGGAAGCAGTACGACTCTATGAGCGTGTGCGAGCGGCGGGGTGGACGCGCACACCGGATCCGCGCGACGCGCCCAATGAAGCGTCGTTGCGATTCCGGATGGAACAGTCCGATTGCCTCTTCAACGTCAACGCACAGGCGATGCTTGGCACCAAGGCCGAGCGCATGGTGAACGGCGCAGTGACGGTGACCGAGGGTCAGGCGCGCTATCAGGTATTCGTGATGTGCATGGCGGCGATGCCGGCGGCAGACCGCAAGTGATGCAGCTCAACCGCACGCCTGTGCACACGGGATTGTATGTCGTAATGGGTGTCGCGGGTGCCGGCAAGAGCGTCATTGGTGCGGCGCTGGCCCACGCGCTCGGTATCCCCTTCATCGAAGGCGACGCGCATCATTCGCCCAGGAATGTGCAGCGCATGGCGGCGGGCATTCCACTCACCGATGCCCACCGCCAGCAATGGCTCAAGTTGCTGTCCGCGCTGCTGGTCGCCTCGCATCGCGCGTCGCGCGGCGTGGTGATCTCCTGCTCGGCGCTCAAGCGCCCGTATCGCACCCTGCTGCGAGGTGATGGACTCGCGGTGCAGTTCGTTGTGCTGCACGGGTCGCGTGCGCTGTTGGCTGATCGACTCGAAAACCGGAGCGGACATTTCATGCCGACAACCTTGCTCGACAGTCAACTCGCCACGCTCGAGCTGCCCGCGGCGGACGAACATGCGTGGCTTTTCGACGTCTGCGAGTCGCCGGTTGAGATCGTGCGCGCCATCCTTGCGCGTATCGAACAGTCGTCGGCATAGAGTGGCGGAACTCATCTTCACGCTGTTGCTTGGATCGGTAGCAAAGGGCCCACCTTCGGAGGAGATATGCGCAGCAATGCGGCCGTGCAGGGCAACGCGACCCGGGCCATGAGTGCTCGTGCGGCGCGCGCAGTGATCGTCGGGTGGGCGCTCGCAGCGAGCGCGTGCGGGGCGCCTCCGGCGGCGACAGCAACGGGTGCATCGACCGCCACAGCGACCGCCACAGCGGCTGCTGGCTCGTCCGCGATTCTTGCTGGTGCGCTGACAGCAGAGGGGTGGGTGGACGTGACCGCGACACTCGATCCAGCGACGACGCCCGTGTATGACGGCGATGCGCCGATGTCGTTTCGGTTTCTCAAGGAGATGCGCAAAGGCGATGTGCTGACACTCTCTGCCTACAGCATGGGCGCACACAGTGGTACACATGTCGATGCGCCGATGCACTTCGTGGCGAACGGCGCGTCGATTGATGCCGTGCCGCTTGACGCGCTGATCGGGCCCGCGCGCGTGATAGATATCGCCGACAGCGTGCAGGCGATCACTGCGGCCGAGCTGGAGCGTCACAACTGGCGCGGGACGGAGCGCGTACTGTTCCGCACGCGCAGTGCGCACGGTGGATGGATGTCGACACCGGCGTTTCATCGCGACTTCGCGTTCATCGCACCGGACGCGGCGCAGTTGCTGGCCGACGCCGGCGTGAAGTTGGTGGGCATCGACTATATCTCGGCCGAAGAATTCGGTGCCAAGGCGCCGCGCACGCATCAGATTCTCCTGGGGAAGGAGATTTCCATTGTGGAAGGGTTGCAGCTCGACCGCATCAGCGAAGGTGACTATGACATCGTTGTGCTTCCCATCAAAGTGGCGGGCCGTGATGGCGCTCCGGCGCGCGCGATTATGCGAGCGCGCAATCCGTAGCGTCGGTAGCGCTTGTGGACGGCGATCGGTGCCGACCATGGTGAGACTTCTCGTGCTGCTGACGACGATCAGCACCGTGGTGGCGTCCGCAGCGGCCGCGCAACCTCCCGACTGGAAGACGGTTCAGCAGGCGGCGTCGTGGTACTCGGTGTTCGTCGATCAGGGACTGACCAGGCGTTCCGCGCTCTGGTTTGACGGGCAGTGGCGGCGCATGGGCCTCGGCGAGTCGCCGCAACAGTTGCTGCTCCGACCCGGGGTCCAGTTCACGTTGACCCCGGGCGTGCGTGTCGCCACCGGATACGCGTACATTGCCACTGCACCGTATGGCGAAGCGCCCAGCGCAACGCCGTTGCGCGAGCATCGGAGCTGGCAGCAGCTCTCGTTGGCGCATCGCGCGGGCGCACTCTCCGTCACGCATCGCTATCGATGGGAGCAGCGCTGGCTCGCCCCACTCAGACCGGTCGGTGGCGGTGCGCCGGAGCTGGCACCGTTTCAGTATCAACAACGCGCGCGATACATGGTGCGTGGACAAGGCGAGCTTCCGTTGCTGCGCGTCAACGGGCGACCGCTGCTCGGCTTCGTGTGGGATGAGCTGCTCATGCCCGTTGGCCATGCGGACGCCACCGCCCGACTGGCGCAGAACCGCATTGCCATTGGTGTCGGTGTACCGATCGATGCCCGACAGCGGGTCGAAGTCGGCTACATGAATTTGTGGAATGCGCTGTCCGGTGCGCGCACGAACGAGGTGAACCACACGCTCAGCGTGTCGTGGGTGTGGGTGCGGGCACGGAATCCGCGCTAGCGATGGCGCGTGGCGCTGTCGTGCAGAAAAGCTGCGGCAAACAGATGACAGGTTGCCTTCGGTGCGCGGCTGTGCCTCGTTGAAGATTCACTTCTTCGTCAGACCCAGCCTCGCCCTCAGGGCATGGGCGCGCTGGCAGGCCGAGAGGGGCGCTGGTACCCGTTCACACCGTCGGACGACGCAGTCCATGCTTCGTTGCCTGCTCGAAGGCGTGCGCGATCTGCAGTACGCTCCAGTCGCCACGAGGACGACCGACAATCTGCAGACCAACCGGAAGGCCGCTGCGACTGAAGCCGGCCGGTACCGAGATGCACGGACACGCCATGAACGTCACGTACCAACAGGAACGCATCCAGTCGATGTAGGTGGGCATCGTCACGCCAGTGATACTCGTCGGATACTCGGTCGAGAGTGGAAACGGCTCGACCTGCGTCACCGGCAGCACAAAAAAGTCGTGCTTCGCAAAAAACGCGGTCACGTCCCGCATCATGCGGCTCTGCCGCGCCAACGCCCGCGCGACTTCAGCACTGGTCACGCGCTCGGCCTCGGCGATCTCCCATTTCACCGTGTCCTTGAACATGGTGGGGTTCGCGCTCGCCAGTTTCGCGTAGTTGGAGTGATACGACAGATGGCGCAGAATCGGGAACGCCTCGTCGACACCCGTGAAGTCGGGCTCCGCCTCCTCGACCGTGCAGCCGAGATCGACAAACGCCTGCCGATTGGCGTTGACGACGCGCGTGATCTCCGACTCGAACGGGATGCCGCCGAGGTCCGTGAACCACGCGATGCGTGTGCCTTGCATGTCGCGAGCCAACGGCGCGCGGAACAACGTCGGGTCATCGGTCAACGCGATGGGATCCGGCGCGTAATGACCGGCGATTGCACTCAGGAAGAGCGCAACGTCAGCCACGGTACGCGCCATCGGTCCAGCGGTGGACAGCGGTGACCACGAGCCATCGTCGTCGGGAACTCGACCCGGAGACGGACGAAAGCCAACGACGTTGTTCCATGCGCCCGGATTCCGCAGCGAACCGCCAGTATCACTTCCATCGGCAATCGGTATGAGGTTGCAGGTTAGTGCGCATGCGGCACCACCGCTGCTACCGCCAACGGTGCGCGACCTGTCGTACGCATTCCGTGTGGCACCGAAGACTGGATTGAACGTGTTCGAGCAGGCGCCGAACTCCGGCGTGTTCGTCTTGCCCAGGGTGATCGCGCCGGCCGCCCGAATACGCTGCACGATGAGCGCGTCCACGGTCGGCACATGGTTGGCGTACATCGGCGACCCGAAGGTGGTGCGAATCCCCGCCGTGTTCACCAGATCCTTGTGCGCCACCGGCAGCCCATGCAGCGGACCGAGTGTGCCGCCACGGGCCTGATGCGCGTCAGCCTTGCGCGCCTCGGCCAATGCGCGTTCGGGCACCAACGTCACGATCGCGTTGACCTTGGGATTCACGCGCTCGATGCGCGAGAGGTGGGCCGTCATGACCTCGTGCGCGGAGCACTGTTTGCGACGAATGCGATCGGCGAGGTCAACTGCAGTGAGGGCACACAGCTCATCGCTGGAGTCGATGCGTGCCGCGGGGGCTGCATCCGACGACTGGAAGGGATGCATTGGCGGGGAATCGATGGGGATGGCGCGGGCGATCTCCGGCAGCGCACCGGCAAGCGCAGCGGCGCCGAGGAGTTGACCGAAGGCGCGCCGGGAGATGACGTCTGCGTGATCGCTCGTCATTGCACGTGCTCCAGCATGACATCACCACGCATGTCGGTTCCTGAGGAGAGGAGGGTCGACCGGCCGCTGTCGAACGCACGCCCGGGGGGCGATCGTGTACGACATCAAGTAACGCGCACCGACCGGCGAGGCAATGCCCTGCCGGTTGTGGCGCTGCGGATCGCGAAGCCGCATGCTTGGTACTTCGCACCGGTCACCGCCACCCGATCGTCTCCATGAACACCATTCGTCATCGCACCTCCCGTCGCATCATCGGTGCGGTCTGCGCCGTCGTCGCGACCGCGTCCTCCATGTCGGCGCAGCCCTCGTCGCTGCGCGCGACCGACTACGCCGATCTCAAACTCCGCAACATCGGACCCGCGTCGATGTCCGGTCGCGTGGTGGATATGGATGTGGTCGAGTCCGATCCATACACGATGTACGTCGCGGGCGCGACCGGTGGCGTCTGGCGCACGCGGGACAACGGTATCACCTGGGAATCGCTCTTCGATGCAGTGCCGGTACACTCGATTGGCGATCTCGTCGTCAACCAGAACAACCCCAACATCCTCTGGGTGGGCACGGGCGAGCGCGCCAATCGGCAGAGCGTGAGTTGGGGCGACGGGATCTACAAATCCACCGACGCCGGCAAGACGTGGGTGAACGTCGGACTGCGCGACAGCAAGCATATCGGCCGCATCGTGCTGCATCCTACGAATCCCGATATCGCCTGGGTGGCGGCGCAGGGATCGGTGTGGGGCACCGGTGGCGATCGCGGCGTCTTTCGCACCACCGACGGCGGACGCACCTGGACGCGCACCCTGTTCGTGGACGACGAGACGGGTGCCACCGATGTCGCCATCGATGGCAGCGATCCCAACACACTCTACGCTGCGATGTACCAGCGTCGTCGCAGTGCATTCGGCTTTGATGGTGGTGGGCCGGGCAGTGGTCTCTACAAGAGCACCGACGCCGGGGTGACGTGGATGAAGCGCACGGGCAACGGACTGCCGAGTGGCGAGTACGGTCGCATCGGCATCGCCGTGTGGCGGAAGAACAGCAACGTGCTCGTGGTCAGCATCGAACAGGGCGCGCGCTACAACGCGTCCACCGCCTACATCGAACGCAAGGCGGGACTGTATCGCAGCGATGACAAGGGGGCCACCTGGAGCTTTCTCTCCAACTGGAATCCGCGTCCGATGTACGCCAGTCAGCCGACCATCGATCCCAACGACGACAAGCGCGTCTACATGCTCAACGCGTACTCGTACAGCGATGATGGCGGCAAGACCTTCACCGCACCGCGCACCACCACACATGGCGATGATCGATTCGTCTGGGTCGATCCGAAAGACAGCCGTCACGTCATCAAGCTCGACGACGGCGGCATCGGCATCAGCTACGATCGCGGCGTCAAGTTTCTCTTCGTGTCATCGCTGCCGCTGTCGCAGTGGTATCGCGTGGCGCTCGACAACGCAGTGCCGTTCAACGTGTACGGCGGCCTGCAGGACAACGGGTGCTGGATGGGGCCGAGTGCGAGTTGGACAACGAGCGGCATCCTGAACGAGCATTGGTCGCGCCTGTGCGGTGGTGATGGCTTCTTCGTTCTGCCCGATTTGAAGCGCCCCGGCGTGACATTCTCTGCCTCACAGTTTCTCGGACTGCAGCGCAACGACACGAAATCGTGGCAGGCGCAGGACATCCGGCCGGGCGACAGTCAGGGACACATCGCAGGCCGTCGCAACTGGGATACCTGGGGCAAGCCCGGCGCCGCGCAACCCCTCGGCAACGCGATGCATCCCGCCAACTGGGATTCGCCGATCGTGCTTTCCCCGCACGACACCGGCACGATCTACGTCGGCATGCAGCACCTGTTCCGCTCGCGCGATCGCGGTCTCACGTGGACCGACCTCGGCGACATGACCACGGGGGTCGATCGCTCCACGTTGCCGTTGATGGGTCGCCAGCCAAGTGCGAACACGCTGTCGATTGACGATGGCGTGCCGTACTTCCCCGGTATCACCGCGCTGGCGGAATCGCCACGTCGCAAGGGCGTGTTGTACGTGGGGACGGACGATGGTCGCTTCCGTGTGTCGCGCGATGGCGGCGCCACGTGGGATGATCAACAGATGCGCTTTCCCGGACTCCCGGCGGGCGCATGGTTCGCCGGCGTGGAAGCGTCGCGGCATGCCGATGGCACCGCGTACGTCACGGTGGACAATCATCGCAGCAACGATTTTCGCAACTACGTCTTCATGACCACCAACTACGGCGGCACGTGGACGCCGATCGCGGGTGACCTTCCGGCCGAGCGCGTGGCGCGCACCGTGCGCGAAGACCCGCGCAATCCATCGCTGCTGTATCTCGCGACGGAGTTTGGCGCGTTCGTATCGCCGACGCGTGGCGCACAGTGGTTGCCGTTGCGCAACAACATGCCGACGATGCCCTTCAATGACATCGCGGTGCACACGCGCGACAATGCGCTGGTGCTGGCCACGCACGCACGCGGCGTGTGGGTGCTCGATCAGATCAACGCGCTGCAGGAGCTTACTCCGGCAGTACTCGCGTCGACGTCGCATCTCTTCACCATGCAGCCGGCGCACCAGATACGCACGACCAACCTGCGACCACACACGGGCGATATGCTCTTTCGCGGTGAGAATCCGGCCAACGGCGCGCTGGTGGACTACTGGCTGGGCGATGGTGCTGATAGCGCGTCGTTGACGGTGCGCGATGCGACCGGTGGAGTGGTGCAGACGATCAGAACGGCCAGCGGTCGCGGCGTGCATCGCGCCGTGTGGAATTTGCGGCATGCCGATGTGCCACTGCGCGGCGGCGGTGGTGAGGACGATGACGAGGGGCCGCGTGCGACAACGCCCGGCCCGCTGGCGATGCCGGGGGTGTACACGGTCACGCTTGAGGTGGGCGGTGAGAAGCACACACAGCGCGTGACTGTTCGCGAGGACCCGCGCATCACCGTGTCGCTTGCCGAACGTCGCGCCTGGACGGACTTTCAGAAACAGATTGCCGCGCTCGCGACAGAATTCGCGCCGGTCGCCGTGCTGGCTCGTCGCGCCACCGCGGACAACGCGCGCACCGTCGATCTCAGTCGACAGGCGCAGGAACTGCTCGCGCGCATCGGGACGCTGTACAGCGCCAGCGCGCGCTGGACCGGACGGCCGACCGCCGATCAGCGTACACAGCTCGCGTACTATCGAGAGATGGCGAAAACACTGGGCGCCACGTCTTTCTGAATTTTCACCTCAACGCACCGCTCAGCCATGTCACCCCGCCGTCGTCGTGTCGCGCCACGCCTCATCGGTCGCACCGCCCTCGTGGCCACGCTGCTGGCCGCCGCCTTCGCCCCTGCGGCACTGGCCACCGGTACAGGGCAGTCACCGGCGCTGGTCGGCGTAATCGGACACTGGACGGATGTCACCGACGGAGGTCCGGCAATCACCGTCGATGGCACGAAATGGAGCGGACAGACGTCCACCGTCGACGTCTCCGCGATGGGCAAACGCATCTTCGGCAGCACGGTGAGCGACTTGTTGCTCAGCAACTGGTCGGCGGGCGGCGCATTCCCGCTGGCCATCGCGCCCGGCGTCGCCAACTTCACCGACGGCACGGTGCGCGTGCAGTTCAAGCTGGTTGGCGGCGCCTCGGATCAGAACGCGGGCATCGTCTTCGCGCTCAATCCGAACGGCGAGTACCTCTACGCACGCTACAACACCAAGGACGGCGATCTCGCGCTGTGGCGCTACGCCAACGGTGAACGCGCGATCATCGTGCATGGCACGGGCACGAGCAAACTCGCTCTGGGCACGTGGCACGAACTCGTCCTCACGGTGCGCGGGCGCAACGTCACGGCGACCGTCACCGGTGTACCCGCGATCCAGCTCGCGCACACGCTCGACGCAACGCCCGCTGGCAAAGTCGGCGTGTGGGTGAAACGCGACGCGATCACCTCGTTCCGCAGCTTCCGCGTTCAGCTCTAGACGCGTCGGTGCTCTTCAACTCGTTCGAGTTCATCGTCGTATTTCTGCCGGCCACGCTGGTCCTGTACTACCTGCTCGGTCGCGCAGGTAAACCATGGCTGCCCATCGGCTGGCTCGTGGTGGCATCGCTCGTCTTCTACGCGTGGTGGAATCCGGCGTATCTGCTGCTGATCGTTGGATCGATGGTGTTCAACTATTCGTTGGGACGCCGTCTCGCCCGTCCGAGCAAAAGCCGATGGATGCTGACGCTGGGCGTCGCCGCGAACCTGCTGTTGCTTGGCTACTACAAGTACGCCGGGTTCTTCGCGGCGAATCTCAACACGTTGCTCGGCACGACCTTCGACGTCGGTACGATCGTGCTGCCGCTGGCGATTTCGTTCTTCACGTTTCTGCAGATCGCATATCTGGTAGACTCGTATCGTGGCATTGCGGTTGAATCGAGCTTCCTGAGCTACACCCTGTTCGTAACGTATTTCCCGCATCTCGTGGCGGGACCGCTCGTGCACCACCTGGAGCTGCTGCCGCAGTTTGCCCGAAAGCATGCGTATCGATTCCTGATGGAGAATGTGGTGGTCGGACTGGCCATCTTCGCGATCGGATTGTTCAAGAAAGTGGGCGTGGCCGACACCATCGCCGTGCACGCGACACCCGTCTTCTCGATGGCGGATGCCGGAACGGGCATGTCATTCTGGCTCGCGTGGCAGGGCGCGCTCGCGTACACGTTTCAGCTGTATTTCGACTTCTCGGGCTACGCCGACATGGCGGTCGGGCTGTCGAAAATGTTCGGCATCCTGTTGCCGATCAACTTCGATTCACCGTATCGCTCGGTGAACATCATCGACTTCTGGCGGCGCTGGCATATCACGCTGTCTCGCTTTCTGCGCGACTATCTCTACTTCGCACTGGGAGGCAATCGTCGTGGCAAGGCGAGACGCCACGCGAATCTGTTCCTCACCATGCTGCTGGGTGGCCTCTGGCACGGCGCCAGCTGGAACATGATCGTCTGGGGCGCGATGCACGGCAGCTATCTCGTCATCAATCACGCGTGGCAGGCGTTGCGCGGCGAGCGCGCACCGACGCGCATCGGGACGGCGAGTGCCATGCTCGTCACGTTTGTCGCCGTGGTGTTCGGCTGGGTGTTCTTTCGCGCCGGTACTCTTGGTGGCGCGCTCGTGCTCGTGCAAAGCATGGTGGGCGCGGACGGGTGGACGATCGCCGGCGTGAGCAAGCGGGCCGTGTTGCTCATCGCCGTGTGCAGCGTCGCCTGTGTCGCGCTTCCCAACACGCAAACGATCTTTGCCGCATACCATCCGGCGTTGGGCATGAAGCGCAAGGCGGACGCCGGTGAGTTGCCAACGTTGCGCATCGACTGGCGTCCCAGCTCATCGTGGTCGGTGTCCACGGCGGCACTGATCTGTGCCTCCTTCTATTTCATGGCAACGCGTGGCTACGCGGAATTCATCTACCGCTTCTTCTGAACGCGACGGCATGACCGTTTCCGATACCGCCACCAAGACTCGCTTCGGCCGTTACGCCGCGGTCGTGTTGCTGTCCCTCGCCTGTCTCGTGGGCGGCATCGAAGTCATACTGCGCGCCAGCGTGATTCCCGAGGACTTCGACGCCTACCTGGTTGAACGCGTGTACAACGCCGCGACCACCAACGCACTCCTGGGCGATTCGCATTTCCGCAACGCTTTTCGCGCTGACACCCGTGGCTTCGTCAACCTGTCCGCGGGCGGCACCAACGCGCGCATGATGGAAATATCGGCCCGCGAGTACTTTCGCCATCGCAAGCCAGGCAAGGTGATCGTGCTGGCCAGCGCGCAGTTGTTCAGCGCGCCGCGCGTGCGCGACAACGTGCACGGCATGGACGACTTCTTCGGCCAGAACAAGGTCAAGCTGCCGTTTCAGTTGTACTTCTTCGAACCCGGTGTGGCGCGCATGCTGTCGCGCAACGTGCACTACTTCGACGTGGCCGACCTGCAGCGGCTGCGCCGCGTCGGTGAGCCCGAAGCTCCCGACGATCCACTCGTGGCGCACGATTCCTGGAGCAAACGCGCCGACGCCTTCCGCCTCAAGACAACCATTGGGCGCGCCGTCTGGCAGAGGCCACAGCCCGACTTCGAGGCGACGCCGGACTACACGGCATATCGCGAAACACTGACCCGTCTCAAGACGAGTGGCGCGCAGTTGTGCATGCTTCGCACGCCGATCACACACGGCTATCTGGAAGCCATCGCCAAAGATGAACGCTACCTCGCCGCCGAAACGGCGTTTCGACATATCGCCGCGGACATCGGCGTTCGGTACCTCGACTTCCGCGATTTGCCGATGGCGTATCCAGACTCGGTCTTCCGCGATCAGGACCACCTGAATCGCACGGGTTCCCGATCGTTCGTGCCGCTGGTGATGCAGCGCTGCTTTGCTGACTAGCGACCGGAGGTAACCGTCGCCGCCTGATCCCCCTTCGTACTACCCACCATTTGCGTCGCAGGCTTGACAGTGCTGCATCGCTGACATGTCCGAATGGCTATGCAACCTATCAGGTATGGAGAGACGCCGACCGCGCGGCTCGACGCCACGTTCGCCGCCTTGGCCGATCCCACCCGCCGCGCGATTCTCGCGCGATTGGCCGCCGGTGAGCGGTCGGTGACCGAGTTGGCGACCCCGTTCACAAGTACGGCGTCTCGTGGCAGATCATCCCCACGTTGTTCGGCACCCTCATGGGCGACAAGGATCCGGCCAAGGCGGGACGTGTCATGCAGGCGATGCTGCAGATGCGGAAGATCGACTCGGCGCGTTTGCAAGCGGCCTACGATCAGGGTTGATTGGAAGCGAGATTCGGCATCGAGGAGCGCACCTCCCGTGCACGGTCCGTTCCGGCTCGTGTTGCCCACGTTCGAGGACTGCATGCAGGTCAAGCTGACATCCGTGCCGGTGGCGGTTGATGTGATCGTGCGGAGCGGTCGGCTTTTCGCGTCGATTCTCGCACTTCAGGCGACGACGGCGTGTGCGTCGGCCGGCACATCGGGCGCAACGTCGGCGGTCTCCTCCCCGCAAGCGAGTGAGGGCGGCAGCGGAGCGCGGGACCTGGGTGTGGTCGACGCGCGCGTTGGCACGGGAGCCAAGGCGGCCATGCATCAGTGCCTGTATGTGCACTACGCGGGGATGTTGCCCTACGGCCGGCGCTTTGAGACCTCGCGTGACTCGTCCATCAGCCGCGTGCAGACACCGGTGGTGTTCGAACTCGGAGCCGGCACAGTCATGGCTGGCTGGGAGAAGGGGATCGGGGGCATGCAGGTGGGTGGTGTGCGACGTCTGTTCGTGCCGTATCGTATGGCGTACGGGGCTGCGGGGCGGCCGCCGGCCATTCCCGCGCGGACGGATCTGGTCTTCGACATCGAACTGATGGCAGTGAGGGCACCGTTGCCTTCATCCAGCAACGTCAGCCGGGCCGAATCCGCACCCACCTGTCCCGCGTGGGGCTCGGTGCGCGGCGCGCGATAGGACACGTCGGGGTCCTGCGTCGTTCCCATTGTTCTCTCCAAACGATCACGAGGTCGCCGCGTGTCCAGTCGTCTTCTTGCCCTCACCGTCGCAGCCCTCGTTGCGCAGGGTGAGCTCGTTGCACAAGGCACCAATAGGCAGGGCTCCGCTTCGGCGGCATCAAACGCGCCGCGTGCCGCACTCGATACGGCGTTCGTCAAGGTGCCGACGTGGCGATTCGTCGGCCCCGATGGCAATCGCGTGATCGCGGTGGCCGGTGTGCCCGGTGAGTACAAGACGTACTACGCCGGCGCCGCCAGCGGCGGTTTGTTCAAGAGCACGAACGGCGGCATTCGATGGACGCCGGTGACCGATTCGCTGCGCGTGTCGAGTGTCAGTGCGATCGCCGTTGCCGCCACCGATCCGAATGTCGTGTGGTTCGGCACCGGCGAAACGTTTCTGCGCAGCAACGTCTCCATTGGCGACGGCATCTATCGCTCCACCGATGCCGGGCAGCACTGGAAGAAGATGGGGCTCGAGAACACCGGTCGTATCGGACGCGTGCTCATTCACCCCGCCAACGCCGACATCGTCTACGCGGCAGCGCAGGGACATGGCTACGGTCCGCAGGCCGATCGCGGGTTGTGGCGCACCATGGACGGAGGCACGACGTGGAAGAAGGTGTTGTTCGTGAACGACAGCACCGGCATCATCGATGTGGCGATGGACCCGACCAATCCGCGCGTGCTGTTCGCGGCGAGTTGGCAGCAGTACATCGTGCCCTGGGACAAGAACTCCGGCGGCGCAGGAAGTGGCATCTGGATGTCGCGCGACGCGGGCGACACGTGGATGCGACTTGACGGGGCACCGAACGGGCCAGGGTGGGGACGCGGCCTGCCGCGCACGGGTACGATGGGGAAGATCGGACTTGGCGTCTCGCGCTCCGATCCGCAGCGCATCTACGCGCTGATCGAGATGAAGGAGCCGGCGTTTTATCGCTCCGACGATGGCGGACGCTCGTGGCGCGCGGTCAATCGCGATCACGACCTGCTGGAGCGGCCGCAGTACTACACGCGCTTTGGCATCAGTCCCAACAACGCGGACAAAGTGTTCTTCGTGGGGGTGCGATTTGTCGGCACGATGGACGGTGGCCTCACCAAGATGCCCAATCCGCCGCGTGCCGGCGGCGACCTGCACGATATCTGGTGGGACATCGCCGACCCCGATCGGTTTGTCGTCGGAGACGACGGCGGTGTGGGCATCACCATCGACGGTGGCAAGTCGTTCACGCGTATCGCGCTGCCCAATGCGCAGATGTACCATGTGGCCACCGACACGAAGATTCCGTACAACCTCTACGGCAACCGGCAGGACGGGTATTCGTACGGCGGGCCGAGCAACTCGCGCGGGTCGCGCTCGATCGGCGTGTGGAGTGCAGTGGGTGGCTGCGAGAGCGGGTGGGCCATTCCCGACACGATCGACAATCGCACGGTGTGGAGCGGCTGCTACGATGCGGGGCTCGAGCGCTTTGATCTACAGACGAAGATGGCGCGTGCAGTGGAGCCGTGGCCCGAGGCCGGCTACGGCGTCGCGCCAAAGGACCTGAAGTATCGCTTTCAGTGGACGTTCCCGATCCACCTGTCGCCGCACGATCACAACACGGTGTACGTAGGCTCGCAGTTCGTGCACAAGACGACGAACGGTGGGCAGAGCTGGAGTCTCATCTCGCCCGACCTTTCGACGAACGACAGTACCAAGCAGCAGTCGTCGGGTGGATTTGTCATCGACAATCTGTTCGTCGAGAACGTGACGGTGCTGTTTGCGATCGCCGAGTCACCGCTGCAGCAGGATCTGATCTGGGCGGGGACGATGGACGGGTTGATGCACGTGACACGTGATGGCGGGAAGCGCTGGACGAACATCACCGCCAACATGCCCGGGCTCCCCAAGTGGAGCACGATCTCCGGCGTGGAGCCCAGCAAGTACGACGCGGGCACGGCGTACGTGGCGGTGGACGCGCATCTGATCAACGATCGCGATCCGTACATCTACCAGACCACCGATTTCGGGAAGACGTTCACGCGTCTCGATCGCGACATCCCCAAGAGTGTGTTCAGCTACGTGCATGTGGTGCGCGAAGATCCCGTGCGCAAAGGAATGCTCTACGCCGGTACGGAGAACGCGTTGTACGTGTCGCTCAACGACGGCGCCAACTGGATCGAGATCAATGGCAGTCTGCCGCACGCGCCAGTGAGTTGGTTGCAGATACAGGGACACTTCCATGACCTTGTGGTCTCGACATACGGTCGCGGCTTCTGGATTGCGGATGACATTTCGTACCTGCGCGCGATGGCCGATTCGCTGGCCACCAAGCGGGTGGCGCTATTGCCGATGCGCGCGGCCTATCGCTTCCGCAAAGTGGCCACGCCGATCGGGGCGACGAATTCGCTCGTTGGTGGCGAAGATCCGCCGTTGGCGGCGACGATCAACTACACCATCGCGTCGCTGCCCACCGACTCCACGGCGCGGGACTCGGTGCGCTTTCGTGTGCACGATGCGAGTGGCGCGTTGATTCGGAAGTTCGCCTCGGCGCCCGCCAAACGCGGTCTGAATCGCGCGCTCTGGGACCTGCGCCACGACGGACCGCGTCGTGCGAAGTTGCGCACCGCGCCGCCGGGCAACACCACCGTGCGCGTACTCGATTCGCGAGCGCTGGTGCCGTGGGATCTCGATCTCGTCGGCGGGCAGGTGGGGCCGCTGGTGGCGCCCGGGATGTACACCGTGGCGATGATCTGGGGACGCGACACGCTGCGGCAGCAACTCGAGGTGCGGCGCGATCCCAACAGCGAAGGCACGACGGCCGACATCACGGCGCAGGTCACGCTCGCGTTACGTATCCGCGATGCGCTGAACGAAACCGTGGCGCTGATCGACGAATCGGAGTGGCAGCGGCGCGGCTTCGAACAGTTGCGCACGATGCTGCGCGAAAAGATCCGCGATGCAAAGGAGTACGGGCCGTCGCCCGGCCGCGATCCGAAACTCGCCGACTCCGAAGCGTTTCTGAAGGAGATCGACGCGGTGGAGAAGACGGTTCTCGCAATCGAAGGAAAGCTTTACGACATCGCCCTCACCGGCGCGCGCGAAGACGCGTTCCGTACACCCAACCAGCTCTACGAGAAGCTGGCGTCGGTGGGCAGCGATGTGGCCGCGTCGAGCGCGGACTTCCGCCCCACCGATCAGCAGGGGGAAGTGTACGGCATGCTGCGCACGCAACTCGACGGACTGAAGACGCAGTTCAGTCGGTTTATCTCGGCGGATCTGGCGGCGTTCATCGCGAAAGCGCAGAAGCTCGGGTTGCCGACGACGGTGATGTTTCAGTAGAGCGGGGCGGAAGGCGCCTACCTCGCGACCCCGCCCCAGGGAATTGGTGGCTACTGGATCGCTCTGACGGCGCTCAGCACGGCCGCGTTCGTCGGACGGATCTTGTAATCCGTTTGCACGTCACGCCACCGTACGACACCCTTCTTGTCGATCACGTAGGTGGCCGGATGTGGAATGCCACGACGGCTTCCGGCAGGATTCATCACGCCGTAGCGTCCGATGACGGCGTGGTCGGGATCGGACAAAAACGAAAAGTCCGGCTGCGTCCCGTCGGCACCGATGCGCGTCACGGCCGTTTGCGTGCCCTTTTCGTCATCGATCGACACGACCAGCATTTCGGTGTCCTTCCTGAGTTCGTCGGACAACAGCGAGCGCATTTCCTTCAGCTGCGTAATGCAGTAGGGGCACCAGTAGCCGCGGTAGAACACCAACACGACGTTCTTCTTGCCCCGCATCGACGAAAGCGTGGTGGTCCCACCACCAAACTTGGCCAACGAAAAGTCCGGAGCCATCGCGCCGACGGCGACGCGCTCGATGTCGGTGGGCTCCATCTCTTTGCCGTCGACGGGGCCAAGCATTGCTGGTGCCTGAGCGTGCGCGACTCCCGAGAGGGCAGGTGTAGTAACGGCCAGCGCCAGCGGGATGAGTGCCCAGCGCAAGGCACGGGCGGACGACGATCTACGGTAGGTCATGGAGGTGGGGAAAAGAGGGTGACCAATTATAGGGAGCGCGGCATCGCGCTGAACGCTCTCGCCTGCACATAGACGCGATGATCTCCTTCAGTTCCGCCGTTCCAACCGTCGCCTGCGGTCTTGGCGTGACAGGATCGGGTCGCCGCGCCGAACGAGGGAACTTGAATGCGCTGTGCAGAATACGTGCGGCACGACCAACTGGTTCATCGCATCCGCCGACGAAGCCGCTGACCGTCCCCCGATTCTCCCAATCCATGCTCCGTCGCCTTCTCGCACTCGCTGTCCTGTCGCTCGTGGCCCCGTCGCGCGCCGTGTCGCTTCGCGCCCAGGCGATGGAGCAACAAGACCTCACTCCCAACAGCGAGCTGCGTCTCGTGGCGGAGTCGAACGGGCTTCGTCCGGGTGTCACGACCACCGTGGCGTTGCGCATCACGATGGATCCAGGATGGCACACCTACTGGACCAATCCGGGCGATGCGGGTTTGCCCCTTGCAGCACAGTGGACGTTGCCGACGGGCGTATCCGTGTCGGCACTGCGCTTCCCCGCGCCGCACGTGCTGCCGCAGCCACCACTCATGAGCTACGGCTACGAAAAGGAGTTGCTGGTGCTTGCCGACGTGTCCGTCTCCTCCACCGTTCCGCTTGGGACGGCGTTGACGGTGGCGGCCGACGTCGATTTTCTGGTCTGTGCCGATGTATGTCTGCCGGCCAGTGGGCACGTCGAGTGGAAAACGCGAGCGCTTGCACAGCCAGTGCCGTCGGAGTTCGCGTCAATTATCGCGAACACGCGGGCGCGTCTGGTGCAGAGCGGGAATGGGTGGACCACGTCGGCGTGGCGCGATGGTTCTCGCATCGTCGTCTGGGCAGTGGCCCCACAAACGGCCGCCGCGAGTGGCGGTGCAATGAGTACGAGGGCAACCGGCACGAGGGCAACCGGCACGAGGGCAACCGGCACGAGGGCAACCGGCACGCGTCTGCTGCCGAAGCCGTACCTGATCCCCGATTCCACCGGCATCCTGGCGCACGCAGCCGAGCAACGCGCCGCGTGGAAAGGCGACACCGTCGTCTTGTCGCTCACACCGGACCCACGCGCGAGTGACTCGCTCACCACGTTTACCGGGGTACTGCTGAATGATGTCGATGCGCCGACCAGCAGCGTGCAGCTCACGGTACAACTGGAACGAACGCCACCGCCGATCGCGTCGCGCCTGTTGGCGTTGGTGGATGGCTCCAGTGCGAGCACGAGCGGTGGTGCCGCAATGGCGACGGCAACAGGCGCCAGCACCAGCGCTGCGGCGATGACTGACGCGTCGGCCGCGGCGGATATCGGCGTGGCGCTCGCGTTGCTGCTCGCGTTTGTCGGTGGGCTGATTCTCAACCTGATGCCGTGTGTGTTTCCGGTGCTGTCGGTCAAGATTCTCGCGTTCGTCGAACGTGGCGGTGACAGCGACGGGGGGACGATTGGACGTCGTCACGCCATGGTGTTCACCGCCGGCGTGCTGACCACATTCTGGGCACTCGCGGGCGTGTTGTTGGCGCTGCGGGCTGGCGGTGCTCAGCTCGGCTGGGGCTTTCAACTGCAATCACCGGCAGTCGTCACCGTGCTGGCGCTGGTCGTGTTCGCTCTCGCGCTCAACCTGAGTGGCGTGTTCACCATGGGCATGAGCCTGACGCGACTGGGCGGGGTGGGTGCCGGCGAGCGATACAGTGATTCCTTCCTCACCGGCTTACTGGCTGTGGTGGTCGCGACGCCCTGCACGGCACCGTTCATGGGCGCTGCCTTGGGGTACGCGCTGACACAACACGCCGCGATCGGGATGGCGGTGTTCACCTCGCTCGGACTCGGGCTCGCGGCACCATACATCGTGTTCGCCAGCAGCCCCGCCTTGCTTCGCAAGTTGCCGCGTCCCGGCCCGTGGTTGGAAACACTGAAACAGCTTCTGGCATTTCCGCTGTATGCCACCGTGGTGTGGTTGCTGTGGGTGTTGGGCCGGCAGGCGGGTAGCGATCAGGTCGCGTTGGCGTTGCTGTTTGCCGTTGGGGTCTCGTTGACCGGATGGATGGCCGGACGTGCGCAGTTGAGCGGTCGTGCACGGGGGAGTCTGGTTGGCCTGTTGTTGTTGGTCGGTACGATCGCGGCTGCAGGCCTGGCGATTGCGTCGCGGCCGGCGACACCGGCGGGAATCGCCGCCGCGCCCGCTGGATGGGAGACGTGGTCTGCCGCCCGCGTCGCGTCGGCACGGGATTCCGGTCGCGTGGTGTTTGTAGACTTTACCGCGGCATGGTGTCTGAGTTGTCAGGTCAACGAACGCGTGGCGCTGCACACCGACGCGGTCGAGAAAGCGTTCGTCGATGCCAACGCCGTGCTGCTGCGTGCAGATTGGACCTCGCGCGACGCCGAGATCACGGCGGTGCTGGCCACGTTCGGTCGCAGCGGCGTGCCGTTATACATCGTCTATCCGTCGGCTGGCACGCGCGCGGCGGAGATTCTGCCTGCCGTGCTCACGCCGGGGATCGTCATCGACGCGGTCAAGCGAGCGTCCACGGGTTCGACGGTTGCGGCGGTATCGCCGTGATGGCGTAGTGACAGGGAGTTGTATAATTCGATGGTATCACACTACGCCTGCTCACCATGGCCGCTCACCCGTTCGTTCCGCTGGATTTTGCGCGTCTCTCGCCGGAGTCATCACTCACGCGCGCTCGCGAGTGCTATGCGCAGATGAACCGTCGGCGCACGACCCGCCACTTCTCTCCCGAGCCGGTGCCGCGCGAGTGGATCGAGTACGCCGTACGCGCCGCCGGCACCGCGCCCAGCGGAGCGCATCAGCAACCGTGGACGTTTGTGGCCGTTTCCGACCCGCTGCTGAAAGCGCAGATGCGAGAGGCGGCGGAAGAAGAAGAGCAGGCGTTCTATCGCGAGCGTGCGACCCCTGAGTGGCTGGACGCCCTCGCGCCGTTGGGCACCGACGAACAGAAGCCGCATCTCACCACCGCGCCGTGGGTGGTGGTGCTGTTTCGTCAGTCGCACGGGTTGAGCGGCACTGGCGCGAAGCGCACGTACTACTACACGCAGGAGTCGTGTGGTATCGCTGCGGGTTTTTTCATTGCGGCGGTGCACGCGATGGGATTGGTGACCCTGACCCACACACCAAGTCCGATGGGCTTTCTGTCAACGTTGCTCGAGCGACCGGCAAACGAAAAGGCGATGCTGGTGATGCCCGTGGGATATCCCGCGTCGGATGCGCGTGTTCCTGATCTGGTTCGCAAACCGCTGGATGACATCGTCGTGTGGCGGTAGCGGTGTCTCAAAGTCCCTGACCGGCTCCGAAACCTCATTCGGCGCGTCCGAGCGATGAGCCGATTCTGCGGACTTCCGTGTGTTCTTCAGGTGTCGAGGCGCGGGTCGCGCCCTCGGCCAACTTTTCTCTTGAACGCGGATGGTGCATGACCTGGAAGACGCGTACCGTCGGCGTGCGCACGACGGTGGGCTGACGGACGATGCTGGGCCGCCTGCTCATCTCGCTCGCCGCCTTGGCAACGCTGTCGCCGGGCGTTCTGCTCGATCTGCAGTCGGTGCCGTTGGGAGCTGGGCTTCCTGCGGGCTGGACCATGCGTCCGGTCCGCGGATCGCGTGCACCTGCAGCGACGATTCGCGACTCGAGTGGCGAGCGTTTTCTGCGGCTCGAGGGCCGGGGAACGGCCGCCTGGTTTGTACGGACTCTGACGCCCGCGGAGAGTCCGACCCGCGGTGGATTGACGTGGCGGTGGCGTGTGCCGACTGCGCCGGTCGGCGCGGATGTGCGGTATCGAGATCGGGATGACGCCGCGCTCCGCGTGTTCGTGGTGTTCGACCGCCGCGGCACGTTCTCCAGAGTGCCACGCACCATCTTCTACACGGTCACGGAGCCTGTCCTGTCGGGATACCTTGCGCGCAGCAGACAGTCGGGCGATCTCCAGATTGTCGGTATCACCGCCTCGGCGCCAGCGGCGCGATGGAACCAAACGACACGCGATCCCATATCTGACTATCGCGCGTTCTGGCACGCGGAGCCGCCGCGTATTCTTGCCATCGGCATCCTGCAGGATGCCGAACAGACAAACACTGCGGTGGTAGCAGACATAGCATCTCTCACATGGAGCGAACCCGATGACATACGCTGAACGAAGGGCCGTCCGGATGGCGTCGCTGGCGCTGATCGCGGTGACGGCATGCGCGGGCAAAACGCCCCCCACCGCCCCCGACGCCGTGACCGTTCAACCTGGCGGTCCGATCGCACCAGGGGCCGGCATGACCGGCAACTTCGTCCGAACCGGCTACGCCGTGACGGGCATGGCGTCGCTCTCGATCCGAAACGATACGGCCCGACTCGATTTCTCATCGGACTTCACCATCGCGTCAACACCAGGTCCGTTCGTGTACCTGAACACGACCAGCAATGCGAATCAAGGTGCGCCGTTGCGCATTGGAGCGCTTCGCTCCCGAACAGGCGCGCAGAGTTACACCTTCCTGGTGCCGCCGGGCGTCCGTTACACGAAAGTGCTGATCTGGTGCGATCCCTTCAATGTCGGGATGGCGGAAGCGACGCTTCCGTAGGCGCGAGACTACATTCAGGCTCGTGCGCAACCACCGATCGCGCCCATATTGGGTGGTGCCTGCGGGGGCACGGGTTGTGTGCCGCACGCATCGTGGCCACGGTCTCCCAAGGGAAGTGCGTCGGGATGCGTGCCTGACAGTTCGCGCCTCGACGTATTTGGCACCGGAATGGATGACTGACGCCTCCCTGCACGACGAAGAACCGATCACGAGTCTGCTGCAGCGCTGGTCTTCGGGCGACGCTGACGCCGGACAACGTGCCTTTTCTCTCGTGTACGACGAGCTTCGCCGAATCGCGCGGCGGACGCGTCGCTCATGGCGAAGCGACGACACCCTCGACACCACTGCCCTGGTTCACGAGGTGTACCTCCGGTTCAGTGGCGCGAACGCGTTCGTTGCGAACGACCGTGCGCACTTCCTGGCGATCGCGGCGCGGGTGAGTCGACAAATCCTGAGCAACTACGCGCGAGCGCGTCTGACGGCCAAGCGCGGCGCAGGCCTCGAACCCGTGTCGCTGGGTGCCTTGAACCGGGTCGCAACGATGGCGTCCGACGGTGAGCAGCGGACCCTCAGCCGCCTCTGGGAGTTGGATGAAGCACTGCAGCGTCTGCAGGCGATCCACCCGCGACCGTGCCGCGTGATCGAGTGCCGATTTTTTGGTGGGATGTCGATACCGGAAACCGCCATCGCGCTCAACGTGTCGGCCGCCACCGTGAAGCGGGATTGGGAGCTGGCGCAGGCATGGCTTCACAACGCGCTGCGTGAGTCGGAGGCAACGGATGGCTGAGGAGAGCGGCGACACCCCGGCTGCGCATTGGGAACGGCTGTCGGTGCTGTTCGAAACCGCACAGTCCATTCCGCCCAAGGAACGCGCCATCTTCCTCGACACCGAATGCGGTGCCGATGCACCGATGCGTCGTCAGCTGGAGGCACTGTTGACGGCGGCACCATCTGCGCCGGATTTCTTCAACGCATTCTCGCGGGACGTCCTCGCCAGGACGCTGGGCGCCGCGCTGCTCGCCGATCTGACGCCACCCGACGAGGCGCTCGTTCCGCCATCGGTAGCCGCGGCGCAAGTGCCCGCGTTCGTGCGGCACTACACGGTGCGCGACCTGATCGGCGCTGGCGGCATGGGGGTCGTGTATCGTGGTCGCGATACGCTCCTCGGCCGTGATGTCGCGATGAAGTTCGTCTCACCCAACCGAGTGGCCACCCATGATGCGAAGCGGCGACTCATTCAGGAAGCACAAGCGGTGTCGCTGCTGGACAGCCCCCACGTGTGCGCTGTTCACGCGGTCGAAAGCCTGGAGCATGGTGGAATCTGCATTGTCATGGCGTACTGCGCCGGTGGCACGCTGCGCGAGCAGCTGCAAACCGGACCGCTGCCGCTCAAGCGCGCACTGGATATCGCGACGCAGCTGGCCCGTGGCCTCGCCGTCGCGCACAGCGCCGGGCTGGTCCATCGCGACCTGAAACCCGCCAACATCGGGTTCACCGATGCAGGTGTCGTACGAATTCTCGATTTCGGCGTGGCCTCCCGGTCCGATGCTGGCGGAGGCATCGGCACGCCGGCGATGTATGGCACGCTGCCGTACATGGCGCCCGAGTTGCTGCGCGGCGAGGTTGCGGGTCCGACGGCCGATGTCTGGGCGTTCGGCGTCATGCTCGCCGAGATGTTGACCGGACGTCGACCGTTTCAGGGCGCGTCCGAAGCCACGCTGATCGCCGCCATTCTCAGCGCGACGTCGCCGTCGGCCGTGTTGGCCTCCGACGACGCCATTCCGGTGTCGGTGCGACAGCTGATGGCCGATCTGCTCGCGCCTGCGCCGGAACTCCGGCTCGCAGATGGCGAACGCGTCCTGGAACGAATGCTGTCGTTGTCGCTGGACACCCCGGTCCCCGCGGCCGCACAGGCCACGGTAGTCGCACCGACCGTCGTTGCTCCGGAGCGCCGACGCTGGCCAGCGGCCGCGGCGGTGATCCTTGTGTCGGCGATGGGTATTGCGGCGCTCGTACTCCTGCGGCGCGACACGTCGCCAGTGCCGATCCAGCCGGTGGAAATCGCGCGCAGCGCGGCGCCGCGTCCGACGGTGGCGGTCCTTCCGTTCTCGGTCCGTGGTGGTCCGGAGATCGCCTACCTCGAATCGGGCATGGTGGATCTGCTCACGCCGGCCTTCGACGCCACGGGACTGCTCCATGGCATCGATCCCAACGCCGTGCTGTCGGTGCGAGCCTCGCAAAGAGGACGCACGCTGGACTCCGCGCTCGCGCGCGCGGCCGCGCAGCAGTTGGGTGCGGCGCGATACGTCGTTGGCAGCGTGGTGAGAACAGGCGCGGCCCTGACGATACGAGCAACGCTGTATCGCTCCGACGGCTCAGAATCAGGACGGGCACAAGTGGCCGCTGCGACATCCGACTCGCTGCCGAGTGTGATCAGCGCGGTGGCCCAACGTCTCGTCGCATCCGAACTCAGCGCGCCAGGCGACACGCTTGGCGCTGTTGCCGCGGCGACCACGACGTCGCCCCGCGCGTTGCGCGCATATCTGGACGGGGAACGGGAGTTGCGAGACGCGCGACCCGCCGCGGCAGTCGAGTATTTTCAACGCGCCGTGGAAGAGGACTCGACGTTTGCGCTGGCCTGGTACAAACTGGCGCGCGCGGCGAAGTGGAGTGACGTGGACTCGCTCAACGCGGTGGCGACCGCGCGTGCGTTCGCTCTGGAACGTACGCTGCCGAATCGTACACGGGCCATCGTCGCTGCGTACCACGATCTGCGCCTCGGTAGTCCGGCGGCCGCCGAACGCGCACTGACTCGCATGGTGGCGGACTACCCGACTGATGTGGACGCGTGGATGCTGCTCGGCGAAGCGCGATTCGACCATGGACCATTCCACGGTCGCCCGCGCGAAGAGGCGGATACGGCCTTTCGCAGGGTAATGATGCTGGATCCGCGCAACCGCGAGGTGACGGTCTACGCGATGGAACTCGCCGCACGAGCCGAACGGGTGGGCGCGCTGGATACGCTGTTCAACATGTATTTCTCGCCGAACAGCGCCGGCGAGCAGCCCGGCGTCCGACAGACGTACCTGGCACTGCACGCGCGTCGGGTGTCCGGCAAGACCGCCGCCGCACGCATCGAGGATGTCGGCGCCGCACAGATCGCGCTGCGACGCGTCGGCACTGCGCCGGGTGACGCGATCGCGGCACGCCAGTTCGCGCTGCGCCTTGTCCTGCCGACGAACGCGGTGCGCACTCGTGCCGAGGGGCTGTACGCGCTGGCGACGCTGGCCGCCGTCGCCGGCAACGTGACCGGGGCCGCCGAGTCGTGGCGCAGCGCGGAAATGCTGGACCAGTCGACGACGCTGGTCTACAGGGCACTCGTCGCCCTCTCACCGATCGGATCCGCCTCCGCAGATACCTTGCGCGCACTGCGCGACGCGCTTGCGCAGACGCGGTCGCCCGGCATCGCGTCCAGTGTTGGCGCATCGGACCATGACGCGATCCGCGCCTACCTGATCGCGCGGCTGAGTGTGCGCCTGGAAGACGACGCAACCGCGAGCCGGCAGGAGCGCATGCTCGAGGCGCTTCGCAGCAGGTCGCGCGTTTCCGACGCGCTGCGCTCTGCCATCGCCGCCCACCGGGCACTTGCCCGCAATGACACGGTCGCCGGCATGCGTGCACTCGAGAGCGCGATGCTTGACCTCCCCGCGAGCATTCGGGCGCAGTCGCCGGTCTTCGAGCAGCATGCTGAGCGGTATGCATTGGCCCGCGCGTTGGAATCCCGTGGGCAGCGTGATGCCGCCCGCCGATGGTACACCGCCCTGCGCGATGGGGGCGGGGTGTACAGCGCCACCTACGCCGCCGCGGCGCGTGACGGACTGGGACGGCCTTGACTCGATCGCTACAGCGCCCGTTCGCGATCGGTAATGTCGTCCGGTACGTCTGTGCGATTGGCGCGGCGCTGCTTGCCGCCGCGGAACGCAGCCCGGCGCAAGCGCCGGAACGGTTCACCGCATGGACCCGACCTGACTTCCCGGTCGCCGAATACGTCGCCAGGCGTTCAGCGGTGCTTGCGATGCTGGACACGTCAGCCGTGCTACTCGTGCCGAGTGCCGAAGGCACGAGTAGTGGCGAGACGTTTCGACAGGCGGACGATTTCGAGTACTTCGTCGGCCTTGAAGTCCCGCGCGCGCTTCTGCTGATCGACAAGCGGGCAGGATCCGCGTGGCTGCTTCTGCCCGCAGCCGATCCGAACTTCTCGAACAGCGGACGGCCGAACGACTTTCCGGGGCGCCCACTCGCCGCCGACCCATCGCTGCGCGCGCTCAGTGGTGTCGACTCGGTGCTGACCATCGAGTCGCTGCCGGCGCTGCTGCAGGCCATCACCGCCAGCGGACGTCGGGTGATGATCGACCTCGGTCGAGGGTCGGCCGTGTCCGGTGCTGGCGCCACCCCGTTCGACACACCCACCGCGGGCGAGCGCCTGGCGGCGTACGTGCGCCGCGTCGCGCCTTCGTTGGCCATCGACAACGCCGTCAACGCGATGGCGGCATTGCGCATGGTGAAGTCGCCGCGAGAGATCGCGCTGGTGCGCGAAGCGGCGCGCGTGACGTCCGTTGCGATCGCGCGTGGCGCAGCTCGTGTGCGTCCTGGTATCGACGAGCGTACACTGACCGGCGATTTCGTTGCCGACTGCTCGGCGCTCGGTGCGCAGCGCGTTGCGTTCACGCCCATCATCAAGTCTGGCGCCAACTCGCTCTGGCCATGGCGCATCCTCGGTGCACACTACGATCGCCGCAACCGCACTATGGCACGCGGCGATCTCGTGATCTTCGATGTGGGCTGCGAGCGCGATCACTACGTCAGCGATGTCGGACGGACGTTTCCAGTGAACAACCATTTCTCGGCGCGCCAGCGCGTGCTGATCGAGATGGTGCGCCGTGTGTCCGATGCGGTCATCGCGGCGGCGCGACCGGGAGTGACGCTCACCGACCTGCAGGCGGTCGCGCTGGCGGCGATTCCCGCAGAGGCGAAGCCGTACATGCAGGCGCCGCTCTACTTCGGACATCACATCGGACTCGATGCGGGCGACCCATCGATCGCCAGTGCGCCACTTGCCGCAGGCATGGTGTTCACCATCGAGCCGTGGTACTACAACCACGATGACAACGTTGCGGTGTTTCTCGAGGACGAGATTCTCATCACCAACTCCGGCAGCGAGAACCTCACGGCTTGGTTGCCGCGCGATGCGGATGGTCTTGAAGCGCTGCGCATGGGCAAATCCAGGTCGTTCGGGGACGCCGATGCGTTCCGGTCGCTGACGCGGGATGGCACGCTGTCGTTTGCCGTCGATCGCGAGTTGCGGGCCGTGCGCGTGTACGATTTGCTGAATGGCGTTGAAGTCGCCAGGACACTCGTGTGTGCGCAGCCGTTCGATGGCCAGCTCTCACCCGACGACGTGACGTTTACCGTGCGCTGCGGAGCCGGTGCGTCGAGCGTTCGGATCAACAGCGCGTCGCATAGCGTCGTGCCGGCGCTGGCCGCCCGGGCGAAATCGATGGCAATCTCGCGAGCACCCGTGCGCACCGCAACCGCGACAGGTCCGCCGCGAACCAACGAAGTGATCGTCATCGGCATGATTCACGGTGCTCATCGCACGAGCAGCCGCTACAGCACCGACGTCTTGCGCCGACTGCTGGTGGCGATGCGGCCTGACTACGTGCTGACAGAAATCGCGCCGAACCGGTTTGATCAGGCGATGCGTGAGTTCGCCGCGACCGGAACGATCAGCGAGCCACGCGTCGCGCGCTTTCCCGAGTATGTGGATGTGCTTTTTCCGCTGACTCGCGCACTGCCGTTCACGATCGTGCCGACGGCCGGATGGACGCACCAGATGGACGTCTTTCGAACGACCGCACTCAAGCGCATCGCCGCCGACCCGTCGCGCCGCGCGGAGTGGATGGAGTACGATCGGGCGATCAGGAAGGCGGATTCGATCGTGGGGGTGCATGGCGCTGACAATCCGTTCTACCTCAACTCTGCGGCGTACGATTCGGTGCAGACGGCGGCGCATGAGCCGTACAACCGCCTCTTCAACGCCGAGCTCGGACCCGGGGGCTGGGACAATATCAATCGCGCCCACTTCGGCAATATTGCGCGCGCCCTCGATGCACATCGCGGTGAAGGGCGTCGGATCGTGATCATGTACGGCGCCGGGCACAAGGAGTGGTTCATGCGCGCCCTGCGTACGCGGGATGACGTCACGATACGAGAAGTCGCGCCATTTCTGGAGCGAATCGGCGCGAAGTGATGGTGCAGAACAGGCGCGCTCGCTGATCGGAGGCTGAACGCCCTCTACCGCTGCGACACCACCAGTATCGCGCCCATCGCATGCCCGGTGCCGAATCGCGTCGTTGCATCGGCCGCATTGATGAAGCGAATCTCGCGGATGCTGATCGCGCTGATGTTCTCGAGCGTCCCCGGCCCCCCCGAACGCACGCCGTCCACATACACGACGATTTCGTTGAGACCGGAGCGGTTGTTCATGGAGCCGTTGCGGCCCCGGAGCATCGCCGGACGCAGCAGCTTCACCACCTGCAGGGCATCGGACGCGCCCGAAGTCGTAATCTCCTCGAGCGTGATCAGGTTGGCGCTGCCGCGCATGGGCGGTGTGGCCGATTTGGGTTCCGCGCTGACCTCCGGCGGCGGCGCCTTACCGCAGGCATTCAAGACGAACAGGGCACCGACGATCACCAGCGTTGGGCGGAACATGTTGCAGCTCCAGTCGGAGAGACGAGGTGCGCGCCGAACATCGGATGCCGCTGAGATCGGACCGACCAGCGTGGCGATGAGCCTCCGGATCGTCTGCTCGTCAACAGCAGGCACTGTACACACGAAGACGTTGCGACAGAGCAGCCTGTCGCGCAATGCGATGTTGACGCTCCGCGTACCCGTTCTCATTCGCGGTCGTGCCCACCAGGTTTCACCGTGCCGAGCTGATCAGAGACGGAGTCACATTTCAATCGCGCGGCGACGAGAACAGTGCTTCGGGTGAATGTTATCCCCAACAGCTACATGGTCTTCCTCGACGCGCCGGTCGATCGCCCACAATACAGGAGAGAACGATGATTGAACTCGGATCGATTGACGCCGATGTCAGTGACGCCGCGTACAAGGCGTACACGGCCAAAGTCGAGCAGCAGACGCGACGACCGATCGCCGAGATTGCGGCCGGGGTCGACCGAATCGTGGCGAAGCGCCTGCCTTCGAATGCAGCGACGACGATGAGCGTCGCGCAGGTGCAGCAGGCGCTCAAGGAGCTCGGCTTCTTTCCCGGCGCCACCATCGATGGCATCTGCGGCTACCGAACGCAGTCGGCGATTCGGCTCTTTCAGGAATATGTGCGATCGGTGGAGAAGCTCGACTGCACACCCGACGGACAGTTCGGTCCGACATCGCAGGCGCATCTGCAGCGATGGATCGACAACAACCTGCAGACGGTTTGGGCACCTGCGATCGGCGCCTGGAGAAGCAGCGCAACGGGCGCAGGTGAATTCGCGGACTGGCTGGCGCTGCTCGGGAAAGTGAAGCAGCAGGCGCTCACTGCCCCAACGCGTGTGCAGAAAATGGTGAACGACTTCGCCGGCAAGAGTGATTCACGTAAAGTGGCGCAGTGGGATTTCTCGTCGGCCGACAATATTCATCTGCTCGGCATTCGTCGAAGCGAGATGCAGGGTAAGTTCGACGACATCTTCATTCTGCTGATCAAGGGTCTCGTCTTCAAATTTCAGGGGACGACCGAACCTGGTGCGTCAGAGAATCCTGCCGGTCCACCGTTTCTCGTGCCCGGTCAGCATGACTACCACTTCGGCTGGCATCAGAGCAAATACCTCGCGCTTCGCCCGCAGAGTGCCGGCGTACTCATCGTGCGGACCGGCAGCGACAAGCGCGTCGACGATGCCGACTATGCGAAAGGCCTCGAAGCGAATGCGACGATCAACATTCACTGGGGCGGCCGAGGCATGACGCGCGATGTGAAGAGCTGGTCGGAAGGATGTCAGACGATCAATGGCACGGTATACATCAACGCCGGCGATGCACTCGTCAATTGTTCGGCGTTCACGGCGTCCACACCAAGCGAAGCCATGACCGATGCGCATAGAACGCGTGGTGCCTACAACGTGCTGCTCGATCTCGTCTCGGCACTCGGCAGCGATATCGGCGGCGGAAAGGTCAAATACATGCTCCTGACCGAAGCGGAGCTCGCGCTGGCGCCAGCGCTGGCGCAGGGATTGACCGCCGCGCGTGCCCGCGTGGTGCAGATGGCAGAGGCATAGCTGCATGATGCGTAGCCTACATGACCTCCGAGGATGACAACGCGCCGAGAGTTCATCGCGACGGCGGCCCTCACGGCAGCCGGACTTGGCGCCTCGGGGCCGGGCGGGCGGGACGCGCCGTCGCTCCGTCGCCGCGCCGCGCACGACCTCGTCATTCGCGGCGGCACCGTGTTCGACGGTACCGGCGCAGACGGACGGGTGGCCGACATCGCGATCAACGGCGAACGCATTGCAGCGATCACGTCGCGCATCTCGGAGCAAGGCACCGACGAGATCGACGCGCGCGGCCTCGCGGTCTCCCCGGGCTTCATCGATATCCACTCGCACGGTGATGGCTCGCTCGCGGCAGATTCGCGAGCGGAATCGGTGGTGCGACAAGGGGTGACGACGATCGTGGCGGGCGCGGACGGCAGCTCGCGTTTCGTGGGCAGCGAGGAGCGATCATTCGCGACGTGGGCAATAACCACGGCGGCGCTGAGCCCTGGCGTCAACGTCGCGGCGATGATCGGCTTGGGCGCGGTGCGAGGGGCCGTGGTCGGCAACGACGATCGCCCAGCCACGGCCGACGAATTGCAGCGTATGGTGCAGATGGTCGAACGCGCGCTGTCCGAGGGGGCGTGCGGCGCCTCGAGCGGTCTCGAATACACGCCGGGTGCATTTGCACCGTTGGCCGAACTCATCGCGCTGTGCACGCCGCTTGCGGCACGTTCCCTGCCGTACGCTACTCACATGCGCAACGAAGATGATCGCCTGCTCGAAGCGATTGATGAATCCATCGCCGTCGCGCGTGGCGCCGGCTGCCCGCTGCAGATCTCGCATCTCAAAATGCAGGGCACGCGCAACTGGCCCAAGATCGACGCGTCGCTCGCACGCATCGTCAGCGCGCGGGTGGGTGGCATCGATGCCATGTTCGACGTCTATCCATACGTCGCCTACTCCACCGGATTGACGAACCTCTTTCCGGTGTGGAGTCGCGATGGCGGTACGAGTGCGTTCCTCGCCCGTCTCACCGATTCCGCCGTTGCGCCGCGCATTCGGACTGAAGTACTGGCCAAGGTGGAATTGATCGGCGGATGGGACAACGTGCAGATCTCGAGCGTGCGCGAAGCGGTTGATCGTGACGCCGAAGGGAAGCGACTGGGCAGCTATGCGACGGCGCTGGGACTCGATCCGTATGCCGCCACGGTCGAACTGCTGCAGCGCAATCGCGGTGATGTGGGCATGCTCGGCTTCGCGATGAGCGAAGACAATCTCGATCGATTGCTGGCGCACGAGTTCAGCATGGTCTGCTCCGACGGTGGTGCCTTCGCCGTGGACGGACCAACGCGCACCGGTAGTCCGCATCCGCGCGGCGCCGGGACCTTTCCCCGCGTGCTTGGTCGTTATGTACGCGAGCGTAAGGCGTTGCCCTTGGCCAGCGCCATTCGCAAGATGACGTCGCTCCCTGCTTCGCGAGTGCGCTTGCGCGATCGTGGTCGTCTGGCCGTTGGACTGGCCGCGGACATCACCCTGTTCGACGCAACGCAGGTGCTCGACAGCGCCACGTTTGCCAATCCGTTTCAGTATCCGCTGGGGGTAAAGGCCGTTGTGGTCAATGGTGCCGTAGCGCTACGCGATGGAACACGTGCGGCCGCCGGCACCGGTCGCGTGCTCACGGCGCAGATGCGCTGAACCAACAACCAATTCTTCATGGCCGCCTCGAGCCTGCTTGCGCTGATCGACGACATCTCGACGTTGCTGGACGATGTGGCGGTACTCACCAAGGTCGCCGCCACCAAGACGAGCGGCGTGATGGGCGACGATCTCGCGTTGAACGCCGAACAGGTGTCTGGCGTGCGCGTCGAGCGCGAACTCCCGGTGGTGTGGGCGGTCGCCAAAGGCTCGTTTGTCAACAAGCTCATTCTCGTGCCAGCGGCGCTGGCGATCAGCGCGTTCCTGCCGGCAGCGATCATGCCGCTGATGATGATCGGCGGTCTGTATCTGTGCTTCGAGGGTTTCGAGAAAGTTGCTCACAAGCTGCTGCACGACAAATCGGACGACAAGAAAGCGCAGGCGCATCGCGTCGCCGCTCTCATCGATCCCGCAGTCGATCTCGTGGCATTGGAGCGAGGCAAGGTGAAGGGCGCCGTACGCACCGACTTCGTGCTCTCCGCCGAGATCATTGTCATCACACTCGGCACCATGGCGACGGCTCCGTTCGGGCTACAGGTGGCGACGCTGAGCATCGTCGCAATTGGTGCAACAGTACTCGTGTACGGATTGGTGGCCGGGATCGTGAAGCTCGACGATCTCGGCTTGAAGCTGCACACGCAGGCAGGCGGCGGCGGTGGCGGCAAGCTGCAACGTCAGCTCGGCGCGGGCATTCTCCGCGCGGCGCCGTTGCTGATGAAGAGTCTTTCAATTCTTGGCACGGCGGCGATGTTCACCGTGGGTGGCGGCATTCTCGCGCACGGTGTTCCTGCCGTTGCGCACTTCATCGAAGGTGTCGATGCGAACATTGCCGAACGCAGCGCACTGCTTGCTTCCGTCGTGAAGATGATGCTCGATGCACTGGTGGGCATCGTGGCCGGCGGACTCGCCGTGGCCGTCTACACGATTGCCAAGCGCGCGTTCGGCAAACAGCAGCCCGCTACGCAGTGACCGTTCTCACGCCGTAACGTTGTGTGAGGAACCCGACGATGAGCCCATCCATCGATCCAGGAATGAGGATCTCCCGGAAGTATTGTGTGCCCGTGTTGGGGTCGGTGCGCGATAGGCCGACACCGGCTCGGCATCGAGCCAGCGTCGTACGACTGCCGCGAGCTCGCTCACGCTCGAGCAACGCGCCTCCGGGTTCGGCAACGTGGCGCGCGCGACAATCGCGGTGAGTGGCCGGGCGGTTGACGCGGAATCAGCATCCGTGAGCAGGAACTGCAGTAGCGCGCCGAGTCCAAAGACATCGGTGCGTGCGTCCACAGCGCTCGCGGCGCCGACAACCTGCTCCGGTGCCATGAAGCCGGGCGTGCCGACGACAACGCCCTCGTCTGCGTCGTGGTCCGACTCGTCCTCTTGTGTGCACTGTTGCGTCTCGGCGGCCGTACGCGGCAGCACCTTGGCCACACCCCAGTCGAGCACGACGACATCGCCGAACTCACCCAGCATGACATTGTCCGGCTTGAGATCGCGATGCACGATGCCGCGAGCATGCGCGAATGCCACTGCGTCGCAGCTGCGCAGAAACATAGATGCAACTTCCCGTCGAGCTTGGTACTCGCAGCGTAAGACTTTGCGCGGTCGGCGCGCGCGTTCTATCGTGACGCGATCGCGATGAGCGCTGCCGCCAGCTTATCTGCATCCGCCACTGCG
>Ga0163144_10003851_pt1 | contig 34129 bp, 28 predicted proteins | sample OliLak19BULKMAT1_FD_123175 | JGI IMG/M metagenome (GOLD analysis project Ga0163144, IMG submission 123175) | Freshwater microbial mat bacterial communities from Lake Vanda, McMurdo Dry Valleys, Antarctica - Oligotrophic Lake LV.19.BULKMAT1 | ecosystem: Environmental > Aquatic > Freshwater >... | reverse complement strand
ATGCTTCGACGTATCCATTCCAATTCGGCTAATCTGTTCCACGGACGGTCTCCTTGTTTGAGTCTTCAACAACCTCATTCTGGCACAGGTGATGCCGTCGGGGGCCGTCCATCCCAACAGTTCCTGGCTGCCTCCCGCATCAGGCACGACCTCGCCAAAAAACGACACTCGCGGTTCAAAGGTTCTCTGGCGAAGCAATCGGGCCGACATAGCGGCTGGCCGTCAGTTTATCGAAACATGGGCTTGACGATTTTAGGAGGTCGCAAGCCAAATTTCTGGCCACACTCCGGGAAGTCAGGGACGTTGTAGTCAGACCGCCCTAGCCATCCGTTATCGTCTGCTATTTCGTTGATCTCTGCCGTTAGGTCGATGACAATCGCTGGCATACCAATCAAGTCTCCCCCGCTTTCGAAAACAGCTTTGAGTTTGCCTGGGTGCTCGGCAATCGACAGTTCGATGGTGCCTGCGTGGAGCGCCGGGCCAATGTACTCGTCCAATAGATTGAAGAACCCTGCGCTTTTCGCACGGCTCATCAGCGCTTCGACCAGCTCCATCGATACCAGCCCATGCCGTTCGCCAATCGATTCCACATTCGCTATGCCGCAAAATTCGACCACGCCGCTCGGATAGAGAGCAACCGCGTAGGTAGCTTCCGGGGGCCCTCCACCAGACACCAGGATCATGCTCGCGTCATTCAGATTGCCGTTGATGTTCGGCATGCTTGAAGGTGCGTGGGAAGCGCAGGCAACGAGCAAGCCAGAGGTGGCACATAGCAAAAGGACCGAACCCCGATAACCCACTTGGGACCTCCAATAGCACCCTTCGACGATATAAGCTCCAAGTTAGGATGACAAACGTCCACAACGGGCCATCGATGCCTGCCCCGCCACGATGTTACAAGCGACCGGGCCGCTCCGAAGCTTCCGTTGCGAGCCGCCTCCCTCATGAGGCTCGACCTCGCCAATATCGGCCGCCGGTCGAGCTGGTCGCGGTTCCACTTCGTCAATCGTCCCGGTCGGTTAGTACATCTTAGGGAAGAACTCTCCGTCGACCTGATCTGATATGGCTTTAAAAACGCGAGCTGAGACTTCGGGTCCGCTCAAGCCAGGCATCGGCGCGACGCGCTCAATTGCTTCCAGCATAGCCCGTGGCGGGCAATCTTCGATCGGTAAGCCCTTAACTTCCGCCCACTTCTGCACTTGATTTAGAAAGCGCGGCGTAATGATTGGAACCGGCGCATTGTTCAACGGCTCAGCCATCGCCTCGTCGAGGGAAACGAACACCACGCCAGCGGCTGCGAACCTATCAAGGATTTCGCCGAGACAATCAGCCGCCAGTGGCGTTCCGTGAATCAACCAGATGTGCACCGGATCGCGACCGAACATGGCGCGCGCCGCCGCGGCCTGAACGCGAAATTGATTTTCGGCCGTATCGACGAAGGCCTTTCGCAGCCAGGTTGCCCCATCGGCATCGCCGGCCTTGATTGCGCGCCAATGGGGCGCAAGGAACTCTACATCATAGAACCAGATGCTGATCGGGGCCGCTTTGAACCCATGCCGGTCGAGATATGCTTGAACGCTCGCATGCTTCTCCGGCGTGTTACCCCAGTTGTCCATGCAGTAGCGAAAGTAGCGCGTCGGCGCCTTGCTGGACCAAGGCTCGATCAACGTTTCAGTTCGTTCAATGTCGGCGATGTACTTGGGTGCAGTCACCCAATTCAGGTTGGCGTGGTGATGCGTGTGATTGGCGATATGGTGGCCGCATTCGACCCAATGGTCGAAGACGCTGAAGAGGTCCGGCTGCTTCTCAGCGGGGAGCGTCGCCGAAAACGCATAGGCGCCTTTGATTCGATGGGCCGCTAAAGCGTTGGTCATCGCCTTGGTTATGCTGAGGTGGCTGTAACCCGGCGCGATCGGCATGTTTGGCCACAGAAAGAGATCGTCCATGCTGATGGCGAGCTTGATGGGCCCGTCGGGCGAGATCGGGTTTGTCATGGCATCCTATCTCGGCTTGGTAAGATCGAAGGGCCGAAGGGGGCCTCGCTGTAAGCTTAGCCCAAGGCGGGTCACGGCCAAGCCCTAACCAGGGCACAACCAAGGGCTGAGCCGCTCCAAAGCGGCCGTAGCGAATACCCTAGGCAGTCGGCTCGTCCTCGCCATTAACGGCCACTGCAGGATTCTGGTAGACGTAGCGAATGCGATCTCGTCGTTCCCCTCCCGTCCACATCAGCGCTGATTTGTTTCAGGCGTTTCGCTCGCCGCGCCGAGGTGCAAACAACCCGGAAGTGATGACCAATCCTTTTTGGACCTGGGTAATCGAGGAAGGCCTGAGCGCTTTCGGGGCCAACAAGGCGTTCGGTGGGCCAACGTCTGGGCAAGCTGGTCCATGCTGGAGCTGGAACAGATACGGCCGCAGTGAAACAGCGATGCCCGATGGACGCGTCATCAGGATCGGAGGTGAACACGAAGATCATTACGATCCAGATTTTTATATCTATAACGACGTTGTCGTAAGTGATCCTGCGGGACGGATCGAGATTTTTGGCTACTCGGAGGATGCCTTTCCTCCAACGGATTTTCACACAGCCACTCTCGTCGGCGATCGCATCGTAGTCATTGGGAACCTTTCCTATCCGAAATTCCGGAAGGACAAAGCGCAAGTGCTTGTCCTCGACACCAACCACTATTCTGTTGATCGCGTTGATACCTCAGGCGCGGGGCCAAAGTGGCTGCATAAGCATTCCGCAGAGCTCGCAGAAGGCGGACTCACGATCCTCGTTCGCGGCGGTCTCATCGATCATCCAAGATGGCCATCGTTGGTTGAAAACATCGATGACTGGCGACTCGACCTAGATGCTCAAAAGTGGGAGCGCCTAACCGACCGGGCATGGCCGCGCTTCTACTTCACGCGAGCTGATGCGGAAAAGAACCACCTCTACTGGCTTCGCGATCTTCTCTGGGCACGTGGTTCAAAGAGACCCGACCGCTTTGCCGATAGCCGATCCGAACATCTACGTGATCTTGGCCCGACCCCTAGGTTAGACCTAGTTGAAACACTGTACTCGCCCGCACTGCCTCACTCCAAGGTTGCGGAGGTTGAGAGTGAGTTTCGCGTTCACCGCGTTAAAATCGATGACATCACTGTGCGCTACGTGGAACGCGACTATGAAGTGTGCCTCACGGTGGAAGGCAGCCTTCCGGATGAGACCGTCGAACTTCTTCGCGCCGAACTTCTGGGAAAATTGCAGATTATCGAGAACGCGCAAATAGACTGCACGCGCCTGATGCCTGACTAGCCAACAAATGGCTGCTTCGGGCCAATGATCCCAATCTGTAATGTTTGGCCCAGCAGACACGTCACGAGCCTATTCCGGCCGGTCGTTCGGTGAGCACCCTGCAATGTGAACTGGCGGGGGGGCACGGAGCCAATATACAAGCGACACGATTGATTTCGTATCAGATCGAGGGGTCCGCTTCCGGCACCGGTTCAAAGTGCATGCGATGTATCCGGGGCATGAGCACTACTCCGCACAATGCCGATGGCCAGCCCGAACCAAGCGGCTGCACCACGGTCGTCAGCGCCGGCTGCAAGGGTGAGCGCGTACCTGTGGCGCGGTCTGGCGGGCCGTCGATCCATCAGGCGCGTAAGGATCGCCTAGCAACACACTTCCCCGAAAGACTGTCGGCAAGCCCCGGGGCCCTACGCCCGCCTCTACCTGGTCACGAAAACCACAGCGCGACCCGGTGCAGACCCGGCAAGACGGGGTCTGGCATCTGCCGGTCCGCCGGCTGCAAAGGCTCAGGGAGATCTGAAGATGCGGTGGGCCCGCCCCCAGTCCATCACCATCGCTGGCCAGGCCGAGCGAGGCTCGCCGTCGAGACCGCGTAGGCCGAAGCCGTGGCCCCCCTTTTCGAACACGTGGAGTGCGGCTGGGACGCCGGCGGCGCGAAGGGCTGCGAACAGGAGTATTGCGTTTTCGACAGGCACGCTGGCGTCGTCGGCGGCGTGCATGATGGGTGTAGGTGGCGTATCGCGCGGTGGCGAGACTTCGAGCGAGTATTTTTCGGCGAGCGCCTGCGAGAAGGTTGAGCCGATGAGATGCTCGCGTGAGCTTTCGTGTGCAAGCTCGGACTTCATTGTCACCACGGGATACATCAGCATGGCGACGTCGGGACGCGCCGATAGGGTGTCAATGGCGTCGACGGATTCGGAGACGCGCTCGGCGAAACGGGTTGCGAGCGAGCCGGCGACGTGGCCTCCGGCGGAGAAGCCCATCACCATCACCCGTTCGGGATCAATGCCGTCCGGCTTCATGCGGGAGCGGATGATGCGGATCGCGCGCTGGGCGTCCTGCAATGGCGTGTCGGGGCCGGCCTCCCAGCCATGATGCGGCAGACGATGCTTCAGCACGTAGACCGTGGCGCCCTGCCGGCTGAACCAGCGGGCACCTTCGAAGCCTTCCTTGTCCATGACGATCCACCGATAACCGCCGCCGGGGACGATCAGGATAGCCGACCCATCGGGGCGTTGGAAACGGAAGATGGACAAGGTCGGGTGGGTGACGTCGTGCGCTGCGCGGTCGGTCAGGCCGTCGGGGTTCTGCCGTGCGACGATGGTTTCGTTCAGCGATACATTGGCACCGCCGGGCGGAGCGGATGGCCACAGATCGATGACGGCGTCCGGCTCGCGATTGGCGTCGACGAGCAAGGGCGGGTCCAAACGCTTGAGCGGATAGGAGATGATCAGGTCGAGCGGCTCCGTCCCGATCTGGCGGATCCCGACGCGGGCGCCGTCATAGAGATAGGCTGCCATGCCGAGCGTCAGGATGCGCTTCTCGCCATCCGAGACGACTTCGCCCTGCCCCCCGAGCACATAGTAATTTTCATCGTGGTCGATGCTGTGTTCCCCGATGGCCGCGTCCACGTGCAGAACGCGGCGGCGGAACTCCATCGTCCGGCCGGGGGCCGAGTCGCTGATGCGGTAGGAGGTGCTCATCCCGATGGCGCCGTGAGGCGGGGGCTGGTCGACCGCGACATCGACCTGGCTCACGACCACCATGCGGCGGGGCGCGAGATCCGACTCAGATGATGGCTTGGATGTGACGGTGCAAGCGGCGATGGTTGCTACGGCCAGCAGCCCGAGCGCAACGCGCATCAGCCTGCCCCCTTCATCAATTGCGGAAGGGCGAGCGACAACTGAGGGAAGTAGGTGACCAGGATGAGCGCCAGCACTAGCGCGCCGTAGAAGGGCCAGATCGTGCGCAACGCCGTCTCCATCCTGGTCTTGCCGATCGCGGCGGCCACAAACAGCACTGATCCGACAGGCGGGGTGACCAGGCCAATACCAAGATTCAGCATCATGATGATGCCAAAGTGGACGGGATCAACGCCGATCGCCTGTACCACCGGCAGCAGGATCGGCGTCATGATGATGATCAGGGGCGACATGTCCATGAACGTGCCCAGCACCAACAGGATTACGTTGATGATCAACAGGACCAGGATGGGATTGTCGGTGATCGAGGTGATCAGGCTGGCGAGCTGGGTGGGCGTCTGGAGGATGGCAAGGGCATAGCCGAAGGCGGTCGCGGCGCCGATGATCATCAGCACCATGGAGGTGATGCGCACCGACTGTGCGGCGGCTTCCCGGAATTTTGTCCAACCGAGCGAGCGGTATGCCAGCGTGCCGATGAGAATGGTGTAGATCACCGCGATGGCCGAGGATTCGGTTGCGGTGAACATGCCGGACAGAATGCCGCCCATGATGATGACGGCGGCGAACAGGCCGGGGATGGCAAGGAGGATCGCGCGCAGGAAGGGCGTCCAGCCGGGGAAAGTTCCGCGCGGATAGCCGCGTTTGACGGCGACCAGCCAGCTGGCGAAGGCGAGCATCACGGCGGTGACGATGCCAGGGACGATGCCAGCGAGGAACAGGTCTCCGATCGGAACGCCGATGCCGCTCGCGGCCGAATAGATGATCATGTTGTGCGAAGGCGGGATCAGCAGGCCGACAATGGCGGCGGTGGCCGTGACGTTCACCGCATAGTCTGCGTCATAGCCCTTCTCCTTCATTGGCGGCATCAGCGTGGAGCCCATGGCCGAGGCGCTGGCGATGGCCGAGCCCGAGACAGCACCGAACAGAGTCGAGGCGCCAACCGTGACAAGGCCAAGGCCGCCGCGGGACCGGCCAAAGGCCGCTTCTGCGATCTGGACGAGGCGGCCGGCGATCCCGGCGCGATACATGAGGTCGCCGGCAAAAATGAAAAATGGGATCGCCATCAGCGAGAATGTGCTGACGCCAGCGGCCATGCGCTGGAACACAACAACGAGCGGAATGTCGAGCGCGATGAAGCAGGTGATCGCAGCACCGAGCAGCGAAAAGGCGACCGGAACGCCGATGATCAGCAGCACAAGCAGGGTTCCCATCAGAATGGCGAGTTCCATCAGACGGTCTCCGGCGCAGCGTCGGTCTTGTCTGGCGCGGCGAACATCTGCTCGAGCGCGAAGATCAGGATGAGCGCGCCCGAGATTGGGAGTCCGAGATAGGCAAGGCCGCGTGGCAGCCCCAGGGACGGGATGGTGTGGCTCCAGGTGCGCACCACCAGTTCGCCGCCGAGCACCAGCATGGCGAGGCCGCAGCCTGCAACGACGAGGCAGGCAATGGCGCGCATCGCGACGCGGATGGAAGGAGGCACCGCCTCCTCCACGGCGACGATGCGGATGTGGAAGCCTTCGCGCACGCCGGCGGCGGCGGCGAGGAAGGCGAACCAGATCATCAACATCTGCGCGGCCTGCTCTGACCAGGACGGGCTGGCGCCCAGCACGTAGCGGCCGATGACCTGCCAGCCGATGATCATCGTCATGGCGATGAGGCCCATCGCGGAGAGGCCGATCAGGAGGCGGGAGGCGGCAAGCGAAAGCCTTCGCAGCGGATGCATGTTCATGCCAGGGCCTCGATCTCGGCGACCAGCCGCTTCTGGGCCGGCGTGGTCACGAACTGGTCGTAGACCGGCTTCATCAGCGCCACGAAAGCTGCGCGGTCGGTGACGTCGTTCTCCATGACGCCGTCAGCCAGAAGACGCTGCCGGGCACCCTCGACACGCGTATCCCAGAGCTTGCGCATGAAAGGCACGCTTTCGGAGGCGCACGCCATGACGGCCTCGCGATCGGCATCTGACAGCTTGTCCCAGCGGGCTTTCGACATCAGCAGCACTTCCGGCGTCATCACATGGTTGGTCAGGCTGTAATAGGGGGCGGCTTCGAAGTGGCGTCCGGATTCATAGGACGGCCAGTTGTTCTCGGCTCCGTCAATCACGCCCTGCACCAGGGACTGGTAGACCTCGCCAAGGTCCATCGGCGTCGCGTTGGCGCCCATCGCGTTGATCATCGCGACCGATATGTCCGAGTTGGGCGTCCGGATCTTGAGGCCCTTCATGTCAGCCGGTGTGTAGATGGGACGGCGCGTGTTGTAGAAGCAGCGCTCGCCCGAGTCGTAGTAGCAGAGGCCGATGAGGTCGTGCTTTTCCAGCGAGTCGAGGATGGCGCGACCGGGCGCGCCGTCGAGCGCCCGACGCATATGGTCCTTCGACTGGAAAAGGAAAGGCAGCGAGGGGATCGCGGTGTCGGGCTCGATGGCGTTCAGCGGCGACAGGAAGACGCGGTTCATGTCGAGACCGCCAAACGTGATGATCTCGAGCGTGTCGCGTTCGGCGCCAAGTTGGCCGCCGGCATAGGTCCGGATGCCGAGCCGGCCGGAGGTGCGCTCTTCAAGGAGGCGGCCCATCTCTGTGACGGCCTCAACTGTGGGATAGCCTACCGGGTGCGTGTCGCTGGAAAGCAGCATGCGCGGGCCGCTGCGTTCGCAGGCCGCGAGCGCGAACGCGGACACCACCGCCATCCGGCGCGTCATCACGTGCGGTACCCCCGCCTTCGGTCGCATGACCACGCAATCTCCCGTGTGATCGTCAGAGGCGAGCGTCACCGCGCCCTATGGTGCACGAGGTCCGCTGGCACAGTCATCCTGATCAACATGGTAACCGGTGTCAGCCCGAGCGCAAGCGCCCGCTTTGGGCTGCTGTGTTGGCAATTTCATGCTGCAGTGCGGCGCATCAAGGGCCTGCCGCAACGTACCCAATGCTGCTCGCCAGCAAGGCTGATCAGAAAAATGACATCACTTAGGAAACCGGTGTCAATTTCACTTGCAGCTTAGGTAACCGGTAGCTATCGATGTCACAAAGACGGTGGGGTCGCCGCATCCCACCGCGATAAGCCGGGTCCGCACTGACGGGTTCGGCGCAGATCAGGGAGTGGAAACAATGGCTCAATCGGGCAACAAGAGCGCGTGGACTCGGCTTGGTGCCGGCGTCTCCCTGCTGACAGTTTCATCCGTGCTCGGCCTGGTGGCTCCGGCCTGGGCGCAGGAGCAGCCGGTCGACGAAGCAGATGTCGTCGTGGTCACCGGGTTCCGCGGAAGCCTCGCAGCGGCGATTGAAGCCAAGCGCGATGAAAACGCGATCATCGACGTCATCACCGCGGAAGACATTGCGGACTTTCCCGACCTCAATCTCGCCGAGTCGCTGCAGCGCGTGCCCGGCGTGCAGATCGACAGAGACGGGGGCGAGGGCCGCACGATCAACGTGCGCGGCCTGTCATCCGATTTCGTTCGAGTACGGTTGAATGGGCTTGAAGCCCTCGCGACGACGGGCGGGCGCGATGGGCGGCAGAACCGCAATCGCGCATTCGACTTCAATGTGTTCGCGTCTGAACTGTTCAACTCCATCAGGGTCTCGAAGTCGCAGTCGGCGGAAGCCGAGGAAGGCTCGCTTGGCGCAACCGTGGACCTCACCACGGCGCGTCCTTTCGACTATGACGGGCTCACCTTTGCCGGCGGCGCCCAGGTGTCTTACAATGATCTCGCGGAGAACTATGATCCGCGATATACGCTCCTCGTGTCCGATCGCTGGCTCGATGGTCAGCTTGGCGCGCTGTTCTCTCTTGCCTACTCGACCCGCGAAACCATCGAGGAGGGCTCAAGCTCGGGCCGCTTCCGCATTCCCACTACAGATGGCTGCATTGCGACACCTCCAAACACGGGCACGGCCGTTGGCCTCAACCGCTGCTACCAGACGATTGCCGGCCCCATAACGACGCCGGCGGGCGTGCTGACCGGCCCGGCCGCAGCGGCAGCCGCCAACGCCGCCGCCCACCCGCGGATCCCCCGTTATGGCCGCATCTCGTATGACCGGGAGCGCCTGGGCTCCACCTTCTCGGTACAATACCAGCCCCTGGAATCGACGACGATCGGCTATGACCTGCTCTATGCAAACCTGAAGGAAAAACGTGGCGAGGAATTCCTCGAAGCGATCAGCTTTGCCCGCGAGGCGGCGGCTGCGGGACTTCGCGCGACAGACCTGCTGACCGGAACTGTGGATGCCAGCAACACGCTGGTTCAGGGTACGTTCAACGACGTCGACATCCGTGTTGAACAGCGCCGCGACATCCTGGAGACTGAGTTCTTCCAGAATGTCGGCCGCGTCGACCATCAGTTCAGCGACCAGCTGAAGGGCGAGTTCATTGCGGGCCACACGCGTGCAGTGCAGTACAACCCCAACCAGACAACGCTGTCGTTCGAGCGCTATGACGTCGACGGATATTCGTACGACTATACCAACCCGAACCTGCCGGCCTTCAACTACGGGTTCGATGTCACCAACCCCAGCAACTACACCTTCTCCTCGGCGGCGACGGCCGGCGATGCCTCCCTCATCCGACTGCGTCCCAACAAGGCGGTCAACACCTTCCTGTCGTTTGACGGCCGGCTGATTTATGAATTGAACGAGACATGGACGCTGAAGGGCGGTGCCACGCAGAAGACGTTCGAGTTCACGGGCACGGAGTCGCGCCGATCAACCGAAGCTCTCCCCGCGAGCGTGCTCACGGCGCTAGGCGCAGCGGGCCATACGATCAACGCCTATTCGACGCTGGTGACCGGATTCGGCAAGAACCTCGACTTGCCGGCCGGTACGCCGACAAGCTGGGTGGTGCCATCCATCGACGCGCTCAACCGGTTGATCGATTTCGAGTGCGACTGCGTCAACCCCTTCGGCGATTTCCGGACGGATGCGATCAGCAGCCAGGGCGAGAACCGCTCTGCAGAAGAAAAGTCGACCGGGTTCTGGATCCAGGGCGATTTCGATTTCGACATCGGCACGATGCCTGTGCGCGGTAATATCGGCGTGCGGCATGTGAAGACCGACCTTACGGCGACGGGCTACACAAACTTCGGTACGGGCGCGACGCCGACCACCGTCGATACGTCCTATGAGCGCACCCTGCCCGCTGCGAACCTCTCGATCGAACCGGTCGAGGACGTGCTGGTGCGCTTCGCGGCGGCGAAAACGATTGCGCGCCCCGGACTGCCGGCGCTGACGCCGGGCGGCACGCTGGACTTCAACCCGCCGGGTTTCTCGATCAACTCAGGTAACCCTTACCTCGACCCGATCGAGTCGACCAATTTCGATGTCTCGTTTGAATGGTATCCGTACGACGAGGCGCTATTCGCGGTCGCCTTCTTCCAGAAGGATATCGAGACATTCGTGCAGCGCCTGCGCCAGGTGATCCCGTACAGCCAGACAGGCTTCCCGGAATCCTTGCTACCCGCCGGCGTGACGAATGCGGAACTGTTCGACACCAACACCTTCCTCAACACGCCGGGCGGCGAGCTTTCGGGTTACGAGATCACGGCGCAATCGCCGTTCACCTTCCTGCCGGGACCGTTCAGCAATTTAGGCGGACAGCTGAGCTATACCAGCATCGAGAGCGAAGTGTCCTACGTTCTGGCGGCAACAATCGGCGCCGGCTTTGTCCAGGCGCCGCTGACAGGACAGTCGCCGAAGTCGATCAGCGCCACGCTTTATTACGAGGACGGCCCGTTCCAGGCCCGCGTCTCGGCGGTCACGCGGGATGCGTATCTGACGCTGGTGCCAGCCGCCAGCGGCAACGACTTCGAAGGCAAGGCGGAATTGGTGAACGTCGACTTCTCGGCGTCGTATGAGGTGAACGACAATTTCACGCTCACGTTCGAGGCGGTGAACCTGACGGATCAGTTCGACGAGCGCTGGATCAGCTCTGCGCGCCAGAACAATCTGAACTATGAACATACTGGACGCGAATTCGTTTTCGGTGGCCGGTTCAAGTACTAGACATCACGCCAGCGCCCGCCTTCAGGCGGGCGCTGGTCGCATTTCCCCCGAGACGACCTGCGCCGGTGCCTCCATGGCCCGGCGCTTTTGTTTGTGCATCGGCCTCGCGGTGCTTTGATAAAGGCTTTGGCAGCCAGCACTGTGCGAAGCATGTACCCCACTGCTGTCATTCCGAACGCGCGCGAGGGCGAACCGGAATGGGCGGGAGAGATCGACGCGTGTTATCGTCGAGGCTGGTGCGATCCGCCTGACGGCCGCTTTCGCGGCGAGCCGAAGCGGGCGGAGGGGGGCACCTGGCCGTCCACAGGACTGAGCTGGCGCACGTCTCTAAGCCGGCACAGCCTGACACACGATGCTACCGCAACCGGCGAAGCTGATGGTCGCGGTTTGCCCCGCGAGAATGTCGTGAACGCCGGTGACGGCGCCACTGGACACAATCTGGCCTTTGCGGAGCCGGCGGCCGCGCGTGGCGAGATGGGCAAGGAGGAAGCGAAGCCCGGCTATGGGTCCGCCGGGAAGACCGGTCGCGACGCCGGTTCCGACGATCTTGCCTTCGATCACGGTAGAAACTTCGATGTCGTTGAGGCGCTGGCGCCAGTTCGCTATCTCCGGGCCGAGGACCACGCCGAAATTGTTGCCGAAGTCGGAGACGACAACCGTGGAACCGAGATCATTGATGGCGCGCAGCGGGCTGCCTGCGGTCTCGACGCCGATATGGACGGCACCGACGAGCGCCATGGCCTCGACGTCGGTCCAGTCGGCTTTGCCTTCGGAGGCGTCTGCGCCCATGCGGAAGACGAACTCGCCCTCAACGGCTGCAAAGCCGCCGACGAAGACGGGGAAGTGAGCGGTCTCCCCTGCCTTCGCAATGCGAACGTCACACGCGAAGATGGGCCCGGCGATACGATCGGAGCCGAGCCGGGCGCGCATCTCCGGCGCGACCAGTCCAATCTTCCAGCCGGTGATGTCGTCGCGCCAGCGCGCGATAGCGGCTTCCTGGGTGCGGTAGGCCTCTTCCAGGGACGCAGGCATGGGACCGGGAAAGGCGTCGAGCGGGCGGCGCGCAATGCGCGCGTTGACGAGGCTTGCCGCGATCTCCTCGGTGGTTGCGACCCTTGCGCTGTCCATGTTCTGTCTTTCTCGCGCGATCACATCTGACCACTGACCGTCGGTCACGATTCAGCGCGACAGTTGCGCTCCTGGGAAACCGGTGTCAATTGTTGCCGGCAAAGCATTCGTATGCGGTCTGCAAAGTCCGGTGAGACATGATGAAGCGCAACTCAGCCCTGGTTCTCGCAACGCTCGCCGCGATGGCGGCTACCGGCCTTTCGGCCTGCGCCGGAATGAGCCTCGCACAGCAACCCGGCGCATCCACAGGCAGCACAGCGAGCCTGGTCGCGGGCGATCTGATTGCTTCCTACTTTCCAGCACCGATGGGTTGGGCCATGGCAACCAAGGGGGGTGCTGGCGGGCAGATCATCCGGGTGACGAACCTTGACGCAGCGGGGCCCGGCTCCTTCCGCGCCGCAGCGGAATCCAGGGGGCCGCGGATCATCGTGTTCGAAGTCGGCGGCGTGATCGACCTGGGCGCAAAGACGCTGAAGATCGAAGAGCCGTTCCTGACCATTGCCGGGCAGACGGCGCCATCGCCCGGAATCACGTTGATCAAGGGTGGGCTCGACATCGCCGCGCATGATGTGGTGGTGCAGCATATCCGCGTGCGGCCCGGATCGGCAGGCGGCGCGTGGCGCAAGGGGCCGGACTTTGATTCCATCTCGACCGTCGGCGCGTATAACGTGTTGATCGATCACTGCTCGCTGACCTGGGGCACGGATGAGAATCTCTCCGCGTCCGGTCCGCGCTTCACGGGGACGAGACCCGAGGAGTGGCGACGCGGCGCCAGTAACCGGATCACCTTCTCCAACAACATCATCGCTGAGAGCCTCGCGCGCTCGGCGCACCCCAAGGGCGAGCATTCGAAAGGGTCGCTGATCCATGACAATGCGGACCAGATCCTGATCATCGGGAATTTGTATGCGCACAATTACGAGCGTAACCCGCTGTTCAAGGGCGGGGTACGCGGGGCGATCGTGAACAATGTCATCTATAACCCGGGGCAGCGTGCGCTCCATTACAACCTGATGGCCAATGAGTGGGGCGCTACGGCGCCGGTGAACGGGCACATCACCGCGATTGGCAATGTTCTGCGTGGCGGACAGGACACGGCGGCGGGGATGCCCTTCCTCATGATCGGCGGACAGGGCGATCTTGATTATCATGGGGCGGACAATCTCATGGTTGATCGCTGGGGTGCCGCGTTGCCCGAGCTTGGCAGCTATGGGCAGACGCGGGCGCGGATCGTGAAGCATGACGCGCCGCTGGACTGGCCGGCGGGGCTGGTGGCGATGCCGGCGATCGATGTCGAGACTCATGTTCTGACGCATGCAGGCGCACGGCCCTGGGATCGCGACGTGGATGATGTGCGCGTGCTGGCCGACGTGGCCGAGGGGCGCGGCGAGATCATCGACCACGAAGACGAGACTGGCGGATATCCGCAGCACGCGATGACGCACCGCGCGTTCGATCCGGCGCAATGGGATCTTGCGACGATGCGGCCGAAAAATGTGTCTGTGCTGGATAGTGGCGCCAAGGCGCGCGGAACGTGAGGCGCCGGGATTTCCTGCTGGGGTCAGCAGCGCTTGGGGCGACGTTGCCCGCGTGGGCGGCGCCCGGAGCGGCGGAGATCACGGGCGGGCGCGGCGGGCGCGTCATACGCGTGACGACGCTGAAGACGGATGGGCCGGGGTCTTTCACCGAGGCGGTGAAGGCGAGTGGCGCGCGGATCGTCGTCTTCGAGGTGGGCGGCGTTATCGATCTTGGCCTCGAAACTGTGCGGATCAATAGGGGTGACATCACCATTGCAGGTCAGACGGCGCCGTCTCTCCTGACCTTCATCCGGGGCGGCATCGCGATCAATGCGGACAATGTGGTGGTGCAGCACGTGGCTGTACGGCCGGGTGAGGCTGGGCAAGCGAAGAAGAGCGGCTGGGAGTGCGACGGGATCTACGCTTATGGCGCGGCGCGCGTCGAGGTTTCAAACTGCTCGGTCACGTGGGCGACGGATGAGGGATTGTCGGCGTCGGGCAAGCGGTTCGAGGGGGCGAATGCCGATGCGTGGCGTGCGAATACATCGCATGACATCCTGTTCGCCCGGAACATCGTGGCGGAAGGCCTGTCGCACTCGACGCATTCGAAGGGCGAGCATTCGAAGGGCACGCTGATCCACGACAATGTGCGCAACGCTGTGGTGCGCGACAGCCTCTACGCGCACAATCGGGAACGCAACGTGCTGTTCAAGGGCGGCGCGGGGGGCGAGATGCGCGGCAATGTCCTCTATAATGCGGGCAAGCGGTTTGCGCATTACAATCTGCACAAGGGGGAGTGGGAGGGGCATGCCTTCGAGACGGGCGATGTGCGCGTTGGCGGGAATATGTTTCTTGGCGGACCGTCGACCGATGCGAACGCCGTGGCCTTCGGACTCGGCGGGGACGGGCCGCTCTTGCTCGACATCAATGGGAATCTTGCGCTCAAAGCTGACGGCTCGACGATGGACATGACGGGACGGTTCGGCGATGGGACGCCGCTGCTGACGCTGCGGGCTCATGCCTTCATGGATCGCACGGCGGAGTTGCGTGCGCACATGGACGGGGTGCTGGCGACGTGCGGGGCGCGGCCGGAGATGCGCGATGCCGTAGATGCGCGGATCGTCGCGGATGTGAAGGCGGGGACAGGCAGGATCATCGACTCGGAGAACGAGGTTGGTGGGTATCCGGCTCGACCGGAGACGCTAGGGTCGTTTGTAGATGGCGAGTGGGACCTGGCGCGGATGGTACGGCGGTAGGGGCATTGCTGCGGTCTTGAGGACCGCAGTGTCCTCCGAGACGATCACACGGCAAGATTTTTCGCCTGCCGGCTCTTGTCTGATATCCCTCGGGATGAGGCCTGCTCAAGAGCACCGATATCGATAGAGGTCTCATCGGTGCAACTTGTCGGTGAGAAGGACGCGGCCGTCTCCAAGGACCAGGGGGCTCATCATCGGCAGCTACAGAGCTCTGTACGTCACCTTCCTGACGCGGGCGCTGCCCTGCCCGCTGCAGTAGAGCGCGGGGCGGAGGCTGAGGAAATCCCAGGCTACGTTGTGGTGGTAACCGCTCGTCTCGAAGCGGACGCCGTATTGGGTCCAGCGTTGGCCTGGCGTGCGTGTCCAGCAGGTGACGATGTGGCGGTCGTTCTGGAGTTTTATCTGGAGGCGTTTGCCGAAGTCTGCTGGCGGCGGGTTGCGGCGCTGGGTCGCGACGCGGTGCATGACGAGGCCGGACTCGGAGAAGCCAAGTCCGCAGTAAAGTTTGGGGGAGTAGAACAGCAGAAGACCGGCTTCGGTGCCGTGCGCGAGTTCGATGTCGGCTTCAACTTCGTAGGCGAGGTCGCCGTTGATGAAGGTAAGTGGGCGGCTGTCTGTCGGCGATGCGCCTGCGGCGCGGAGTGTGAGGCCGTTGTCGTCGCGCCCGAGGCGGGCGGATTCGTTCGGGCCCGGAGCGTGGAAGGCCCACTGGACGCCGAGGCGGTCGGTGCTGAAATCGTCAGTGAGCGGCATGCCGTGCTCGGCATCGGGAATGTTGATGGGTTTTCGGATGGCCCTCGAGAGGTCGCCGCCGGTAGGACGGAACCAGCCGTCTTTTGTCCATTCGACCGGGTCGAGGAGGCATTGGCGGCCAAGGGTCCAGAAGCCGTTCTCGTAGCCGTGATAGACCATCCACCAGCCGCCGTTCGGGCCTTCGAAAAGCGTTGCGTGGCCGCGTGACCACCATTTCTCGCGCGACGACCAGGTGCGGACAATCGGGTTTTCCGGGTCATGCTCCCACGGGCCGTTGATCGAGCGAGACCTCGCGACGATGACCATGTGGCCGGTGGGCGGGCCCGCAGTGCCGCCGACGGCGGTGATGAGATAGAACCATTCTCCCCTGCGCAGGATTTTTGGGCCTTCTGGCGCGAAGCCTTCGACGACCCATTCCTCCGGATAGCGCCATGGGTCGTAGACGTGTTCGATCTCGCCGATGGTGGAGAGGCCATCATCACTGAGACGAATCCGATCGCCGCCAGAGAGGAACAGCCAGCGTGTGCCGTCTTCGCCCACGGCGTGGCCGGGATCGATGTGGCGCGGGAGGTTGAGGTCGATGGGTTCGGACCATGGGCCTTCGGGCCGTTCGGCATGGATAACGTAGATCGAGCGCTTGTCGGGAAAGCGCGCGGGGATGAAGAGGAAATAACGGCTGTTGTGCCTCGTGAGTTCGGGCGCCCAGACGGAGCCGATGTTCGTCTTCAGCGCGGCGGCCAGCGGCGCCCAGTTCACGAGGTCGCGGCTCTGCCAGATGACGAGGCCGGGATAGGATTCGAAACTCGAGAACGTCATCAGCCACCGGTCGCCATCCCGGAGAATGGTGGGGTCGGGATGGTCGCCGGCAAGGATGGGGTTGAGGAAGGCTCCCTCGCCATCGTCGGCGCGGCGCTGGTTCTCAATGCCGCGCCTCCATCTGAGATGCGCCCAATCGAGTCCAGCGGGGGAGATTTCATCTTCGCGGCGGGACAAAGGGGAGGAGCGTGTGGGCACGGTGGAGCAGCCAGCGAGGCCGAGGCCCGACAGAGAACCGAGCATGATGCGGCGGGTGAAATCGGTCACGGCGCTGATCCCTGTTGTGCAGCGAACTTCCCGGCAATGGTTACCGGTGTCAATCCTTGTGCAGAAGGCGTTTTGCACCGTCAGCGCTGCTGAGGGCATTGTCCCGCTTGACGGGCTGTCTCTCCCGCGCGCAAGCATGGGACATGAAGAAGACAACGAAGCCTGGCCCGGCGATGAAAGCCGCGACGCCACAGGCGAGCGAACCGCGGCGGCGGCCGACGATCAATGACGTGGCGCGGCTCGCCAACGTGTCCAAGAAGACGGTGTCGCGCGTCATCAATCAGAGCCCGTTTGTCAACACGGAAACCCGCGAGCGCATTGAGGCGGTGATCAAGGATCTGGGCTATGCGCCCGATCCGGTGGCGCGCGGGCTGGCGTCGCGACGGTCCTACCTGGTGGGGCTGATCTATGACAATCCGAATCCGCAGCATGTTATCGATACACAGCAGGGCATCCTCGACATCATACGGGGGTCGGGGCTGGAGCTGGTGGTGCACCCCTGCAACCGCCGCGACAGGGATTTTTTGCCGGGCGTGCGCGGCTTCATCGAACGGCAAAAACTTGCGGGCGTGATCCTGCCGTCGTCGGTGTCGGAGGATGAGGAACTGGTGGCGATGCTGCGCGAGTCTGACACCCCCTATGTGCGGATTGCTTCGGTGCTTCTGGACAGGGAAGAGAACTCGATCGTGACGCACGATCGCGAAGGCGCGCGGCAGGCGGCGGAACATCTGGCTGGGCTGGGACACAGGGTGATCGCGCACGTCTCGGGACCAGACACGTTCAGGTCGTCGCATGAGCGGCGCGCAGGGTTTCTGGAAGGGCTGAAGGCGGCGGGACTTTCGCTGGACAGGAAGCTGGACTTGCGCGGTGCGTACACGTTTGAATCCGGCGTCGATGCGGGGCGCAAGTTGATGGGACAGGCGATGAAGCCGACGGCCGTGTTCTGCGGCAATGACGAGATGGCGGCCGGGGTATGTCAGGCGATCCGGGAGACAGGGCTGGATATTGGCAAGCATGTTTCGGTGGTGGGGTTCGACGACAGCCCCCTCGCCTCGCGCATGTGGCCGGCGCTGACGACCGTGCTGCTGCCGGTGAAGGCTACGGGGCGGATGGCGTCGGTACGATTGCTTGGCGAGCGGCTGACCAAGGAACCGCTGGACGAGGATCGCCTGGGAGAGGTTCGTCCGCGACTTGTCGTGCGGTCGTCGACGGGACCGGTGAAGGCGTGAGGTCGGGGCTTGACCGGAAGGCCTGTTAGCGGGTCTATGACACCGGTTTCCATGCGCGCCTCCGGCCCGCATCTGGAGGAGGAGCCACGAGATGTTCGCGAAGACCTATCACGCAACCCACCCCGACATGATGGACGGGGCCAGCAATGATGATCTGCGGACGCGCTATCTGATTTCGGGGCTCTTCCAGCCTGAGAAGGTCACGCTCAACTACTGCCACAACGAGCGGATGGTTGTCGGCGCGGCCGCACCCATAGCGCAGTCTGTGGAATTGCCAGCGCAGACGGAGCCGGCGTCGGCGAAGGGCAAGCCCTTCCTGGAGCGGCGCGAGATCGGCGCGATCAATATCGGCAACGGGCCGGGCGTGATCGAGGTCGATGGCGTGGCGCATGATCTTGCGCCGCGCGACGGGCTCTACATTCCGATGGGCTCGGAGAGGGTGATCTTCAGGTCGAAGGACGCGGGCAACCCGGCGCGTTTCTATCTCGTCTCGACGCCGGCGCACGCGCGCTACGAGACGGCGAAAATTTCGATCGAGACGGCTGTGCCGCTGGAGCGCGGCGCGCCGGAGACATCGAACGAGCGCACGATCTATCAGTTCGTCGTGCCGGCGAAGGTGAAGTCGTGCCAGCTGCTCCTCGGGATGACAATCCTGAAACAGGGCAGCGTCTGGAACACCATGCCGCCGCACCTGCATGATCGCCGCTCGGAAGTGTATCTCTATTTCGGGATGGGACCGAATGATCGCGTGTTCCATTTCATGGGCGAGCCCGAGGACAGCCGCTCCCTTGTCGTGGCGAACGAGGAAGCCGTGATGTCGCCGCCCTGGTCGATCCACATGGGCGCGGGCACGAGTGCTTACACGTTCATCTGGGCAATGGGTGGGGAGAACCTTGATTATACCGACATGAATCAGCTTGATATCTGCCAGTTGAAGTGATGATGCGTACCGCACTTTCCCTGCGCTTCCCGACAAGCATCGGGGCCCGCGTCGAAACGGGAAGATGGTTCCGGCATGAAGTTGCAAGCCAGGACCATGAGGTTGCAAGCCAGGACAAGGCGCCGCGTGGCTCCTCGATCCAGGGGTTGATCGGGATGAGCGGTGGTGGAGTTTTGCGATGAGCAGTCCTTTTTCGCTCGCAGGCAAAGTCGCCATCGTGACCGGGGCCAATACCGGGATCGGTCAGGCGATCGCAGTGTCGCTGGCGGAGGCCGGGGCGGACATCGCGGCGGTGGGGCGTACGGCGCCGGTAGAGACTGAAGAGTTGGTGACGGCGGCGGGGCGGCGATTTTCAAGCGTCGCCGCAGACTTGTCTTCGATCGAGCCGGTAGGCCGTGTGATCGCGGAGACGGTGAGCGCGCTGGGACGTGCCGACATTCTCGTCAACAATGCCGGGATCATCCGGCGAGCGGATGCTCTGGAGTTCCGCGAGGACGACTGGGATGCGGTGATCGACACCAATCTCAAGAGCGTGTTCTTCCTGAGTCAGGCCTTTGCCAGGCACTGTTTTGCAAACAGGCAGACCGGAAAGATCGTGCAGATCGCTTCCCTGCTCTCATTCCAGGGCGGAATACGGGTGCCGAGCTACGCGGCGGCCAAGAGTGGGCTCGCGGGGATCACCAGGGCACTGGCGAACGAGTGGGCGGCGAAGGGACTGAACGTGAACGCCATCGCGCCGGGCTATGTTGCGACGAACAACACTGAGGCGCTGCGCGCCGATCCCATTCGCAGCCGCGAGATCCTCGCGCGCATCCCGGCGGGGCGGTGGGGCGATGCGCGCGACATTGGCGGGGCGGCTGTCTTTCTCGCGTCCGCTGCGGCAGATTATGTGCACGGCGCGATGCTGCCCGTGGATGGAGGCTGGCTCGCGCGATGAGCGGCAAACTTGTCTGCTTTGGCGAGATGCTCGTGCGCCTGACGGCGCCACATGGCGAGATGCTGCTGCAGACGCCGCAGCTCAGTGCGCACATCGGCGGGGCGGAGGCGAATGTTGCGATCTGCATAGCCAGGCTAGGCGGCAAGGCGGCAATGGCCACGGTGCTGCCGGACAATCCACTGGGACGTGCAGCACGCGATGAGCTGCGGCGGCATGGCGTGGATGTTGGCGCGGTGAGTTTCGCAACTGGACGGATGGGGCTCTATTTCCTGACGCCGGGAGCGGTCACGCGGCCTTCCGAGATCCTGTATGACCGTGCGAGCTCGGCGTTCGCGGAGACGGTCGACGCGGGGCTGTGCATCGCAGCGCTGGAAGAAGCGGACTACCTGCATGTGTCGGGGATTTCGCCGGCGGTGAGCGCGAAGGCCGGCGTGGCTTCGCTTGAGGCCGTGAACGCGGCGGTCGAGCGTGGCGTGGCTGTTTCGTTTGACGGGAATTATCGCAGCTCGCTGTGGGCAGCGCGCGGCGAGACAGGCGCGCCGATCCTGCGCCGGCTGCTCAGCATTGCGACGATTGCCTTCGTGGACGAGCGGGACATTGCGTTGGTGCTGGGAGAGCGTTTTGCCGATCGCGACGCTGCGTGCGCCGCGGCTTTCAGCGCATTCCCGAAACTCCAGCGCATCGCCTCGACGACGCGGACGACGCGTGCGGTGGATGCATTCTCGCTGGGCGCGACGCTACATGCGTGCGACGGCGTGGTGAGTTCGCAGCCGCTTGAACTTGCCAATGTGGTCGATCGCATTGGCGGGGGGGACGCGTTTGCGGGCGGGCTGCTGTTCGGATTGATGTGCGGGTGGGACGATAGCGATGCGCTGGACTTTGCGCTGCACACGAGCGCGGCGAAGCACGGCCAGATCGGCGACGCGAGCCATGCAAGCGAGGCGCAGATCCGAGCGCTGATGACAAGTGGCGGGAAGGATGTGCGGCGCTAGGCGCGCCCTGCCTTGCGCGCCTGAAAGTTGATGCGATAACGCCCCGTCCGTAGCGGGCCATATCGAAGTGCGTCAAAGCCCCGAGTGGACAACCTATTGAGAGGCCACACCTAGAGCCCCGAGAACGGGGTGCTTGTGCCACGCCAACCAACCCCCTGAGCAGATTTCACGGGCCACCTCTGTCACGCACTGACCGTGCCAAACCTGCTTTCCATTCGGATCGACGGCGCACAGATGGGTCAAAACCTGCGAAACATCCAAACCAACAAACAGCTGCATTGCGCTTCTGCTGAGGTCCACAATCCAACTCGCTCTCGCGAGCCGGCCCTGGACTGCCTCAGAATATCAGGCCCCACCCGCGATTGCCTGATGTCCACAGATGACAGCATCGCGACGACGATTTGACTCGCCGGCGACCTGCCCCTCCAAGGCCGCTGGACACCCTCCTCAGCCAGGATGCTTTCAGGCCGTGCGACCGGATTGAAACACCGGGCGCCGTCCAGGCTCAGCGTGCAAAACTCTGCGCATGACGTCCTCACTTGCGCGGACATCGCGGACACTTTCGGAGAAGTTGCTTCGAGTTTAGTAGCTTTTTCTCTTGGGTGTGCCTAAGAAGACACTTAGCTGGGTGGTGCTTGTATAGAGTTTGTAGCATTGATCAGCACACTCCGGCTTCGCGCCATCGCATCTCCAATCGTTTTGACTTTTGTGCTCGTCTCTTGTGGCGGCGGCGGCAGTTCCGAAAGTCCTGCGGAAGTTGGAGGGCCGGGCGCGTCGGTTGCCCCACCTGCTTCAGCCGCGCCCGCGCCACCATCGACATCGCCTCAAACCAGCTCAGCATCGTTCAGGCCGAACGTATACATTGAGAGGAACGCGGCGGACGGTGCGATGTACATACGGATCGAAGAGCCGCCCTACGATCCGTTGCAGGGAAATGCGGCACAGCACATCATCGCCGATACGACTTACGGTCCAGGGCCCGGCGTGAACAACGTCGTCAACGGCGCCGGCACAACGCAGATCCGAAACCTCGATGTTGTCGAGATGAAGCACGGCCTCACCCTGCAGAGCAGCGGCAAGGTCCACATATACGACTACACGTACACAAAGTTCGCAGGTGGCGGGAGCATCTTTGGCGCGGGCATCAAGATTGGCGACTACTACCCCACGCATGGCGACACATACATCCAGCGCGTCGTTGCTGACGGGATGGTGGCGCCTGATAGCAGCTACAAGCTGAACAACAACGACTTCATCGGCATCGAGGAAGACAGCGACAGCATCTTCATCCGCGACGTGACGGGGGCCAATTTCGGCGACGCTGGCATCGATACGAAATCCACCCGCGTATACCTGATGAACGCCACGCTGAGCGGCGCGAATCGCATCCTGCGCGCGTGGCCGGGCGTCGAGATGGTGGTGGTCAATTCGATCATCAATGCCTCGCCCGGATACATCCAGGCATGGGTATTCGATAGCACCGCAAAGATCAGCTATTACAACACGCTGTGGTGCCAGAACGCCGCCACGCCATCGGCGCGAGACGCCAATTGTTCGCGGACGCCGCTGGCCATCCAGGGCGAGGACATGTCGTTCTCGGACGCTGCGGCGCGCCTTGTCGAGCTGTCGTCCAATCCGCTGCCGGACATCAGTCCGTTCTTCCGTACGAAGATTGACCAGATCGTCGTCGAGACATCGCGCGACAACGGCGCAAGCTGGCAGACGCTTTCACTGGCCAACACGGGCGGGCCTGGTTCTCCGCCCGTCGGCGATACGCGCTACCGAATTCCAATTGATCTCAAGTCCGCAGACTATCTCTTCCGCGCCTCCTACCGTTTCAACGGGTCGCAGGTCGGACAACACTCGCTCACGATGAACGAGGCGGGAAGCGCAACATCCTGACACATCGGCGCGGATGCGCAGGATGAACAGCAAGCGGCGGGGGCCATCCCGCCGCCAACCCGGTCGCACGCCGGAAACAGACACGCAAGGAGACGATCATGCAGTTCAAGACTCGCGCAAGCACGTTCGCAATCATGCTCATGGCGACCAGCCCTGCCCACGCGCAGACAGCCGGCGCGCCACGCGGCTCGGGCCCCATCGTCGCAGCCGTGGACTGGGTGCAGGCTACGCTTCTGGGGAACATCGCGACGACCATCGCCGTCATCGCTGTCGCCATCGTCGGCTTCATGATGCTGACGGGCCGTGTCAACTGGCGGCACGGCGCCATGGTTATCGCCGGTTGCTTCGTCCTGTTCGGCGCCACGGTAATCGTCGCCGGTATCCAGACGGCCGCGCAGCTAACAGCGGGTTGAGCCATGGGGCCGCTGGAACGCGACATCGTCTTCTCCTCACTGACGCGGCCGCAGATGTTCGGCGGGGTCAGCTACGTTTTCTTCGTTTTCAACCTCGTCGTCACGACGGAGGTTTTCCTGCTGACCAAGTCTTTCTGGGCGATTGGAGCGGCTCTTCTGCTGCACGGCATCGGCTATCTGATGTGCCTGCGTGAGCCGCGCTGGCTCGATCTCTGGATACAGAAGGTCAACCGATGCCCGCGCGTGCCGAACCACGATTACTGGCGCTGCAACTCGTACGCGCCATGAAAACAGACACAAGCAACCGTCGCGCCCAGGGCAAGCTGAAGCGCAAGGAAAAACGCACGGCTGACATGCTGCCGTATGCCCGGCTGGTCGACGGCTGCACGCTCGCAGCGCGCGACGGACAGCTGGTCCGCGTCATTCATCTCGCCGGCTTCGCCTTCGAGACAGCGGATACGCAGGAGCTCAACTACCGCAAGAATGTGCGCGACACGCTGCTGCGCGGCCTCGCCTCGTCGCGGCTGTCGATCGGGGCGCACGTTGTCCGGCACATCGTGCAACCTGAGCTGGACGGGCAATTCTCCAACAGCTTTGCGCGCCAGCTGGACACGACCTGGCGCGAGCGTCTGGCAAGCCGCCGTCTCTTCGTGAACGACCTCTTCCTGACAGTGACGCGGAAGCCGGCCGTGCCACGCCGCGGACTGCTTCGCCTTGGACCAGCGAAATCCTGGACCGCAACCGGCGGCATGCGTGAGCGGCGCGAACTCGACGCAGCGACAACCAGCATCCTGTCCGCCCTGCAACCGTACGGCGCGCGCCTGCTAGGAAGTTATGACGCCGACGGCATCCCGCACTCCGAAGTGCTGGAGTTTCTGGCCCTGCTGTTCGACGGCGAGTTGCGGCCACTACCCTCTCGCGGTGGCGCAGCTCATTTCGTTGATCGCCGCATCAGCTTCGGACCGAACGCGCTGGAGTTCGCACCCGTCGCCCGATCCCGCCGCGCAGTCGGCGCTTTCCTGACGCTGAAGGAGTATCCGCCTCACACAGCGCCGGGCCAGCTCGACGTCCTGCTGCGTGCGCCACATGAGATGGTGATCTCCCAAAGCTTCAGCTTCGTCGACCGCCAGCCCGCGCTGAACCGGATGAACCTCGCCCTGCGCCGCATGCGAGCCGCGGATGACGAGGCGATCTCCCTGCGCCGCGACCTTTCGCAGGCCAAGGATGACGCCGCAGCGGGACGCGCGGCATTCGGCGAGCATCACCTCACCGTCATGGTGCGCGCGCCCAATGTCGCCCAGCTCGATATCGCTGTCGCCGACGTGCAGTCGGCGCTGACGGAGATTGGCGCGCTCGTCGTGCGCGAGACCGTGGCGCTGGAGCCGTCCTTCTGGGCGCAGTTCCCAGGCAATACGAGCTTTATCCCGCGGCGCGCGCTGATCTCCTCCGCCAATTTCGCAGGCCTCGCCAGCTTCCACGGCCAGCCTACGGGACAAGCCTCGGGCAATCACTGGGGCGATGCCGTCACGCTTCTGGAGACGACGTCCGCCTCTCCCTTCTTCTTCAATTTTCACAGGGGCGACCTGGGGAACTTCCTGGTCATCGGCCCATCCGGTTCGGGCAAGACCGTTGTGCTCAATTTCCTGGTCGCACAGGCCGAGCGGTTCAAGCCGCGCGTCGTCTTCTTCGACAAGGACCGCGGTGCAGAGATTTTCCTCCGCGCCATGGGCGGTCGGTACGATCTGATCCGTCCCGGCGTGCAAACCGGTTTCAACCCACTTCAGCTACCCGATACGCCGATCAATCGCCGCTTCCTGCAGCAATGGACTGCGCGGCTGGTCACCAGCAATGGAGAGACGCTGAGCGTCGAGGAAACATCGCTCATCGCTTCGGCCGTCGCCGCCAACTACGATCAGGCCCCGGCCTTCCGCCGTCTGCGCTACTTCCGTGAGCTGTTCCGCGGCAGCGCCAGGCCAACGCCGGGCGATCTTGCCTCGCGCCTCAATCCGTGGATCGGGGCCGGCGACCGCGCCTGGGTGTTCGACAACGAGGCCGACCATCTGGACCTCGACGAACGCATCATCGGCTTCGACCTGACTCACCTGCTCGAGGATCCGCCGGTGCGAACCCCGGTAATGATGTACCTGTTCCATCGCGTGGAAGAGCGCCTCAACGGCCAGCCTTCGATCATCGTGGTGGACGAGGGCTGGAAGGCGCTCGACGACGACGTGTTCGTGGCGCGCATCCGCGACTGGGAAAAGACCATCCGCAAACGCAACGGCATTGTCGGCTTCGCGACGCAGTCTGCCGGTGACGCGCTGGAGAGCCGCATTGCGTCGGCCGTGATCGAGCAGTCCGCGACGCAGATCTTCCTCCCGAACGCCAAGGCGCGCGAGGCGGAGTACTGCGGCGGCTTCGGCCTGTCCGCACACGAGTTCGACCTGATCCGCACCCTGCCCGACACGTCGCGATGCTTTCTTCTACGCCAGGGCGGCGACAGCGTCGTCCTGCGCCTCAATCTCAGCGGCTGCCCTGAACTTCTCACCGTCCTGTCGGGTCAGGAACGAACAGTCCGCAAGCTGGACGACATCCGCACACAACACGGCGACGACCCCGCCGCGTGGATGCCCGTACTCATGAATGGAGCTGCGTGATGGCCATATGCCCACAGGCCAGTGACGCCGGCATGGTAGCGAACGTACTGGACACGGTCGATTGCCACATCCGTATTCTGATCCACGACAGCTATCGCGAGCTCGTCGGCCCCAACACCTGGTTCGCCGCCGTCTTCACAGCGATGCTGACGATCTACGTGGCGATCATCGGCTACCAGCTGATGATAGGGCGAGGCGGCCTGCGCGTCGCCGACCTGCCATCGGGCGCACTCAAGATCGGGCTCATCTTCGCCTTCCTGACATCGTGGGCCGCGTACCAGACGCTCGTGTTCGATTTCCTGTTTGATGGCCCCGCAGAGATTGTCTCCGCGTTTGTCGGTCCCCTCGCGGGTTCCTCCTTCAACGGCGACGTTCTGGGCAGCTTACAGCTTGCCTTCGAGGACATGACAGGTGCCGCGGCGATCTATGGCGAGATGGCGAGCCCGACTGCCAACCTTCTGCAGGGCGGACCGATGCTGGCCTCTGGCATTCTCTGGATGGCGGCGATGCTCATGGTGCTGATCACGCTCGGCCTGGTGATTGCCGCCAAGATCGTGCTCGCCTTCCTGCTGGCAATCGGCCCGATCTTCATCGGCCTGTTCCTGTTCGACGCAACACGCGGCCTGTTCCACGGTTGGCTGCGCGCGACGGTGACGTTCGCGCTGACGCCGCTCGCCGTGCAGGTGCTGGGCGTCGCCATGCTCCTGATGCTCGCGCCGTTTCTCGACGTGCTCGTCGCGAACGCCAGTCAGCAGGCCTTCGACATGGGACCGATCATGACGATCAGTCTGATCGTCACCGTGTTTGCCATCGTCATGATTCTGGGTCTGCGCGCGGTCGCCGTGATCGGACGGGGCTGGAACAGCGGCGGCAAGCGCTGGCAGGACGTCCTGCCCGAACGGATCGTCGCCGCGGACGCCTCGAAACCGGGCGCGCAGCCAAGCAGGACAGAGCAACTCGTCGCACGCGCGTCGGCGCCGGAATATCGGTTCGCAGAAGCCGCCGCGGGTGTCGTTCACACAACTCACGCGAGCACCACACGCCGCTCGGGCGAGATTGCGGACGCGCTTGCGCTGTCGACCAGCCATACGGGCCAACGGTTGGGTCAGGTCTACCACCGCTCGCAGCATGGACGCGGACATCGTGGAGACGCGACATGACGTGCAGATCCGCCTCGATCGCTCTGGCCATCCTGCTCACAATGCAGCCGGGGCCCGGCTGGGCCCAGAAAAGTGGCGTGCCGGTCGCGGGTCCTGGCGATCCCCGGATCAAGGAACTCTACTATGACCGCAACACCGTGGTACGTGTCGATGGCCAGATCGGCTACGAGATGATGATCGAGTTCAATCCGGCCGAACGCATCGAGAATGTGTCGATCGGCGATGCGCTAGCCTGGCAGGTCACACCCAACCGGAAGGCGACGCTGCTCTTCCTGAAGCCCATGGCGGTCTCGCACCCCACCAGCATGACGGTGGTCACCAGCGAGCGCGTGTATTCGTTCCTTCTCTCGGCGAGCTACGATAAGGCCACGCCCGCCGAGCAGATGTTCCGCCTCCGCTTCCTCTACCTCCCGAGCCCCGAGCCTGCGCCCGTCGCTATCGCGGCGCCACCACCGCCCCCCGTTCTGAACCGAAGCTACAAGGCGAGCGGATCGGAAAGGTTCGTGCCGGTGAGCGTATTTGACGACGGAGCCGCGACCTACTTTCAGTTTGATCCCGCCAAAGGCACACCCACGATATCCTTCATCGCGCCCGATGGCGGGGAAGAAGCGGCCAACACGCGCATTGCTGGAGACTACACCGTCGTCGACCTGACAGCGGAGACGTTCGTCATCCGCTACGGGAAGGCGAAGACCGAGCTTCGCAACACGACATGGGCGCAACGGCCCAGGCCGCTCCCGGCCCCTTATCCTGTCCCCAATGGAGGCTGACCTGAATCGTTCTGAAGGCCCTGCCGACGATTTCGCGTTCGATCTGTCCCACGCGGAGCTGGACGAAATTCCAACCGTCGCCGGTCGGACATCGCACTGGCCCATGGCCTTCGCCTGCGTCGGCGCGCTGTCGATCGGCGGGCTGGTCTTCACGCAGCTCTCGCTTGGACGCGTGCAACGCGAGACACCACACGCCGCCCCGGATGTGACCGCGAAGCTGGCATCGATAGAGACGCCGGCCCGTCCAAGGCTTGTCCTCTATCCCGACCCGCCTCAGGAGGATGTCGATGACGAAGTGGAGTCCGGCCCGGAGCTGACTGACGACGTCTCCGAACAACTTGCGCTCGCACCCGAGATTGCCGAGCTCGATCGCCTTCGCGCTCCGGTCCTCGTCGTCGATCTCAGTCAGTCATCCGAACCCGAGCAGGATGAGCGGTCGTCCGGGAAGCCGGGTTCGGCGCTCGATCCGCGCGCTGTCGGCGATTCAATGACCGCCGCCGGCAATGCAGGCGCGCAGATGAGCGCCGACGAACGTTTTGCAAGCCGCCTCGGCGTCAGCCGCGATGCGAAGGAGGTCCGCGCCCGGCATCTTGGCAACCTGTCAACGACCATCGTCCAGGGCGAGGTCATCCCCGCCGTCCTGGACACCGCTCTCAATTCGGATATTCCCGGCTATGCGCGCGCGACCGTGACCCGCGATGTGCGGGGCTTCGATGGGTCGCGCATCCTCGCGCCACGCGGCAGCCGCCTGATCGGTCAGTACCGGTCAGGCGTTGCACTCGGCCAGAGCCGCGCCTTCCTGATCTGGACACGGCTCATCCGTCCCGATGGTGCCTCGATCGAACTGGCCGCTCCTGCAACCGACGGCCTGGGGCGTGGCGGGCTCACCGGCGAGGTCGACCACCATTTTCTCGAGCGCTTCGGCGGCGGCATCCTCCTGTCGCTGCTGAATATCGGCGGCAACGCGATCACGGATTCAGCGGACACGAACATCGTCATCGCCTCGGGCCAATCAGGGCGCGATCTCGGCGCCGCCTTGAACCCGAGCGCGGGCATCGGTCCGACCGTGAATGTGCCGCAGGGAACGCCGGTCCGCGTCTTCGTCAATCAAGACCTGGACTTCTCGACCGTCGGCGCAGCGCGGTAACCCGATGTCTGCCTTGCGCCATGACCAGATCTACCTGCACACCTATCTCGCGCCGTTTGCCCGATGGCTCGAGAAGCAGGATATCACCGACATCCTTGTCAACCGGCCAGGCGAGGTCTGGATCGATGGGGCCAGCGGACTGCAGCGTATCGATGCGCCCGAGATACGGGCCGAAACGCTGCTGCGGCTGGCGCAACAGATCGCGGCCTATGCCAGTCAGGGCATGAACCGGGAGCATCCGCTCCTCGCCGCCACCTTGCCCGACGGCTCGCGCGTGCAGATCGTGGCGCCCCCGGCAACGCGCGAGCACATGGCGCTCGCGATCCGCAAGCATGTTGTGCAGGACCTGACGCTCAGCGACTACGAAGCTGCCGGTGCCTTCACAACAGCCAGTCGGTCCGCCTCGCTCAAACGGAGCAGTTTTGATGCGGAGCTATCGGCTCTTCTCGGGCAGGGTCGTTTCGCCGACTTCATCGCCTGCGCCGTCCGCGCGCGACAGAACATCGTCGTCTCGGGCGGCACAGGCACCGGCAAGACAACCTTCCTCAACGCCTTGCTGAAGGAGATCCCCCACTCCGACCGCCTGATCGTGATCGAGGATGCGCCGGAACTGAAGCTGGCGCATGCGAACGCACTGGGGCTGGTGGCTGTCGCGGGTGAGCTCGGCGAGTCGCGCGTCGGAATGGACGAACTTCTGAAGGCCAGCCTGCGGCTTCGCCCGGACAGGCTGATGGTAGGCGAGATTCGCGGCGCCGAGGCTTTCACCTTCCTGCGCGCGCTCAACACCGGCCACCCCGGCTCACTAACCACGGTTCACGCCGACAGTCCGGAAGGCGCGATCGAACAGATTGCGTTCATGACCCTGCTGGCTGGATCGACGCTGACCCGCACGGACATCATCGACTACGCGCGATCGGTGATCGACATCGTGATCCAGCTGTCGCGGATCGACGGCCGGCGCGTCATCACGGACGTACGGCTTCTGCGGGAGCTCAAATGACGTGCTGATGCGCGCGCGCTGCAAGCCTGGTCGGCGAGCAGCAGGTCGAGCCGCGTCACTGCTTCGAGCGGGCCACGATGTCGTCGCCCATCATTCGCGCCAGTTGGCGTGAGATCGAAAGACCGGGGCCTGATCGGCCAAAGCGCCGCGTTGTCGAGCTGTCCGTCTGCGGGAACACTGAGAACAGGCGGCCCATAGCCGCTTCGGTCACGCCAATACCGGTATCGGAAACTTCGAGCGGCAAGGTGGGTCTTGCCGGTCAGCAACCTGGAACTGATCACTACCTCAACACGCCCACCTGCGGTACATTTTTACCGCATTGGAGATCGGTTGGACACGCACTGCCCCACCACGCACCGGGTCGTAGCTGAGGCACCCGGGCAAGCGCGCATCAGAGCGCACCATCATGTCCAGACCCATCTCGTCCCCCTGCGCCTGGAAGAGGCGCCTGGTGCGCTGCATGGTGTGCACTAGATCGCCCGGCACTGGCTGGATCTCCAGCTTGCCGGCCTCGATCTTGGAGAGGTCCAGTACATCGTTGATAAGCGCCATAAGAGACTTTCCGGTTCGAGGATGACGGAGACTTTTCCACGGCGCTCTGGCGCCAGCTTGGCGTGCTCCAGGGTCTGCGCCATGCCCAGCAGGCCGTTGAGCGGCGTACGGATCTCGTGGCTGACGTTGGCGCGGAATTCGCTCCTGGTCTTGCTGGCAGCATCTACCGCGTCACGAGCCGCCCATAACTCGCCTTCAAACGTCTTCCATGCGGCAAGGTCCACAGCGCTGCCGATCAGCGCGGCCGCCCGCCGCACTGGCTTCCAGGGCCAGGACGCGCAACTTCATCGAGCGAAAGCCGCCGGTCGCGACGCGGATACGCAGCTCGCCGCGCGCGCCGATGCATGCCCCTACGCTTCAAAGCGCGGTTGGCGTAGCCGAATAACGACCGGCGAGGACTCTGGTCGGCCTGAAGGAGCCCAGGAACCTGCCTCGTGCGCGAGCCGACATATTCAAGGGGCTGGCCTTGCAGGGTGCCGGAAGGGTGCGTGACTTGACGTGGGCTCAGGACTCGCTTCTAGCCGAACAGAGTGGCCCTGGACCTGTCGGACCTGCGTCAGCGCACGCTGAGCTTTTCCAATTGGTTACCGCCGCATCGGAAACTTCCAGCGCCGCATCGGCATCTAACTTAAGCATGTCTTGTCATAACCTGGCACAGCGGAGGACCAGCAATACCTCCGCCGCCCGGAACCTTTCGAACTGTGATCCCCGACCTTCCCCCACAGACTATCGACTTCGTCCGGTGCGACGCTGCCGGCGAGATAAGCGTCGCGCGCGCCGCCGAAGCGCGCCAAGGGGGGCGCCCCTCTCAAGCTGCAACGATCGCGCAATGCGTTCTTGAACGTTATCCTTCAGATGCAGACGCCTGGTTCGAACTCGGCGCGGCCAAATCTGCGCTCAACCAGCGCCCCAGCGCGCGCGAGGCCTATCTGCGCGCTCTCGATCTTGCGCCAGCGAACGACGACGCCCGACTGGCACTTGCCCGCCTCGCCTGGTGGGAGGGCGATCACGCAGGTGCCAGGAACTGGCTGTCGTCTATATCGACCGCTCGCAGCCGAGATCCAGAGGCGCTCGAGCTTCAGCGCACATTGAGCACGGCCGAAGCTTCCTTGACCCGCTGGCGTGCCGACCTGTCTGTCGTGCAAAGCAAGCTTACTGAAAATCTGCCCGACTGGACAGAAGCCCGCGCCTCGCTCTTCCGCAGAGAGGGGCCGTCAGGCCTCGGCCTCGGCCTCGGGATCGAATACGCTCGCCGCTTCGAACGCGAGGATCTATACATCGAGGGCCAGGCCACACAGCAGTTCGGCGGTGCAACCTGGTCCATCGCTTTCGGCGGCGCGCCGGAGGCTGACTTCCGGCCGGAAACGTCTGTGCGCTTTGGCGCTGAAACAGTCAGCGGACCGTGGCAGCTTGCAGCCACGATCGCACAATCGAAATATGCTGCGGGCCTGGTTTCCAGGCTGGACCTCCGCGCCGTCCACAATTTCGCAGACACCGTGCAGGTCTTCGTGCAGACCGGCGTTGTCCAGGACGAAAACAGTGAGATTTATTTTGGCTACGGCCTCGGGGCAACCTCGCGCCTGTCCGCCGGCCCCATCCTTGACGCCGGCTGGTCCGACGGCGCCGAGTCCTCCGAAGGCTTCACCGTCGAGGTCCAGACCGCAACGGTCGGCGCAACTTTCGAAGTCTCCGGTTCCATTCGCGTCCGCGCGGGTCTCACGCACGAAATGCGTGACGCCTACGATCGCACCGAAGCAGGCCTGAGTCTGACGCGGACATTCTGACGTGCCAGTTGCTCTGCAAATCGTCTGGACGCTGTCTATCGCTCTCGCCGCCTTGTCACTGGCGTGTTTCGCCGCGCTTGTCGGCGCGCGCATCTTCCGCCAACACCGTGACAAGGGTCTGATCGAGCGGCGCAAAGACCTCACGAGCGAACTCCTGCGGTACGCCCTCTCCGGAGGCGAACGCCCCACCGTGCCCGTCCGCACGCAACATCAGCGTGACGCCGTTACGCAGATCGCCCTCGATGCGTTCAGCATCCTCGACGACAAAACCCGCGCACGCATTACTGATGTCCTGTGCGAGGTCTCGCTCGACGTCGCGCTGCGCCGCACCGCTCGACGCGGCGGCATACCTCGGCGCGTCGCTGCGATCGAAGCACTCCGTCTCTTTCCCGGCCTGGCGACCCGCCGCAGTCTGGAAGAGGCTCAAGCATCCCCGACATTCCGCATCTGTCTCGCCGCATTGCGTACAAGCGTGGAACTTGGCGACCCTCCCGACCTGGGCAAGACCCTCAAGCTGACCGAACGTCCTGAAGGAGGCAGATCCCTTGCCCTCTTCAAGATCGTCGAGGCCTGCGTCCGCGCCGATCTTCCAGTCGCGCTGAGGCACCTGACGGCCGGCCAACCGCCCGAGGCGCGCATCATGCTGCTCAAGGCCATCGGCGCGACCGGCTCCTGGGCCGCTTTCCGAGATATCGCCAATGCCTCGATCGATCCAGATCCGGAAGTTCGGGCCGCCGCGCTCACCGCACTGCGCGCCATGGGGGCTCCCGCAGCCCTCCCCATCTTCACCGCAGCAACGCATGACCCCAATTGGCAAGTGCGGCTCAAGGCCGTCGAGGGCATCGGCCAGCTTGGCAAATGCGACGACCGCGCCAGCATCGAGAGCCTGCTCAACGATCCGGTGTGGTGGATCCGCTTTCGCGCCGATGAAGCCTTGCACCGACTCGACGGCCGCGGCGAGGAGCTGCGCCTCACTCACGAACCGCCGAAGTCACGCAGGCGCCGCAGCTCTGCTCCTCCCGGATTGGCGAAAGCGTCATGATCCCGGAAGTCCTCGGCGCGCTCGTCACCTTTGCTCATGGTATCGCATGGCTGGTGATCGGCGGCGCGATCCTTCAGAACGCGCTCTATCTTGCACAGCTCGTCATCGCTCAACGCGCCCTTGCGGAGGAGCCTCCCGAGCCCCGATCCGCCGTTCTCTGGCGGCGGTCGCATGCCGTTGCACCGCCCATCACGTTGATGGCGCCCGCCTACAATGAAGCTGCCACAGTCGAGAACAGCGTCCTTTCCCTTCTTGCCCTCGACTATCCTCGCTTCGAAGTTGTTGTCATCAATGACGGTTCGAAGGATGAAACCCTCCAGGTCCTCAAAGACCGCTTCGACCTCATGCCAATTGAGCGCAACTTCGAGCCAGCTACGGTTCACGCCCCCATACGCGGCATCTACCAGTCGCAGAGCCACGACCGCCTCATCGTCGTCGACAAGGAGAATGGCGGCAAAGCCGACGCCCTCAACGCGGGCCTCAACCTCGCCCGTTCGCCCATCGTCTGCTCGATGGATGCCGACTCCATCCTTGAAGCAGACTCGCTCCTGCGTGCCGTTCAGCTGTCAACGGCGGCGACAAATTGTGCCAGATGGCGGCGTGAAAGTGTACCAGTCGGGTTGAAAGAAAAGGGCCGTAAGGCCCTGGCGAGTTGTGTTGCCGCGCGCGT